>Ga0080013_1003747_pt1 | contig 15603 bp, 22 predicted proteins | sample ETNvirenome_6_85_FD_69236 | JGI IMG/M metagenome (GOLD analysis project Ga0080013, IMG submission 69236) | Marine viral communities from the Pacific Ocean - ETNP_6_85 (SPADES assembly) (version 2) | ecosystem: Environmental > Aquatic > Marine > Oceanic | place: Pacific Ocean | collected 2013-06-19
ATACTTTTCAGGATATGGTTTTAATAAGTCCCACGCAGTTAGCTATTCTATTCTTAGTTATCAGTGTGCCCATCTTCTTAATTACTATCCCTCTGAGTGGCTGGCCGCTTTCTTGGATAAAGAGCCGGAAGACAAAAAGGCAAAGGCAATTTCCATCGCAAGAAGTCTTGGATATGATATCAGAACCACGGACATAAACACTTCTGGCAAAGTCTGGGAGATTGATGGTAAAACACTAATCCAGCCGCTTACTTCTATTAAGGGTTTGGGCGCGGTTGCGATTGATCAAATTATTGCCAACAGACCTTTTAATAGTGTTGAAGAGTTATTGTTTAATGAGAACATTTCGTACAGCAAACTAAACAAAAAGGGGCTGGATGTAATGGCTCGCAGCCAAACATTGAATTCTTTAATGGATAATAGATTTACTGGACTTAAACATTTTTGGTCTTCCGTTGCGGTTGATCGGCCGAAGACAAAGAAAAAGCTTGACGAAAACATTGAAATGTATAATAATGAAGGGGACTTCACAACAGAAGAAAAGATTCATTATTTGGATTCTTTAACAGGCGTATATCCGATTAAAATGGTTGTAGACGATAATATAATTAAGAACTTTGAGAAATATAAAGTTCCGCCGCTTGGCGAATTCGATCCTGCCTTAAGGATTGCTTGGTTTATTCCAAAAGAAATTGTCGAGAAGAAGACGAAGCATGGAAAAATATATTGGATTCTGCGTGTGACTGATAGCTCCAGCAAACTTAATTCTATTAAGTGTTGGGGTGTGAAACAAGATCAACAGCTAATCTTAAACAAGCCATACATGGCCAAACTTGATTATAATAGCAAGTGGGGATTTAGCACCAGATCAATCAAATACAATTTTAAATTAGTAGGATAAAATGAATTTAAGAGTTTATAAAATTAGAAAAGCTGCGAAGCTGCCATTGCGCGCACATGCAGCAGATGCTGGAATGGATTTATTCTATTGTCCAGACAAACAACATGCCCTGTATGGTACCGATTATTGTGTGCACCCCGGTGAGTCAAAGATTGTTCCAACTGGCATTAAGGTTGAAGTTCCTTATGGCTATATGTTGGAAATCAAAAACAAATCAAGCGTGGCCGCAAAGAAGCAATTGCTTGTTGGCGCATGTGTAGTGGACAGCGGCTATGACGGCGAAGTGTTTGTTAACTTGCACAATGTCGGATCCGACGCGCGCACTCTTGAGCCGGGACAAAAAATAGCGCAAGCTGTATTGATTCCTGTTGAGCCGTGTGTTGTTGTGGGGTGCGACACAGATACACTAAATGAAAATTCGACCAGGGGCGACGGAGCCTTGGGAAGCACGGGGGATAGATAATGCTTCAGACTAATAACGATAGAACACAATTAACTAAAATGTCCGTACACTATTCAAGCAATTCGACAGCTTGGGGAACTCCACAGGATTTTTATGAAAGACTAAATAAAGCATACCAGTTTGATTTAGACCCGTGTGCCACTTCAGAAACTGCTAAGTGTGAAAATTATTTTACAGAAGAGGACGACGGGCTGCTTCAAAGTTGGGCGCGCCAGCGCACATTTATGAACCCCCCCTATGGTCGTGAAATAGGCAAATGGGTAAAGAAGGCATACGAAGAGGGGCTTAAGCCGCATACAACTGTTGTATGTTTGTTGCCTTCGCGAACAGATACAAAGTGGTGGCATGACTATTGTATGAAAGCTAATGAAATTTATTTTGTAAAAGGACGATTAAAATTTGGTAACTCAAAAAATGCTGCGCCTTTTCCATCTGCGGTCGTGGTTTTTCGCGGCCCACCCATGGAAGGTATGGCCAGACCGCACGTAAGAATTTCATCGATGGGTAATAAACATGGGTAGTTTAGAACGCAAGCTCGCCCGTCGGCAGCAAAAAGAAATAAAAAAAATGGAAAAAAAGCTGGTTAGGCAGTTAAGTAAGTTTGACAGCTTGCCAGATAATTGTTTAACCTGTCAAAAAGAGTATGATAAAAACAACAAAGAACAAGCAATGACTTGGAAAGTTGTGGTAAGACCTGATGTAGTAAGGCTTTATTGTCCAGAGTGTTGGGCGGCAGCAAACAGCATTGTTGAAAAAATTATAGGAGAAACAAATGGAAGTAAAAATAGCGACGATCAATAATTTTGAAAAAGAAGTACTCAACTCTTCAAAGGCTTGTGTTGTTCTTTTCAGCAGCGAATTTTGTCACCTATGCGAAAATTTAAAGCCTATTTTTATGAAGTTGGCCGGCGCTTATCAAAGTATTAAGTTTTTCATTGTTGACACACTTGAAGAAGAAAAATTAACTAAAGTTTTTAGTGATGATGGCGTCCCAACAATTTATTTTTTTGTAGACGAAGGTGCAACTGAAATAGCATATCCGAATGATGAAGAGTCTGGTTATTCGGAAGAATCATTACAAACTTTTTTTGATGCTCACTTGAGCGGCAACCTTAGAATTGTTAAGGGGGAATAATGCAATCGACTCATGACTTAGATCGATATCAAAAAAAGTTTTTTGGTTCAGTTAAAGCTAATTTAAAAAACGATACCTTAACATTTGATGATGTTTTGTTGGTGCCGCAATACTCAAAAGTAAAAAGCAGAAGTGATATTAGTTTAAGTCAAAATTTAGACTCTAATATTAAATTAGATATTCCTATTATTTCCAGTCCTATGGATACCATCACCGAAGTAAAAATGGCCATGGCCCTTACCACCGCGGGAGGGCTTGGGATTATTCACAGGTACAACTCAATTGAAGAACAGGCTGCTATGGTGCGCAGCGTAGCCACCGCGGGAGCGTCCAACGTGGCCGCGGCCATTGGAGTAACAAGCGATTTTGAAGAACGATCTTGTGCGTTGTATGATGCCGGAGCCAGAATCCTTTGTGTTGATATTGCCCACGGCCATCACGTTTTAATGGAACGCGCGTTAAAGATATTGAAGGATATTTATGGTAAGAGTGTTCACTTAATGGCTGGCAATGTTGCCACCTTGGAGGGATTCAATGATTTGGCTGATTGGGGTGCTGATAGTATTAGATGTGGCATTGGAGGTGGTAGCATTTGTTCTACAAGAATACAAACGGGACACGGCGTTCCGGGGCTTGCGACGATACTTGAGTGCGCCCAATCAGACAGAGATGCAAAAATCATCATTGACGGCGGTATTAAAAATTCGGGTGATATTGTTAAGGCTCTCGCTGCTGGCGCTGATTTTGTTATGTTGGGATCACTTGTGGCAGGAACTACCGAATCTTCTGGGCAAATAATAACCTATACAGATGGCAGTAGGCGCAAAGCCTATCGAGGGATGGCTAGCGAAAAGGCACAAAAAGAATGGAGAGGCAAATCCAGCACACCAGAAGGTGTTGCTACGGCGGTACCTTATCAGGGGTCTGTTAAAAATATAATAAAAGACTTGGTGGGCGGAATTAAAAGTGGCTGTTCTTATTCAGGCGCCTCTAATTTAAAACAATTAAGGGGCAATGTTCAGTTCTGTCGTCAAACAAATGCCGGCAGGTTTGAAAGCAATCCACACATTTTGGATAGAAATTAATGGCACACAGTCGCAAACGCGTTGTTATTAATATTGATGAGCACCAACATGCCGATCTTGTGGTGAAGCTGCATGAAGACGGCCTTAAACAAACAAAGATAATTCGTGCATTCCTTGATGGATATTTAAAAGATGATAAACTAATAAGAACATTTATTGAAAAATATAAAGAAACAAATAAAGTTTATTCTAAAGTAAAAAGAAAAAAACAACAAAAAATGAGAGACAAATCAGAAAAGCTAGAAGAGCTTTTTAATTTAGACAACAAAGAAATAGATAATATATTTGACATAATAGAAAATGCACATCCGGAGTTAAAATGAAATGTAAAGAGAAGTGTTTATTAAAAAACAAAGCTTGTAAACAAACCAGCTGCAAACACTGGCTAGATTATAAACAAGATTTAAACTGTTCATTAATTACTGTTGAGCGTCACGGGCCACTAACACTAAGAGAGGTGGCAGAAAGACTACATATTAGTTATGTGCGCGTGAAACAAATTCAAGATAAGGCGATAGTTAAAATTTTTAAAAAGATCTCCAGAGAGAACTTTTGAATTATGATTACTATTTACTATTGATCAACACTTTTATTTATTAAGGAGCAAGTGAGACATGTCTAAAAAACCATTACTAGAAGAGAAAGTTGTCCGTACGTGGGCGAAATATGCAGGAATTCAAAACGAGTCTCGCGGCCTTATTACAGAAATATACGGTGGCGACGAAGGTGACGAGTCTAAATCGCGCCGAGATTATATGAAAGAGGACGATGACTTGGAAAGCCCCATCGAGGAAGGGGGGATTTCAGAATCTGATTTACTTGCCGAGCTTGAAAGTCTTTTAGAGGCAGACGAAGACGAAGACCTTGGCGCCGAAGAGGAGGGTCTTGGTGCTGAAGAGGAGGATCTTGGCGCTGAAGACGAAGACCTTGGTGCTGAAGACGAAGACCTTGGTGCTGAAGATGAAGACCTTGGTGCTGAAGACGCAGACCTTGGTGCTGAAGAAGGTGCTGGTTTGTCGAACGAGGAAGTCGAAGACGCTCTTAAGGCTGGTTTAGAGGCCATGGCCACAGCGATTGGTGATGCTCTTGGTATTAAGATTGATGTCCGCGCTGGCGAGCCTGCCGAGCCCGAAGAAGAGGTCGAGATGGGAGCCGAAGTTGAAGAATTTGGACCAGAAGGCGAAGAAGAGATGGGCGTGGAAATGGGCGCAGAAGAAGAACTCCCCCTTCAAGAAGCCTTAAATAAAGTTAATCGTGAAGAGCTTGTAGAACGCGTCATGAAGCGAGTCGCCAAGCGTTTAGCCAAAAAGAAAAGATAATAAGCAAACTTTACTTTGCAATAAAGGGCAGTCATTTTTGATTGCCCTTTATTTTTATTTTGAAATCGGTTATACTATTTAAGTAAAGAGGTAAATAACATCATGGGTATTGAGAATATTGTTCAAAAGCATTATGAAAAGAAGTCGCCGCAAACAGTCTTGGCCTTAATTGTAGAGCAGCTTAAACAAAAATATACGTTAAAAGAGGGAAAGGAACAGGTGCTTTCTTGGAGTTCAATCCCAGAAATTCCCATCTCTGAAATTGGTTGGTCGAACATGACAACTAGAGGAGGAAAAGAAGTCCCTTCAGAAGAGCGTGCGCAGTTATTGAACTTTCTTGAAAATATTCCGGGCGATGATTTCAAATCAAAAATTAACGGAATTAATAAGTTTTATAAGTTTGATGCTGTTAAATTACAAGAGGAGGGATTTTTTGGTGATACTCAAGCTTCCATGATTTCACAGATTATGGCCTATTTGGTTTTTTATAAAACTTTGACGACGATCATCACTCACTTCAATGCAGCTTCGGCTGGCTTTTCTTTTGAATCGTTTTTGGGCGTTCTTTTGGGCGGCATACAAATTAAGACTGGCAGCAAAACAATCGCGGACTTTACAATGGCGGATGGTACGCCAGTTAGTTTGAAGCTTTATGCGGAAAAGTCATTAAAGGTGGGTGGTAGCTATAATGACCTGATAAATGATTTGGTTAAAGATGGCAAAATGCAGTATATCGCAGTTACTAAAGATCTTAATGAGGTTAAGCCGGGCAAGGAATTGCAGCAAGACGGGACTCTAGCGTTTTATCAATTTAATTTTAATGTAGAAAATATTGTTAATATCTTGGCCCAATCGGCTGGCTCGCAATCTCCAAAAAATATTATTTTACCCTTTGCATACGAAGAAGAGCTTAAAAATAATCCCGCTTTTAGAATTGAAGATGTGCTTGCACAGGCTGGGAGGATGCCTTCAGCGCAGGAATTAGAAAATCTTTTTGTAGACGAGCTTAGAAAAGAGGTAGACGCGTCGGCCGAGGCCTTTGCTAACCTGAAAACGAAAGACGGCTCAGATTTTAAATTTGAAGATTTTACAGAGATGATTGATTGGGCAAAGGATGATGCGATCTTTACTAAAAACAAACAAAGAGGGACGGCGAAGACTCGTATTGACACGATCACCCCGCTTTTTAATAAATTCGGTAACCACTACTTGTTAGCGAAGAAGAAGAAGAATAAAGATGAATATAGGGTACTATCGCTGGAAAATGTTAAATTTTTGTTAAATGCTGTGCGCGTTGCGAACGACAGGGTTAATGCGCGTTTTGCAGCGGATGTACAAACAAAACAAAGAACAGGACAAATCAAAGACGCTTATTTTGGTAAAGAGGCCATGGCCGCTGGTACCGATCTTGAAGAGCGCTCAAGAGAATTATATAATGAATTGGCATCAGAAGAGCACAAGAGGGGCGCTTTGTTAAATTCATACGGCTATGTCAGGCGACCGAAACATAATTTTGAGTTAAACCAAAATATGATTATGAAAATCGATCAGTTGGCAGGCGACCACCCCGGAGAACTTTTTCCAGAAGGCCAAGATGGTGTAGGTGTTGGCACAATTGAAATTGGCGCGGCACAAATTAACAAAATGTTAAAGAGCGTTAGTCAAATTCTTAACAATGCTATTTTTGATATTTTTAATAACGTTAAGATCCTCACTACAAACATTCAGGGATACTTTGCCGGTGGCTTAAAAGAAGATGCAAAGGCAAACACTGCTAAAACTGCCGCGAATGACATCGAAAAGAAAACAGAAAAAGTCCAGAAGGGTGATGTTGGTGGCGATTGGGGTAAGGTTGGTCAAACACCGGCGCCTCGACAAGCCGATGTCATGACGCTGGACGAATCCAAACACAATGCAGTGTCGCCACTACTGGAAATGATTAAAGCCATGGTAAAAAATACCCCTTGACAAATTCTTAAAAAAGTTTATAATATACATATACCATTGATTTTAGGAGACAACCGTGTCAAAAATATTGTGTTGTGGAAACGATTTACAAGATCGGCTATTAAAAGGCATAAATAAATTATCTGATTATGTTTCATCAACTCTCGGCCCCGAAGGCAAGAGCGTTATTTTAAAAAGAAAAGACGGCCGCGCCTTCATTACAAAGGACGGCGTAACAGTTGCTAATCATTTTTCAGTAGAAGGTGTTGTAGAAAATGTGGGTGTTGAAATTATTAAACAAGTCGCTAATAAAACAAACAGCGAAGCTGGTGATGGCACCACCACTTCTACTGTCCTCGCCGCGTACCTTCTGAAAGAGGCGCAAAAGTTTATTAAGAGTGGTGTTTCAATTAGAGCTTTGCAAAATGGTATGGAGGCGGCATTAAAACAAACCCTAGAACATATTGATGAAAACGCCAAACAAATTCAAAGCCTTGAAGAAATTGAACAAGTGGCATCCATTTCAGCTAACAATGATAACGAGATAGGCAAATTAATTGCAACTGCAGTTGATCAAGCTGGAAAGAACGGGGCAATAACAATTGAAGCGGCCCGGTCAGCAGAGACCTCTTTAGATGTTATTGAGGGGTTTATTATTGATTCTGGCTATGCTTCACCACAATTTGTGACAGATGAACGTCGCAGGCTCACACAACATGATGATTGTTTAATAATGGTTACAGATCACAAGCTTGAATTTGTTGAGCCCATGATGTCAGTTTTAGAATTGGCAGCAAGGGAAAGCCGCCCACTTATTATTATTGCCGATGAAATTGTTGATCAGATGCTGGCAGCTTTAATTATGAACTCGGTGCGTGGTACCATGAAGGTGGTTGCTGTGAAAGCCCCCCGCTATGGTGAAGAGCGTAGAAACATTTTAAAAGACTTGGCTTTATCAACTGGCGCTGCTTTTTTTACTAGGGAATCGGGAAAGAAGTTTTCCGAGTTTAAGCTGACAGATTTTGGTCGTTGTAAGTCTGTTGAAATTAAAAAGAACTCTGCCACGTTTGTTGATGGCAAGGGTGACTATGAAAAGGTTGATGAGCGCATTCAAATTCTTAAGGACACTATTGCAGAGATAGATGATGTTCATGAGTGTGAAAGACTTCAAGAACGAATAACCAGACTTGCTTCTGGTATCGCCACTATTAAGGTTGGCGGCGCAACAGAAATCGAAGTTGTGGAGAAGCGGCATCGTATTGAGGATGCCTTAGAGGCGGTTAAAGCAGCGCAGGCAGGAGGTATCCACCCGGGTGGGGGCGTCGCTCTTGTGAGAGCGTATCAGAGCCTTGAGGGCCATGGTTTATCGGAGGATGAATTGTTGGGGTTCAATATTTTGAAAAGGTCGCTGTTATCACCCACCCAAGTTATGGCAACAAATGCTGGCCTTTCTGCTGATTTAACATTAAATAAAATTTTAGAGAGCGAAAATGTGAATTTGGGCATAGATATAAAGACGGGCAAGATGGTAGATATGTATAAGGCGGGGATTATTGATCCGGCCAAGGTTACAAAGTCCGCACTTAGAAATGCCAAGTCCGCAGTTTCAGTTTTAATTTCAAGTGGCCACGCAATTATAGAGGAATAAAATGTTATTAAAGTACTATTCAACAGCTTCTGAAGAAGAAATTTATGAGAAGCTGGCAAAGGACTTGTTGCCAGCAGAACAGTTAAGTAAAAAATTAAGCGAAGACTTGGCGGCCTTTAGTAAGTATTTGGCGGCCAGTTTTGTAGATAAAGATGAAGCAACAAGAATTACCAAAGGTCTGATGGATAACATTACTGATATTTATTCGTGTATGGAAGTAGTTGCAGAGGCTACGGAGTTTTTGTCAGGAACAAAAAAACAAGAGCCGACAGAAAAACCACCAGAGGGGCTGTTAGATACCAAATCTCCAGAGTTGTTGTTGGGGCAGCTGACCCAATTACAAGATGTGCGCAGCAAACTACAGGAAAGTTTAAAGAATTTTCAAGTTGACGAAAAAAAAGACCTTGACACTGATAAATAATGTCCTATATTGTTAGGGCTAGTAGATGAACATCTACCACAAAATTAGAGGAGGATTAATAAATGACTACACTAGCACTACGAAAGAACAACTTGTTTGATTCACTTTTTAATGACGTTTTTGACGACTTTTTTACTGATAGGGCGCTGCCGCGCCCTTACGGTCGCCCTGCAAATAAAGGCGCACAAGTGATTAACCGCGACGAGGATTGGCAAATTAACTTTGCTGTTCCGGGGGTTAAGAAGGATGAAGTAGAAATTAAAGTTGACGATCACGTTCTCAGCGTTTCTTATAATAGTAAACAGGAAGACAATCGTTTTAGTTTTGTTTCTTCTTTTAGTCGCTCTTGGAACATTGATAGAGATGTGAATGTTGATAAGATTGAAGCGAATCATGAAGATGGGGTTTTGAGCATTACTGTTCCTAAGCCTGAAAATAAGAAGCGAGTAACACGAGTTATTGATATTTCATAACCATGAAACAGAATTTTAAAATTGGTGATTTGGTTTATGTCGAGGGCTTCGGCGCTCCTAAAAAGGGAGCGCCGAGGACTCTCGATCATGATATAGACTTGGCACTTATTTTAAAAATTCATACAAAAGCCAATCCCAAAGAGGTGTTTTATAAACTTCACTTGATGGAGAAAAATAAAGAAGAATGGATTTCTGGAGCCTACTTACAACCGACACACTAATGGAGGTTTATGATGGCAACTTATCTTGTTAAATTACACAGGGTTCTAGAGTCCAACTGCGAAGTTGAGGTTCAAGCAGACAATGAGCAAGAAGCAATTATGGCTGCTGAAGGTCTGGAACTATATGAAGAAGCGTGGACTAAACCTGAAGTTGTTGAAGAATACGTTATCAACGTTGAAAAGGGAGCATGAAAATGGATTGGGATACTGATTCGATAGATCTAGATCACTAAGGTGATTACACGAATCGACTGCACTTAAGCAGTGATAATGGGAAGGTAAAATTCCGACCAAGCGAACAGGAATAGGAAAGCGGCCAATTGGCCGCTTTCCTTTTATCTAAGGACTAATTATATAGCATGAAAACTTTAAAATTATTTACCAAACATCCGAGCGAAGTCGGTGAAACTTATTTAAGGCACGCGGCAGAGGCAGGCTGTATTGCTTTCAAATGTCAGATGGCCGTGTGTACTCAACTGGTACATGCGGTCTTTCCTTTTGTGTGTCCGCCATTTAAAACAGACGTGCGCTCTTTAATAAAGTATTTAGAGAAGAAGCTGCCCGATAATAGAAAAAGGGATGATTGCGAATGAGGCTTCTATTAGAAAATTGGCGTAAATATTTAAGCGAGGGCCGCGAACTGGAACAATATACGACTTTGATTTCTAGAGAAATAGTTAATGCCTTAAAGAGTGAAGAGGTCAAGGACGCTTTCAGTCACAATAAACAAGAACATCTTTCATTTAAACTAACAATTGATGAAATTTTAAAAGATTTAAAATATGTCGAAAATGTTTATGTTAATATGTTGGAGGGCAATGGTGTTTTTGCGGTCGCTAAATACGAGTTTATTTTAGACGCAACAGAAGAACAGCGAGAAGAGTCAGATATTACCGTGGATGTTATCCTGCCATTAAACTATAAAGATTCGGTGTTTTCTGAATTAATTCCAGAACTTAAAGATTCGTTAAGACATGAACTTGAACACAGCACACAGTCTACTGAAATGCTTATGACAATTCAAAAAGAAATTCCCGAAGGGGATGTTTGGAAAACTCTGGAAAGCGCGGAGACTTATTATACAAATGAAGCAGAGACAAAAGCTCATGTCGTTGGTATTTATAAGAAGGTAAAGATGCATGGAGTTCCGGCCGGCGAGGCGCTGGATCGAGAGTTGATGGATATTTATAGTACCGGGTTCCACCGTGGTTATGCCGAGGAAGAACTAGGGCCAATAATGGAAAAGATTAGAGAATACTGGCGGTATTATATGCAGTCTCGTTTCCCTCACGCAGAAATGGATTGGGAGGCAGAAGATGAAACTAATACTTGAAAACTGGCGCAGCTTCCTAACGGAAGAACTCCTCGCCGAAGGCATTTTACAGGATACCAAAAAAAAGTATCCCGAAATGGCAGAGATGGGATATATTGATAAGTTATCAGCAGAAGATCCCACAGGACGAAACAAATACTTGCGCTGGATGGGTCAGGAACTGCAGAGATTTATTGAACAAGATGCTTCCGTCGCCGCACACAATTCTTACATTGGCACAATTGGCAAGACACTTAAACGATTTGAACAACAAAAGGCGAGGCTGAGAGATAAAGATATTAATAGTTATACTCTTCGTTCTTTGTTAGATGCTTTAGAAGTTATAGGGCAATCAGCCACACAAAAGAGAAAAGAAAAGAAAGTCCAAGCAACAAAAGATTCAACAATGATAATGCAGGACGAAGATATAACAGTTATCCGCCCACTATCAGAAGAGGCATCGTGTTATTATGGTGCGCATCAAACAAAGTGGTGTATATCTGCAACAAAATCACAGAATTATTTTGATAAGTATACCTCCGAAGGGCAAGCATTTTACTTTGTTTTTAATCATCACCTGAAAGATGATCCTGAAGACAGAATGTTGGCATATGTTGTTGGGTCGAGTGGTGGAGAGATAGAAGAGATTTATAATGCCGAAGATGATACTGTGCCCTACGACAGCGCCATCGAAATAATAATGAGGAACAATATTTTTGAGGGGGATAAAGAACTCTTTGACGAGTACTTTGAATTAGAGCAGAAAGAGAAGACGGAACCGTCCGAGAAAATGAAAAAGGTTTTAGACGACCATGGCACAACAGTTGAGGAAATATATATTTTAGAAAACAATGCCACCGATATATATAATGATATGCAAGCACAGATGGTTGATGATGCACAAAGCAACCCGGCCGGTCCAACAGATGAACAATTCAAAGCGTTAGAAGAAGAATATAACTTCGAACATATGGATGTCTCTTTTTATGATTACACGTATGATGTCGGCCGAGCTTATTACGAGTTTAATGCCTTTACGGACTTTGATTTTTCTAAGTTGGACTGGGTGGCAGACCCTGATGACTTGGGCGACGAGATTAGAGAAGCGTTGAAGAAGGCTGCAGAAGATAACAATGTTTATCCAACAGAAGATGATGATATGGGCTACGGCTATTCACCAGACATTGACGCCGTGCCTCTGCGCCTTAAAGCAGAAGCAATAGGAGCGCCGCTTGAAGAATACGATAGATTCTTAAGTGAGGTGAGCAGTGCAGACGATGAATACGATGATATTCGCCGTGATACCATCGCCGCGTTTGTTGAGGAAGGCTGGATAAAAGGCGGAACATACCACCAACTATCAGCACTTTCGCAGAATACCAAACTTGAAAACTTTAAAATTGATTTTGAGAAGGGCCGTCTCGTATTTGCGTTGCCGGTAAAAGTATCGGTCCCGGGCATTCAAAAGCTATCAACGCAGTATGAAGGTGGTGATGAATACTTTAAGATGAACCAGATGTCAGAAGCAATCCGAAAGGCGCTGCGTAAAGACGGCGAGTTATATAAACAATTCCGCGAAACTCTACAACGAATACTGGATAAGGCTGCAGCATCAGTTAACCAACAATTGACTTTACCGGGCATTGAGCCAGAGAAAGTGCAAAAGGTTTCACCAGACAGCTATGACTTGTCCGGGTTCTCTATGGCGATAGGCAGAGAAAACTTGTTTGGACATATAGAATTTGAGTATGATATGAACGATGGCATAAACAAAGTTAAAAATGAAATTCGTTTTATTAAACAACTAGACAAAATGGCTCCCGAGCTTATTCAAATTTTAGTTAGAATGGTTTATAAGTTTGGAGAGAAAGTTGTTGCCGAGAGAAAGAAGGACTTAGAAGATACTACGGCGCAACTAATGTCGGTGACTGAAAATAAAATAAAGGTAAGGCTAGTAAAGAGGTAGTACCCTCCTAGTAGTACCCCACTACCCCCCCTTGACTTCTACCACCACTTCGTGTATAATTAATGTATGGGTAAGTACAAATTGCATCTAGGCGACTTGGTTTGGAACGAAAAGAACAATCTATATGGTGTTGTAACCGAAATCAACAAGTTCTCAAATAAATGCGAGATAACTTGGATTGGTGAACAGAAACGACCAAAAACAAATCAAGGCCGCTGGGTCGATCCCGAAGTAAGCAAGTTCAAGAGAGTATCAGATGATTAATGTTGGTGATCTTGTTGAGTGCCCAGAGATGATGCGGCGCGGCTCACCGAGCGCATTTCCGAGCGCACATTGGCTTGGCCTTGTATTCAAGGTGAAAACTCAGACTCTTGACGGGATAAACGAAGAAAAACTATTCAAAATCCATTTCCCAAATCGTCAACAATATTGGATACCTACAGATAAACTCAATAAAATCGCATAGTTATAATGCTTAGGCGGCTAACTATCTTTTAACTAGATATTCATCCACTTGACGTTTATCAACCGCTTGATGTTTATCACTTGACATTTATCAACTGTTCCATTTTGAGACATGTTCCATTTTGGAACACCAACCCGAATCGACTGACTATCGATTCGTCTACTATACAAGTATACACCGAATCGAGTACAAATGTCAAGTCCTGATTTGGCCAAAGTGGCAAACCCAACTAACCAAAACGACGTTGGGATTTGATCACGTTTGGTCAGTAAAACAATTGAAGTATACGTTCATCAACCTAATTGCAACTCCTTGAAATCATTACGTAATCTGGTCCGCGACCCCTGCCTTTGGGGCTTTCCTTGTGATAATCGGCCATTTCCTGTATAATGGTATTGCGCGGCAGAAAACCGGGCAATGGAGGTCGAATAATGGACAGACGTAAGTCGCGAAAAACAGGACGTTATCGCTTGACGGCAGAGGACCGAGCAAAGTATGCACGGGAACGCCGCGAACTTATTGGCAAATTGATCATTCAAGATGGGTGGGAAGGCGCAATTGTATTGGAACACGTTAGAGGTTCTCAATATATCGTGCGGTTAGCCGATGGCAGAGAAGTATACGCTTCACATAAGAAGCAGAAAGATCAACAAAAGCAGACAGTTGCGACACAAGCCGGTTGGCGTTTGTGGAAGGAAAAATAATGGGCTATCGAAGCGAAGTGGCATTTGCCATTCATCCAGACAAAGTGGCTGATTTCCTTGCGGTTTTGTCTACCAGCAAAGAGGCGCTGGAATTATGCCGTTGGGATAACGGCATGAGATCAGATGTCTTTATGAAGGGCGATTTGTTTATTCATATGGATCGCGTTAAATGGTATGATGGCTACAAAGACGTTGATACTATTGATGAATTCATCCGTAAGGTTATCGAGGATGACGACGAGCCAGACAAGGTTAGGTTTCTTCGCGTTGGCGAAGACCGTGAAGACATTCAGGAATGTGGTGAATATGCGTATGATGATTTGAACATTATTCCAGCGTCTATTGATTGGACAGTTACGAAACTTAAATGAACATTGAACTCGGCCAAGTAGGCGATTTAGTTTATGATCCAATGACCGGCGATCTGGGTGTTATAACTGGGAAAGCCTTTGGCCTGTTCGACATTTGTTGGTGTGAAGGTTATAGTAGAACATTCTTAAGAACTACTGAGAAGCACACAGATTTTGTTTATCATCCAGACTATAATGAGGATCTAGCCGGTTATTGTTTAGCAAACGATAAGGAAAAATACTATGAAAATCGGTGACTTGGTTCAGCTTAAAAAGCATTGTAAGGATCACAATAGGATGGCTTTGGTGGTCAAGACTGCCGGCAACTGGAGCGTATTTATTGCGTTTATCGATAGTGGTGAACAAGTACCCGCTCTACCTTCAAATCTGGTGGTTATAAATGAAAGTCGGTGATCTGGTTGCCTAACATTTTTTTAGGAGAAGGTAAATGAATAAAAAACTTGACCTTCTCCTTAATGTGTAGTAATATACTAATGTAAGGAGGAATGAAAATGAAAATCACAGAAAAAGAGTTTGATGCTGTTGAGCAAGGACTTTGTGTTGCTTCCAATGAGGATATGTTGGACGAAAATGTTGCTTATCCTGCTTTTGAAAAGATGAAAGAGGTTTACAGACGATATCGGTGGTTCAAGGATAATCTTTCAAATTTTGATCCTTCTGAACTTAGCAGGCTGTATATTGAAGATTTTGGGAGTTGGGAGGAATAAAAATGATTGACGAAATCAAAGAACTCAAAAAGCAAGTAGAAGAACTCAAAAAAGAAATGAATAAAGATACAAAAGGTAACCACATAGAGATAAATGAGGATAGTTTGTTACAAAGTAAAATCCGTCGCCCTTTCGGGATTGAGGGTTCGAGTCCCCACACCCATTGAGATCGATTTGACCGGTCCCAAGGGGAACGCATTCTATCTCCTGAGTCTTGCAGAAAATCTTGCGAATCAGCTGGGTTACGATGCTGATCGAAGAGAGCGGATTCAGATGGAAATGATGCTTGCTGATTACGAGTGTCTCCTTCAGACATTCGATAGAGAGTTCGGTACACTCGTGACTCTGTGGAGATAGTCAGTGAAGGTCGGTGATTTAGTTAAGGTTAAAGTCCCTCGGACCAACGCCGAACAAGCCGGTGCTTGGCTAGTCCTTGATTATAAAGGACTAACTATTTTAGCGCA
>Ga0080013_1003748_pt1 | contig 15601 bp, 17 predicted proteins | sample ETNvirenome_6_85_FD_69236 | JGI IMG/M metagenome (GOLD analysis project Ga0080013, IMG submission 69236) | Marine viral communities from the Pacific Ocean - ETNP_6_85 (SPADES assembly) (version 2) | ecosystem: Environmental > Aquatic > Marine > Oceanic | place: Pacific Ocean | collected 2013-06-19
ACCCCGATGATAGTTTCATTAGGATTAGGTAGATATTCCCATCCTTTCCATCTTTCTGGTTTACCGTAGTGAAATCGTACGAATTCTGAATCGGTGTATCGTCTCTGATCTCCTGCCGCATAGGGGGAGTCTTGTTTATCTACACCAGGTTGAAATTTTAAATCTGTTAATTGCATGCAATGATATACTAAATTATTTCTTGTTTTGTGGCAAGAATTGAGTTCCTACATTCCCTTTAAACACATATGTTCCGTGGTGATTTAACCCACTAATAACATCAGCATAAACCTTTCCCCCGATTTTCTGCCATAATCTACAAAAAGCGTAATCTTCTGATAAATATCTTTTTGTTTCAGGCTCAATCATTGTATCAAAAAAAGCATAATTCCAATCAGAATTATCATGATAATTAAATTGGGTATCATGGGGTTGATTTAAATGTTGGTCAGATTTGAATTTTAATTCAGGATAAGCTTTAGCCATTTTTTCAAACACTTGTCTTTTTATCAACATAAATCCTGTAGCCCCGTCTAATACTTCTATAAATCCTTTCTTTACTTCCACATGATCTTTGTTTTTTACATTTAAATTGTACTCCAAGGATGCTGCTTGAAGTTCATCTATATCCATAGTAGGGTTATTATTAATACGTGTTTTTACTTTTTCCCAATCTATAGCTTTCCTTGGATATATTCCTGCTACAACCTCTTCATCTAAATCTAACATTCTAAAAATTGATTTTTCACTAAATCCAATATCGGCATCTATAAAAAGTAAATGGGTGTAACCACCTGGATCATCCATAAATAATTGAACCAAAGTATTTCGAGCCCTAGTTATTAAAGACTCATTCCCAATAGTTCCAAATTGTAATTGAATATTATGTTTAGGAGCTTCATTAACGAGACGTAAACAGCTTTTAAAATAATCGGCTGTAATCAGCCCACCATAACACGGTGTACCTATAAAAATTTTATTCTGCATCTTTGTAAAAAATATTAAGTGTAAATCTATTAGAGCTATCTCCAAAAGATTGTAGATCCGAATGAGGTATTTTCATTCCATTAAAGAACAGAGCTCGGTTTTCTACAAAACCTATGTGAGAAGATAATTGATTGTTATGCATAAACCCAGTGCCATTATTAAGGAGGGGTTCTCCCTTAACAAATAAAAGAAAGTTTGCAACATTTCCTTTGTCATCATCTGTATGAAACAAAGGTTCATCTTTATTTTGTCTGTAATGAGCACTCACGGATATAGGCTCAAGGTTTCTGTGTGGAAAAAAATATTGTTTAATTAACTTTAACAAAGGATCATTGTGAAAACTTTTAGGAAATGTGTGTCTAGATCCATACACTTGACCTCCAGGATTTTTTACTTCCTGGTATTCTACTTTTGTTATAGTATCTTGTAATGATTTTAAAGTATCTTCTCCTAAAAAATCATCAACATACATGACAAACTTTGTGTTTTTATTATGTCTCACGATAACTCACTTTCTAATAATTTAAATTTATCATTTTCTGTAAAACCTGCTGTATCTTTCCCTATTACAAAATATCCTCTTCCACTTAATCTTTCTCTTTGCAAAGAAGGATAAGCATAAGTTCCTTTTGGATTATTAGTAAATATATCTACTTCATCTTTTAAATTTTCTTTAACAAGTTTTGAATCACATGTAATTTTATTATAGTGGTCATATTTATAAGGTGGATAATTTATATTAAAATCATGAACACAAACTACGCCTCTTTCAATGTAAGACAATTCATCTTTTAAAGGCCAGTATTCTTTTCCATGAGCATCTAAAAAAAAGAAAGGAAAAGAACTTTTGTTTCTATTATCAAAAATAAAATCTTGACTAGATTGACCATGAACATCAACATTAGAATATTTTTCTAATCTATATCTTGCAATATCATACCAATCTCTTTTATATTCGCATGTTTTAACAGGTAACATTGAAAATGTTTTAGCTAAAAATTCTGTTGTATCACCAATGTTTGTTCCAGTTTCAAGTATACTATCACATTCATAAAAATCTATAAGGTAACAAATTTCTAAAGCTGTGTGAATATCTAAACCAAAGGGTCCACCACCATCAACCATGTCACTACCTAATCTAGGGGTAGTATAAAAATTGTAAAATACTTTTTCTTCATCAAATCCTTTAATCATTACATCTCCTGTTGTAAAAAATAATCAACTATTTTTTGAGGTTTAATTTCAACTACATAAGGATAATCAGAAATTAAATTAATATTTTTATCATAACCAAACATAGATGAATGAGATGTGCCCCACAAAACAACTCCTTTTTTGTTAAAAGATTTATTAGAACAAATGTGCTGTAAACTGCTATCAATACAAATAAATGAAAGACAATATTTGGCTAAAATCATAAAATCCAATTTATCTGTAAACATTGTTTGAGTAGTGTTAAGCAAAGGTTCTTGTTCATTAGTATGACTGAAAACTATAATATTTACCTCACGTAAAGATTCTTTGAGTAAATTAATTACTTCTTGTCCTTCTTTATAATTTCTTCCCGCATTAATTTCATCGTAATTATTTTGTATTAAGCCTTGACCTCCTGTAAATTGAACTAAAATAAATTTACCAAGTTTTAAAATATCTGGTTTAATAATTTTTTCTCTTTTAGAATTAATATAAAAATTAGGTAATAACTCTTTTTCTTCGACATCGTACATTTTTGACCAAAACTCTATAAGGTGTCTACCACCTTTTAAAAAATTTGATTTGTACGGATCTTTATAAATAATATTATTATAATTTTTAAATAAAGTGTGAGACGTATCATGAAGAGGAGCTAAATTAAGTGAATGGGTAGAACTGACTCTGGGATCATGTTGAAACAATTCAGGCCATGGAGTCATTAAACATAATTTCTCATTATTTTTTTTCACAAGTTTATCAAACAAAGCAGTAAACTGTAAATGTTTTCCAACGCCTCCCTCAGATAAGTGTAAGTTAGGCTTCACTATAACTCACTGTTAAGTATTCTATTTTTTTTAACCATCCTTTTGGTATGGCTATAGCACCACCACCTGTAATATCATCTTTGTCTTTACTGTAAGATCTCATAATAACTATTTTTTTATCATTATTAACAACCATCCAACCTACTTCTTGGCACACGGCCAACGGCGCATTAATAACTTCTTTTATATCAAGCCACCCGGTTTCTGTATCACGGGCATCTACCCATGTCACACGGACCATTGGTGTTTTTTCTATTTTAAAGTTTTCCATGCTATTGTATGCCTCATTTCATTAGATAAATTTGTGCCTGCCTTATGTACAAGTCTTGCATTAAAAACTAAAAGTCTATTTGTTTTATATGTAACTTCGGAACCATTTTTAAACAACGTAGAACCTTTTTTATTTTCGCTCTCATCAGGATAAAATAAAAAAGTATAATCTCCATCATCTGGATGAAAACTGCCTGATGATTGAGGAGGATAACAATTAACGTATGATCTTAATTTTTTATAATCAAAAGAATATTTATTACAAAAAAAATCAAATAAATATTGATGAGATAAATAATTATTTGTTTCACAAGCAAAAAAAAATTGTTCATCGTCTGGGGTAGATGCGTGTGTTTTCCAACTCATATTACTTATTTCTTTTCTAATAAATATTAAAAAATCATCGCTTAAAACATTATCGTAAACACAAATATCCATATTAATATTCATTTCTTTTCTGTTCATATTCCGGGTGATAATTTATTGCTACGGTAATTCTATCTTTGTCCGAGGTATTGGCGCTCACAGAATGCATTATCTTCCCATCAAAGAAAACACATAAACCATTTTTAGGTGTAATTGTTTTAACGTTACTAAAATTACTATGACTATCTTCTTTTTTAACAAGAGATAAATTTCTATTTGCATGAAACATTAATTTTGCATCCGTTTCTTCAACATCAACAAATAAAACAACGGAAATAACAGGGCCATGCATATGAGGTAAAGCATGTTGATTTTTACCATACCAATTTATCCAGCAGTTATCTGTTCTAATATTTGGTATGTCGTAATTTTCTTTTTCAATATACTTTTTAATATACGTTCCTATTAATTCAGAAAGATCATGAAGAGTTTGATATTTAAGATGAGAATTCCAAGCTGTTCTTTTTGCTTTTACATTACATTCATCTGAAGGAGAGGTATCAATGCCATGTAAATTTTTGTTTTCTTCAACTAAAATTATTTGTTTAATTTTTTTTTCCCAATCTTTAAAATTAGGAATATTAAAAAAACAAACCTCTTCAGTAAAAATAGGAAGTCTTTCTATGATCATTTTTTCTTTTTATTATAAAATTCTTTTCTTTTAGCTGTCTCCGCATTTCCTACTTGAGGATCTTCTTCTTTTTTTATCAATTCTAGATTAAATGATACCGACCTTCTCTCTTCGTTTTCTGTTCTAAAAGGATAAACACCGTGTGCTAACCAGCTTGGAAATAAAAATATATCACCTACTGTAGGGGAGTGTTGAAACTTATGACCACTAAAGGTGGCAGCTTGACCATTAAACCACGTAATATCTCCTACTGTGGGGTAATGATCTTCTCGTGCATATTCTTCTGGTAAACTTTTAGGTACTCGTAAATAAAATACTCCTGATAATTGTCCCTCGTGAATATGAAAAGGATTAAAGTCTCCCGACCATTGGCTCACGGCCCACATAGATTGAATAACCATCTTACCAACAAACTCAGGACTAATAGTTTCACTTGCAGGAGGAATAGATATATAAGATTTAACCATCTCACCGAGTAAATGTACCATTGGTTGTGCTCCAGGTGAGCCTAACCAAGTAGGATCAAAACGTGTTTCTTGTTTAACATTACCTGCTAAATGAGGTGCATGATCAAACTCTTTTGAATATTTTTTATCATTCATCATCTCTGATGCTTTATCATCCATAATCTTAACTAAAAAATCTGGCATCTTTCCTTTAATAATAGTAGGACCAAATGGTCTAATAGCTTCAAAATTTAAAATTTCATTCTTCTTTTTTTTCTTCATCTTTTCCTTTCTTTTGTTGAGCCTTTTCTCTGTGATTTTTCATATTTTCTTTTACAAATTTCCATTCATCTTTGTTTAAAGGTCTTCCGTATGGAGGTGCGGGAACTACAGGGGTAGGGGTTTTTTTAGTAGCCATCATTCTTTCCTTTCGGTTAGCTATAAATATCTATTGTCATATAGCAATAATTTGCCTATAAATATATAATTAAATTGGCATTTCTACAAGTTTAGCCTCCTTGCTTATATTACACAATCATGACTTGCAAAAGGAGAACATGCTAAAAAAGATTTTTAAGGCAGCAAAAAAACTAGCACCAACAATAGGTGCAGGACTAGGATTTTTATACGGAGGACCAATGCTAGGCACCGCTATTGGTGGTGGCCTTGGAAGTTTAGTTGCTGGTAAAAGCCCACAAGAAGCTCTTAAATTTGCAGCTCTATCTGGATTAACAGGAGGAGCGCTTAGTAAATTTGGAGGTGTTCAAGCGGGTCAGGGGTTAGGTGGAATATTTAATAAACCCGTAGGCACAAATATAACTAGAGAAATTGCTGGAAGACCTATGCAAGCAGCTACTTTTCCTAAACAAAATATACTTCAAAAAGGTCTTGGATGGGCAAAAGCTAATCCAATTAAATCTGCATTAGCTGGTTTAGGTTTAGCTACTGCAGCAGGCGCTGGCGGGAAAGAAGAAGTAACATCAGAATATGAAGACGTATATGGAAAATATCCTGGGTTTAGAGATCTAGGTCAAGCGGATATTGCACCTCCTCAATTAATACCTTATGGCAGTGCTAATAAACCTTATGGTTTTCAAATGGCTAATGGGGGAATAATAAGTTTAGCAGATGGTGGAGACTTTCCTCGAAAGAATGGTAGAATAGCTGGACCGGGAACCGAGACAAGTGATGAAGTACCAGCGATGTTAAGTGATGGAGAATTTGTTGTTAATGCAAAAACAGTTAGAGGACTTGGAGCAGCAATGGGCGGAAAAGGGAGAGAAGATGAAAGAGACAGAGGATCAAAATTTTTATACAGTATACAAAATAATTACGGAGCAAGAACATAATGGTTGAAACTTACACAAATATTACTGCCCAACCACCTTATATAGAAAAAAGGGCTGAACAATTATTAACATCAGTATTTGGAGATCCAAAGGCTGTAAAAAAAGCAGGAGAAACTGATGAAGCTTTTAACTTACGAAAGTATGGTAGAGCAGGTATAGCTCAACCTACTCCAGGTTTTCAATTTGCAAGTTTTTCACCAGAACAACAACAAGCATTTTCTTTAGCTAGTCAAGGTATTGGTTCATATGCGCCTTATTTACAGCAAGCAGGACAACAAGCAGGACTAGGGGCTACAACACAGGCTATTGGAGCAGGACAATTATTAAGCGGAGCACAAGCTTATAATCCTAATCAGGCACAAGCTTTCATGAATCCTTATCAACAAAGTGTAACACAAGAAGCTCTTAAAGAATATGATCGTCAAGCTGATATTGCTAAACAAGGTTTAGCCGCCCAAGCACAAAAGGTAGGTGCTTTTGGTGGATCACGTATGGCTGTTCAAGAAGCAGAAATGGGGAAAAATTTAGCCGACATTAAATCAAGAAGAATTTTTGAAGACTTATCAAGAAACTACCAACAAGCACAAGGTGCAGCAATGGGAGCATTTGGTGATCAACAACGAAGAGCATTACAAGCAGGTCAAGGTTTAGGCCAATTAGGATTAGGTCAAGCAACCACAGGTAAAACTATGGCTGGACTAGGAGCTCTTGGTCAACAACTAGGTCAAGGAGATATTCAATCACTTCTAGGTATAGGTGGTATGAAACAACAACTAGGTCAAGGAATGCTTGAAGCACAAAGACAACAACAAATTCAAGCTCAACAAGAACCATTTAGAAGACTTGGATTTGCTAGTGATATTTTACGAGGTGTACCAAGTGGATCTATTGCTTACACTCAACAACCACAAACTAATCCATTTGCTCAAGCACTAGGACTTGGTATCGCAGGACTAGGAGCTTATGGACAATTCCAAGGTGGTAGTTAATGGGTTTAAATAACATACAAAAATTAAACAAAAAAGTTTTAGACAGACCTATGTTTGCTAAAATGAGAAATGGAGAATTAAAAAAAATTCTTTATGCACAAGATGGTACTGAAGTATATAGACCAAGAGAAGATGTAAAAAAAGGTTGGGGTAAATTTTTTGATTTTTTAAATCCTATTGGTGGAGACTATAATATTATAGGACGTAATGAAGATGGTAAAATATATTCTCAAGCAATGGAAGATATAACAGGCGCTGATGCGGCTACAAAAAAAATAAAAGCCCTAGATCCAGAAAGAAAAGTTGGATTGTTTGAATACCTTCCTTTTTATAGTGGACTAGGAGATTGGAATTTTAAACCTGAAGTTGTACGACCAGGAGAAAAAGAACCTGAGTGGGATGAAATAAACAAGATTAAAATTAGTGAAGAACAAAAGAAAAGAGATCAAGAAGATGAACAAAAGGGTCCCGAGAAAAAAGAAAAAGAAGTTGTAGAAGTCACAGATTTAAAAGAAGAAATTAAATCAGGTAATTTAGATGACCAAATAAGAGAGAAGATAGAAATTTTTGAAAAATATCTTGGTAAAGATACAGACAAAAAGAAACAAACTGCTAAAAACGAAGCTATGATCCAATTTGGTTTGAACTTAGCAAGCTCAAGAGGTGGTAATTTAATGGAGAAGATAGCTACTTCTGCTAAAGATCCTTTATCAAATTATGCTAAAGTAGGAAAAGAAATATTAAACCGTGCAGAAAAAATTAAAGAAGCAGGTATAGAATCAGGCATTCAATCTTTTGAAAAAGCACAGACTAGAGAATTTGAAGAGAGAATAGAAAGAGAAAAATCAGCAGCCGATGTAAAAATTCAAGAATTAAAAAATGAAGCTACTAAAAAATCACGAAGTGAATTTGTTGGCGATGCCATAGCTAATATTTTAGCCGATGAAAATGCAAGATTTAGTTTTACTTCTGTAGCTTATGATGCAGATGGAAAGAGACTACCTGAATATGCAAATGTTACAGATGCAGAAATTATTTCAACACAAATTAATGAAGTATGGCAAAGTGCTAATCCAACTCGTATTCCAGCAGGAGAAGCAGGCCAAGCAGTATTTGATTCATTGCCTAGTGGAGCATATTATTTAGACGAGGAGACCGGTATCGTCAGTAAGAAAAAATAATGGTCGTAAAAGCAGATAGATTTGGAAATCCAATAGACCCGGGAAATAAACTTTTATCTTCTGAAACTGTTAAAGTAGATAGATTCGGAAATCCAATAGAAGAAAAAGCAGGTTTATTTGATTCTACAAGAAGAAATCCAAAAAAATCTAAAGAAGAAGAAGAAGGCGTAATTGAAAAATATATTATTGATCCTGTTAAATCCGCAGTGTTCGGCGTAGCCGTAGGTGTAGAAAAAACTGTTGAGGGTGTAACAACTTTAGGAACTATTTTACTTGATGCAGGATTAGGAACCGATCTTACACGAAAAGTTCAAAAAGCTTTTGATGAAAATGATGTATTAAATTTTTTAGAAGAACAAGCTGAAGATAGTTGGACAGGTACTCTTACATCTGTGTTAACTCAATTTGGTATACCAGGTGGTGTAGGTTTAAAGATAGCCAATGGTGTTATTAAAGCTAAGAAAGCAGGAATCCTAACAGGAAAAATAAAAGGTCCGTCTACTTTTGCAACACGAAATCCTAATTTAACTAGAGCATTAATTGCAGGTGGTGCCGAAGGGGCTGTTCTTACAGAAGACATGGGAAGCCTTGGTGATCTTGTAGGAGGACCCACACAACTTACTGAAGACGAAGGGGAAACAGGTAGAAGCGAAGCATGGCGTCGTTTAAAAAATAGATTTAAATTTGGTGTAGAGGGAGCATTAGGATTCACTTTATTTGACCGAGTTATTTTTCCTGTAGGAAAAAGATTATTTAAGGGGACACTTCCTGGATTAAAAAATATGATGGGAGATTTAAAGTATAACGAAAACCTTGTTACATATTCAAAAGTAGGAGATGAAGCAGGAAGACCGGTTAAAGATGTTACAAGAACAGTAAACGAGGGATGGCAATTTAATCAAAACAATATCTTACGATGGATAGATAATAATGTACTAGCCCCTTTTCGTGCACGAGGAAGACTTCCAGAAAAAGTTTTTTTAAAGTACAGAGATAAAATTAATGCTCTTAGAAGTATTACCGAAAAAGTAAGAGGCGACAGTTTAAAATTAGAAAAAGCAGTTCAAGACGCTATTGATCCAACTATGAAAAAATTAGATCAAGTAGGTATGAGACAACGTGAAAGAATAATGGAAAGTATTTATGACTTTTTAACAGGAGCTGTTAAACGAAGTGATGAGTCAAAAATTTCCGCAAAGAAAATTGATACCATAGGTCCGGATGATTTACTTCAAAGACTTAGAGAGTTTAATAAAGAAGCTGCAAAAAAAGCAGCGAAAGAAGGAAGAAAATTTGTACCTATAGATGAAAAATTATTAGCTCCTATTATGAGAGTTAGAACTACTATTGATGATATGAGTAGAAACTTATCAGAAATGCCGGGTATAACTTTTAAAGGAAAATCAGGAGCAGATTTTCAAAAGATAGTTGCTGCTAATGTAGGAGAATATCTTACACGAAATTATAGACATTATGGAACCAAAGCACAAAGAGGACAATGGAAAAATTTTTTAGATAACTCCGAAGAAGGTAAGGCCATTAAACAACGAGCAAGAGATTTTATTAAAAGTCAAAATAAAGAAATGAGTGATGAACTGGTTGAAAGAGAACTACAACAAATATTAAGAACTACAGAAGAAGCAAATCTTGGCGATTCTTTTGTAAGGTTTGCAGATTATGACAGTGCTATTTCAAAAGTAAGGGGAGATATTAAAGGACCTATTAGAGAATTACTTGGAGAAATAAAAGATCCAACAATGCAGTTCCATGAGTCAGCGGCAAAGATTGCTACTTATATGGAAGACCATAAATTTTTTGAAGCTATTAAAGATAGTCCATTTTTCTTTAGAGCAGCACCCGAACTTAAACCAGGAGCAGGACCCACTCCTATACTAGGGGGAAAAGGACAAGGAGGTTTAGAATTTAATACACTAATTAATTCTGATAGTGTTTTAAAAGATTTATATACTACTCCAGAAATTGCTAAAGCTTTAGAGAAAATTGTAAACACACAACATAATGCTGCGGCATTAAGTAATTTATACAATGTATTTTTCTTAACACCTAAAGCCTTAACTCAAGAAGCAAAAACTACATTGTCTCCTATTACTCATGCTCGTAACTTAATTAGTGCTGCATCTTTTACAGGGATGAATGGTAATTTTTTTACTAGCCCTTCTAGATTTATAAAAGATTTTAAAGATGCATGGAAAATGACAACTGCTGTTTCAAAAAACCAATTAGAGACAACTATGGGTAGACGATTATTTAAATCAGATGAAGCATACGATAAATTTAAAAAAGAGTATATGGAACTTCAACGATTAGGTGTTGTTAATACAAGTGCTAGACTAGGGGACTTAGCAAAAACAATGGACGAGATAAGTTTAGGAATGCAAAATTTAAGTGAACAAGGAAAAGTTTATACTCTACTTCGTGGGTGGGGTGATAAAACTGGATTAACTAAACTTCGTGGTGCAGCAAGATTAGCTTATCAAACGGAAGATGATCTTTATAAAATACAAAATTATTTTTCTGAGCATAGAAAATTTCAAGATGCATTTGGAAAAGCATTTGCAAAAAACCCAGATGATTTTATTTATATAAGAAATGCTGATGGCACTAGAGAATTAAGTAAATATGCTAAGGAAGCTAAAAGATTAGGTGTAGATGATTTAAAAGCACCGGGGGCTTTTGATGAGTTTATTAAAAGAAAAGCTGCTGATACAGTAAAAAATAATATTCCTAACTATGATTATGTAGGGGCATTTGGACAAAGCGTTCGTCGATTACCTGTTGGAAACTTTGTATCTTTCCCATTAGAAATTATGCGTACTGGATTTAATACTTTGAAACAAGGATTAGACGAAGTTACAGATCCTTTGCTTAGAGCAGCAGGTTTAAAAAGATTAGCAGGCGTAGCCACTTTTGGTTTAGCTTTAGGAAAAGGATTAGAAGCAGGAGCACAAGCAGTGTCAGGAGTTTCAAATGAAAAACTTAATGCTTTAAAAGAATACCTACCTGCGTGGTCAAAAAATTCTACAATAATTCCTATTAAACAAAACAATCAATTATTCTATATAGATTTTTCTCACACCAACGCTTACGATGTATTAACGAGACCTCTTAATGCAGCCATGAATGCATTTGGTGCTGGTAGAAAAAATGACGAAGATATTATTTCTAGTTTTAATGATTCAGTATGGGAAGCAGCACAAGAATTTGCTTCACCCTTTGTTGAAGAATCAATCATTACAAGTTTCTTTGGTGATGTATTAATGAGAGGCGGAGAAACTAGAGAAGGAAGACGTATATGGAATCCTGAAGATAGCTTAGGAACTAAAGTAAGTAATACTCTTGGAGCTTTAATAAGCACAGGTTCACCAGGTTCCGTTAAACAATTCGAAAGATTATATCTTTCGGGCTTTGGAAAATTAGATCAATATAATAGGGGATATAAATTTTTAAACGAAGCGACAGGGTTGCTTGGATTTAGAATACAAGATCCATTTATTGAAGATGGCATACAATTTAAAATTGCAGAAAATAAAAAAGGTGTAGCTAACTCTAAAAAATTATTTACTAGCGTTGCTTATAAACCAAATTCTACTCCCGAAGAAATTATTGAAGCTTACCGCCAAGCAAATCAAGCTAAGTTTAGAAACGATCAATTACTTTATAAAAGAATTAGAGCAGCAGAAAAATTAGGTTTAAGTCGTAGAAAAATAAGACAAATTATTGGAGCAAGATATTCCGACAGTGAAAGAAATAATATTTTAATGAATAGATTTACACCAATAAAAGTATCTAGTTTTATTTATGATAAAGTAAAACAAAATGCTTTACAAAGAGGAAACCCTGATCCTAGTCGTTTAATTAAATTTCAAACAGACACTATATATAGAGGACTATTTCGTGATAATTTATTTGAGTCTCCAGCAGATTTATTTACAGAAAATATTAATATAATTAAAGATAGAAGTCCTTATGTGACTTCACCTAAATATAGACAAGCACCTAATGTTCCTTTGTTTGGGGCAAATCAAGTTGAAGCACCTGTTATACCTAATATAACACCTAACAGATTTGAAAACACAGGTAATGTAATTAACCAATCTGACATATCTCAACTTGCCAAAAGCGGAGATATTGATATAACTGAAGCTATAGCAGCAAGGAGAACATAATGCCACCACCGGGATATAAAGGTAAAAGACCAAGTAGACCTAAAAGAAGTAGACCTAAAAGAAGTGGACCTAGACGAGGTGCTGGAGGTAGAAGAGCTAACCTTAGACGTTCGGCAAAAAGAAGTGCAGAAGCTAGGCAAGACCGAGCTCGTAGTGGTCAAGCGAGTAGAAGAAAAGCTGATGTAAGAAAAGGCGGTGAAAGTACAGGCAGAGAAAGAGGTATTGCCGCAGCTAATAAATATATTCCTAATAAAAAACAAAAAGATTTACAGCAAAGTGTAGGTAGTCTTGATAGACGAATTAATAAAGCCTTACAAAAAGGAAACACAGGTTTAGTAAAAGACCTTCGTTCAAAACAAAAAAAGTTTGTTAAAAAATTAGGATACGAAAAAGCTAAAAAAGTACCGGACGGTGTAGTCAGAGATTCTTCTGGGAAAATTATGAGAACAAGTGATGGTAGCCCTATGCTTACCGGTCCAGGTTTAGATGTGTTTCAAGAAACAATGGATATGGATTTTCTGGATCCAACAAGACAAATACAAAACGAATATGCGGACCAATACAAAGATATGTATCCTGTTTCTAATATGCTAAAAAAAGGTCCTGTAGCCGTTCAAGGAATAAAGAGTATATTTGGAGCAGATGGCAAAAAAATTCCTTACACAGATCCTGATATGCCAGGAGTAAGATATCCATTGGATAAAAAATGGGGCGCATATGAAAAAGATCCTATTACAACACGATCAGATAGACAAGGTCCTTTAGATGAAGATCCTTTTACTATTTCAAATAGACAACCAGGAATAGATTTTTTTCCAGAGAAAAAAGAAGTTACAGAAGTTACAGATAAGGATAGACAAGCAGCCATTGAAAGAGGAATTGATCCTAATTTTATTTTTTCTCTTCCAGATGACCCAACGACAGAGATTGTAGAATCAGATTTAAATACAGGTTCGGCTTTGCAATTAGCAGAAGCAGCAAATACACAAGGTACTTTATCAGATCTAGTAGAACAAGTTACCAATCAAAAAAATTTGAATGTATCCCCTAATGTGTTTGCTTTACCAGAACAAGTTAAAGAAAACTTAAATGAAGAGGCTGAAGTAAATAGAAAAACATATGAAATGGAAACATATGGTAAAGAAATAACAAGTGATGACTTAGCTACGGCTGGTATAAATGAAGGTTATTACAATATGAATATGAGCACTCCTTTAGTACAACAACAATTATTAAAAACAGGTGTAATAAAAGAGCCAGTATCACCAACTATTAAAAGTTTTGATGATAGTGCTGGTATGGACAAAGCACCTCTTGTAAATCAAAATTTTTCTCTTCCACAACAAACAACATACACAGGAGACGAATGGAAAAATAAAATAGCAGAGGATAAAGCAATAGCTCTTCAAAATATTAATAATTTAAATAATATAAGTATGGATCAAAAATCTTCTCTCGTTGATTTTGTAAATCAAGGTGGAGCGGATCCAAATAGTTTCAGTCTTTCGGATACACTTTCGGTTAATCCAAATTTTGATACAGGAGTATCCACAGGTCAAAGTTCTGTCGATGTATTAAACTCCTTACCAGCACCAGGCTCTAATTCCAATTATTTAAAAAAATTATTTGGATTTAATAACTAACCATGAATTTATCAATGCGTGATTGGATATGGGTTGGTTGTATAGTGGCTGGTATCGCTTTCACTAACGGGATGATGTCATCACGGGTCACGGCCCTTGAATCAAAGATAAAAGATTTAGATATGTTGCGCATAGATGCACGGCTCTCGGTTATTGAAGTACAAGTAAAAGAAATAAATCAAAAATTAGATACAGTATTAAGCGCCAACTGATACATGAAACAAGGTAGGGTATTCTTTTAATAATCCCCCCATTGTTCCTAGTAATTTATCTATATACTTAGGATCAACTGCATAATTTTTAAGAGTTTTAACAATAGCCAAAGGATCTATTTCCCCAGAAATATATTGTTTCAACAATAGCTCTTGGTAGTCTTTAAAACTAGGGTGATTATTTAAAATCCCTATATAATCAGCAACCGATTCACATTTTTTATCATACATACGAATCATTCTATTAGGATTATTTAATGCTTTTAAATGTTTAGATGTAGGGTCAGTCTCAATTACACCATAAAAATTATTGCCTAGTCTAGCGAACCTAGATTCACCCCAATTAGATTCCAAAACAGCTTGAGCTACACTAACTAAAACAACCACACGTTCTGTTGGAGGAATAAAAGTATTTGAAAGAACAGTACAATCTATAATACCTTGAATAAATTCTTTTTTATTGGAATATTGAAAATCAAAAGAATTAAATGTTGTCTGACAAAATAAAAATAATGTTAAGCATAAAGATTTCATACCATGAACTTATTTATTTTTTTTAAGATATGCAATCATTCTCCTTAATTCTGTTACATTTTCTTTAATCATACCTAAAGTTAAATTATGCCGTTGACATATTAAACCTCTTGGTAAAAGCTTAGGATTATTTTTATAATCTTTTCTAGTATATTTATGATCATGATCGATAACTAATTCTGCTAGATTACTTCTTCCGTTTTTTCTAGTTGGAGCCTTATTATATAAGACATCTTTATCGCACATCACACATTTAGGTTCTTGTTTAAGCCACCAGTCTGCCACACCTTTGCCCCATTCACATTTAACTTTGCGATAACGAAGAGTTATTCTACCCTCAAGTGTAGACCGTAGTTTTCTCTGGTCTTTTTTTCTTGATCTATTAATAGCTTCTTTTCCTTTTTCAGTCATAATATACCTTTCTTGTCTTTTTCTTGCGTATGCCATATTATTTTGCTTCCCCCCATGAAGGTCCTATTTCTGCATCTACTTTAGACGGAACCTTTAATTCTAAAGCATGTTCCATTACCTCAATAATCTTTTTCTTTTCTTCTTCAGAAGAAAACGACATGTCTAATTCATCATGCACCTGGATCAAAGGAAGAAACCCTTCCTTATATAAATCTACCATCGCTTTTTTGGTTTGATCCGCTGCTGATCCTTGTATTAATCTATTCAAGGCTTTGTATGTCCATGCTCTTTTAATACCACCTATTCCCCCATACTCTATC
>Ga0080013_1003750_pt1 | contig 15599 bp, 20 predicted proteins | sample ETNvirenome_6_85_FD_69236 | JGI IMG/M metagenome (GOLD analysis project Ga0080013, IMG submission 69236) | Marine viral communities from the Pacific Ocean - ETNP_6_85 (SPADES assembly) (version 2) | ecosystem: Environmental > Aquatic > Marine > Oceanic | place: Pacific Ocean | collected 2013-06-19
TCCTAGTTGTATTGCTATTATCATAAACGACAACGTCACACACAGCATTGTCTTCATCGTAAACATGCTTTCATTTAAGAGCCACCACGTAAGCAAAGGAAAAGTCAAATATGACATTCCAAAACCCAATAGGCGCGCAGTCCACGCTTCGCTAGTAGTATCCACGATCATCTTGGTGGCATACCAAAAACACAAACTAGCGGGGATGCCGTACATTAGGGCTGCTTGTAGTGGCTTACCTTTCCACCAATCCCACACGTAATGCGAGTACAGCTGAAACCATACGCAGGTTTGAGCAAACGCCAATATCAGGCAGGCTTTTGACAATTCAAAAATTTGCAATTATAACCTCTCTACACTTAGATGTATCAGTAACAATTTGAGCGTTATGATTCACAAGTGTGATATTGCTTCCTTTGTATTCTCGCAATAGACGAGGGTGGTAATGATAAACCAAGATACACTTTCTGTCTGTGTTTTTGAAGAAAGCTTTTGCCTTCTTGTGGGAAATGCGCGCTTCTTCATAGCCCGTGCTTATTCCGCCTTCTAAGATATCAAAATGATATTTACCCAGATTCATCAAAACATAATGATCGTTCTCCACTTTTGACATTATGTTTTCAAAATCCTCGTCTTGTTCAAACTCAACGTGAAAGTTTGGTGGATTAAAATTTTTAAGACGCATGAGGGCGGTTGGAGAAAGGGGCCGTTTAACAAACTTTCCCGATGAAATAAGTCCAGAACTAGAGTGATAGTTTAAAAGATAAAACAGCCCAGAGCGCATGAACGGATCTTTGTATTCAGGCCACTTACGTTGCATCATATAGAAAATGCGGGCTTCTTCAAGCGGCGCAAAGTGTTCTACGACGGCGGCGACGCGAGAAGGAGATGTCATCAGACAACGCCAAAACTCATATACCACGTATTTGGAGGTGTGGCCCACGACAAAGCGGCCGCCGTGTAACAATTCCAATTCTGCATCCCCGGTTAAGAAGGGATAACAATGCACGACTGACCCGCGGGGGATTAATCGTTTAAGGACGGAAGAGCATACTAATTTATTTTCTTTCAGCTGTAGCGGGCTCTTCATTCGACACCGGGTCCTGTTGTTGGAAAAGTTTTAACTTTTCTTGCAATTCAGCCATAGCGCCCGACATCGCCAACGGATCCGTTACATAGTGCGCGGTGGGCGGAGTATCTTGCTCTTGAGAAGGCTGTTGCTGGGGCGCAGGAGGTTGTGTCCTGTGTCTCATGTATCCTTCAATGATGTTGTTTACGTCATCTAATGCGCAGGCGGCGGTCGTCAGGCGCTCCCTTGCTTCTGCAATCACATGGCAAGTTTTTAAATCCAGGCGATCTGGCGCGTCCATATTAATCAACCCTGGCATAATATCATCATGGCATTCCCCTACGCTTGTGGCGGCCTTTTGCACAAGTCGCGAAACTTCCCCTGGAAGCTCTTTTAGTGATATGGTGTATTGTAGCGTGACTCTTTCGTTTTCGTTCATTTTAACCTCTTAAAAGTTGTTGTTGAGTGTTGAGCTTGTTTTCAATTAAATGTGGAGATCCCACTACCACCATTTCAGTGCCAGTGTGTCCTCGATTAATCGTTAATTTAGAAAATTCATGTTCTTCTTTTAATCCCCCCGGGAGGGCGCCCTGTTCGTTAAGTGTGCGCATACGCGGGTCAGCGCGCACCATTACCACGTGCTCAGGATTAACAAATACTTCTCGTAGGGTATAGTCCTGCTGTGTGGTTAAAGTGCTATTGTGGCACACTTCCGTAAGTTTAACTAATCCCATTATTTTCTCCCATTGGGTACACATCCCTTCTTTTGACATTCCAATTACCATTGGCATAAACGCGATATATGTATTGGCCGTTGGTGCTCAAATAGACCCCAGCTATGGGTTTTTCAGATATTCGCATTCTCATTCCTTTTTCTGTTTCAAGCCATAACTCAACTCCCTGTGGGATGTGTACTAAATCTCCTTGTTGCATCATTTATCCTCCGTTTGTATGATTCCAAAGTTAGTTGTGATAAGCGTCCCGGCGCAGCTAGCCGCATTTTGCAGCGCCGTGGCGGTGACCTTTACGGGATCAATGATTCCCGTCTCAGGTAAATTAACTATTTGTCCCGTCCGAAAATCCCAACCCTCGTCATCTGCGCATGCCAACACCTTTGAAATAATAATGTCAGGGGACTCTCCAGCGTTTAAAGACATTTGTCGGATTGGTTCTTGGCATGCCGCTTTCACAACTGCGGCGCCTAGGCCAATATCGGCAGGCCCGCCATGGCTCACTATAGCTATACTATGTGTGGCGCGCAAAAGCGCTGTGCCGCCGCCGGGAACAATGCCCTCTTCCTGCGCCGACTTCACTGCCTCCAAGGCATCTTCGATACGGTGCTTCCGCTCGGTCATTTCTACCTCGGTGGAGCCACCCACCCGAATAATCGCAACACCAGATGATAGACGCGAAATACGCTGTTGAGTTCGATCTGCATCTTCCAGCGATTCAGTTTGCTCGACAGCCGCTTTTAAGCTCTCGATCTTCTCGTCGATCAGCGTGGCATCACAGTTGCCTCCCACAATCGTGGTACTATATTTACCACTCTCAATAAATTGTGCTGATCCGAAATGCTTCATTTCAACATTGTTTACCTTTATTCCACTTTCGCGCGTGACAAAAGTGGCACCCACAGAAAGCGCAAGGTCTTCTAACAATTGTCGGCGCTCCTCGCCATAATGAGGGGCTTTAAGGGCGGCCACTTTGAGTGTTCCCCTCATTGCATTCATGATCATTGCCGCGAGTGCCTGGCCTTCTATCTCTTCCGCTACTATAATCAATGGCCGGCCTTCGCGTGCCGCCATCTCCAGTACGGGGAGGATTTGTTCCACGCTGGAGATCTTGTAATCCGTAACTAAAACGAGGGGATCATCATGGTGCATCACAGCCCGGCGTTCGTCTGTGACAAATGCGCCGGCGCAATAGCCGCCGCGGAATCGGAACCCCTCAGTCACATCGAGAGATGTCTCCAGAGAGCGAGATTCTTCTATCGTAATGGAGCCATCTTGCCCAACGCGATCAACCGCCAGCGCAATGAGCTTGCCAATGGAACTATCATCATTAGCGGAAATAGTTGCGATATGCTCGATATCCTCCAGCGAGGTAACCGGAATAGCCAACTCTTTAAGATTGGCAATAACTTCCTTTGCTGATAAGTTGATTCCCCGCTGAAGATCGGTTGGCGATGCTCCGGAGGCAAGAAACCTTTGCGACTCATTAAGTATGGCGCGCGCCAGAACGGTGGCCGTTGTCGTGCCGTCGCCGGCTATATTATTCGTTTCCACTGCTGCTTGTTTTATGATTTGAGCGGCGGCATTTTCAAAAGGGTCTTCGCAGGCCACAAACGCCGCCACTGTTACGCCGTCCTTTGTAATAAAGGGAGTTTTACCTTTCTCTTGAAGTAGAACATTGCGGCCACGTGGGCCCAGGGTTGAAGCCACATTGTCTGCTAGCTTGTTTGCCCCTGTTATGATCTTTTGTCGTAGTGTTTGATTGTCGTCGTATGCTCGACTCATTAGTGCCTCTGGTTATATATATTATAATCGTTTTTACAATAAATGTCAAATGCTATTTGTCAATACCGGCGATCTTTCTAGTGTCAGTGCCCACATCATCCGCTGATTTGGCCGCGGCCTTCGCTTGTTGTGGCTCTTGTAGTCCATTAGCGAAAAATGCATTTAAACTATCAGACATTGCTGATACCTGATCAAAGATACCAAACACCTCATCCATTAGCTCGCCGCGGGCTGATTCAAGCACCCTCATAACGGCCGAGGCCCCAATATCTAATTTAGCGAAAGGTGAACCTCCTCCAAGCCTGATTGTCGCGCCTCTTGATAATACCCAGTGAGAGTGAGTTAAATATCCTTTGGTATTTTTAATTGCCATAGCCTTAAGTTCGGGCGTTAAAGAATTGTACCACTCCACCACTGGAGTGCCCGTGACCCACTCTCCCGACTTGTCGAGAAACTGGCCGCGAGCATCGCGACTTCTTATAACATCTTTCTTAAATTGTGCGAAAAGAGGTTTAACAATTTGATCTCTAACACCCCTGGCCCGGGCTTGGTCCTCCTTCGAAGGGTTGCTATTGAGAGCTAACGCAATCTGGACGCCAAGGGTGCCATCCGCAGCTAGCGTGTTGGCGCTTTGGGTCGCCTCTATGTTGTCCGTATACATTTTAACCAGTGTGTTGAGAATTGCTTTCTCTTGTTCTTGATCGATGCCGGCTTTTCTAAGAGAAGACATATCCGCTTTGGCTAGCCAGTCCGACCACAAACTAGATATCTCTGCGGAATCACTGGTGTCACTGCGGGCCGGAATGTTCGCTGCCCAATTAAGCGCGTCGGTTTGTTCGCCGGTTTTCATGTATTCGGTCAAAGCGGCCATAAAATTCGTGTTCGACAATATTGCTTTGCGGCCCTTGTCTGTTACAGACAACAGTTCAAATAGATTTTTGCGTGTGATGTCGAACTGATAAAAATCGATGTGTCCTTCCTGCTCGATACCGTCGCCCTCTAATATTTTAGTGCATGCAATATACCTCATGGCGCCACCTTCAAACTCGGGGTTCGCTTTTGTCCATGCAGCCCACTCACCATTCGGCTCAAGCATATCATTACACAAATCAAAGAAGCTGCCTCCGACTTCAAGCCCCTTGTCAGTATATAACTTAAGACTGACTGGGATTCTTTCCCCATCTACGTTGGCAGTGATATCAGCGATAGTCTTGGCGCCACCGGCGGGGATTTGCCTTCCTTGCATCAATGCCGCAAGAAATGCTTCAAAGTTGAAGCCGGCAGCAGATGCGTTAAAGTTTGTAATTGCCATCGTTAGTGTCTTATAAAATACCAAGTATGCCATGGCTTGCTGAATAAACTCTTTGGGGTTGTCTCTCGGGATGGAATTGATTCCCTTTTCCATGATGCGTGAGACGGCATTAAGTTTATCTTCGAATCCGGTGCCAGGAATCTTAGCGAGGTATTGCTCTAAGCCTTGTCGTTGGGAGGGGGGCGCGTTGGGATCATCGGATTGTGCGTCGTCATCGGCGTTTGCCCATCCAAGTTCTGAAATCGGAATCATGGGGATCTCTGAAATATGGTAAGTGCGTACTTTGGGCTTGGGGGCACTTTCTTCTTGGAGGAGCCCCAAAGGAAGGGCCATAATCTCTTCGATCAGCGCCACTAGATTATCGGGAGAAATAGTATTTTGCTTTTTAACATACTCTTCTTTTAATATGCTTCTTAACTCAGACATTCAAAAACCTCACATAATTATGTCAGCTATACCTAATTCTACAGCTTCTTCTGCAGATAAATAGACATTAACTTTGCGTTCTAGCATCTTTTTAAGTTGCTTTTTGGTCATTTTAGTTTCTTCGACCAGCGCATCAACATACATTTGTTGTAAATGTTCTACTGCTTCTATTTCATTTAGCAAACTATGAAACGAACCGTGGCTGCCGGCTATGACTGAGTGAATCATAACTCTGCAGTTCTTCCCAATTCGTCTTTTGCCCTTTGTTCCGGCCGCCAAAAGTAGTACGCCGGCAGACATAACCTTTCCCGATCCTACCGTGTGGATCTCGGTGGTTTCTTCGACGTCGCGCATAACATCATAAAGAGAAAACATATCATCAGCATTCCCGCCATACGTCGAAATATAAAACTCAATTGGCTTTCTTTTGTCGGGTTCGAGTGCGGTGTTCGCCTCATTCAAAGTTAACAGCGCGTGTACAAGCTCCGCCACCTTTTCATCAACCACTTCACAAAACAAGCCTATCAATGTGGGGCCATCATACACCATGGTATCGCCGGACATAAGAGACGCGGGATCTACGATGATGATCTTGTCTTTCTGTGTTTTTTCTTCTAATATCGACTTAACGATTTCACGAATCTTTTTGATCATATGGGCTTATCCCAAAATTGTAATGCGGCGTCTTTGTGTTCGTTTAAAAACCTCTGCGCACTATCCCAATCCTGAAATTCTATCGTCGGCCGAAAAAAGGACGGGTGACATTGGATTAAAACGTCGATGCTACGCTGTTTGAGCAGCTTGGTATCTTCATTAAAGCGCCACTCAAATGAGCTAATTTGCACAGCTGACTTCTCGGTGCACAACATGTGTTCTAACATTATCTCACGCGCATAAGAGAGGTGCTCCAGCGTTTTGATTAGCGCTGATAAGTAAATTAGGCGGCCGGCGCGGAGCATTGTTAAGCTAGCTCGCATCGAGCGGAAAAAGTAGAAAGTCTTACAGGTTATATATCCAAATACAAAAGTAAGCAAGTATGCCCACCAGTGTTCCATTTACACCTCACCTATGAAAATAACCGCTGGTCATTTTTATTATAATCTTATCTAAAGGAACCGTCAAACTATTACGAGCCGGTAATGCGCTTAAAAATTCGCTCGGTCAGCTCATCAGCCATTTTTTGCTGGTTGTTCTCTTTTGACAGGCGCGCTGCTACGCGGCGGGCCACTTCGGCAACCAGAGCATCTACGTCTTTTGTCTGCGGGGCGCCCTTTTCTTCCAGTGCTAACTCGTCTTCTGGAGCGGCATCTAGTTCAATATCGCCCGGCATATCCATAGCGGCCTCGTCATCAACGACGGCCTCGTCATCAAGACCCAACTCTTCATCGCCACCATCAGCATCCACGTCCATTGCAACATCGTGAGATGCCGCCCAGTCCTGAACGAGTGTGAGAAGGTCAACAACCAGTTCTTCTGCGGTCTCTGCGTCCGCGTCATCAACGGCTAGCTCATCGTCGGCGGCGCCAAGATCGGCCTCAAGGTCGCCGATCTCGTCGCCCTGGTCGTGAACATCGGCGTCCATGTGACCAAGGTCGGCATCAAGCTCGTCTTCCTCTGCGCGATTGCCGGGCGCGTCAAGCCCATATTCAGCAAGTCTTCCTTGACCAATTGGCAAAAGATTCGCTAGTTTCATAAATTGGCGAATTTCGCCTTCGGTTAAAAGTGTTTTACGAGCCATTATAATTCTCCTTAATTTCGAACTCAACTGTAAATAGTTTATAATTTTGCAATTCCCTCAAATTCTCCAATACTAACCTGAAAGCAACGAGTTTTTCTTCATTTTCCTAAGCGCGTCGGTTTCGATTTGCTTAACTCTTGCAAATGATACCCCAATTCTTTCTCCAATTTGGCGCAACGTCATGTTACCATTTTCGTGAATAGAGATGAGGCAGCAATTATGTTCTATAGGGTAGTCAACCCAAAGTCGACATTCTCCATTTGAACATTCCTTTTTCTTATTTATGCAAGCCACAGCACATGGCTTTAACCCTTTGTTGTTCATAAATCCGGATGTTCCTCTTCAAGAATATCAAAAATGTTTTCAATTTCTTCTTTTCTTAAGTTGAGATCGCTAGCGTTTCTTCTTCCCGCATGCTTGAGCTTGCGCGTTTTGCTCTTTCTCTTGAGGGACTGCGTTTTTAATTCCTCTACATACTCATCAATGCGCGTGTCATTGGCGAGATATCCGCTTACAATGTGGCGAAAAAAATCTGATTGCTTCAGTCCATCATACTTTAGCTTAACGAGCAATTTTGCGTGGCGATGATCGTTGTCCACAAATATGATTCGCTTCGTTAAATTGCCATAATCTATCTCCTCCGCCATTACCATTTCCTTTCGGTAATGTGGGCCCTGCTTTCCGAGAGCCCCAAAGCTGTCTGAAAAATAAACTCGGCCTTAGAATGTAGTTCTTGCAGATTGCGCGCGCCGGAATATGAAAATCCAGAACGAATTCCCCGCTCAAGATCGCCAAGAACATATTTAACTCCCCCCCGATAAGGCACCGTAGTGGCGACACCCTCAAACGAAGAATATTTGCCGCGCCAGCCAATTTGAGCTTCCTTGCTGGCCATCCCGCGATACGTCTTCCAGCGCGAGCCGTCCTTTCTTTCAATAACCTTGCCCGGAGTCTCATTCGTTCCGGACAGCAACGAGCCGCACATGACTGCATCGGCGCCGGCTGCAATTGCTTTTACAATGTCGCCGGAGTTCTTGATGCCGCCATCTGCAATGATCTTAATGTTCCGATCTGTTTTGGCACACTCGACAATAGTTTGAAGGCCCGGGATTCCATGGCCAGTTTGAACTCGCGTGGAGCAAATAGACCCTCCACCTATATTGCATCGTGCAGAATCTGCTCCCCAGTCGGATAGCGCGTTAACTCCATCTAAAGTCGCAACATTGCCTGCCATCAAATGCAGGTCATCTCCGAAAGCGGCTCTCAAGTAGCCAAGCGCCTCCTTCATTAGAATGTGGTGGCCATGAGCGACATCCACACACAAAAAATTCACTCCCATTTCGATGAGCGCCGTAGCCCGGGCCTTAAAATCATCTGATACCCCAATAGCTGCCCCCAGAATGAGATCCGATTTCTGAGAAATATCCTTGGCCATGCGGACCATTCGGCATTGATTTTCAATGGTGTTGTAGCGGTGGATCACGGCCGTTCCTCCAAATTTAGCCATAGCTATCGCCATTGGCACTTCAGAAATAGTATCCATTGGAGACGCGATAACAGGCAAGCCAAGAAGCAGCCCCTTTCCGAGATCAGAAGAGATGTCAATTTCACTACGAGATCGAATGTCTGAATAGCGAGGAACCAACAGCACATCATCATATGAAAAGGTATTATTCATCAGAGTTATTCTTCTTGCTGTTGTGCTCTAAAGATCTGCGTAACGCGGGGGATTGTTCAGGGGTTACCACTGCTGGCCGCTGTTGCTCTTCGGGCGGCGCTGACACCATCTCTTCGGAGGGGCGACGTAAGCAATCTTTAATCACTCCATAGGATTCTATCGCTTTAGAGCGCAATAGCATAACTGCAGCATTTACGATATCTTGTGACATTTTATTTCTCCTTTTCTATAAATGTCTTGATGTCTGTTGCTGTGTACCAAGTATGATCATTTGGCTTTTCGGGTTCTGGGCAAATTTTGACCTTTGGAGAAACCCCCCCTGCTTTAATAAGCGATATAGTGGGAACCCCATTAAAATTAAGCTGTCCTTCGATTTGGGGATAATCTCCCACGTTAAAGGCAAAAAATAATAAGTCCGAATATTTCTCATCGTCAGCAATTTCTTGATAATAATCTCTTAAATTGTGACAATAGGGACACTCATTTGCATAAAACTTTACCACACACGTGGTGGGCTCTTTTACGTGCCCGCTCAAAATTTTATGAAGGGCGCCAGGGCTCAATCTAACGATGTTCATTAATTATCTCCTGTGTTTTTTTAACGCAGTGGGGGCAAAATAACCTCACTGCTGATTGTGTTACGACCACTTGCCAGGATTGTATCATCTCTTTGTTCTTTTTGTCAAACGCTTCGGAACAAACATCGCACATCTCTGGAAGCTGGTTAAATCGAGCCATCTTCTGTTCCACGGATGCCGCCTTAGACTTGCCGACCTTCTGTTGAAGTGCCCTCTTCTGCTGTCGATTCATCGATTCATTGCTCCAAATATTTGCTGCCTATTGCTTCCATCAAAGACCACAACCGCTGACGGGAATGGTGCGCTGTTTGTGCAGTCGCCAAACTTTAGGCGCCCCTTAACAAAATAAACTTCGTCGGCTCTCATCACATATTGGTGCCAATACTTGGTGTCTGTGCGGGCTGGAATGAGCATTACCACCTTGGTGTTCTTTTTTCGCGATTCGTCATACCCCTTCTTGATCCACTTGTCGATCCCTCGCCCATAGGGGGGATTGACAAAAGCCGTAAAGCCTTCCCAGTCTTGGGATAGCCCATCCTCCGATTCGGTGAAAAAATTAGCACACTTGGTGTTGGAAACGTCGGCGCACGGATCTAAGTCAAAGGGTCCAAATCTCCAATTTAGTTTGTCGAAAAAATCTTGGGGGGTAGCCCACTCGCCCGTCTTCGACGAGAACATGATTACTTGTGTTTGTTTATCCATTTTTAATCCTCTCCATAGATTTAATATAATACGTTTCATCCATCTCGCAACCAATAAAGTTACGATTTGTGTTTTTTGCTGCAATTGCAGTTGTGGCAGATCCCGCAAAACAATCCAACACAAGATCGTCTTCGTTTGAATGTTTGCGGATCAATTCTTCAAATAGCGGCAAGCTCTTCTGTGTCGGGTGGAACCTGTCCTTGCCATGATAAATGGGGTATCGATAAATTCCGTTGTCATACTTGCTGTTAAAGGTGGGCTTACTAACCTTTACACCAGACAGCGCAATCTCACGTGAATTAGTCAGATAATTCACCTTGCTATTAATTGGAACGGGATTGGTCTTAACCCACTCCAAGAACCTAAGCTGTTTGAATTTGCTGTCTTCCATGATCTTGGCAAGATTTGATAGCTTCCAGAGATCATAAAACATAATCATAGCACCTCCTTTGCGCAGAACTCTATAAAACTCCGTCACGAATGGTGTAAGATTAGTGGAACGTTCATCCCACTCGCCAAACTCGTAGCTCATCTTAAATCTCTCGATGGTGTTTTCACCGTTGCTCTCAAGGAACCCAGTAGAGCGTGAAATTTCATAAGGAGGATCTGTAAGTATTAGATCGACAGAGTTGTCGGAGATGTCCGACAGAAACTGTAGGCCTTCTTGGTGTTTAAGGGAGATCTGGCTCATGGTGTAGTTTTAAATTACCTGTGTTCCATACTTCTTAATCTCTGTCCAGCACACATTGGCACTCAACCTTGGGTCTGCAGCGGGTCGGCCGGCAATGCGCTGGGTTCTCTTTCTCTCATAATCTTTTTTAATCTTGGGTAAAAGAACAGCGTAAACGGCGGTGCCAGGCATTTTCCAACTTTCGACTAGTTTTCCCGACTCAAACCTGTTAAAATAATGTTCGGGATACTTTACGATCTTTTCTTCGATCAAGTAGCGCTCTTGTTCTTCCCAGGTATCTTGCACAGAGATGCCAGTATAGGCGCCCTGGCAATGCTTTGCGATTGTTGACTTATATTCTGTCGGATCGTTCTGTTGATTAAACGCATCCGCACCAGAATAGCTATCCGCAACAGTATGACCCAGTGCGCACGCAGCATAAATCTCTTTACTGCGTGCATAGCTGAATGGATCTCCCCAGCCTTGTTCTTGGCAAAGCTGAGCCATTTCTTCATACAGTTGTTTATAACGTTGTTCAGGATGCATCAGTTCCGCCAGTAATAATGGTGAAATTCTCAACAACTTCATCAATATTATACTTCTGCTTGTAAAGACGATACGCCTTCACTGCCGCGCGGATCTCATCCGTATTGAGCCATCCGTTCTCTCGAAATTCGGAGCGCAGTTCGCGCTTTTGCTCTTGATAGGGCTCGATGCAGTCCTCAATTGCCTTGAGGGAGCGGATATACTCCTTAACGTATTGTTTCTTCTCGCTGTATGTTGTGGCCATTGTACCTCCGGTGGTGTTGGCTTTTATTACTCTATTAGTATAACAACGTATGGATCGATTGTCAACACCTATTGTCGAAAAATTTCAGGACCAAACAACTGAGACATGAATCTCATTATCACTACGTCTTTTTCAGTTTCGCCCTCACACTCAGAAAACATGTAGTTATAGGTATTTTTTTGCTTAAGAATATCTTCGTTCAGATCTCCCAACTCTTTCTTCATCCACCTTATTTGCTGGCCATAATTTCTGGGAATTGATATCTTAAACTTTTCAGCCAAATCTAACAACATAAAATATCTTCTTTTCTCCAGAGCATCCTTTGCTTCTGTGAATAGCTGTCTTTTCTCGAGGCGTTCTTCAGTGCTCAAGTTCGAGGAAAGCTTGTCTGGGTGCAAGACCATCGCTATCTTGCGAAAGACCTTGTTAAACGTCTCGTGCATCTCCAACTCATCTTTTGTCATCTGGTAATCACCTAATTGTTGCGGATACTCTTCGCTCTCGTTGCTATTTACGGATTTTACGGAGTCATCATCATGAAGTATCATCGCGCCATCGCAGTCGGCATCAAATTGGGGGTTCTTATTAGTACCGTCGCCTGTCTTGCAGTCATATAGCTGCTGCAGTTTCTCTGCATGCTCCCTGTTCAACTCGGCTAAGTCGACGTCGTTGCGTACGCAAAATTCTTCATAATGGACTTGAAACTCTCGTGCTGCTTCGGTCGAGATCTCTTTAATGAAGCGAAGCTCTTCGTGGGCGTACCGCAATTCATTCACATATCTCTTCCACCGCAATTTTGCAGTAACAGCCACGCACACTCCCTCCGTATGATTATATAGTTCTGCGCAGAAAGCGGGCTATCTATTTAAAGTCAAAATCAACCGTCGTGTGGATTTTTAATTCCGGAATATGGCCGTGGTTAGCCAAATTGTGCTTTTTTGCATCATCGAACTCAAGAAACCAGTCGGCGTGACCCTTTTCGTGGATGATATCAAGGAAATAATTCTTGCGCTTGCCACAATTCTTGGCCATCATTTGATAGACCTTCTTGTTGAGGCGTGAGGTTTCCTCCGCGGACGCCTTAATCTCTTCAACCTTGCCCCAACTCATAGAACTCACATCGTGAATCATGAGAGTGGCGTCGGGATCCATATAGCGATAACCTTCCGTACCGAAGCTAAACAGCAATGCTCCACAAGACATTGCCTTTCCTTGCACAATTGTGGCCACAGGGATCCTGGAGTGTCTTATATCTGATACCATCGACATCAAGCTATATACTTGACCGCCGTAGCTGTCGATGATGACCGGTGCAACCGGCTGTCCTGTGTTCTGTGCCTTCATCATCAGGGTGGTGAAATCTCTCGCTGATACCTCATCAAACTTGCGCACGCGGATCACCACGGGCAAATCATCGATCAGTTTTGGCTCTTTTAAGAGCGGACTAAAGTATTTTATAACGTTCATAAGCTATCCTAGTTGTCTAAATGTTCTGCCGATAGCGTAGGTGCTAAACCCCCAGTTTGGATCATACTTTAAATTGGCCATGTACGGTCGGTTCAAATGAATGCGATCTTTCTCTGGTTTCACTCCCCAGCATCTGATCTTAGTTAGTTCGTTATTCGAGTCAATGACCTCTACAATCCAATATAGTTTGCCGTTCTTGGTCTTCTTGGGAATGATTTTACGAGGAATAAACCAGCATAATTGCAATTCCACATCAAACTCAGAAATCGGCGGAACAAACTTCTCTTGAAGCTTCTCAATGGTCTCCGGACTAATAACTAGATTCATCGGGAACATGCCTGTGAGATCGCTCTTAAACTGAATAATCTCCTCTTCTGTAAAATCTCCCTCGGGTCGGTATAGTTCCAGATTTTCATTAAACTTCTTGAGATTCTTTGGTCGCTCAACGATGCAGGTCGACCAGAAGTGCTTTCGGCCCGTAAACCTATCGTCTACGATATTATCTAACGCTCCACCCCTACAAAGGGCGTCTAACGCCTTTTTGTTGAGCTTGCTATAGGATACCCCTTCTCGGAACAAAAGGTCTTCAGCGTTCATAAACGGGCGATTATCGAGCACTTGTTCGATTGCCGCGTTTCCTAACCCCTTAATAGAGGTGAGCGGCTGAATGAGCGTCTTTCCGTCGTTGCTGATCTCCCACACAGTGCCGGACTTATTAACATCGAGCGGCTCAATATCAAAACCAAACTTCTTGGCGATGTTAATTGCCTTCTCCTTGCGCGCCTCCGGTTCCTTATCCAAGAACGCAGCCATCCACTCTGCAGGATAATAATTCCACAGCCATGCGCACTGGAACGAGATGATGCTATAAGACACTGCGTGCGACTTGTTAAAGCCATAGCCGGAGAAGTACTCAAACTTGTCCCACAATGCCTGTGCAGAATCGTGAGGAATCTTGTTCGCAAGACAGCCGGAGATAAACTTATCGTGCAGCTTGCCCTTCACGGATCCCTTGCCAGTCCCCTTCTTGGTCAACACCTTGCGAAGCATGTTGCCCTCATCGAGCGTCAGGCCTCCAAGCTTGTGCGCCAGCAGCGCGATCTGCTCCTGGAAGATAAGGAACCCAAATGTCTCTTGCGTGATATCATGCGCATCATCGTTTAGATACTTAATATAATGAGGGTTCTGTTTTGCTTCTACATACTCATCGTGCACGTTGGCCGATAGGGGGCCCGGGCGATAGATTGCCGTGATAGCTGACACATCAATGATGTTAGTTGGCCTGGCTCTCACGCAAAACTTCTGGGCGCCCTGCTCTGTAAACTGAAAGACTCCGGCCCACTTGCCTGCGTGGAAGATGTTTTTGTACACCTCTTGGTTGTCCATGTCGATCACATCAGGGTGAAGAGTCTTTTCGTAGTATTCCCTTACGTCCGCAAACGTAGGTTCCGCGATATTGTGATGGCGGCGCAAGATGTGTTCGATGCACCCCTCCATCATTTTCAGCGTAGAAAGGCCCAGCAAATCGAACTTAATGAACCCCATCGGCTCAAGGTGGCGCACGTTCTGGCCCTCTGCCCACGGAGCCTGTCGCACACCACCTGAGTTAATCAAGGGCATGTTCCTATCAAGATCCTCTGCAATCACCACACCACCAGCATGACGAGAACAAGAACGAACTTGACCCACCAAGCCTTCCACATGCATCTTAACATCAGGGTGTTGAGCTAGATACTTTTGGAGAGTGGGAGAATACTCCATCACTTCTTCCCATGTAGGAGCATAGACGCCGGCCCGAATGCCGTGCTTTCTCTTTGCTTCGGGGATAGCTTCACGGATCATAATAGAAGTTACTGTGTTCACCTCTGTAAACGGAATATTGTATAGCTTAGAGATATCTTTGATTAAACTTTTGAGCTGCAGTGTGTTCCAGTTTGAAATTGGAGCTACGCAATCTTCTCCCCACATCTCCACAAGACGCTCCTTCAGGGCCATGCTATCAGATATATCATAATCGATATCAGGATAATCTGTCGCATCTGACCGGAGAAATCGCGAGAACAGAAGCCCATGCTCGATTGGATCAACTTGCGTGATCCCCAGTGCATATGCCACAAGGGAGCCGGCGGCGGAGCCGCGGCCTGGGCCTGGCAGCATCATATCTGTGGCTACATCCACAATAGACTTCATGGTAAGGAAATACTTGGAGAAGCCGCGGTCATCGATGACTTCTAGTTCGCGGCGCAGTCGGTCGGCGTACTCTTTGTTGGTATGGAGACCGCGATCTTTAAGTCCCTCTAGTGCAAAATTCACCAGTGCTTGTGTCGCTGTAAACCCAGCAGGAACAACGAATTCCGGAAGGCGTACTGTATTGTCGGGCAGGAAGGACTCGATGCGCTCGAAGGCGATCTTGTGTGTCTCCTCAAGACTCTGCATAATCGCGTCGTCGTCATATTCAAAGCCCTGTTTCTGTGAGTATCTCTTATAACTTTCCCACATCTGGTCACCATTCTTTGGATATAACTCCATGCCAATCTCATCCACGCTAGGGGGCAGAACCGCGCTATCGTCATCATCAGCCCAAGATGGCTTTCCCTTGCCGAGCCAGCCCAGACGCTTGTAAAGCTCTCTATCTCTCCAAGCGTCTGGGGTG
>Ga0080013_1003751_pt1 | contig 15596 bp, 24 predicted proteins | sample ETNvirenome_6_85_FD_69236 | JGI IMG/M metagenome (GOLD analysis project Ga0080013, IMG submission 69236) | Marine viral communities from the Pacific Ocean - ETNP_6_85 (SPADES assembly) (version 2) | ecosystem: Environmental > Aquatic > Marine > Oceanic | place: Pacific Ocean | collected 2013-06-19
TCAAGCTTTCAATCAAGCACAAACAGCAAGAGGCGCAGACTTAACTGCTCAACAAGGTTTAGGTCAATACCAACAAGCATTGGGTCAAGCACAACAAGGTTTCGAACAAGCTAAATTAGATGCAACACAAATTGCAAATAGAGAAGCAGAGTTTGAAGACTTTACAAGATTAGGTTTAGTTGGACAACAACTAGCACAAATACAACCAGGAGCCTTTGCTTCGCAAACTGTAGGTTACGCACCTCCAGCAGCACCAGCAAGTCCAATGACTAACTTCTTAACAGGAGCAGCGGGTGGCGCAGGTATCATGGGCAAACTAGGACTGTTCGGATAATGAGTAGAATTTTAAGAAGACCAATGTTTAGAGGGGGTGGTAAAGTTTCTAGCTATGGAACTGGTATTGCTAGTGGCTTAACTAATCAACCTCAAAGGTATGCACGGGGTGGATCAATTCACACTCCTAAAAGAGGAATAGTAAAAGGACCTGGTTCTTATTCATATGCTGAGAATTGGAAAAATATAGATTGGAAAAACACAGGTCAAAAAGCAACAGAGACAGGTTCTAAAATACTTCAAAAAGCAAAAGAAAAAGTTTCAACAGGCACAAGTAAAACAAAAAATCTTTACAATAAATCTAAAAGCTTTTTAAAATCTAAAAATTTTAGTGAAAAGGGTTTATGGAAAGCAGGTAAAAAATACCTTCCTAAAGTTTTAAAGGCTGGAAAAACCGGTATTACAGGTGCATTAACTAAATTTCCTATTGCAAGTAGATTAGGAACATATTACGCCGCAGCTACTCCAACTCCTGTAGATGAAAAATATGGAATTTCAAGAATGGAAAATTTATTACCAATGGTTGGTGATACTAAATCAACTATGGAGAAAAAATTTAAAAGAAATATTGAGGAAGAAGCTAATCCTAATAATCCTTGGAGATATAATAAATATAAATATGGACCAAGAAAAGAACACCCGGACTATGATCCAGAAAAATCTTCTTATTGGCCATGGGCTAAAGGTGCAGCTGAAACTGATTTAAGTGCAGAACCACCAACAGGAATTGTACGTCCAGGCGGTGGAGATCCAGAAATGACATACACAAAACCTGAAATAGAAGAACCGGCTCCACTAACAATGAAACAACAAGTAGAAAAAGACAAAGCATTGTTTGCAGAACTATTAGGCGAAGGTGAAGCTAGAGGTAAAGATGTATCGGATATGTTATTAAGATTTGCAGGTTCAGGTGGTAATACTGTAGGTGAAAAATTCCAACAATACATTGGTGCAGAAGCTATGGCTGGCCCTAGTAGAACAGAAAAAATTAATCAAGCTGCAGCAAGTTTAGCTATTAACGATTACATCGCCGGTAAGAGATCTAAAGAAAACATGGAGATGATGTTAAAGAAAACTGAACATGGAGTGGACTATACAATAGCAGCTCAAGAAGAAGCTAAAAATCTTAAAAATAAAGATTTTATTGACGCAATTGGAATAGAAGCAACAGCCCAAAAGAAAAAACCTAGTGACAATAGTGTAATAGCAGCAGTTATATATAAACAAACAGGGACTTCTCCTAACACTGTAAGTGAATATGCAAATAAAAATTATACTCAAGATTTAGATATAGACGAAACTAAATTAAATCCAGGATTAAATATTGTAACATTTAAAAATTATAAACTAATTATAGAAAAAGATCCTACCGGAAATATTAGAATCGCAACCGAATATCCAGTTTATTAATTTAAGGAGTGTATAATTTATGGCTAAATTAGGAGACTTAGGAGGCTTTAATGCTAACATTGCTAGTTCTTCTAGTGATGACGATGATATCGGAATCATAAGATCTACATTATCAGGCATAGCATCAGGTGTATTTAAAATACCTGAAGGATTTTTTTCTTTAGGTGCAAACTTAATTGACTTAGGTTTAAATACAAATACTGCGGCTAGCGTAGAAAAATTCTTTGACACAATCAACCCTTTTGACGAAGCGGCAGAAGCGACTGCAGCTGGACGGATCGCGGAGCTTATAGTTAACATTGGAGTTCCAGGTGGTATTGCTTTCAAAGCTGGTAAGAATTTAACAAAAGCAGCACTCGCTGCAAAACAAAACGGTAATTATTATACACTAACAGGAACGGGATTAGCCGACGATGTTATTTCTAAAGGTGTACCCAAAGCTACTAAATGGAATGTAGCTCCCATTAACAAAGAAGTACAAGAACTAGCTTTAAATAAAAAAGGAAAATTTTTAGAGTATGCTGGTGGAGCTGGATTAGGTGGAGTTGCTGAAGGTGTGTTTGTGGGTGATGTCGATAAGGCAGGAACTCTAGGAGATTTTATAGGTGGACCTACTAAACTAGATAGAGAAACAGGTGGTAGTGGAAGAACGCAAGCGGGTAGAGACTTAGCTAACAGATTAAAATTTGGTGTAGAAGGTGGACTGTTTACTGCGGGTATTGGTCTAGGGGGTGTAGGTTTTAATAGATTAAGAAAAGGACCAACAGATACCGGTAGAGTTATTACCGATCCTATGGAAAAATTTTGGAATAACTTATTTGGTAATTTAAGTAAGAGAGGTAAGAAAGGAACAGTTACTTTCGAAGCAACAGACGCTATAAGAACTGGTGTGGATGCTAATAAAAGATTAGGACTAGACGCAGCTAATACAATAGAAAACCAACTCTATAGACTTTATCCTAAGATGGAAAAGTACTGGGCTAGTGATGACGGTATAAAAGAATTAGCTAAAAAGAAAGAAGCTTTAAATAAAACTTTATTAGATGGTTTAGATAATCCGATTTACGAAACTAAACAATTAACTAGAAAAGGAAAAGAATCTGGTTTTACTTTAGATGAAGTGATGGCCGGTAGAACACAAGATGGAAAAATAATTGATGACGCTGCTTCATTAATGGAAGATGGCTTTACTTTAAAATTTGGTAATGTAACCGACGATGCTTTTGAAAGTTTTTCTAAAGAATTAGATAACAGTAAAAGCTACGGCAAAGGTGCTCCAGTACAAGAAGTAAAAGATAATATTAGATTTGAAATGGATCTATTGAGAAATAAATGGGGAGATCTATTTAGTTCTTATGGTCGAATGCTTACCCCTAAAGAATTAGCTAACTTTAAAAATTCAGCAGGAAGTAAGATGAAAGATTTTATAGATGCGGGTTCTAAAATCTTTAAAGATAAAACAAGTTCTATTAATGTCTTAGAAAAATTACCTGTAACAAGTCCTATTATTAAAAAATTTGCAGCTGAAATAGACAGAGCGGCTCAAACATACGGAGTTAATTTAACACCCGATCAAATTAACGGTATCATTAGAGATACATATAATAGTGCCGTATTAGAAAAAGGATTTAATCTTAATCAAAATAGTGGAATATTTTTTAAAAACACTCCTAAAATTTTAGGTTGGGGGGAAGACACTTTATTAAATGCTTTTAGAAGAGAAGGTGAAACATCCAGAAAATATTTTAGAGAAGGGCTAAGTCAACCTGTAGAGAAAGGAAGAAATTTATCTCAAATAGATGACATTGAATTACCAGACGGCAGTATATTCGAAAGAAAAAAATTACTTAAAGAACTTGTAGGTAAGTCTAATGATGGTTTAAACACTGCCATTACTGGTACCAATAGAATTGCTAATTTAGTTATAAGAGGTGAAGTTAATCAAGAAATAATACGAAATTCTGCAAGACAAAAAAAATTAGTAGACGATTGGTTAAAAAGTGTAGACGAGATAGGTGAAGCGGCAACCATAGAAAAATCAGGACCACGACCTAAAGCTCCAGAAATTGTAGATACTGCAGAAGATGCTAAAAAATACTTTGGTGGAGAACGAGGTCAAATGGGAACGGGAGGTCAAAAATCTACAGGAGATTATGTAGAGATGGTAGCTAGAGAAGATCCTACTCCAATAAAAGGCATAAGACCTTTAACTGTCACTGACGGAGAAATAAAAAGTATTGGTGCAGATCTTAGTAATAATTTAAACGGTAAGTTTGCTTTAACAGGTAATGCTGATGCATTAGTTAAGGGAGATATAGTTCAAGAGTCTTCTAACTTAGGTTACTTATTATATAAAAATGCTATTCTTTATCCTAAAGCTGGAGCTCAATTAGCTAAAACAGTATTAGGTCCTGTAACCCACGCTCGTAACTTTTTAAGTGCGATGGCTTTTGCTGGAGCTAATGGTGTATTATTAAATAATGAATTTGGTGCACTTAAAAAAGCATGGAACTCTTCAATGGGTCCTGCCTTTACCGGTAAAAATAATCCACAGTCTCAAGCTTTTTATAGAAAGCTATTAGATCTTGGAGTCGTTAACTCTAACGTATCACAAGGAGACTTAAATAGACTATTAAGTGATGTTAAGTTTGGAGAAACTTTAGGTAAACTAGAAGGTAAAACTATTAATAATATAGTTAACCTTATGTCTCGTGGTAAAAAGTTTGCTCAAGACGCATACACAGCTGAAGATGACTTTTGGAAAATCTTTAGTTGGATAGGAGAAAAAACAAGATTAGAAAAAGGTTTAAGAGAAATACCAAATGAAAAAGGTTTAGCATTTGGTGATGATGTTATTGAAGTGTTAGATGACGGCACGACTAGAAAATTAGGTGAATTTAATGAAGAGTTTTTAGAAAAGAGAGCAGCTGATTTAGTTAAAAACAATGTACCAAATTATGCATATGTCTCTGACTTTGTACAAGGCTTAAGAAAATATCCTGTTGGAAACTTTGTATCTTTCCCTGCAGAAATTATGAGAACTTCAACTAACATTGTTGAAACTGCTTTAAAAGAAATTAACTTTAAAATTAAATTACCAAGTGGAGCTATCGTCCAACCTTATAAATCTATTGGTAAACAAAGATTAAGAGGAATGGCTTTAACAACGGCTGTAGTTCCAGCTTCAATTGCAACAGGAGCTGCAATGCTTTACGATGTAACTAAAGATGAAATTGAAGCACTAAGAAGATATGTACCAAAATGGTCTAAGAATTCTACTTTAATACCTATAAGAAATGAAGATGGTAAACTATCTTACATAGATTTCTCTAGAATGAATGCTTACGATTTATTATTAAAACCTATTCAAGGAGTTATTAATTCTATTGATTCTGGAAGAACAGATAACAATGGAATCATGGCAGACTTTGTAAAAGGTTTAGCAGAAGGTACTAAAGAAATAGCTTCTCCATTTATTACAAGTTCTTTATGGGTTGAAGCATTACAAGATGTTTTACCTACAGCTATTTTAGGAAGAGGAGGATTAGATGCTGAAGGTAGAAGAGTTTATAATGAATCGGATAGTGCAGGAAATAAAATCATGGCGAGAATGATGCATTTAATAGACGCAGTTGCTCCGTTCAATGCTTCACAAATGAATAGATTATTTAAAGCTTCTATGCCTGAAGGTAGTGCATTAAGTTATGACAAATATGGTAAAGATTATAAATTAGGTAAAGAACTTTCAGGTTTAGTTGGACTAAGAGCAGTTGATGTCGAGCCAGAAAAAGGAATTAAATATAAAATTAATGAGTATCAAAAAAATGTTAGAAATGCTCGATCATTATTTACAAGTAAAATATTAAAAGGTGGTCCTGTTTCTCCAGAAGAAGTAGTAGATGCATATATTAATGCCAACAGAGCTATGTACGAAACTAATAAAATAATGTACAGAGACATAGAAGCGGCTAAAACATTAGGTATGACATCTACAGGAGTTGAAACATCAATGGATGAAAGAGGAGCGGGATCTGCTTATGATTATTTAGAAAGTGGAACCTTTAAACCTTACACAGTTTCTGAGGCAGTAGAACAAGTATTCCAACACAACGCAGATATGTTGGGAGTAGCCAATCCATTAGATGCAGCAGGACCTGTTTTAGATAGGATTGCAGAAATATTAGAATCTATACCTATGGGAGAAGATATTTTTCCAGATTTAGATAATCCATTTAGTGTAAGTTTAGGAGAAGCAGCTGGTAATATTTACAATGCTGTTATCCCACCTGAAGTAAATAATAATTTTTTAGGTGCAGCTAATGTAAATATAAATCAAGTACAAGGTGTTACCCCTAATTTTGCTCAACTTAAAAACCAAGATCAAAAACTTCAAAGAATTAGCAACGTTAATAGTTTAATCAAGACTTAATCATTATGGCTATAGAACCCAAAACAACAAGAGAACACATCATATCACTTTACGGACATATGACAGGCATCAAAAAAGATATCAATAAAATCAAAACAAACGATTTAAAACATATCCACGAAGACGTCGAGAAATTGGGCGGTAAGATAGATAAGTTCTATTGGGTTCTCTTAGTAGTTGCGGGAACAACTACACTTTTCGTGCTAGATTTATTATTTAACAAATAGGAGAAAAAATTATGCAACTAAGTAAACATTTTAAATTAATAGAATTCACTAAGTCCATGACTGCTACTCGTAAGGGTATTAAAAATGAACCAGGCTCAGGTGATATTAAAAATTTAGGAGATGTATGTTATGAAATATTGGAACCGGTTCGTGCGAAGTTTGATAAACCCGTTACTATTACCTCTGGCTACCGCTCCGAGGCGCTTTGTGAAGCGATCGGGTCCAAAAAAACAAGCCAGCATGCAAAAGGCCAAGCGGTTGACTTTGAAATAAGTGGAGTACCAAACATTAAACTAGCATATTGGATTCAAAACAACTGTGACTTTGATCAATTGATATTAGAATTTTACGACAAAGACGATCCGGCTGGGGGCTGGGTGCACTGCAGCTATAGTGAAAAAGGATCCAATAGAAAACAAGTTTTAACTTACGACGGGAAGAGTTATGAAGATGGCCTTCCAAATATGGAATGGAAAGATGGTAAGGTAATTGGATGAGATGGGTAACTGAAATAGTTAATGGTGTGTGTCCAGACTGTGCCAAAGAATCCGTCCTTATCTCAATAGATAAATTTTTTAAATGTACCCGTTGTGGATCAGAATTAGAGCAAAAAGTTAACGGTAAAATTAGTTACATCCCATCAGGTGGTAAACCTGATGAGATTAGAATGATTCTAAGGAACGACGATGGCCAAAGCTCCTAAGTTTGGTGTTAATAACTACCACAAAAATACCCCTAAAAAACGCCCTGGGAGGCACGCTAAGAGCCATTCTAAGAGAATCCCTAGGAAGAAGCCATATGTTGGACAGGGTCGTTAAAATCGCTTTATTTTAAAGTTGACAATATTCTCAGACTATCCTATAAATTTACATCGAAAGGAAAAATATGAGAGAAATAAATATAAAGATAGATAAAATCACGCCAAAGCAATGGGCTAACTTTCTTATTGAATTAAATTTAATGAAAGATGCCTGGAAAAGATTTGGTCCTGAAGTAAATATTAAAGCTAAGAACTTTAATAAAATAATTAAATGGGGAAAGAGAAAACCTGGTGGACCCGAAGAAGATAGACTAGGTAGTGATCCTTTGGAATAGAACCAATGGATCTCATAATATTAACCGACGGGTTATATCATCTTGTAGAAGTAACCACGGAGATGACAAAAGGCATAGAACTATTTGCTGAAGTAGATTGTTTTGAGCTCTGTGATATCTTAAGGATAAAATTAAGTACCTATGCCGACTACCCTCTTAACCAACATGTAATGAATGATGGCAGCGGGGATTTCTACGGATGTATTTGTAAAACTGATTAAGTAGTTTCTTCTACTTCTTGTTGTTGACAATAAAATTTAATTATAGTTCCATACTTATTTACATCTGATGGTCCCATCTCTCTAGCCTTTTTAAGAGACTCATTATATCCAGCAATCATACATTCGTAATGGCTATCATATGCAGTAGGCATTTGGTGAGGGGGTAAGCATTGCTGATAAACACTGGTACAAATAATCATGCTTAATAAAAATTTCATTTGACTAATATTCTATATTATGAGATAAATCCTACAAATTAAATATGAAAGAAGGATATATTAAATGACCGATACAAGCAAATATAAAAATGTATCATTATCACATAAGACCTATTCGAATTTAGAATTGCTTCGCAATAGTTTAGATCCTAATCTAAAACTTAGCAGAAGTCAGACGGTAACTTATTTGGTCAATGAGAAATTAAAAAAGTTAAATGGTAAAGCAGAAAGGAAAAGCCATGACAAGAGTAACACATAAAGCAATTTGTCCTGCCTGCAAAGGCAATGGATTCGTAAGAGTTCCTTACGAATTAGCAAAAGAAGAGCAACATGCACAATGTGATGTGTGTAAATCACAAGGGGAGATTAAGTTGGATGAAAAAGATTTTATTGATCAGTATAGTCCTAGTAAGTCTAACTAATTGTAGCAAACATTTTGATGCCAATCCATTAACAACAGTAGGAAGGTATATAATAACACATGGTAATAACTAACCAAGAAGCTAAGGAGTGGTGGAAGTATATGGATAAACTAACTGAAGAAGCAAAGACCGAGAACCAGGGAAAATCTGATTTAAAATATCAGATTGATTACCTAACAAATCAAAACAAGTTCCTTAAAAATAAACTTATTAAGGCAGCAGAAAATTTAAAAAAATATAAAGAAGTATTAAGAAAGGAGGGAGAGCCGTCATTTATAGACCAACTACGTAAAGAAGGCAAAATGTGAATAAAATTTTTTTCTTCATATTTGCATTCTTAGGATTGATAACCTTGTTATCAATTTATATGGTAGTTACTTTATGAGTGATAGGTATCTTGCAGGACTCTTTGATGGCGAAGGGTGTGTAACTTATTCAAATAATATGGTAAAAAGAAAAGGAAAGAAAAAAGCTTACCCTACCTGGAACATAAGATTAGAAATAGCTATGACTTGTAAAAAAACAATACAATTTGCACTCGATAACTTTGGGTGTGGACATATGAATTTTAGACCAAGAGCTCAACATCAAACAATGGATCAGTGGCGATGGCGTTGTTCTCATAGAGATGCTTTACAATGTGCAAAAAGGATGGTACCCTTCAGCGTAACTAAAAAAGATAAATTAGAAAGTATAGTTAAACATTATGAAGCTAAAGATTCTTGATCTATTCTCTGGACTAGGTGGTTTTTCACTTGGTTTAGAACGTACAGGAAGCTTTGAAACAGTAGCATTTTGCGACAACGATAAATATAGCAAATTAGTGCTGCAAAAACATTGGAAAGGAGTTAAGATATATAACGATGTCAAAGAAATCACAAAAGAAAAATTCATTACAGACGGAATTCAATTTCCCGATATCATCACAGGGGGTTTCCCGTGCCAACCGTTCTCGGTCGCAGGCAAACAAGCAGGAACCGATGACGACAGACATCTCTGGCCTGTCATGTTTCGAATCATCCAAGAGTTTACCCCGAGGTGGGTTATTGGAGAAAATGTCAAAGGCCTTACTAACATCCAAGACGGCGTGGTCTTCGAGACTGTGTGTACTGACTTGGAAGGAGCGGGATACGAAGTCCGGACGTTCAATATTCCAGCTGCAGGTGTCGGTGCCCCGCACAGAAGAGAAAGACTCTGGATTGTGGCTCACGCCAAACGCTACAATAAGACCGACGAGATCGGAAGAGTCGATGAAACATCGAGAAGAATACAGGAAGAGCATAGGCAGGACGACAGTTCCACCAGGCTCACTAGCAGAACAAGTTCAATACGGCAAACCAACAACGGACATGAAGATATGGAGGACTCCCGACGCACATTGCAACAGGGGACCGAGCTCCGAGAAACGAATGAAGATGAAATTAGAGAAGGGTATGCCAATCAGCATCAACGATCAAGTAGCACATCCGAATTTAATGTGGCCAACACCAACATCAACGGAGCGAAGCGGAATCAACCCGAAGACAGGCAAGGGAGCAGGACTCAGCAAAGCAGTGAAGATGTGGCCAACACCATCTCAAGGGATGTGGAAGCAGGACGTGAACGACAATGGGGAATACGCAAAGAGAGTCAAGGACAAGGGACATCAAGTGATGTTACCAGCAGCGGTGAAACTGTGGCCAACGCCAAGGGCGAACGAACCAGGGAGAACGACGAAGGGTTACGGTCGAGGACTAGCGGAGTTAGTGGAAGGCAAGGAACAAGTGGAACCGAAGAAGATGTGGCCAACACCGAGAGCAGCATTGGGAATGACAATGAAGCTGTCACAAGGGATGGCGAATCTTCGACACAAGAAGTATTTGGAGACGGAAGTAGCGTACGTGGAGAAAGCACCTGGTGGCACACTGAACCCGACGTGGGTCGAGTGGCTCATGGGGTACCCGGCAGGGTATACAGACTTAAAGGATTGGGAAATTCTATCATCCCGCAAATTGCGGAAGAAATCGGTAGAGCAATCATCAAAGCAGAAAAAGAATGAAACCAAATCTTAGAATATTATCACTTGGCGCAGGAGTACAGAGCTCAACTCTAGCTCTTAAAATAAAACATGGAGAGATTCCTATGGTCGACGCAGCCATCTTCGCAGACGTGAAAGGAGAGCCGAAGGCCGTTTACACCTGGTTAGAGTGGTTAAAGAAACAGCTAAATTATCCTGTATATACAGTGACTTACAGAGATTTAAGGCAAGATATCCTTGATGCTTCAGTTGGAAAATATAAAGCTTTTACCGCACCGTTCTATACTAAAAATTCAGAGACCGGGAAAAAGGGATTACTTCGCCGCCAGTGCACGGCAGATTATAAAATAAAACCCGTCGTTAAAAAAGTTAGAGAAATGTTAGGATTAAAATGGGGAGAGAAAAGAAAGAAAGGTACCCGTGTTGAAATGATTATGGGTATATCTATCGATGAAGTTTTTAGAATGAAGACCAATCAAATAAAATATATTACAAATGTTTATCCATTGATTGATGAAAAGTTATCAAGGACAGATTGTAAAAAGTGGATGAAAGAAAATGGATATCCAACGCCACCTAGATCGGCGTGTACTTTTTGTCCTTATCATTCAACGGAGGAATGGTTGAAGGTAAAACAAAACAAAGAGGAATGGGCTCAAGTTGTAGAGATGGATAAAGCAATTAGGAACACGGAAAAATTTAAAGATGGTGGAAAGGCTACTAAAGTAAATGATGAATTATTTTTACATAGAAGCTGTGTACCCATTGATGAAGTAGACTTTGGTAAAGAAGATCCACAAATGGATTTATTCAATTCGGAATGCGAGGGTATGTGCGGCAATTGATCGAGAGTATCATTGATGTAGGTTCCGGTCTAATTCTAGCCACATTACTACAGTTATATATATTTCCATTCTTTGGAATGTATCCAACTGTTTGGGAAAGTTTTCACATAGCAATTATCTTTATGTGTTTCTCGATTGTTAGATCTTGGATGTGGAGATTATTATTTAGGAGGTATAAATGAAGGAAGACTACCAAACATTACTTGATATGTGGAGAGAAGAGAAAAATAAAAGAAAAGAAGCTGAAGAAGCTTTAACTAAAGCTCTAGCAGGAGATCACCGAGTCGCTGAGTCGGATAAAATTATTATGAAAAAAATGGAAGAAATAGAAAATTTAAAAGCAGAACTTGCACGGGCTAAAGAAGATCATCAGTACGATAACCTGGTGCATCAAAAAGAATTAGATAGGATGTTGAAGAAATGAAATGGAATAAAAAATTTGAGTATCCTGAAACCGTTAGAGGAATGGTTGAAGGTTTAAGACACTACGATATTAATAATGAAAAACTTCCGTCAGTTACGACGATTTTGAGTAAGACTCAGACTGCCGAGAAAACTGAAGGGCTAGCTAATTGGCGAGCTCGAGTAGGCGAGGCAGAGGCAACACGGATCATGGACCAGGCAGCAGCGAGAGGGACAGCAATGCACAGCATCTTGGAACATCATATATTAGGAAAGAATAGATTAGACTTGACAGATGTAGGTCAACAAGCCCATAAAATGGCTGATGTCGTTATTGAGAAGGGTTTAAGCCACTTAGATGAGATATGGGGCAGTGAAGTTGCCCTTTATTACCCGGAATTGTACGCAGGTGCGACAGATTTAGTAGGGGTATATAAAAATGCCGAAAGCATAATAGATTTTAAGCAAACAAACAAGCCCAAAAGACGAGAATGGATAGAAGATTACATGATTCAGCTTGGTGCATACGCTATGGCACACAATTATGTCTATCAAACTAAGATACAACAGGGGGTTGTGCTAATGTGTAGCAAGGATGGGTACTTCCAGGAGTTCATTGTATCCGAAAAGGAGTTCCAAAAATACCAGCATGAATGGCTTAAAAGGGTTGATTTATATTACAAAAACGCTCAAAAATAGTCTGTATACTCTACAGATTATAAAATAAAAAAATAAAAAATTTTTTTTTAGAAAGGTACTTTCCGGTATACAAATGCTAGAAGTAAGCAATACCAACACTTATTCGCTCAAATTTGTATCCAAATTTGTATACCGCAAATATACAAATTCTAGAATCCTTATATACCAATGCTTATTCATCGAAATTTGTATCCGGAGGGTTTTTCAGCGTAGCTGTCTAGGGGGCGCGCGCACGGAAAAGGGTTTCAAAAATATTTCATTTTCAAATTATCAGTGTATACTAGGGCATGCCTAAAAAACGAAAACTCAATATCTCATCTAGAGAACCAAACCCGATTCCATTTACTAAATACAGAGTAGACTGGATTGACATCGTTAGTGATTCGGGCTGGGCTGAAGAAAAAGAATTTAATAAGATGAAACTATCAACACCTGTCAATGAAGGTTGGCTTTACTCTAAAGATAAAAACTCTATTAAGTTGTTTGCTTCTTATGATCGGGATGAGGATGGCTCTCTGACTTTTGGGGATCGGACGATGATTCCTCTTTCTTGTGTGAAGAAGATGATAAAGATTTCATAGGTGCAGCTAATTCTTTTTTAACTTTCTTTAATTCCGTTTCTTCATCATAGATAACTTTCATTTTTGTTCTAAGTTCTTCGGTTGTAAGATCATCTAACTTACCTGTACGCATTTCAGTTCTGTTGATGTATAGATCAGACGCTTTACCTCTTAACTCTTCGGCTCTAATTGCTGCCTGCATATTACCTTTTCTTTCAGACTTAATTCCTAAAGACGCAAGTCTTGCTATGTGGTTGTCATAATTAACTTCAAACTTTGAAAGCTTATCTCTTCTGAGTTCCGTTAGGTATGCTACAACCTTTGGATATTTCTTATAACTTTGAAGTTCAGAAGCTGTGAATCTAGCTCTATCCACGCTGTAGCCTGCCTGGATGGCTGCTTCCGTCCCTGTGACTGGTCCTTCTTTACCACCATAAACCAGGATTTCGCAGAATTTCATCTGCATTTCAGTTAATCTACTTGGTACTCCCATACTTGCAATATATCCTATATAGTTTATAAATCAATATATGACAGGAAAAGAATTAGCACAAGTATTAAACAAGTTCTTAAAATCGCCTGTAGCTCAAAATGCCCGAGTTCAAATTGAAATGCCCAATGGCGAAAAGCTTGATGTCTTTGAGATACAACTCCTGGAGAATAGACTCATAGGAGATAGGGATACCCACCGAATTAACATAAAAGGCCAGGCCAAATTAGGCACCTGGAAGATGGGTAAAATAATTGGAAAATTATAAAAACACCTATTGACATTTACTTCGTAATATCCCATATTATCTGAATGAAAGGAAAAAATAATATGAAAACTTATAAAGTAATTAGAACTGAAACAATTACAGAAGAACAAATTGTTCAAGCTGATAATGAGGAACAAGCAATAGATCAAATGAAATATGAAAATTGGGATAATGCCCAGGTGTTGTCTTCTGAATGTGATGTGGAGGAGATTAATGAAAAATAAAATCAAACTTACAGGTGTAGAACTTAATTGTATTGAGATTGCAGTACAACATCACATAGATGAATTAGAAGATGCAATTGAAGATCACAAAAGTTGTCGCAAAAACAAAGGTTGGGAATCTGCTTATCCTATCCAGGAGTTGCGTTCTTTAAAAGAAAGATTAAAGGAAACCCAATCAGTTAAGAAAAAACTTTGGAATCTAAGTGGATTAATAGATGATTTAGAACAATCACATTATCCTGTAACAGCAAAACAAGTTGCTAAATTTACAGATACTTATGATCACGGGGATTCTGATTCTTGGATTGCAGATATTCTTAATGCAGAGGTAAATATACCTAAGTTAAGACACGCAATAAGAGGCTTGGATAAAAAAAATCCAGGCGATGTAAAATATTTATATAGAAAGGAGGTATAAAAATGGCACAAATTAAATTTGTAAAAGAAATCCCTATCATTAATGGAACATACAAAAAAGATACTCCTAATGGAGAGATCGGCTTTCAAAAATGGCGAGTTAGAAAAACATATGAAGTAGAAATGGAATATGAAATAACTGCGAAGACAAAAGAAGAAGCTGAAGAACTCCTATCACAAAAAGAGTGTGTTAATGTTGAAGACATTGATGATTATGGCGAAACTTTTAGAGAAACTATCAAAGGCAAACATGTCAATGATATGTCGGGAGATGAACCCGTAGAATGGAAAAAAATCGAAGAGTGTCTACCCCGTGACGATGAAGACATCGACACAGGCAAGAGATTCTTAAATTACGAAGACCCAGATTGGAACAGCGATGAATTCGAATGGGTTAAGAATGAAGACGGCACTCAAATTTCTGTAGAAAAATAAAAAACTTCTAGCCAAATGACTCTGGTTGTGTTACTGCAAAAAAGTGGTACGACCAGAGTCAAAATTATATGCAGATCTTAAAAAAATTACTCCACAAATTAAGTGGACACGCCTTGAAAATTGGGCTTTATTTGGCACTCCTGACCTATTGGGCTATTCTCCTAACAGCAACTTTTTTACAGTAGAGTTAAAAGTAACAAAACGCAACAAAGTAGCCATATCCCCGCATCAAGTGGCGTGGCATATGAGCCATGGTCCTGGCACCTTTGTGCTTGTGCGTTCTATAAATAAAAAAATAAAAAAAAATTTTAATTGCTATCTTTACCCTGGTTCTCGGATCCTGGAACTGGTTGAACTGGGTTTGAACCTTGAACCGCTGGTTCTTGGTTCGCTTGAGGATTGTGCTTGTCACCTGCGTGATCTCTAGCTTGTGCCTGTAGTCTAAATTTAGGGGGTGGGGGGGATTCAGCTTGAGCCTGTGCCTGTAACTTAGCTTTACGCCTAAGTTCTGCGTAATATTTTGGGTGTTTAAATTCGTGCATTAATGTTTGCCGTACTTAACATGTTTAACGGCAGGACTCCAGCAAGCTCGACAGCTGCCACACTTTCCGCCCTGGTCAGGTGCCGGGCAGGTTCTCTGCGCGTCATCAGTGACCACGCTAGAGCTGTGCGTCCAGGCGTTAGGCTCTCCTCCGTTAATCTTCGAACTTGACAACCTAATGACTAGATTGGCAGGGACTTCTCCCGGGTCGATTGCCATCAGGAACGCCCGTTCCTGTGTGGGCAGCCAGTGCCTGGTCCCTGGTGTGTTGTTGCATACTTCAAAAATTTTTCTTAAATGGTCAACGCTTTGTATGTCGCCTGCGTCGTGCCATCTAAAGACT
>Ga0080013_1003752_pt1 | contig 15595 bp, 13 predicted proteins | sample ETNvirenome_6_85_FD_69236 | JGI IMG/M metagenome (GOLD analysis project Ga0080013, IMG submission 69236) | Marine viral communities from the Pacific Ocean - ETNP_6_85 (SPADES assembly) (version 2) | ecosystem: Environmental > Aquatic > Marine > Oceanic | place: Pacific Ocean | collected 2013-06-19
GCTGATCAAACTGCTGCTGAAATAAGAACTCTAGTTGGAAGTGCTTCTGACTCTAACGTCTTTACTGATGCTGATCACACAAAATTAGATGCTATTGAAGCTAGTGCTGATGTAACCGACACCGCAAACGTAGTTGCTGCTCTTACGGCTGGCACTAATGTTGCTATTGCAAATGACGGGACTATATCTTCTACTGATACTGCTGGTATAACTGTAGAGGATGAAGGTAGTGCATTATCAACTACTGCCACAACTCTTGATTTTGTTGGACCTGGTGTTGTTGCATCTGGTACTGGTGCAACAAAAACAATTACTATTGCTAGTGGAGGATCTAGAACTACTGCTTCTGCAACTGCTAGCAGCCTTGCTGATTTAACAGCTGCTAACATTAATATTACAGCAGCAAAAACATGTGCATTATTAAAAATTCAAACTTCTCATGCTTGTTGGGTAACTCTTTATACTGATAGTACTAGTAGAACTAATGATGCTTCTAGAAATGAAACTACTGATCCATTACCAGGATCTGGTGTACTTGCTGAAATCATTACACCTGGTTCAGGTATACTACGCATTGCACCAGGTGTAATTGCATGGAATGATGATGCCACACCAGGAACTACTATATACGCTAAAGTATATAATAAGAGTGGAAGTACAGCAAACATTACAGTAACACTTCATTACGTACAATTAGAATCTTAATATGGATAATACTCAAACTCCAAAGGAATATATCGTTACCCTTAGGGATATTAACGAATCTGATCAATTTTATAATGATATGGAAACTAGTGGTGGAACAAGTACTATCCCTGATAGGGAGGTGAATTGCTGCTGTAGGAGAACTATTAGTCGTAATACTCACTATATGCTTACAGATGAGGAAGCTCAGCAGATAAAAAGTGACGGTAGAGTATTAGAATGTGAACTAACACCAGAACAATTGGGAATATTTCCAATTGAATATTGGGATGCAGCACAGGATGGTAATTGGGATAAAACTCCCGATGGTGCTGCTGATAAAAATTGGGCTTTAAAAAGATGTATTGATGCCCAGCAAACGACAAGTTGGGGTGATAATGGAACTTCTCAACAAACTGGATCTGTTAATACTACAAGTTCTGGTTATAATGTAGATGTTATTATTTGCGATGCCCATATTAATTTCGGACATCCAGAATTTAGAGAAAATCCTGATGGAACTGGAAATCTTCGTACTGTTGAATTTAATTGGTTTCAGTATAGTGATGCATTAGGTTATGCTAATTTAACTAATGCAACTTATAGTTATGCTGGAGGAACTAGTAGTCATGGTACTCATGTAGCAGGTACTGTTGCTGGTAATACTCAAGGATGGGCAAGAAATGCCAATATTTACAATATGGAATTTGAAGGCACTGCTGGTGGAGGAAATGGTACAACTAGTTGGGCGATGATACTATGGGATTATGTTAGGCATTTTCATAATAACAAACCAATTAATGCTGCAACTGGTAGAAGAAATCCCACAATAATGAATAATAGTTGGGGATATATGCAATTTACTTCCGAACATGTTTCTAATGTTACTAGTGTAAATTATAGAGGAAACAGTACTGATTTATCTAATTATCCGAATAATATTAAGAGAATGCAACTTGAATCAAAAAGAGTTCCTGTTCCAGCTGGAGGTTTGTCAGCAAGTGTACCAGTAGATGATGGTACATATCTTTTTTATATGCCTGCAAGAGTAGCAGCAGTAGATGGTGATATTCAGGATGCTATTAATGATGGTGTAATTGTAGTTGGTGCTGCAGGTAATAGTTATTGGCCCATTGATGTTAGTGGTGGTCAAGATTATGATAATACAGTTACCATATCTAGTAGTAATAAAGATGTAGGGAAAGGATCAAGTCCTGGATCTGCAGATGATGTTATTTGTGTTGGATCTATAGGAACTGATACTGCTGAATATAAATCTGATTTTAGTAATTTTTCAGAGAGGATTGATGTATGGGCTCCTGGTTCTAATATTATGTCATCTGTAAAAAACAGTTCTTCTGGATATGATAATCAACAGCAGGATTCACGAGATTCCAGCTATTATAATGCATCTAGTAGCGGTACAAGTATGGCAAGTCCGCAAATTACTGGACTACTTGCATGTGCTTTAGAGCAATGGCCAAATATGACACCATCTGAAGCTCTTGAGTTTTTAAAAGAATCATCTAAAGTTCAGGTTGGAAGCTCCGGTGGTGTTGTTACTCATCCATATGAAGCCTTCGGTGATAGTAATAATCGATATGTAAGTTATCATTATAAAAGACCTCAAAGTGGCACTTTATTCCCTCATGACAATCATGGAAATAGAGTTTCATCAACCAATGGTGTAAAATATCCAAGGGTAAATAGCGTTGTCACTAAGACGATGGATTTATGACGGGCTCTTCTTTTGTTGAAGCATTTGCAGCTCAGGATTCTCGACTTAATAAATTAGGAGAGAAAATCGCTGGCGGTGCTGCTGAGTTTTTCATCCAACCGGCTAAGATAGACAGCGTTGATGATCCAGAAAACCTATCAAGGGTGAGAGTACTGTTTGACGAGAATAGTACTAGTGCTAAGTCTGACTGGCTTCCTGTACTAAATAATGGTTCTGGTAGGATCAGCACTCAGTACCTAGGGTCTAAATGTCTTGTTGGGGCCGTATCTGGTAATGCGGACAATGCCGTAGTCTTAGGACTGTACAACGATCTTAACTCTGAGTATCTATTAAACTCAGCTCCTATTGTCGTACCAAAACTCGATAAAGCGGACCTTGCAAACTCAGAAGATCCTGGAGCGCAATGCGACAAAGATAACGAAGGTAGGGTGTACCTCTTCTCTGACAACATGTCTCAGGATCTTAAGATCTGTGTGAGAAGAAATAACCGCCAGACCGACCCAGATGGCGATGTATGGGAATGGAAGAACTTAACTAGAGGGCTTGTAATAGAGAAATCCACGGACCCTAAGCAGCTAAGGAAATCATACGTAAAAGGAGATCCAAAGCCCTTAAAGTATTGCTCTGAAGAGCTAGAGGGGGAGATGATCACTTTCTCTGAAGATAGGGACTTCAGACAAACATTGATGGTATGCCGTAAAGACGAGAATAAAGAATGGGCCTGGGCTCCTGTCTCTGCGATACCCACTTATTTTAAGACCACGTTGCCAAAGTGCACCGAGAAAGTGCATGGCCAACAAGCATTAATAGACGATGGTAATAACTCTGAGTTAGGCATTTGTATCCGCTTTGATGGAGATATGAAATGGGTAAAGTATGGTACAAGGACCGTAGTAAAATTTGCCGATAAACCTTCGCCGATGAGCAAGAGGGATTTGCTCTCATCTGTGACCCCAAACGCAAAGCTTGTTACGCGGGCTGCTCAGCCAGCTTCTGCGGCATCCAATCCTCTAGCGGCCTCAGCCCTCACTTCAACCGCCTTAAATTTTGCTGGTGGTGTAGCTGCTGGGCTCGGTACGGGATACGAAGACGAAATCAAGTCGCTTTTGAGCGGCGACCCTGGTCTAGACTTGGCAATGGCGACCGGGAGTATGATACTTGAAGAACAAGGTATAAGCTTCCCGCAGTTTACAGGAGCTCTAGGAGACATCTCTAACTCTGGTAACTTACTGGCCTCTTTAGGGCAAGAAGCAGAAGCGATTTTAAAAAGCGGATACGTTGATCCTGCCGCGCTTCTATCAGCTGCTGGATCAGAAGTTTTATAAAATCGGCTAGGAGGTTTGTCCTCTGCGGACGTAGGGCAGTTTACGTCACTATTGACCGGAGGCGGCGGTGGAGCTTTAGATGCGGCTGTGCAGTACGGCCTAAATCAAGTGACTGGCCCTGCATCTGAGATATTTAGCCAGGCTATAGGAGGACTAGATCTGGCAAACGCTCCGGAGATGTTGTCCTCTATACTAGGAGGCGCAGCAAATGGAGGGCTTATTAACTCTGTGGCAAGTATCGCAGAAGGCCTCGACTTTGGTGCGGTGGATGTCGGTGCTTTAACAGACCAGTTACTCGGCGGTAACTTTGGGCCTGTTGCTGGTATATTCCAAGACTTTGCTGGTTTTGACTCGTTAAACTTTTTGAGTGATGGCCTTCCTCTTAGCGCTTCGTCTCTGTTAGGAGCAGCAGGGTTCGGAGGTCCGCTAAATCTAGCGTTCCCTGGAGCTGGGCTCGCGATCCCTGCAGTGACTGCTTTACTAGGTGGCAATAATCCTATATCAGCTATATTAGGAGGAGGCGGAGCCTTTGGCGCCCTAGGTGGGTTATTTGGCGGCGGAGGTGGACCTAGTTGCCCATGTGAGACAGTTTGCAGAAAAGTCGATCATGGTGTAGATAGCGATGGGAATAGATTGCTAGACCCCGCTGGTAACTTAACAATAAAAAACTCTAATGTTTATGGAGGTAATATCTTAAATAATAATAATACTTGTCTTGCGAAAGGCTTGGGTCTCAGTTTTACAGGCATTGGCAAAGAGCTAATCCCCTCTAACATACTCGACTTCACAAGCGCTATTAAGTCTGTAGAGAGAGTTGTAGGCATGGCTAGTCAGTTTGAACAAGCTATCAAAGGAGGGGCAGAAGATGACGACCTTAAGCTCGAGATGCAGTACACGTTTGAGGCCATTGAGAAAACGTTTAAGATGGCCGATAATAACATGAGTATCATGGAGTTAATTCAAAGACTTAACTTGCTTGGAAGTAGTGACTTCATGAATAATATAATTGCTGATAAGGACGGAGGGTTGCTCGGTAAGATGTCCGCGGATGACCTAACGCAATCTGGAGCAATTGCAGATCTGTATAAAATGATCTGTCAACTAAATTCTGTTAAGAAGGGCAAATCTGCGGGTGTCGCTCCTACTCCTGCTCTTATAGCCACATTTGTTCAGCCGGGTACAATTCCTACTTATTTTAAAAAATCTAAAGCAAGGGCGCTTATAAACCTTATTAAAAATATATTAGAAGCGTTAAGTATCTTAGGATCACTAGATCCTGAGCTTGCGGCTCCGTTCCAAGACTTAGAAACTATAAATACGGAGTCTAAAGTCTTAAAAGATTCTTTATCTGCTAAGTTATCTACAAGCCAACCTAAAGAAGATACATTAAACTACAGCTACAAAGACTTTAGTCTCTCTAATTCTTCCAATATTAGATCTTTATCTGCTGATCAATTAAACTCTGCTGACTTCGATACACTACTAAAACAAATAACTAATGAACAAGAAAGAGCTAAAAGAGGAGAGGGAGATTGTAGCTGATATGCAAAAGAGGGGTTCTTCCTTGTCGGCAACAGACAAAGAAGAGCTTCTAAGACTGAAGTGCAGGACAGACTTCGTTACTTTTGCTAAAGTAATTACAGATCTTCAATTTAAATCTTATTCCGTTCATGAGCTAATATGTTCTTATCTACAGAACATCGGAGACGGTAATAAAGACTACAAGTATAGCGCAATCTCCTTGCCTCCAAGGACGGGTAAGTCTATGCTTATTAGCCGGATCTTTCCGGCATGGCAAATAGGGCGGAGTCCTACTGCTCAGTTCATCATGAGCTCATACGCTCTAGGTCTGTCTACAGAGAACTCTAGGGCGGTGATGGATTACATAACCTCTGAGAAATTCTCTTGGATATTCCCAGAGTGCGAGATCAACAAAGAGAAATGTAACCTTACTGCTCTGAGGACAGAAAACGGTGGGTTGATTAAGGTTGCATCTGCTGGAAGTAGCGTTACTGGATTTGGATACGGGGTCATTGATGATCAGGACCTACCAGGTGTTGGGCTCCTTGATGACCTTCTGGCAGATGGTAACTCTCTCACTGTTATGGAAAGCACATTTAGTTGGGTCCAGGCTCAGTTCTTGACTCGTGGTCTACCCAACCATGCCATTATCTCCATGGGCACGAGGTTTCATTGCGATGACGTGATTGGAAGACTGCTTAGTGCTGATAGAGCTAACTGGAAAGAGCTCAATGTCCCGGCAATTTGTGTCGATGAAGAGAACGACTCGTTAGGTAGGGAACTAGGTGAGTCTCATTGGCCCGAGTTTTTTCCTATAGAGAACCTCCAGGCAATCAAGAAGTCAATCGGCGAGAGGGATTTCAACTCATTGTACCAAGGGCACCCCGCTGGTGAAGCTGGTGCAATATTTAAAGAGCATTGGCTGGAGACCTATGACAAACAAGTAAAGTATTCTTATATCTATGCCACCATAGACACGGCTTATAAGGCCGAGAGTATGAACGACTTCACTGCGATCTGTGTCTGGGGCCTAGATAAAAGCAAAGGGCTAAGGCTCTTGCACGTGGTCATGGAAAGGATGGAGTTCCCAGATCTTCAAAAGCTCATACCTAAGATTGTTAAGCAATGGAAGATCAGATGTGTATATATAGAAGGTAGAGCTAGTGGAGTGCCTCTTATCCAGACTTTAAAGTCAACGCTTACTATACAAATCAAGGAACTCGTACCGTCTAAAGATAAAGTACTGAGAGCAAACTCTGTTGCTCCTCTAGTGGAAGACGGATGCGTTAGCATCTACGAAAACATCCCCAACCTTCAGGATAGGCTAAATGAACTTACGTCTTTTCCTTTCATTAAAAACGATGACTTTGTAGATGCTTTTGTATATGGGATAACGGTGTATAGAGACGAGTTAATGGGCGGCACTACGACCTCTGGCGGCATAAGATCCTCCCTGCCTAAGTTAACCTACGATCCGTCTTATAGGAAATCATCTTCGCTTAGTAACTTACTAGGTGATAAGAGAAACGTGCGAAACGCGGGCGGTGTGCGTTATCTTTAGTACATGGTATAATTTACGTAGTTCTTAGTTTTGTAGGATAAAACTACGAGCGCTCGCGTTTTATTCTTATTTATTAATATCAATGACAGAAAAACAAAAATTTAAGTATAGAGTGGTCTTTTTTAAGCAACCAAGCTGTGCCGCTTGCGAGGCTATGAAGCCCATTTGGACAAAATCTGCAAACGAACTCGCAGAAGAGTACCCCCACCACTCCATAGGTTTTGGCGAGTGGGATGTATCTGCCGATGACTGGGAATTTTGCGATAAGATCGAATGCGACGGCACTCCCAATTTTGCAGTATTCAATAAAGACGGAGGTCTCCTTGGCTTAAGCACCGAGGGAATACTTGCAGTTGGGCAGCTAAAAGATTTTATCATAGGATCCATCGAAAAATGACAGCGGTAACACAAAAGAGAATCAGGTCTAAGAGGGCCAGAGATAAACGCGACGAGCACATTATCTCTCAGATGTGGAAAGCTGACCAGGTTGCTAGGAAGATCTCTAATTTCACCGGGTTGCCATTTGAGGAGCTTAGAGATGCTGCCTTAGAATACATCGTACGTATCTATGATTCCTGGGATCAAAGCAAAGGGGCAAATTTTTCTACTTGGGTTAATAGATGTTTGCAATTTCACATGCTTAACTATCTCAGGGATAGCTCTAGGTTAGTGAAGATGCCTCGCTCTTATTCAGACTTATATCTGAAGATTAGAAAGTACTTGATTAAAAACCCAAACATCACCAATCAAGAGATAGCCGATGATCTAAAGATCCCAGTGAAGAAAGTCGATACGGTTCGCACCGCGTTTACTATGAGTTTTAATCCTGTTACAGAGCAAAACTGTATAATGGAATCCTCTGAGAATACAGAGACAAACTTTGGGGATCTTCTAACAAACCACAATGAGCTGTTATTTAGAATCACGGACCTAGAGTCTCAAGACGAGACATTTTTAATTGATTACTTAGTTAAGAAGAGATCTGTATCTACCCTACTAAGGAAAAACCCCCACCTTAAAAACATTGAGGATATTAAAAGCTATTCCACAAAACTAATAAATTATGTATTATGGGCAGACAAGTCGTTCGAGTCCTGGGACAAGACTATACAAAAACAGGGTTCGAGAAAAAGTGGTCAGAAATCGTCAAAGGCACAGAATGCAACTACTTTGTAAAACCTCCAGATTTTGACTTTGTCCATGAGGTTGTTAGCAAGATAGAGAAGTGGAAGCTCCTTCATTCAAGAGTTGGGTTGAAGTATAAAATAAGAAACAAGAAGTTTCAAGGAAGGGCCGTTAGGGGCATTGTCATGATAACCCCTAAGTCAAAGAGTGAGGTATGGTTAGGTAAAGGAAAGATAGTCGAAGAACTGTTCCCTAGAAAGAAACCTATACCAGAGTACAAGAAGAATAAGCAAGAAGCTCTTGTGGCTATGAGACAAATCATAGAGCCACAAGTTATATCCTACAGAAAAAGCGTGCTGCGTCAGTTGCAGGGTTCTATGGGGCACAAGATAAAATGTGCTTTATCAGGCCAGGCTATAAACGCTGGCGAGTTTCATATAGACCATAGATACGCGTTTAAAAATATTGTCCAAGAGTTTTGTAGAGATTATAAGATAGACTTAGAGAACGTAGATGTCTACTGCAGAGGTACTAAGTGCTATCTAAAAAACACTGAAGTAGCTGAGGCTTTCTTTGATTATCATATGATGAATGCGACTCTTCAGGTATTATCTGCTAAAGAAAATTTAAAGAAGGGATCTAAGTACTACGGTTAGCTTCTTAAGATGTCCTCTCCAGATAGATCGATATCAAATGCCTTCTCAAATATGCTATTTGCTTTATCGGCTATTATATCGCTAACGCCCTGTGCTGTGGTTTCTCCGCTTAGCCAAGGTTTGTTCTTATCAACAAGAGGTGCATAAGCCATCCTGTTATAGATGTTAAATGCTCCTTCTGATTGCTTGCGGATATAATGCCCTGCAAACAACCTTCCGGTGATCTTTCGTACGCCTTCTTCCTCGTACCTCCTCTTTATATAGGTGATAATAGGGCCATCTTGGTCCTGCTCTTCAAGAAATACCTCGAGTTCTTTTAAGGCATTTTCTGCTATTATCACGAGCTTATCGCTATCTTCGTCTTTTACACTCGCCTCTAGGCTCATGTCCGCGACAGCCTGGACATACCCCGTGGATAAATCTTTTATATAGTTAGAGTAAGACTCGGCAAGCTGTTCTGCTAATAAATCTCTTACAGCGGGAAAAGCTGACTGCAAGATTTTTTTCTTAGCATCTTTCTCTATTAGATTTTTTGCGTCGAGTAGCGCCTCTCTTAGAAAGAATCTGGCAAGGCCTATTACAGGAACTAGCATTTTAACTCATACATTTTAAGACGTCCTCAACAAAAGTGGTCCGCCTCTGGTTTTGCGGCCAATCGGGTCCTTGGTCTCTATCTCCCGATATGGTATAATTTTTATCAAACGCGTTAGCAGCACCAAAAGAACTAGAGGCATTATTTAGAGCCGGTACTAAATTTGGGTAAGATTTATTAACGTCATAAACAAAATATTTTACCTGAGCAGAATAATCTTGCCAATTAAGATTATTATCACCGGCCCATTTTTTAAGGTCTTGTAAGCGGCCAACAGCCGGGTTCCATTGAAATATACCTTGGCTATTTTCCCCTTGCACTCCGCTTATTATTGTAGGGTTTAAGCCACTTTCTTGCAAGGCTCCACTAACAATACCTGCTAGCCCAGCTTTGTTTGTTACTCCTAACTGAGCCCCGGCATCTAGTAAAGCCTGTATTTTAGGTCCTTTGTTATCCGGCCCACCGCACGTGTAGGTGAACTTGCCACGTGGATAGACGTTATTTATAGAGTCGGCGCTTTCAGATGTCGAAGGGGCTAACGCTCTTGTCTTAGAGCATTCAGAGCAAGAGTCTTTATTGTTTTTGTTAATATAACATAAATCTCCACCAGATCTTATATAATCATAGTAATCTGAATAGCCTTTGTTTTCCTTATGTGCGTCCCAGTTAGGAACGGCTTCTAGGCCTTCATTTTGCAATTGCCAAGGCAGGAATCCGTTAATCTTAACTCTAAGATCACCCCTCTCCCAGTTATATTCCACCTTACCGATGTACCAACTTTTATATTTCTCAGGTATCCAGACGTTAGGATCAATGTCAGATGACTTTCCGTTCTCTATCCACCTGTCATAATCAGAGATGAAAGATAAGATCGTCCTACCTGGAAGTATCCTCAGAGCTTTCGGGACACCTTTTATCTCTGTAGATATCTTTGTTGAGTTTTGATCGCTTGAAACTGCCTGGTTTCCATTTTTTACTGCTCCTGAGTTAGAGGCCGTTGCCACGCTTCTACCTCCGTCCCACTCTGGAATGCCTTCATCAATAGATCCCGGCTGTAAATGAGCTAGAAGCATCTGTCCCTCTGGCGTATTTATGAGTAGGTTATTACCAAATCCGCGCGAGCATTCTGTATCCCCGTTCTTGCACACTGTAACTGCATTAGCCACAGTAGCACCGCCCTTTAGATATATTGGCGTGCCGGGCTCCATACCACCAAAATCTATTCCTGCGTGTTTTCGATTTCCGCGATCTTCACCATAACTACCTGTTACACTGTAGCTACTTCCTAGTTTTATGTATTTCTCTACCTCGGCTCGAGAGATACGCCTAGAGTTAGGCTGCCACTCAGTGTGAAGGTGCGTCCCCTTCTCTCCGGCAGGCACAACACTACCTGTCCAACCCACTCTTGCAACAATTTTTTTAGCAAGATCTTCGTTACCGTCTGTAGGTGCTTCCTCTTCGTTTTCTTTGTCGGAGTCCCCTTTGTATGCTGAGATCATAGACTGGATCGAAGAAGGATCCATCACCACCTCCTCTCCTGTGCTCAATTGAACATAGAACTTGGTCTTAGATACTTCTTGTGGGTCACCAGATTTTATCTCTCCTATAGACGCATTCACCGCTAGTTTGTCAGTCTCTTTGACCGATATACTACTTAGTTTCTTATACTCCTGGTACAGGGTTGCTCTATTACATTTATCATTAGAGTCACAGTACTGTATATAGAAGTTGCTTTTTATCCTAACTGACTTCTCTTCGTTGTTTACATTTAGTACTTCACCACCGTAATAAGCTATGGGACCTTTGGCATCTCCGTACGCCGCGACCTTCTCTAGCTTTTCTATCTTAAAGGTTTCTTTGTCTCCCGAGCCTTTCCAAATATCAGTAGTAGAATAGTCCTCTACGCTAACAAATTGAGGCGTGAACGCTGTAGAGGCGTCTGCAGAAACATCTTTTAGTTGATTTGCTGTGGTTTCTGGGTCTGGTATAGAAACGCTATAAGTCGTCTCCGGTCCTTCAGGCCCAGATATTTTGGGAGGGGCTTGCCTCACATTTTTTGGCACAGAATTTTCTGGAATGTCTACATTTATCTTATATTTCTCGTAGAGGCCTTTGCCAAGATAAAACACTGTGCTTCCATAGCAAGAGTTATCTGCCCTGGTACAAATCTGTATCTTATTTGCAAATTCTTTTGTTGGAAGAGACAAGACTTGGGAGCCTGGCTTTGTGCTCATAAACTTATTTAGGATCTCTGCAGGTGTAAGATTATTTACTCGGTAAACTCTATCCATCTTCACTTCTTCAGCAGAATCAGAACACACATCTTCTACTTTAAATCCTTCCGCGTCATAGAACAGCTTTTCATTAAACTCATCTACCCAATTCTTTCCTTGATCGAAGAAAGTAGGCTGAAGGTTCTGTTGAAACTTAACATCATAGGCATGCCTTCCGTTTAACGTTACTGTGGGTTCTCCACTACTCCCATGAGTTATACTAGCTGCAAATAAATCAAAATAAAATGTAGTTTCAATGACTTGATTCTTATCCCCACCTATAACGTACCAAAGAGTTAATATTAGTGTAGGCCTAGAACGTTCAGTTGTTGCTAAGTTAGACTCACTTCCTTGAGAATCTATTAAAGCGTAAGGAAAACATCCATCTGCCGGGCTTTCTCCTGGTTTACATTTCCTCTTTAAGAACCCAGCAAGAGCATCTTGATTTGCAGCAGTGGCTAATCCAATTAAAGAGTTAACTTCGTTCAAAGAGGTCCAAGCAACACCATCAAGGTATGGGTCCGTTAAAGTTACTACACAAGTATTACTTGACTGGTTAAACGACCCAGGAGACATTAAACCTCCTCGTATGCTTGTTAAAGCATTTGAAAAGTTGGCAACTAAGTTTACGCGCATTGACTGAATCTGTCTCTCTTCAAAGACAATTGCGTACTTAGATTTAAATGGCTTATATGCCAATCTAGCGTGGCATCTATATAAATTACTCAAGGTAAACAGATATGCTATAGATACTTTAAACCCCCAGAAGGGATCTCCTCCTGAGGGGCAAAGTATTATTCAGTTTTTTATCAGGAAACAGCGGTGACTTCGACGAGTGCTTCGGTATCGAGCGTACCCGATCCCTGTCCAGCAGCTCCGGTATCGACCTCAAGGACGAGGATGTCGCCAACAGAGTATCCAGAACCAGCCGTATCAACTGAAGTGATTCCAGTGATGATACCACCTTCGAGGACCACAGTTGCCTTGCCTCCGGTTCCGTTTCCAGTATCTTCGGTACCAGCAAGAAGAACCTTGTAGGCTGCTTCGTCGCCATCGGATCCGTCCATTGTGTATCCAGATCCGCCGTCGAGTAGGACGATAGTTGTGATTCCGCCAGTAGCAGCAACTCCTTCGTTGACTTCAGTCTCAACTTCGCCAACCACTCCAGAGACCTTTTCGCAAAGATTAAATACTGCCACCATGAAGTGGAAGTCCTCTTCGCCTTCAAGACCTACAAAACGAGTGACATTCACTAGCTCAGAGGTTAGTGCTGTGTCGTCAGCTGCTGGGACTTTGCCGGAGTTCTTAAGAGCTGTGACTACTTCCTCTAGGACAGCGTAAGCGTTGCGCTTTGCTTCAAAACCCATGGAAGGTCCACATTTGATAAATTTTGTTAATGCAGCAGAAGCTGCAGTGTATTGAGCAGTCTCGGTGCCAGATGCACCGTTTACGTATCGAACAAGAGGATCATCCTTAAACTCTGCAAGCAGAGTCTGGAGCCTTAACTTAAATTCAAATTCAATACCGAGGGTACGAGATAGTCCCTCGTTCAGAATATTAGCCATAGTATTGTTTTATAATAACAAATCTAGTTGTCTTTAAACCAGAATGTAGTCCAGGACAGACTCTCCGAGCTTAGGCTCTATAACCTGGTAGGGGAGAGTGGTCATTTTTTCAAGGTACTCATGCATATAGTAGTAGTACTGCTTATGCTCCTCTTCCCTTACAAGAAGCTGGTTTCTCTTCCAATAAGAAGAGGCATCTGGAAAGAGTTGATCTAGTTCGTCAGTGTGGTGGTTTCTAGCCCAGTTCCAAGATCTTTCCACCAAAAGAACATCGATAGTCTTGCTAGATGAAGCGAAATAAGATTCGGCAGCTACAGCCCACTCTGGAGAAATAACAATGTTCCTGCGAAACTTCTCATAGAAACAGACTTCAGAAAATCCTCGGTCACATAGGATATACTCAGGTGACTCAGCACTCATGATCTTATTCAAAGGCTCAATGTATTGAGTGATTGGGTCGTTATGGTGCGGTTTAGGTCCAGAGAAGTGAAGCTTAGAAACGCTAGAGAATTCACTAATTACATTATAGCTATTTTCAACAAAAGTGCTTTTGCCGACCCGATCTGGACCTAGAACAGCAATAATACGTGGAAGCATCAGGTAAAATGTGTATATCTATATATTATATCACAGATAGCCGGAGTTTAAAGCTAGATTAGATATTTTGTTATAGTCACATGACAACACCGAATCATAGGTGGGGGATTAGATACTCTTCCGACTCTGCTAAGAACCTAGCATATGTTCAAACGCAGTATACTAACGATAATGCTTTTGCGAAGCCTGGAGAGTTGTTCCTAAATGAGAACCTCCAAGAAGTATATTACGTAGATCATTCTGATGACACAGCCAAAAAGCTCGCTGGGGTATGGGCCAAATCTGGCTCAAATGCATATTACTCTGCGGGTAAAGTAGGTATTGGCCTCTCGGCTCCCACATCTCCGCTAGAAGTTGCAACTACTTGGGATGATAATACAACAGACCAATACGCCATTAAGCTAACGGTTACAGACACGGCCTCTGGCGCTGGATCTAAGCCCGTAAGTGTTACGGTGGACGGGTCTTCTAAGCTATCACTTTCAAAAGCCGGAGATCTCTCAATAGCAGGTAAGATCAACTTGCCTTCTCAACCTCCTGCTTCTGCAACTGCAGCAGGGGTGGCCGGAGACATTGCCTGGGACACCGATTATGTCTATGTATGTGTAACAAATAACAATTGGAAGCGAGCAGCTATCACAACCTGGTAACACGAGGTTTAAAGTTATACGAACATTAACTAAGATCACTCCTTTAATGTTTCGTCACTTTATAATTAGTTTGAGCATAATCCCTTAGGCGCAGAAATGTGCTCTGGGGGATTTTTGCTATATGGAGACCCTATGGTGCGTAAAGTAAAGAACACTCGTAGACAAAAAATTCGCTCAGAACAATCCTATATGCCACAGAACAAAGAACAAGACCAAATTAGAATAGTGATGCCCCGCAACCCATCTCAGGTTGATGCGCTGAATTACCTTAAGACAAAGACCCTAACGATCCTTACAGGACCTCCAGGAACTGCTAAGACTCTTCTCTCTGTATATGCCGCGTGCCAATCCCTTCAAAGGAGAGAGATAGATAAGATCTACTATGTAAAGCCTATTGTAGACGTAGTAGGAGAACAAGGCCTTGGCTTCTTGCCTGGTGAAGTCGATGAGAAGACCGCGCCTCACATCGCTCCGTTAAAAGACGCTTTATCGGTATTTATGCCCAAAGGCAAAGCAGATTACCTTATCGAGAAGAAAGTTATTGAATTCGTGCCTTTAGAGCACCTCAGAGGGAGGAGTCTGGCCAGATGTTTTGTTATTGCTGATGAAATGCAGAACGCAATACCCCACTCTGTACTCACAGTGCTTACAAGGTTAGGAAATGATAGCAAAGTGGCTTTACTCGGTGATGTTGTACAACGCGACCTTGACGGAAAGTTTGGAAGAGACGGGTTGTCCGATGCAGCAAAGAGGCTTTCTAAGCTTAATGAAGTCGGTCGTGTAGAGTTTGGATTTAATGAGATTGTAAGATCTGGATTTGTGAAGTCTGTTATCAGAGAGTATGCCGACCTTTACGCAGCGCAAGTTTAAAGTACATTATAGATCGTATATAGTGCCCCGATTATGGCAGTCAGAATAGACAAAACAGTTTCTCAAAAAGAGAATATTGCAAATTATTACGCAACTCTAAAATCTTATTTACTTAGAAGGGCTGGAAGAAAGCTTAATGATGTTGAGTATATCGGCCTCTTAAGAAATAACGCATTGGGAGATTTAAATGATCCAGGCGAGGCACTAACTAATATCCTCGAGTATATCACTCGTATTGATGATGCTGGTGAGATCAGCATTTATGGCACATATAAGCCAGAAGACTTTGAGATCACAAGGAAATTTGTAGATAATGAAATCTCATCTAGTTTCTTAAGACCTTTAAGGGACACTTCTCTTGCAGGTGGTGTTGCAGGTGCAACTGTTGCCACTAACCCAAGGATAAGGATTCAAGACCGCACAAACCTTATTGATTCT
>Ga0080013_1000512_pt2 | contig 15579 bp, 20 predicted proteins | sample ETNvirenome_6_85_FD_69236 | JGI IMG/M metagenome (GOLD analysis project Ga0080013, IMG submission 69236) | Marine viral communities from the Pacific Ocean - ETNP_6_85 (SPADES assembly) (version 2) | ecosystem: Environmental > Aquatic > Marine > Oceanic | place: Pacific Ocean | collected 2013-06-19
TCAGCCATGCCGTATACTATATTTCAGGGATTATAAGTCAATCCAGCAATGCCGCCTCAGGGTTGCTTAGCGCGCTATCCAACTGCTTGATAGTTACAGGTGGGCGGACCGTTCCAGAATCCGCTTGTGGGGGGTCAATCGCTACGAGACCAAGACGCTGGCGAGCACAGTCGAGGGCCAGAAATGCAGCGTCCGCCAAGTCGGGGCTCCTGCCGAATCGCCCCTTAAACTCAGGCTTAGGCTCGATCTTCACCTTGAGCGACCCTGTTTTAACTAAATCGTAATTTCGCCCCGTGATCTCTTGAGCCAAGTCTGGCCCCACCCCGAACATCTGCTTTGTCCGCATCAATTCTTTTCCCACGAACCACATCTCGGATACACGATTTGTGTACATCTCGACCCCCGTGAGCTTACTACTCATGCTGACCCGCTTATCACTAGGCTTACCCCCAAAACTCACCCGCATAAAAGTCCCAGCCCACTCCCCTGCCAGCACATCACAAAAGGGGGCTCCCGCTCCGGTGGCATCGACCGCTAAATTCTCAGGGAGAATTTTCCGTTTCTCGCAATGTTCCTTAATCTGCCTAACGATTTGATAAGTCCGTGGAACGGCCTTGTTGGTCGCGTCATCATTCAAATGAATCGCCTCCCCAAACTCTATCACGTATTGGCCGGATTTATCATACCCGACCGACGCGGTATAGAGAATCGTACGGTCCCCACCATTGGTAAACGCGGGGTCACACCCCGCGATGTTTACCGGAGAACTGGCCCAGTCCACCTTATTCATGGCCCCGCAGGTAGCCAACTCAGATTCGCTGTAGATTCCGGTGGTTTCATCCGAATCAAAAAAAACCGCGCGTACCATCCGCATATAACCCCGCGATTCGACCCCCAATAGAGCCTTATCCTCATCGAGTTTTTCCTGTGTCGGTAGCCATGGATACAAGGTCTCCCCAGCCACGATATTGGGGGACCGCTCCCCGTCCAACCGCAGGTAATACCCGCCCCACTTTGTCTCCCAGTTATCGTATGTGTTAGTATCCACCGAATCCCACCCCCCTTTGGGCTGAGACCAGATACCAAAAGCATCAAACCGGCTATTCGGGTTCGACATCCCGATGAGCTGGAATTCTGGGTTCTTGGAAAGGTTGGTCAGGCCCGCGTTCAGGATGGCTTCGCTGAGTTCCGCGAGTTCGTCCGCAATACAGATCACGCGCCGCTGCTTGATCCCGATGAATTTGCCGACTGCTTCCCTCGTCTTGGATTTTTCAGCAGAGATAAGACTAAGCCCTGCCCGTTCAATGAGCGTGCCCTTCTCGTCGATGTATGCAGCGTTTCCTATAGAGTCCCGAATTTTAATCGGGGCTCCTTCAATAACAGTAAGCAAAGACATCACCGACCCCCAGATTCGTTTACGCGCCTCGCGCAACGTGGTGGATGTCATCAGGACCAACGTGTCTTTGGGTTGGGAAAGCCAGTTTACGATTCCCCATGCCGCCATAGTGTGGGACTTACCGGATGAGGCGGACCCGCCGATTGCCAGATACTTATGTTCAATAGCACATCGAATCATTTCTTCCGCCCACGTATGTCTCACCATCAATTGTTCCGGTAAATCTTCGTGATTCCATAGTTCGTCACAAACCCTCCAAAAATAATATTCTTTTGCCTTGGCGTGAGTGTGGTGGGCAAACCCATAAAGTAGAGCCGTTATTAAACTCGTAGGTGGAAGCAATAACCCACCTACGTCCAGCTTCTTGGTCTCTGGATCAATCACGGGTTCTAGTATCTGCTTGAAGGACTTCTTCTTTGCCGCCATAATCAATCCATAAAAGTAAGGACTGTTCCTATGAGTGACAACCCCAAAGACGAACTAAAGCGCAGAGCTTTAGAGATGCACAATAAGAACTACAGGATGAATGTCATAGCGCGGGAACTCGGAGTCCACGCAGGTACAGTGCGGAGATGGTTCAAGGCGGCGGGGCTCCCACCTAGGAAGGGTGGCAATGTCCCCCACGAACCGGCTGTCGAAAATGAGCCCCCCACAGATCAACTTGCTGCCGACCTTGACGGGGAACTTCACAACATGACAGACGATGCCATCCTCTGTGCTCAACATGACGCTAGAAAAGATGAGGATAAAACCATGATGGAAATAGCCGAGCGGCAATCCTCCCCCGCAGATAAATACCAGCATTACATAGCTGCCGCGGGGATCAAACTCCTGCGGGACAGTGTAACTCACCTACGGGGACCTAAAACCGTACGAGAACTCTCGGAACTGGATCAGCTAATCCGACGCAACCTCGGGCTCCATGCCAAAGGAGGTGGGGCCAGCACCATGCAGATCGACATCTCTATCCTTAACAATGCCAAGGCAGACCGCGGGCGGGGGGCCATAAGGCCCAAGAAAGTCATAGATATTAACCCAGACAATGATTAACAACTTTGATGACTTCGATGGAGGGCGAATGGGTGACCTATCTTTTGATAGGAGCGCATTTATAGGCCCCCCGTCTAAGAAAATCAAATCCCCGGACATCCCATTCATCCTTCTACCCGAGTTACACGACGCCTTGATAGGGATTATAGAAGGGGCGGATACACACCCGCGGGCCTGCTACAGCATAGACATGGTCAAAACCATTCTGCGTGAAAAACACAACTTGTCAGAAAAGCTGGCACTAGAAGCTATGAGCGAACTGATCAAAACGTACTTAGGCCCTTCGACGCCCTGCTTTCTGGATACTAGTATCCTTGGGGATGAGTAAACTGTTCCAGAATAAAGTCAAAGAGGAGCAGCCCGTCGCAATGGTGCGGGTACAGCTCCCCGATATTGATGACTTCACGTTCAAACGGGTGCCCCTTGTAGGTCACTTTTATCGAGTGATACCAAAGACGGGGAAAGAAGTGGCTTTCCTAAGGTGCTCACAGAAAGATCTAGAGTTTTTCGTTCCTGAGACTGGTAATGGTTTGCTTGTCTCGGCTAGACTGATAGACCAGTTTAGATAACGAATGATCGTAGGGGTAGATAACGGTTTGGATGGGGGCCTTTGTGCCATCTCAAAACACAGCGGCTCTATAATAGACAAGATCCCAATGCCCTGTCTCCAACGCTCCAAGAAGCGGGAGATAGACATCCGCAAGATCAACAACTGGTTGACCGAATTGTGCACCCCATTTGAACTGGCCATCGAAGAGCCCCTAGCCCATGCCAAAAGCTCACAAGCTGTACGCTCAATGGCGATTAGCTTCGGGAAGCTGTTGGGAATGGCTGAGTCCCATGACTATGCCGTCAAGCGGGTCAGCGTCCATAAATGGCAGAAGCACATACTGGGGAACACCATCAAAGGTAAGACAAAGGAGGCCGCGCTTTTCGTGGCTGAAGAGAAGGCCCCTCAAGAAAACTGGCTCAAGAACAAGCGATGCCGCACCCCCCACGACGGGATGATCGACGCCTACCTGATTGCCCTCTACATCCGTGGAAAAGAAATTAAAGAATTTTCTTGTTGAGGCTGAAAGATCTGGTAAATAACCCGTGTGAAAACACTCTACACACCGCAACAAGGAGCTGCAGACTTCTTTATCAACCTGCTAGCCAGACGTATAAACACCTTGGACGGTTCCAGCACGGGATGCGGTAAAACCGTGGTCGCCTGTTACATCGCGAAGATGCTGGGGTTCCCCGTCGCAGTGATCTGCCCCAAGGCAGTCATTACCAGCTGGGAACGTGAGCTTGAGGAGTTCGGTATTGACCCCGTATTTGTCCTCAACTACGAAAAAATACGCACCGGCAACACAAAATTCATGAGCCGGAAGGGAAAGAAAATTTTCAAGTGGCACTTACCGCGGAACACTTTCGTACTAATGGACGAGATCCACAAAGCTAAAGGCCCCTTCACGCTTAACGCCCAACTATTGATTTCCCTAGTCCTGCAGAAATTCAGGGTCCACGGGATGTCCGCCACCGCCAGTGAGACTCCTGTAGAGATGAGGGCACTGGGCTTCTGCCTCGGGCTCCACTCTCTCAACAAAGATGTGTTCCCCCTCCAGAACTGGTTTAAGTGGATGCGTAAAAAGGGATGCTTCAAAGACCAATGGAACAACTGGAAGCTATTGAGACGGAGCGCCCTCAAGGAACTACACGCAGAGATGTATGGACAATGTGCGCGCAGACTAACTGTTAAAGACTTCCCCGACTCGTTCCGTGGCAACATGGTTTTCGTGGAGCCCATTGACTTCAAGGACTCAAATAAGATCTTCGATGCTTACGACGAGTTGGGAATAACTCCAGATATCATCACAGACTATATTGAACATGGCACCGTAGCCAACAGCGAACACCTGATTGTAAACCTAGGCAGGGCTCGCCAACTCGCGGAGTCCTTCAAAGTCCCAGAAATGGCGGACACAGCCGACTACCTGATTCACGAAGGAAACAGCCTTGTTATTTTTGTGAACTACAAAGACACCGTAGACGCCCTGTGTGGGCTGCTTCAATGCGGTAGGATAGAAGGCGGACAGTCAGCCCAAGAACGGCAAAAAGTTATCGACGATTTCCAAGCGGATAAAACGCATTGTATCGTAGCTAATATAGCCGCAGGAGGGTTGGGTATCTCTCTCCACGACACCCACGGTAACAGACCACGAATTTCACTGATCAGCCCTACTTTCGATGCTAAAAGCTACCTGCAAACCTTAGGCCGAATCCACCGGAACGGGGCTAAGAGTGACGCCATTCAAAAGATTCTAGTCGCGGCGGGGACCGTCGAGGAAGCCGTCATGGCTTCCGTACAACGGAAAGCTCTAAACATAGCGGAACTACACGGAGTTTGAACAACTTCATACTAACCGAAAACCAAACCATGAAATACGACCAATACGCGAAAGCAATGTCCAACCGCTTCCGCCACATTATCGGGACACATGTACGCTATTGTGAGAGGCGTGACACACCAGCCTCCTTTCCGGCGAAGGCCCGAGAGAGATTATCAAATGACGAGGAGATGCATGACAACCAGCTCACCCAGTTCGGGGCGGCTTGCAATATCCTGCCATCCTCCACCCCCCAACGCTTGGGGTTCCATGCGCGGAAGAGTGGCAAGTGAAAAAGAATTAACAACACATACAACCAACAAATGAACAAGAATAGCCCAGACCACAGCTCGCGCGGCCACGCTGAATTCAGCCCCTCCAGCCTCAAGTACTTGGCAGGTTGTGGGGGCTACCACGGCAGGGACGGCACAAACGCCGCCGCTGAAATGGGTACCCGCATCCACGAAGCCTTGGAAGTGCACGATCCTTCGGCTCTGCATAACGAAGAAGAACTATCCATTTATGAGCAGATCGTTGAGATGGAGGGTGCATTCATGGGGAATTTTTCACCTGTTATCGAAGAGCACAACGAGATCCAAGTCGACGTTGAACTGGATGGGACAGGAACATGGGGAACCTGCGACAGGTTCCTCATCCTTGAGTCAGGTGAAGCCGTAATGGCAGACTACAAAACAGGGATAAGTATCATCGACCCACCCGACAAGAACTGGCAAGCGAAAGCTTATGCGGTCGGAGCTTTCCAGAAGTTCCCCGACATAGAGAAAATAGTATTCGTGTTCTATGTACCCAAGCACAACGCAAGTCTTCACCACACATTTAACCGAACGGACGTCGACGGTATTGTAGCCGAGCTAAGTGACGTTATTAAAAAAGCCGAGAAGACCCGCCCCAAGTGGGATTCGGGAACCCCTAGTCTGGGTGACCTGACCCCCAACGTGAACTGTCGCTTCTGCCGCTATGAAGATTCCTGCCCCGCCCTCGGTGGGCTGGTTATCGAGGTTGCCAAGAAGATCAACCCCCAGCTACCGGACGTAGATATCGAAGGCACGGAAGATCCTGAGATTGTAGAACAACTGTGGGCCATTGCTAAAATCGTCTCCAACTGGGCAGACCGCTTCAAAAAGAAGGCGGTAGCCCTAGCCAAGGATGGCACCGAGTTCCCCTCTCTTAAACTGAAGAGTATGGGAGCATCACGACGCATCATGGACAACGAAAGCCTCTTGGAAGTAGCGTCTGAATTTGGAGTGAGTGCTGAAGATGTGCTGAAACACGCAAATATTCCTCTAGCGAAACTCGCTAAGGCCGTGGGCGATACGGCTGAAAAAGGAGGGAAGAGAAAATTATCTGACAATTTCGTTGACGCCTGCGAAGACGCAGGCATTATCGAAACCTCAGACCCGCGGTATACTTTATCGTAGGTTGTAACCAAGAACCAAAAACGTAACCATGAGTAACGAAACTACGGCTCTCGCAGCCGCACCTAAAGGAGGGATGATCCCTAACGAAGCTGGCTTCGTCATCGACGCCTCGGATATTGATATCCCCCGCTTGAACATCGTCCAAAAGACGAGTGACATTGACGCGCCCTTCGGGAGTGCCGTCCTCGATAAGAAGCATATTCTGCTGCCCCCGGAAGAGCCTACGGAAGTATCCGTGCTCGCCGCAACAAAGGGCTGGCGTGAAGATGTACCCTTTGAAGAGGACGCGATGCCCCAAATCGCATACACCGAGGAGGTACGGGCGAAGCTCGCGGAATCCTCGGAGTATAACCTGCTTGAATTCGCAGAGATCACTCTGTTGTTCAAGCAGCCTAAGGACGATAAAAATGACGGGGCTTACCCGTTCACCATCGGGAAGCACCGATACGCCCTCGGGAAAATCAATGTGGCAAAGGACGCCTACCGGCAGACCTTCAAGCGTCTGGCTACTTATGCAGCCTTCAACCGAGACAAAAACCTCGGGGAAGTTCTGTGGAACTTTGAGTCCGCCCCTATCACTAGGGGTAAGTATAGCTGGTTCGCCCCCATGCTCACCGTGTCTCAGAACGCGCCCGACAAGGCCGTGGCTGAGTGGATCGCAGACTTCAACGCACGCTAGTCATGTCTGGAGAACCTACAGATCCTACGATTCCTATCCTCACTGGCGAGGCTAAGATGCTCACAGATATGATTACCAAGCTGGACGAACAGCTTGCGGAAGTCGCAATCAACCGCCTCAAACTGGTCACAGTGAGAGACGCCTTGGTATCGACCCTTGGCATTGACGTTGAGCAACTGGAGCTTCCACTCCCCATGCCCGTGGCGGAAGACGAACCGGATAGTAAAACGGACGAGGGCTTGGAAGAAGCCATTCATTACTACGTGGATACTCCCGACGCAGAAAAAGTCTCTCCCTAGGAGAATAAAGAGGGCATATGGAATTGCGGCGGGGTGTTGCAGCTCTGGTTAGTAATGTGTCCTGTCCAGTAACCGCATAAAACTGGATGCCCTCTTTGCTTAACCCCCACTGGCGATTAGTCTGTGGTTTTCTTATCGCTGGTGGGGGCTTTCCTTTATCAAAATGTATACCTATGCTCTCGATTACGAAACCTACTACGACAAGAGTTGTAGTATTCGGACCCTCGGCCCCCTTGGATACTTCTCCCACCCCGACTTCGATGCTTACATGGTGTCCGTGGTCGGAACAGACGGGACATCTTTTGTGGGGAGCCCTAAAGATTTTAACTGGAGCCTCCTCAACGGGAGCGTCGTCCTAAGTCACAACGCATCATTTGATGAAACCCTATATCTATATGGAACGGCCCACGGCTGGTGGCCGAAAATCTCCCCCGCCGCGTGGCATTGTACCGCAGATATGGCGGTGTATGTGCGGCTTCCTCGGGCGCTTAAGGGAGCGGCTGGCGAGGCTTTTGGACTGACCGTAGACAAAAGCACCCGCGACAATATGAGCGGGAAACGGTGGGAGGAAATGACTGACGAGTTCCGTAAGGAAGTCAGTGACTACGCCTTGCAGGATGCACAACTATGCTTGGACTTATGGGATACGCACCATCAAAACTGGCCCGAGCATGAAAAAGCAATCAGTGTGCTTAACCGGCGGATCACCCAGCGGGGACTCCCCATCGACGCGGAGCTGCTTAAATCTCAGCTTGAGGTAATAAACAGTAAGCTATTTGAAGCCGAGGAAGCTATCCCGTGGATGGGGAACGCACCTCTGTTGAGCCGAAAGGCTTTCGATGACCAATGTCGAGCCGTGGGTATTGAACCTCCGGGTAGCCTTGCCGCTACAGACGAAGACGCACAGAAGTGGATAGACTACCACGGTAAGAAACACGCATGGATTGACGCAGTTCGTAGTTGGCGCAGGATCAACGCACTCAAGAAAAAGATAGAGAGCTTCGACTTCGCCACCATGCCTGATGGGCGTTACTACGGCGGGATCATGTACTTCGGGGCGCACACAGGACGTTTCAGTGGGGGCGGGGGTAACCTCAACCTGCAAAACCTCCCACGGGAAGAGATGTTCGGGGTCAATCTTAGGAATCTCATCTCAACTAAACCGGACAAGAGACTTATCGTAGCGGACCTAAGTCAGATTGAGGTGCGTACACTCTGCTGGCTGGCCGAGGATAAAAAAATGCTGGGGGAGATCGAGGGGTCTGATGACATTTATGAAGCTTTTGCCATCCGGTTCGGGCAGTGGGACAAAGAGAAAGGCTCCCTTAAACAAGACCCGAAACTACGCCACAAAATTAAGGCGATGGTCCTTGGGTGTGGCTATGGGGCCGGTAAAGCTAGGTTTGCCCAAATGTCAGGCATGGGCCAGAAAGACGCTAATGCCGCCGTGGATCTTTACCGCGAGTCTATGAACTCCGTGACCAAACTGTGGCGATATTTCAACTCGGGCATAGCGGGCACTTATGATTTATCCGTACAGGGCTACCTTACCCCCTTCACAGTGGACTTGCCGAGTGGCCGCGTTCTTGACTACGGGATTATCCGCACAGATGGGAAGGGGGAGGACCGGCATTTTACCGCCAAGTTAATGCGGCACGGGAAGAGGGTAGCCGTAAAATTGTGGGGCGGGTTCGTAGCGGAGAACGCCTCCCAAGCCCTAGCCCGCGACATTTTCAGTGATATGCTTGTAAGGATTGACGAAGCGGGCTACAAGATCGTGCTTCATGTGCATGATGAAGTAGTCATCGAGGCTGACGCCGACCAAGCTGAGGAATCCTTGCAGCACATCCTGAAAATAATGTCTAAACCGCCCGAATGGATATCTGATATTCCGCTCGCCGCTGAAGGATCAATCTTATCACGTTACACAAAATGAGTTACCGATACATAAAGAACCTAAGAGATACCAAATGCTTCAAAACACCTGACCCCGCAGCCCTTAACAAATCGAAACCTAAATTCAGCAGCAAAGCAGATTTCAGGGCATGGTGCGCCAACTCCAAGACAGACCACGTATTTTATAGTCTGGTAGAAGGTAGTGCTCCATCCAAACGGATTTCAACCGACAACCCCCCTAACAAAATTTACGGGGTGATAGCCGACTACGACGCCCCCGTAAACTGGGCAGAGGTGGGCGCGGTCATCGCGGCTAAGTGTCCTAACCACCCGCCGACATGGCGGTCAGAAACGCAATCGGGCTACATCCGGCTAGTGTGGGAGTTTGAAAAAGGGATGCCTATTGCTCCCGAAATGTTCGACACGTTTATCAAGTGCCTTAAGAACATAATAAAACCAGACAGGATTCTTGCCGGATTTGACTCCTCCTCTTTACGGGCGTCCCAGTATTTCGAGCTGGGAATAAACTGGGTAAACATGGGGGGACTTGTGTCCAGCGCCACAATCCAGACCGCGCTGACAAAGGCCGCGGCTTCCAAGCCACCCACCACCAGCGACACGGCTATCCCCATCGAGGTAGTAGCCGCCGAAATCGACAAGCAATTCCCCAACAGATGGATCGGAGATTTTGAGGTCGGTACCCGAGGCCCCCTGTTCTGGATAGACGACGGCATCCACCGAGAGGGCTGTCAGGTAGGCGACGACGGGATGATCTGCTACTCAGACCGAGCGGGTAAGGGATTCGTCAGCTGGCGGGAAATATTCGGAGCCAAGTTCGTCTCAGACTACGAGGAGACGAAGATGGGGAACCTGCTAGACGAGTATTGGTTCAATGGCCGCGCTTTCTTCAAACTCCTGTATAACTCTGCGGTGACTATCCCCAAGGAACAACTGATATTGGAACTCAGGCAGACGGGATTTTCCATGAAACCAAAAAAAGGACAGGCTCTTACAGAAGTAGAAGCCGCCATCCTTACGATAAGTAACCACAACCGCATAGACGAGATTGCACCCGTAATCTTCTCCAGTAACCGTGTAGTGTCATACAACAGTCATCGGATACTCAATAACGCGAACCTCATACCCGTGGAACCAGCTGAGGACGGGGACCCAGCCAACTGGCCCTTCATCCATGATTGGTTGGAGCAGCTCTTCAAGAACTCCACCCCTATAAACACACTAAACTATTTCTACGCATGGATGAAACGCTTTTACGAAGCCGTCATCAACCGGAAGATGTCGCAAGGACAGGCGCTCATCCTCGTAGGCGCGACCAGTAAAGGTAAGAGTCTACTGTCGAACCGGGTTATCTCAGGTCTAGTAGGCGGCTACGCCGACGCCAGCGACTACCTCTCTGGGCAAACCAAATTCAACAAGGATCTCGGTAGGGTCGCGGCATGGGTGATCGATGACACGACTTCAGCCGCGAGCTTCCAAGACCAGAGGAAAGCCACGGAACTTATCAAACGGGCCGTCGCCAACCCCCGAGTCGAATACCAAGCGAAGTACGCAGACTCTCTATCAGTTCCGTGGGCAGGCCGGGTTATCCTGTCACTCAACATGGACGCCAACAGCCTGTCCGTCATCCCGGCACTGGATAGCAGCAACCGCGATAAACTAATGGCTCTCCGAGTGAGGGACGAAGCCCGAAGCTCCTTCCCATCAAATAGCACTGTCGAGACCACGATACATCAGGAACTCCCCCACTTTGGTAAGTGGCTTCTAGACTGGACCCCACCACAAGAAGTCATAATCGGGGGGCGTTTCGGGGTAGTCAGTTTCATTGATGAGTCTGTGGCATCCGCTGCATACGACAATTCCAGTAGGTCGTCTATTGCCGAACTGGTCGAGTTCTTCTGCAAACGCTGCCGGGAACAAAATGATACCATACCTAAATGGCAGGGTACCCTCACAGAATTCCAAGTCCTGCTCCACGAATTTAATAACGGTCGGAGTGTGGGCATGAGCCACAATCTGGAGTTCGTTAGAAGGGGTATGGCCTCCCTAGAGGAGGCGAGGAAGAACAACACCCATGTTCGCCCAGTCCACTCCCAAGGCAAGGGTGGGGGAAAAATGTGGACAATCGACCTAGCGAAAACTTTTGACATATCCGAAGCCTCGGTATAACGAAGCCTATGGCAGACCCCCATGAACACGTGCGCGAGCTTGAAGACCTTGAACGGGTGGAGACCCACATTCAGTTCCTGCGAGAGGATTACCGGATGCTCACAAACCGGATTGATTACCACCTGCGGGAGCGCAGTCGACTGGAGGGGGAGCTACGTAAACTCAAGGGAGTGGCCGCACGCATCAAAGGGATAAGGGCAGACGAAGACATTTGATAGGTACATGGTAACCACTTACCCTGTAAATAAACCCATCGTCCCCCTTCTCCCCCCGTTTCTTATAGTCCCCGCTCTTTAGGAGTCTAGGTGTCGGTAGCCACCCAAGCAACCAAGCCTTGCTCAGGTCTTTGCGTACTCGGACAAAATAGTAATACCCCGCTTCGGGGTCCTTATCAGGCGGGCAATTCACCGAAGCCGTATAGTGGGGCAAGGGTGTACCACTGCAGCTCTTTGACTTAATATCTATCTTCTTGCCCTTGAGGGAATAATCATGGGTGTAGCACCGCCCACCCACATACTTAGCATCGGGGTATAAGAGACCAAAAGCTATCTCTCCCAAAAACCCCGTCATTCGACCCAGCCCCCGTGTAAACGAGTTGGGGGTTATACCCAATTTCTGGCTGCGCTCGAAAGCCTGTTTCACATTCTCAGAAGAGGGTGTGAAAACAATGAACTTGCTCCCCTTCTTTTTCGAGAACTGTCGGGGCAGCTTCCTCATTCATTGCCGTGGGTTTAATACATGGGGGCTGAAATCTTCTTCGTTCATTGGATCAGGCGTTGTTCAACGGACTCTTCAAAGGTTATATCTTTCGATTTCTCTTCAGATTTAAGGGCAACCGAAACATTGTCCATTCGACCGGCTACCCCACTGCCGGATTTAACAGCATCCCGGTATTCATCGTGATTGAGGAACTCATCCCCGGCCTCTTGGAATTTGCCCTCACGAATCAACTTAAGGGTCTTGGGTGACCCCGTTATACCACCCCTGTAAAAAGACGCTATAAGCTGGTTCTGGGTGTTGGGCTGCATATCAAAAAACCTATTCCCAATCAGGGACACGATCTTCGGTAGGCGGTCAGACAGTTCCGTTTTAGCGAGTTTTATCGCCGCGTCTTTACTGAGCGTCTTGTTATAGAAGGGGGACTTTTTATAAGCCTTGTCAGACCCATCCCCAATCAAATGGCCCACACCAATAGTCCACTTACCCTTGGAGTCTTTGTACGGTTTTGAACGAAATCCCTCATAAGCGAACAAGACATCGAACGCCGCATTGATATCAACGGGCCTCTTATGGGGACTTGTTAAAGCGATCTTTGGGGAGGGCATATCTTAAGGTTTGGTTCGTTGAACGAAGCGATCCCAAGAAGGAAAAAATATTTCATCCATACACCGGACAATAGCTTCCTCTTCGTAGGTCTCACAAAACGAGAGCCCTGAAATACCTAAAGCCGCGTGGAGCATCTCGTGACGGATCGTGTCGTGTATATCTTCACCCTTGAGGGCCTTGTCAATCGTGATGAGTTTGCGCCGATGAGAGTAAGTCCCATAACAATCATCGTCCCCCAAGTCCCTGAACTGAATCCGAACTCGGACCCCAGCCATGGTTATACTTTGGGGGACTTTCATCCTCCAGTAAACTTGATGAGGGCGTGGGCATAGACCCCTGCCAATTTATCGCGGCTATTGTTAATCATCCGCCATTCGGCTTCGTTAGACCCAAAGAAAGGTTCCGCGATAACGGCAGGGCAATGTGTCTTACGTAAGAAAGCGGACCCCCGCTGACGGGGACCGCGTGCCTTTATACCCCGTGAGGCCATATCGGGATAAGATTCTTCCATTGAATCGCGCAGCGCCGTAGCGAGCCCCTTCCCGCCAACACTTGTGGGCCAGTATAGCCACTCATGGCCTTTGGCAGACGGGCTGGCGGAATTAAAGTGCAGCTCAACCGCCGCAGTGACCTCGTCTTCGCGCATCGTTCGGGCGATATAGTTGATCGCTCCGGTGTAGCTCTGCGCGGGGTATTTGTCATAGATGACGTAGTTATTGCCACTGGCCCATCCATGACTGTTGCTTAGTACATGCCCGATGCGGCGCACAAGGTCGCGGTTAAAGTCCCATTCACTGACAACGTATTCCCCATACGTGTAAGCTCCCTGATCACCGAGGCGCGAATGCCCCACACATAATCCGATCTTCATTTCTTGGGTCTGGAAATAAGTCTGTAAAGGGAAGCAAGACCAACAGTGATGCCAACAACAAGGGAACCAACACGGAGCCAGTATTCAAACTGCTCCTGCATACTGGTTATCAGACCCATTGTGGGTGCTGCCATTCCAACCAAAGAATCTATGACGCGGGGGTTCATCATTTTTCGGATTTACTAGAATAATATCTCCCCGACCCCGGATCTTTGTAGATGATGTTGCCCAGTTCTGCTTCACGCTCTTCTAGCTGCTTCCAAGTTCGATGCTTACGGCCCTTAAGCAACTGACCCGTTCTAGGGTCTCTGCTGGAACCGTGTACATACCACCCCTCTTCTTCCCTCTCTGTTTTCGGGTGCCAAACCCACGCTTCAAAAGATGTTTCACCTGTTTTGGGGTCAGTGTAACTAACCTCATCGTCGGGATCGCCGCGCCATGTGGGTTTTGACATCGCGGGCAACGGGGCTAACTGCCTTAACTCTTCCGCAGTAAACTCATCGTAACCAGTTCCTTCAGGGTCAAATTCAGCCCCCCTACCTTTGATGATGCGCTCAACCGCTTCTGTAAAAGAATCAGGCATCACTTCTCCCCGATGATAACGGCCCTCCGGTAACTGTAATCCGAATGGAAGCGGTGACCTTTACGACCAACCAGTGCTCCTTCCTTAAACTCGTAGACCTTACCCTCTTTAAGCGTGATCGTCGGGGGATCGTAGAGGGCGCTCGCGTTCGCGCTTGATGCGTTTGGCAACTCGTTCCATGAGCAGCTTGTCAGCGGGAGAACCGCCAGCGGCCAGAGCATCAAGACGATCTTCAAGAGCGTCGAGGTGCCTGTCTCTTTGGAGCCTGATGTGTTCGATGTAGGCATGGAGCGCAGCAGTCAGCAGTTGGAAAAAGAGCTTCACTTAGATTTCGCACGGCCCACATTCAGGGCTAGCCACGACACCACGCGATTTATGCGATTCACCCAAATGTTATCCGATTCATTCGGGGTCATGGTCGCAATGAGTGAAGCCACAGCGATTACGCTGGCCGCAATTTGCAGAATCTCTTCTTTGTTTTCGGTGATATATTGGATCATTTTAGTAAGGGGTTTACATCAAGTTGGGGGTGTAGGAACCTACACCGGAGGGATCAAATCTAATGGCGGGCTTGGCCGCACCACGGTGGGCGTCCAGTTGTTCGTCGAGAACCGCACGGCACACAGCCCAATGGTAATTGGACCGCTCCACATCTGCGTTCTCCTCGGCAATGGAGCCGAGCAACGCGTGTTTGATAGCGTGCAGGCTGGACATATAAACAACGTCCGTGGTGTCGATCAGCTTTTTGAACTTCCGCTTGAGCAACAGCCGCAGCGACATGGTCTTGGAATCCCTGTTGTCGATACGGTAGCGGCGGTAGCGGGTGACTTGGTTGGCCTGTCGGAGGCTGGTCGCGGCTACGCGAGTCACTTCGGGGGATGAGCTTGTCTCGACCCACAACAGTTGAACTGGAGCAGCCAATTCGGTGGTATCTACCCGAATTTCACTAATGCTGGTTATGTCGTCGGTTACAAGAACTGTGTTCAAACCTGTTGTCCCGTCGCAAGTAAACTTGCCTCCGTCAGGGGAATTTTCATCTGTTCCAATCTTGGATGTATTTGTTCCGTCTGAAAAAGTTACATAGATAACCCCAGAAGCGGGGAGGTTTGTGGATGGGTTGATCGGAGCTAACCGCAAGCTGTAGGTCTTCCCATTCACAGGCTCCTCGACCGTTGCTGAGTAGCCGTCGTCCACGATCCCGAACATGGACAGGGTGTGCTCTCCTGCCGTGTCATCCCGACCAACAATTCGGTAGTCATGGTGTTGACTGCGGACTGAGCTGGAGAAGGAAGAATCGACACTGCTTCCGTCGGTGTCTACAAGAGCCGAAATAATTGACTCGGCATTATCGGGGATGGTGAACGTGCTGGCATCCGTAGTGATGACCTCCTCAAAAACGAGGTCACGCCACATCCCCATATTATAGAGGCGGGGGAGGGCCAGATTAAGTTCTTTTCTAAATTGGGCGCTATTGGCACCTC
>Ga0080013_1003753_pt1 | contig 15573 bp, 33 predicted proteins | sample ETNvirenome_6_85_FD_69236 | JGI IMG/M metagenome (GOLD analysis project Ga0080013, IMG submission 69236) | Marine viral communities from the Pacific Ocean - ETNP_6_85 (SPADES assembly) (version 2) | ecosystem: Environmental > Aquatic > Marine > Oceanic | place: Pacific Ocean | collected 2013-06-19
TAACTCTCGCACCTGCCCCGACAAGAAGCAGCACCGCAAGGACTGCGATGCGATGCAGGCTCTCGCCCACCGAGTTGTGGCAGCGTGCCTGGAAAAGGCTGGCATCGTCCCCGGCGCTCTGATGTACCACCGGAACTGGTGCTGGAAAACGAACGAGTATGTTCGAGAGTACCTTATCGTCTCTCACATTGACTGGTCCGAATGCGCCGATCCGGGTTATGATGGCTCACAGGGTCTGCCGAGAGGGTTTGAAAATTGGATGCGCAAGCGGCTCATTGTCGGGCGCAATGCGGAGGGGAAATTACACCGCTTCGCCATCCCTAGGGACATTCCGCAGCAAAGCCACTACGATTACTACGAAAAAGGCAGTGAGAACGAGGGGCTAGCTAGCCCTATCTCAGGCGGCAAGACCAACAAGGATAACGGCTGGGTCGGCGACAATCATACCTTGATCAGCCCTGATGTTGCCGGGATTTACCGCCACGGTGAGCAGGGGATTGTAGATAAGGAACTGCATAAGGAAGTCTCCAGCCTCATCGCCGAGGCTGGTAGTAAGTGGTCCGATCACTAGGAAAAAAGTTCCCGATAACGCCAAGTAAAATCTATTTATACTATGAGCGTATTTAGAGAAAGAAAAACTATAGCTGATCGGGGGGCTAGTGACAGAGGTCGCCACCGCCAAAAGATCGAGAAAGCTATAAAAGAAAGTATTCATGATGTTGTAGCCGAAGAGAGTATCATTGGACAAAGCGGCAAGAAGAAAATAAGGATTCCCGTAAAGGGTATCAAAGAGCCTCGGCTTGTATATGGATCCAACGAAAAAAACAAAAGAGTGGGGTCTGCACAAGGCAGGGATGTAAAAGAAGGGCAAAGAATAGGGCACCGTCGACGCCAAGGGCAGCAAGAGAGTGACAAACCGGGTGACAAACCGGGCGAAGAAATGTATGAAATAGAAATGTCCCTAGAAGAGCTTGCCGGATACCTCTTTAGTGATTTAGAACTACCAGAACTTGAAAAGAAAAACTTTAAATTCACCACTCAAGAAAAAATGAAACGCAAAGGAAAGAGGCCACATGGAATCCGTCCCCGTTTATCAAAAAAAGAAACAATAAAACAAAAGATTAGAAGAAAAAAGGCAGCAATCAAAGCTGGTACCTACGATCCTGAAAGTGGGGATAGATTTACCTTTCATAAAAGTGATTTAAGATACAAACACATAGCCCCAGTAGAAAAAGAAAACACGGCTGCCGTCGTGTTCTTTGTGATGGATGTATCAGGGTCTATGACCAAATCTAAAAAGTTTCTTGCTCGCAGTTTCTTCTTTTTGTTATATCAATTTTTAAATCACAAATATTCCTCCATCGATGTTGTTTTTGTTTCCCACACTGCTGATGCTCATGAAGTTAATGAGCAGCAATTCTTCACTCAAGTACCCAACGGAGGCACGCTAGTCTCAACGGGGTTGAGGAAAGTCGAAGAGATTATTGATAAGCGTTATCATCCTAATAACTGGAATATTTATACTTTCTATTGTGGAGATGGGGATAATTGGGCCATTGACAATAAGGAGGCCCTCAAGGTTTTCCGTGGCTTGAAAGAAATAAACCAAGTTATGTGTTACGCCGAGATTGGGAAGCTCCACAATTATCGAGAATATTCACTGTTCGCCGGAGGGACCCCTGAAAAGAGATTATGGGACTGGACAAAGTTAGCAGAGGATAAGAATTTTAAACGCATACGACTAGAAGAGCACAGAGATATCTGGCCAGCCTTTAAAAAGTTGTTCGGAGGAAGATTATAATGTCTGATTGGTCAATGGAAGAGCTTCATGAGTGGGATAAAAAAATATGCACACTTGGAGAAGGACTGGGGCTTGATTGGTACCCAATTGAGTATGAGATATGTGATTATAAGGAGATGATTGGACATATGGCTTATACGGGGCTTCCTACTCACTACCGCCACTGGTCATACGGAAAATCATTTGATAGAATTCAAACAGAGTATAATCTTGGCATGTCAGGGCTGCCTTATGAAATGATTATCAATTCCAATCCTAGTATCTCGTACCTAATGACAGAAAACCCAATGCCTACTCACATACTTACAATGGCACATTGCGTCGGGCATAGCGACTTCTTTAAGAATAACCGCATGTTCTCCGAGACGAGAGCAGATACAGCGATCGACCGTTTCAAAGCAGCCAGCAAACGGGTTAAAAAATATATAGAGGACCCAAACATCGGAATAGATGAAGTAGAAAGAATTCTAGATGCCTGTCATTCAATTAAATATCAGGTACCCCGCGCCACCGGCACAAAAAGGAAAGATCATAAAGAATTGAAAAAATACTATACGAATTTGGTGCTTAATGATAAAACAGGGTGGTATGATAATTTCGATATTGAAAAAATACCTCTGGAGCCTGATAGTAATTTGCTTGGGTTCATAGCCGAGCACAGCAGATTCTTAAAAGATTGGGAAAGAGACCTTATCCGAATAGTTGAACAAGAATCTCACTATTTCATACCTCAAGCTTGTACCAAAATAATGAATGAGGGCTGGGCATGTATGATTCATGAAAAGATTGTAAATTCTCTAGGCATTCCCGATGATTATTTTTTATCTTTTATACGTTTGCATAATCAAGTAGTTAGACCTCACCTTGGCAGGGTTAATCCCTATCACCTCGGATTTAAGATATTTAAATATATTGAAAAAAATCAGGGATTTGAAGAGTGTTTGCGTGTAAGAGAGATACACAATGACGAAACTTTTTTAAGAACATATTTAGATGAAAACCTATGTAAAGAACTGAATTTATTTAGTTATTCATTCCGAAAAAAAGAGGGCTACAACACAATAACTCATGTTTCCAACGAAGATAACTGGAAGATCGTTCGGAATGATCTAATTAGTAATGTGGGATTAAATACTGTCCCCGTAATAGTTGTCAAGGAATTACTTAAAGACGGAACCCTTGAACTTGAACACGAGCATGACGGAAGAGACTTAGAATTATCAGAAGCAAACAAAGTATTTAAAAACATCAACACTTTGTGGGCTGGCGGAATAAAATTAACAACAGTTATTGAAGATGAAACTTGGGAGTTTTAATAGATGGCAAAAAATAACAAATCTGGCAAGTTCCTCAAGCTAATTGGGGAACATCAAGAAAATAAAAAATCAGAAAAGTTTCGGGGAACCTTAACAGATTATCTAAACTTGATTGAGGTTACACCCTCAGTTACAAAACTGTCGCACCGCCGGCTATTTGATTCCATAACTTCCCATGGAATAACTAAAATGAAGAAATCAGAAGAACGGTGCAACAAGTTATTTAGCGGCGAAGAACTCCGGACTTACGATTATTTTCAAGACAAGTTTTTTGGAATGGAAAGATCATTAGCTAAAATTATGAGGTTCCTGAGTTCAGCGTCCCTCAAAGGAGAGGAAAGCCGCCAGGTACTTCTACTCTTGGGACCTGTTGGTGCTGGGAAGTCTGCACTTATGGAACACATTAAGCAGGCCCTCGAAAGCTGTGATCCAATGTACCATATTGAAGGCTGTCCCATTCACGAAGAGCCCCTACACTTAATTCCTCGGTCTTTGAGGGGGGACTTTCAAGAGATTTATGATATTCGGATTGAGGGAGATTTATGCCCGGTTTGTCGATACCGTCTTAAGGAGGAGTTTGGGAACGATTATACACAAATGCCAATTTCTCAGTCTTCTTTTTCCGTTCGTGGGCGAAGGGGTGTGGGTGTGGTACCGCCGATGGATGCGAACAGTCAAGATGTGACAATTTTGATCGGCAGCGAGGATATATCTAAGCTGGATCTTTATCCCGAGGACGATCCTCGGGTATTATCTCTGAATGGTGCCTTTAATGTTGGAAACAGAGGCATCGTAGAATTTGTGGAAGTCTTCAAAAATGAGATTGAGTTTCTTCACACTATGATCACAGCAACACAGGAAAAATCTGTTCCATCGCCCGGAAAAGGTCCTATGATTTATTTTGATGGGGTGATACTTGCGCATTGCAATGAAGCTGAGTGGAATAAATTCAAGTCCGAAAACACCAATGAGGCTATTCTTGACCGCATCGTTAGAGTGAATATTCCTTACTGTTTAGAAGTCTCGGAAGAGGTCAAGATATACGAAAAGATGCTCGGGCTATCTGATTTTGATGGGCACATAGCCCCACATACCCTTGAGGTCGCATCGATGTTTGCAGTTCTTAGCCGATTGCATCCCTCAAACAAAGTTGATGCTCTTACAAAAATGAAACTTTACGATGGGCAGGATGTGATAGAAAAAGGGCATGTAAAAAAGATAGATATTAATGATCTAAGAGAGGAGGCAAGGAACGAGGGGATGACTGGAATTTCGACCAGATTCATCATGAAAGCAATTGATGCCGCCATGTCAGATAGTGAAAAGAACATGGTTACGCCCATATCTATTCGTGATGCTCTTATCAAACAAGTAAAAGACCAGATTGTCGTTGAGGATGATCGAAATCGCTTTCTTGATTTCCTCGGGAAAACCCTGCACGATGAATATCTCAATATTTTAGAAAAAGAGATTACCAAAGCATTTGTTTCAGCTTACGATGAACAAGCCGAGGCTCTCTTTAACAACTATTTGGATCATGCCGAAGCCTATGTTAATTTAACCACAGTTAAAGACTTAATAACAAATGAGGAAATTGCTCCAGACGAGAAATTTCTGGCATCGATAGAAGAGCAAATAGGCATTATAGGAACTGCTAAGGACAATTTCAGAATCGATATAACTGCATTTATGTTTTCTAAACTGAGGCGAGGGGAAAAGGTTGATTGGCAATCATATGCGCCCTTAAAAGAAGCGATTGAGAGTAAATTAACTTCATCAGTCAAACAGATCTCTCGAATTGTTACCAAGTCCAAAAGCCGTGATAAAAAACAACAAGGGAAGTACAACGAAATGGTAGCTACCCTAATTGAAGAGTATGGCTATAACGAAAACTCAGCAGAAGAGGTTATTAAATTTGCTGCCAATAACCTTTGGAGAGACTCCTGATGAATGAAGTCCTGAAAATTTTAGAAGGACTATTTCAGGAGGGACCTAAATCGGTAACGGTTTCAGAAGTCAATCCTCCTGGGTCTTTAATATTTGGGACGCTGGTAAGACACATCGATGATCCTAAAATATTTGGTTCAGTAACAGAATCTTATAAAACGGATAAAAAAGACCTAGACGGCAACAGTATTTTTTATTATAATGTTGTATGGGAAGGAATAAGGCCCCCCAGCAATGATTATGGCTTAATGCATCACCAAATGCCTTTTGAACAAAAATATAAGTCAGTAGAGCCAGAATATGATTTAATATCATGGCATGGCAACATTTTAAACAGCAGCAGATAACAGGAAAACAGCATGAAAATTAAACCAGCCGCACTTCTGTTCGACATGGACGGAACACTTACAGATGCCAGAGAGCCCATCACCCCAGATGTTTTAGCAGCCCTGGGTGATATCGCCACGGGAACTAAAAAATATTTAGTTACTGGCTCTGACATGTCAAAAGTAGATGAGCAAATACCTACAGATTTTTTAATAAAAACGTTTGAGCGGGTATATACCTGCAACGGTACCAGAGTATGGAATTGCAATTTGGATATGGACAACGAGTCCTTGTCTGCCGAACCAGAGCTTATTCACAAGGTGACATTAAAAGATCATTATTCAGATGCAGACTTAACCCATATTATTGATATACTTTTAAAAACGGCTTCCGAAACGCACACAAAGATCAAAACTGGGACCTTTGTCGAATGGAGAGAAAGCCAGATAAACTTTTCAGTTGTTGGAAGAAATTGTACGTCGTCCCAAAGAGAGGATTATGTGGCATGGGATAAGAAGTCCGGCGAAAGACAGAGAATTATTGAACACCTCCGAAAGGAATTTCAGGGCTGGGGCTTGTCTTTCCGGCTTGGCGGGCAAATTTCAATTGATATCACTCGGGCTGGCTGGGACAAAAGTTATGCTTTTGAAAATATGAAAGAAACTCCAGATCAGTGTGTTTTCTTCGGCGATAAAATCTGTAAAGACGGAAACGATCTAGATATTGCCATGAAGTGTGCAAGATACCACAACGTAGAAAGCCCAGCGGACTTAATCCTCCAGTTACAGGAGTATAAATGAGTGACCCCATTAATTACGCTACTGGCTGGTATTCTATTAGCCCTGCTTTTGCCTGGTGGAACTTTGATGTTCATCGTATGGCTGCGCTCAAAGCACGCAGAGAAGCAGCGAGAGTTGCTGAAGAAATTAAACAAAAAGAGAAAGCTAACTCTGCAAAAATTGCGGAGGGAACAATTGATATATATGCGTAGCAAGAGAAGCAAACATTTGCGAAAGGAAAATAAATGAACTGCTTTCAAATCGAAGTCCGTGGCGTAACCTTTACAATCTGGGCCCCTACCCTCCAAGATGCGGTAGAGACTTTTATGATCGATATGGATTTCTTTGAGGTCCCCAAGGATGCCACACTGTGTAATGGAATTCCTGCCGGGGAAGATATTTTCCCACCAGAGTGTGGCGGGTTTTAAATAAAATACGTCAAATGACCGATATTGTACAATACTTACTATAGAAGGGAGCAATGCCTCACGTTATAAAATAGGCAGCGATTATATTAATTGACCTCTGCCGAAGGAATGATATACTATGGTAGAGGAGAACTCCGTGGCTACTGCGTTATATCGTCTTGCTATTTTAGAATCCCAACCGCTTCGATCGCCAAAAGATTTACTGGAGTGGGATCGCTTGCGTAAGTGGGTATTGAGCGATGGCCGACTACTTCAACAGTATCGAGAGCAACATTATTTTATGTGCGCCGAAGAAGTTACCAAAAACGAGAAAGCCCCGAAAAATAATCGCTCCCTATTTTCCAGATTTTTAACTTTTCTCGGAATCAAATAAAAACTTGACTTATCCCCATACGGTGTTATTATACTATTGAGGGAGAGATGATGAAAATCGGCACAGTCATTACACTTAAAGGTTTAAGCCGTCACGGCAAAAACCGCATCCACGAAAAGGGTGCCGAGTGGAAAGTATCTGATGTGCGGGAGAAGGTGAGTTTCAATACTCCAGCCCCCGGACCCTTTATGCTTCTCGTTTCTCAATCGTCCAGCGATGCCCGCTGGGTGAGCGTTCGTAACGACCCTAATTTTGAGATTGCGGAAATAAATGAATAGGAAAGTAAGCCCCTGGCGGCACACCCTGAAGGTCGGTGATCTAGTTGATATGAAGTCAGGTCACATGGCTATTATCACCAAGATCAGCCGGTATAGTGAACAGGCTTGGGATACAGAACCTCTTCCGCCTCCCCGAGTTGAGATATTTTACTGTGATGATGCTACCAAGGGAAGTTGTAGTGCTTGGCGAGTAGAGAGGGTTTTAAATGCGAATCGGTGATCTCGTAACGTTCCAGCACGAAATGGACAACTCAGTCTCTGGTATTGTTGTAAAAGTTTATGCCCCGCCCAAAAACCCAGCGGGCTATATGTGGTGCGATGTTCTCTGGAACTTTATGTCCGGCAACGCCCCCTGCAAGCAACGCTTTTGTGAATTGGAAATATTAAATGAAGCCGGGTGATTTGGTAAGACAAGCCCCAAACATTTTTACCGACCGAGAAGTGGCCGGCAAAAAGATGCTGGTCCTCAAAGTTATGGACGGTGGTCCCAACCGAGGCAAAACAGTTTTGACTTTGCTGGAAGGCAAAGAAAGAATTTGGCATTACGGAGAATTGGAGTTGTGGCGTGAAACCCGGTGATTTAGTAAAAGTGACATGGCGTTTTGACACCCCCCGGCTGGGGCTCGTTCTAACAGATCCCGCTGCTGACTTCCCTCAAGTATTGGTTCGGTTGGGATGTGGTCGTCGCGTATCTTTTGATTGCGACAATGTGGAGGTGGTCAGTGAAGCCCGGTGACTTGGTAAGAATAATAGACTGGGACCCGCCCCACTTACAAGAGTGGCAACCGCTGGGTCTCGTTTTGTCTCACCCCGAAGTAAAGAACCACGGCACAACCTCTGTGCTCGTTGACTGGCTTGAGTCGCCCGATACAGAATATTATTCCGTCCATCATTTGGAAATCATCAGTGAATCCTAGTTTCCGCTATCAACTCGGCGACCTTGTAGAGTTTGGAGACAAACGCTTAATTGAGGGATATATTGATGACGTTACACGCATGGGTATCGTTATCGAGCAGCGTTATGTTTTTACTGCCGACAACCGCTTCTTGGTGGGAACGCCCAGCGGCAACCATTGGGTCGGAGCGGATAGGCTAAGTCTCGTTTCCAGGGCACAAAATAAAACTTGACAGGCACCCTAATCGTGCTAATATAAGATGTAAGGAGAGGGTGATGCCTCTGTTCGGTAAAGAACTTCTAAAGTCAATCCAGAAACGCTGTAAAATCCAGCCTGGTATGCTGGTTAATAGCGTCAACCCTGGTAACGGTATCAAGAAACTTGCTTTGGTTGTTGGGCTATCCCCAGGCTGTAAGTTTGACCGGGACTACGAAGAAGCCGAGGAGCACATCTTCTATAAGTGCCAGCCCTTTGATGGCACGCCAGACTTCGTGGACTACGCATGTAACATGGAGCAGGTATCATGAAGGTGGGTAATCTAGCTGTGATAGTTTGGACAGAGGGATGCGAGACGCCACCCATAATGGGTGTCATCACCAACATTGGCGTCCCGGTCCCCCTTGATCCCATGAGGCAAAAGCTCCAGCTTCTCTCGGACGCCAAGAACTTATGGTTTGAGCGTGGGGACTTAAGGGTGGTATCATGAAAGTCGGACAGATTGTTAAAGTAACCTCCGAGGGTTTGAAGAACTTTGCTCCCGGTATCCGCCCCCGCCTTATGGGGGAAATTGGGCTGGTGGTTCAAGAGAAATACGACCTAGCCTACAAGCTAGACCAATCAAGACTTCCAGCAGAGCGTGTAAAAGTATATCCAGCCGTTGTGCGGTTTGAGGCCCTAAAAGACCTTGACATGTACGAAGACGGTGTTATGCTATTCAGGGACCAAGTGGAGGTTTTATCATGAAGCTCGGAACGCTAGTCCAGTTCGCAGCCTACGGGGCGGTCATGGATACTGGTTATGTTTCAAAGTATGATGAGGACCCAAAATTCATGTGGGTAGAGTGTGTGAAGATGGGACCGCAGCGGGTCAGTAAAGACAGTACGATGCTGGAGGTGGTAAGTGAAGCCGGGTGATTTAGTTCGCATCAGAAAAACCTCGATTGACCATATGTCAGCCAACTGGTTTATCTGGCACGCAGAACATAAGACCCCGCTGGTCTTGATTGAAGAATTAAATAAAAGTTATTGGAATGTGTTGAAGCCTGATGGCAGTACGGTACACATCCACAAAAGCCACTTGACGAAGAGAATGTATTGATGAGCCATAAATTATATAAAGTTGGAGAGTTGGTAGCAGTTGCTTCCAACCGAGTACTCGGCATCATCACCAAGTCCAACTACTGGGCACTTGACGAATACTTGGGTGGAGAGATTGAGATGGTGGATGTGATGTTCGGCTCCTCGGTCTCCAAACAATACCCAGTTCAATATCTTGTGGGGATGAGATGAAACCAGGGAGCCTCGTAAAAAGTAAAATATCTTTTGACGACAACAATATCGGCATCGTCATGGACGTTAAAGATAAACTATGGGCCACGGACACGCTAGCCAAGCAGGACCCTCATGCCCTAGTTAAGTACCCGAACAAGCCGCCGACATGGGAACTGCTAGATTTGTTGGAGGTGTTGAGTGAAGCACCCTGACGGACTAAGGCACGGCAGCTTGCTTCGGGTCAAGAAGCATTGTCGTAATAATGTTGCCATTAGGAAGAACGGCGAGTACGGGATTTTAGCACCAAGTGTTCTGCGTAAATATATTACCCACGACGTCGTGTTTCCTAATGGAGCCCGGTGTGTCTTTGTGCCCATGAACTGGGAGGTAGTGAGCGATGTTCGATAAGATGTGGGCGGTTCAACAGCCTGGAACTATTTTGCGAGCCCGCCACACTCCTCACAACGGGAAGTTGGCTCTAGTTCTTACGAGAGCATATCAAGAACAGAAGGGGACCACCAATGGGGTGTACCCGCCCAATCAATATGTTGATATGCAGTGGCTTACTTCTGGCGAACGCTTTCAGGAACTTTTAACAAATGCTAATAATTGTTTTGACATTGTGAGTTCCTGTGGTACACTGGACCCCACGGAGAACTGATGGCAATCGCACCCAAGTTCAAGCCAGGTCAACTGGTCAAGTACAACCACCCTGCCAACCCTACTCTTGGCCTGGTCAAATCTACACGGTTTGCCCGCCGTCGTGGTGAACCTGTGTTTGTACTCGTCCAGTGGTGTAAGAAGCGTGGACCAGAAGAATACATTCCCCAAAGCGACCTTAGGCTCGTTGAAGACGCAGAGTAAACCATTTGAGATCATTAAAGGAGAAAAAAATGAATCCCAAACTATCGCATAACACCAAAGTCACCGATGAGACGACCGAACTTGAAGGTCATCTTGTTGGGCCATTCGTCCGCCAAGGTGAGCAATGGTGGACCGTCTATTGGAGTGACAACACCACCACAGCCATGAAGGAAAAGGATATCCTCGGTGGATAAGAGGCACAAGAAGAAACTCAAGCGAGCGGCAAAGAAGAAAAAAGAAAAAGCCGTTGCCCAAGAAGCCCAAGAGAAAATGAAGAAACAGATGGGCATGTTTGACCGACTACCTGGGGAGTGCTCAACTTGCGAAAAGGATTTTCCCAAGACCCAAGAGGCACACAACACCTGGCGAGTCGTGGTCAAACCAGAGAAAGAAAAGGTCTGGCTATTTTGTCCAGCCTGCCAACAAAAAGCCAAGCAATTGGTAGAAAGGAAAGAAAGTGGAAAAGGTTAAACATGGATCCCGCATTGCCAAGCAAGGCTTTGCAAACGAAAAGGACATGGTTAAAGTTTTTAACTCCTGGCGAGAAAATTCAACCGCAACTAACCTGCTTCAAGCCATGGGATATAAGATCAGCGAGATTGAATCCGTTGAGGCTAAGAAAATCCCAGGCACCGTTAAGCCAGATATTAAGGTACTTGTTACGGTTGGTGAACAGACAGACCGCCACAAAGTCTCCTGCAAGAGGTTGGAGAAGAGAGCCAATTACAATCACCTTTGCCGCAAGTCTGTCGATAAATATCAAACCCAATGGGGCTTCAGCACAGCGATTGGCGAGTCTCTAAAGGCGTTTACTGGACAACTTAAGCTAGCCGAACACAGCCTGCTAAAGTCTGGAATAGCCGTTTTGCGGGACGAGAAGAAAAATCGCCCCGCCCGACGCCTCTTCATGGACGAGATCAGAGACGATGCAAAAGACTCAATTGTTGCTTTCTTTCGGCGAAAGACCAAGGATGTCATCAGGGAGGTATTTGTGGGAACCAACCCAGGAGAGGTCCCCACATGGATGCTCTTTACTTATATTGGGGATGATGGGTACTCACATCATATTCACCCCATGGAGGAGGTTGTTGACTTTTACACCGGCAATGGCGACGTCTCTATCACCAGGGGGGGAAACTTGAACATTGGTAGGATTACTTTGCAAAGAAAAGGCGGAACTGGAAGTCCTTTTGATATGCAGTTTAAATTTCGCCCGTTAACTTTTCTGGAGAACAAAAAATGAAATTTAAAGAAGCAGTCACCTACGACGATATGCTGATGGTGCCCCAGTACAGCGATATCACTAGTCGGGGCGAGGTAGATATTAGTAGCACCCTGGGTCATAGGGAGTTTTCACTTCCCGTGATTGCCTCCCCAATGGATACGGTATCCGAAGCTCAGATGGCCATCGCTATGAACGACGCAGGAGGACTTGCTGTTCTTCACCGGTATAATACAATCACCGACCAACAAAAGATGGCACAAACTGTAATTAACCATACAGATTGGTCTGGCCAGATCGCCGCAGCCATCGGCGTGACTGGTGATTATCTTGAGCGTGCCGAGTCGCTTCTCGCCGTCGGCACCGACATCTTGTGCATAGACATAGCCCATGGTCACCACTCTCTAATGAAGAAAGCCCTCACGACTTTACGGGAAGCAGTTGGGAACCACGTTTATATTATTGCCGGCAACGTCTGCACTTTAGAAGGTATCAATGATTTGGCTGATTGGGGAGCCGATGCTGTGCGGTGCAACATTGGTGGCGGCTCCATTTGTTCTACTCGTGTGACTACTGGTCATGGGCTGCCAGGACTTCAGACAATCTTTGATTGTGCCCGAACTGATCGCGACGTTGCCATCATCGCTGATGGCGGACTTAAGACTTCGGGCGATATTGTCAAAGCCTTAGCCGCCGGTGCCGATTTTGTGATGTGCGGATCTCTTCTTGCGGGCACCACAGAGAGTCCCGGACCACTTGTTTGCCAACATGCTGGATATCCAGTAAAAGAATATAGAGGCATGGCATCCAAAGACGCCCAGCTTGATTGGCGTAATAAGTCCTCTACCCCCGAAGGCGTTGCTTCGTATATTCCCTACAAAGGAAGCGTCATTGACATCCTTCAAGACTTAGAAGGAGGCATCAAGAGTGGGCTGTCTTATTCTGGGGCTCGGACGTTGGCTGACCTTCGGAGTAAAGTGGAGTGGTCTCGGCAAACTTCTGCCGGCACCCAAGAGAGTAGTACGCATATTTTTAATACCCCCGACGCTCGGAGAAAATAAATGTTTTACCGCAAAGAACCCGCAGTTCAACAACAAGAACTTGAACGACAGCCCACCCAAAGCGAGACGCAATATGGTCTTAGTCCCACATGTTTTGAGGTGCAAGAGAAATGGTGCGTAGGGTGTGATCAAACAAGCTGCCGCAATTGGATAAATTTTGAGGAAGATTTGAATTGTGCGGTGGTTTGTGCTCGCAAAAACGACAACGGACTCAGCTTACGAGAGGTGGCCGATCGCATGGGAGTAAGTTTCCCTAGAATTAGCCAAATTGAGCACGCTGCATTTAAGAAACTTAAGGACGCTGGGGTTTTTGTAGAATTTGAAGACGAATAATGGTTTTTTCCATATTCCCAAACTATTTAATTTGATTGCGTATTCAATCATCTTAAGGAGATCATTATAATGACGAAGAAAAAGACGCTTATTAACGAACGAGTTGTCCGCCGCTGGGGCACCCTGGCTAATTTGACCCCCATGACCGAAAACTGGCTCCAAGAACAGGACCCAGCGGAAGATGTCGAAGCCGCTGCCGAAGACGAAATAGCGGCTGGTGAAGCCGAGGTAGAAGCCGGAGAAGAGGCTGAGGCTTCTGTGGAAGAACAAGAAACCGTTGAGCGTATTGTCAGTGCGGTGGTGGACGCCCTCGCCGACGAGACCGGCGTAGCGATTGAAGTTGAAGGCGAAGCCGGAGACGAAGAAGCCATGGATGACATGGACGTGGGCAGGGATGTGTCGGACGAGCTTGATGATGAAGCCGACGCCGAAATGGATGACGCTGACGCTGCCAATCGCCCTGCTTACAACCGCACGGACGAAGGCGACAAGAAAGGTGACGACTCTGAAACCGACACCGGCAAGAAAGACTATGAACCTCGCAAAGGAAAGAAATCTAAGACCGACAAGGGACGCGAGGATTTTGAATGGCGTAAGGGCAAAAAGTCCAAGACTCATTCGGGAGTGGACGAAACTCTGAATATTGATGTCATCGACGACGAGCACCTGACAGAAGCAGTCCTCAAGCGAGTGGTCGAACGACTCCTGCGACGCAAGTAATCCTTCGGGAGAAGACATGAAAAGTTTTCAAGCAAACGACCTTCGTAACTTGGTTACTGAGGTCGTTTCTGCTTATAGGGCAGAAAAAATGAAATGGCTGCTGGAAAGCCCCGGCTCCTTAACGGAGGGGGTCTTTGACCCGCAGATCCTCAAGTGTATTTTCATGGCAGGCGGACCCGGCAGCGGAAAATCCTATTCAGCCGACGCCCTCCTGGGCCAACACGCAAATCAGATCTTCGGACTAACGAAAGAGGACGGTAAGTCGAGCATTTTTGCTAATGCGAGTTTTCTTCCCGGCGGAATGAAGTATGTTAACTCTGACCGCTTGTTTGAGAAAGCCCTCGCCGCCGCCGGCATCAGTGCTGGAGACCTCGAACAGATATATAAAGACAATCCAGCCCGCTACGACGCTCAGATAACAGGTGCCCCTGATTCCGAGCAACCTTACAACCCAGTCAGTATTCGCACCGTAGAAAAGGATCGCCTCCAGAAATTGAAAGCCCCCTACGAAGTGGAACGTCTAGGTCTTCTGGTTGACGGAACAGGCAAAAGCCGGAAGAAAATCACAGGACAGAAAGAACGTGCCGAAGCAATGGGCTACGATACCTATATGATTTTTGTCAACACAACCTTGGAAGTGGCCAAAGAGCGAAACCAAAAACGAGCCCGCACTCTTCCGGAAGACGGACCTGATGGTTTGATTGCGATGTGGGAAGCCTGCCAAAACAACTTGGAATACTACGAGCAACTATTCGGCAAGAACTTTGCCCTTGTAGATAACAATGTGTATGGCCCACCTGCCGAAGAAATCAAAGCAGACGTGGAAAGATTTATTGAGTCTCCCGTTGAGAACCCCAAGGGACAAGAGTGGATTGAGGGCGAACTTGAACGCCGAGGCGTCCAAACCCTTGAGCCCGGCGGAGCCGGTGGCTTCCGTGGCGACAAGAAATCTGCCGCACGCATCCAACAGATGAGGGATAGACGGGAGGAGCAGTGACGTTTGACGTCCTGAAACTACTGGAACAAGAAGGATATATTAAAGACGGTGAGGACAACATGGTCCACGCCGAGAAAGCCTTCTTCGCGGCACGGGCAATGCGATGGATTAGAGCCAGAGCCCAAGAGGAGCCCGATTTTGATTTACAGTCTTATTTGACAATGTTATATTATTATAAGATGGACTTAGCCGACTTAAAGTTTACAGAAGATGGCAGTACACTATCTTATCGGATGAAGGACAATGACCAGGAGATGCAGGAACTTGTTAACTCGCTTATTAAATCTACTAGCAAATCTTCTCAACAGCCTCCCAAAGAAGGAGAGTCAACCACCAGCACCCCCGAAGATGCTGATGGAACTCCTGACCCCTAAGAATATAAAGTCTTACTTCTTCTTCAAAGATTATAAATTTTTTGACACACCAGACAAAAAACTAAATATTAATATAATTGGCGTCCGAAGAGACAACCAAGGTACCAACACCTTTGATGATTTTCTGCTTGTGATGTATCGAGAAGAAGAATTGATGATCACCAACCGCTACCAGATCACCACCGACCCAGGAAAGTACTGGCTGCTCAACCCCATGAACCCCAAGGGAACGGCCATCCTTGTTCCCGGACAGTACCGGAGCACATGGAAACTGGGCAAACACCAAGCCAAGTACGAAGCACTGGTCCAAGCCAAGCCAGTCAAAGTTTACCGGGACAACAACAAAGATGAAATTATAGATTATAAT
>Ga0080013_1003754_pt1 | contig 15569 bp, 15 predicted proteins | sample ETNvirenome_6_85_FD_69236 | JGI IMG/M metagenome (GOLD analysis project Ga0080013, IMG submission 69236) | Marine viral communities from the Pacific Ocean - ETNP_6_85 (SPADES assembly) (version 2) | ecosystem: Environmental > Aquatic > Marine > Oceanic | place: Pacific Ocean | collected 2013-06-19
TTACTAGTGGCTGATGAGGTGGAGGGCTTAACCGATGAGGATGCTGTTCCAGAAGTTCCTGATAACCCGATCACAGTTGAGGGTGATGTATGGGTGCTAGGTAATCATCGTTTAATGTGTGGCGATTCTACGTCTATTGATGCGGTTGATAAGCTGATGGATGGGAATAAGGTCGATATACTGTTTACAGACCCCCCGTATAACGTGGCGTTTAATGGGCGAAGCGGTAAGCATGAAGTTATTAAAAATGATGATTTAAGTGATGATGATTTTTCAAATTTTATTGATGATGTAATTCAGACTGTTAAAACAATATCGCCTCCAGTTTATTACATTTGGTGTAATTGGAATTTTTATGGAGTTTTGCAGGGCCAGCTTGAGTATAAAAGTTGTGTCGTGTGGGCAAAAAATGTATTTGGTTTAGGTAATGGCTATAGGCATCAGCATGAGTTTTGCTTATTTAACGGCAAAATAGATGGTCATATAAAGAATGAATCTGACTTATGGTCAATTAAGAAAGATTCTAAGTACATGCACCCGACACAAAAGCCTGTCGAGTTAAGCGTTAGGGCTTTTAGTAACCATATTAAGCAAAAAAATGTCTTAGACCTATTTGGTGGTAGTGGATCAACGCTTATTGGGGCAGAGCAAACAGGACGTAATTCATTCGTAATGGAGCTAGACCCTAAATACTGTGACGTAATCATTAAACGCTGGCAAGACTTTACTGGTAAGCAAGCGATACATGAGGCAACGGGTAAGCCATTTGCAGAAATAAGTGATGCCGCATGACTGATGCAAAACAGCCCACCTACCCAGTGGCTACGATTGCAAAATTATTGTTGCTATCAGAGCGCCGGGTTTATCAGTTAGTTAATGACGGCATTATACCCAGGCATGAGCGCGGGCGGTTTGAAATTGCCTCGGCCGTGCAGGGTTATATTCGTTTTTTGCAAGAGCGCCAAATTGGCGGCAACGCATCGCCTACAGATTACCAGGCAGAAAAGGCCAGGCTGACCAAGTTACAGGCCGATTATAAGGAGATAGAACTAGCCGAGTTAAAAGGGAGTCTTATGCCGATGGAATTGGTGTTGGAGGCATGGCAAGGCCACATAGCCAACGCCAGGGCAAAGTTGCTTGGCTTGCCCCCCAAAGCCGCCGCCCAAGCCGAGGGGGCCGAGGGGTATGCAGAAATTGAGCAGTTATTTAAAGACCTAATAAACGAAGCACTGGACGAGCTAGCAAACGATGGATTACCTAAACAATATTCTCGCAGCATTGAATCAATCGCAGCAAATCTGGAAAGCGCCGCCGACGCTGACGGTTAGCGAATGGGCCGACGAAAACCGCCGGCTATCACCCGAATCGAGCGCGGAACCCGGACGCTGGCGCACCAGCCGTGCCGAATATCAGCGCGAAATTATGGACACGGTGGCCGACCCGACGATTGAAACGATTGTAATTATGTCGTCGGCCCAGGTGGGCAAGACGGAAATCATCAATAATATAGTCGGTTATTTTATCGACCAAGACCCAGCGCCCATGATGGTGTTGCAACCGACCGTCGATATGGCTAAAACCTGGTCCCATGACCGGCTGGCGCCCATGGTGCGCGATACCCCGGCACTGCGCAATTTAATTGCCGATAATAAAAGCCGTGCGTCAAGTAATACCTTATTCCATAAATCATTCCCTGGCGGGCATATCACCATGACCGGGGCCAATTCGCCCACCGGTTTAGCATCAAGGCCAATCCGCGTTGTGTGTTGTGACGAGGTGAGCCGCTATCCGCAAAGTGCTGGTGCCGAGGGCGACCCGGTAAACTTAATCAGGAAAAGGACAACGACGTTTTGGAATCGAAAAATTATATTGACGAGTACGCCAACATTAAAAGGGATTTGTCGAATTGAGGCCGAATTTGAAGTATCAGACCAGCGTTATTTTAACGTGCCTTGTCCTCATTGTGGTGATTCCCATCGGTTGCGCTGGGCAAACGTACAATGGCCAGACGGTGAACCCGCCGAGGCTATCATGGTTTGCCCCAAATGCGGGGGAGTTATTGAGGATAAGCATAAAGCCCGGATGCTGCGCCAGGGTAAATGGGTTGCCGAAAACCCAGGCGGGAAAATTGCCGGGTTTCATTTAAACGAATTGTATTCGCCATGGCGCACGTTTGCTGATGTGGCCGAGGACTTTGTTGAAGCTAAGAAAAACCCGGAGACATTAAAGACGTGGGTAAATACCAGCCTGGGCGAAACCTGGGAAGAAAGCGGCGAAACATTGAACGAACACATTTTAGCCGAGCGTAAAGAAAATTACGCCATCGACGCGATACCACCGGAGGTGCTTCTATTAACCGCTGGTGCGGATATTCAAAAGGACCGGATAGAAGTGCAAATAGTCGGCTGGGGTTTAGATCAGGAGTGTTGGGTATTAGATCACCAGGTAATATATGGCGACCCGACCCAGCAACAGGTTTGGCGTGAATTTGACGAAGTGTTAACCGCTACTTATGACGGTTATAAAATTGCCGGCGTAGCCGTTGATAGTGGTTATTTGACGGAATACGTTTACCAGTTCACAAAACCGCGCTCAAGCCGCCGGGTGTTTGCGATTAAAGGCCAGGCCGGCATGGGTAAACCATTAACGACTAAGCCCAAACCAGTGGGGCGCATTCGCGCACCGATGTATACAATTGGCGTGGACACGGCCAAGCGCACTATATATAGCAGACTGAAAGTTGATGCCGGCCCAGGGCGTATACATTTTGCCGTTGATCTGGACGATGAATATTTTTTACAGCTAACCGCTGAAAAAATGGTGACTAGATACCGCAAAGGTTTCCCTGTCATCGAATTTGTCAAAACCCGCGACCGTAACGAGGCGCTTGATTGCCTGGCATATGCCTATGCCGCCCTGGATAACTTGAACGTCAAACTTGCCGCCCTGGCAAAAAAGCGCAACAAAGAGCCAGAGCCAGAGCCGACGCCAGAGCCAGCCAGCCCCATTTCGCAGCCAGCCGCACCGCAAAAAAAGCGCACCCGAAACCGACGAAAGAGCGGTTTTGCAACGCGCTTTTGAGTTGCGCTTTGCACGGTTGATTCCAGCCAGATGAACATGTATGCCTAAGATGTTTTACCATCTTGGGCTTTTTTATGGGCAATCGTTTTGACGCAGTAAATTACCCACAGCGCGAGCCGCTAGCGTTAATTGTTGGCGACCGTTGGGCGTGGAAACGCGACGACCTGGGCGACTATCCGGCCGCCAGTTATACACTTAAATATGCGTGCCGCCTGGAAGCCGCCGGTTCTACTGAAATAGAGATCACGGCAACGGCAAACGGCACCGCGTTTAAAGTCGAAGTGGCAGCGGCAACGACCGCAGCATACACCACCGGCATTTATCACTGGCAAGCCTACATTACCCGCGACAGCGACAGCGAGCGCGTAACGGTCGATACCGGCACGTTTGAAATAAGAGCCAACCGCGACCTGGCAACAGGCGACCCGCGCAACCATTACAAAATTGTTTTAGACAATATCGAAGCCGTAATAGAAAAGCGTGCCACCAAAGATCAAGAAAGTTATTCCATTAACGGCCGCTCTTTAACCCGCACGTCACTCGACGACCTGGTGCGATTACGCGACACCTACCGCGCCAAATATCTCACAGAATTAAACCGCGAGCGCGCCCGTAAAGGTTTGGGGCACCGTGGCCGATTATTAACGAGGTTTAAATAATGGGTTTGTTTAGTCGCAAAAAAGACGAAGCACCAAAGCCGCGCCGCAAGCAGAAAAAATTCGCGCGCCGGTCCTATGCAGCGTCAATTATTGACCGTTTAAGCGGTGATTTTCGCGGCTCAAATAAATCGGCCGCGAGCGAATTGGTCGGCAGCCTATACACAATGCGCGCGCGCAGCCGCCAGCTTTGCATGGATAACGATTACGCTAAGAAATTCTTAGCCATGGTCGCGGCAAATGTGGTGGGCAACAAGGGCATTTCATTACAAGCGCGCGCACGGCGCGACGATGGCAGCCTGGACACGTTGGATAATTCGACAATTGAAGCCGCCTGGGCAGAGTGGGGCAACATCGAGCATTGCACCGTCACCGGGCGGCAATCGTGGGTAGACGTGCAAAAACTAGTCATCAAAAGCATTGCCCGTGATGGCGAATGCCTGGTGGTAATGGTGCGCGGCTTTGACAACGAGTTTGGTTTTGCTCTGCAAGTTTTGGAGTCGGACCACCTAGACGAAAATTACAACACCGTTTTGAGTAACGGCAATCGCATTGTGATGGGCGTGGAGCTGAATCGTTGGGGCGCGCCCGTCGCGTACCACCTGAACACAAGCCATCCCGGCGACGATACACAAATGTTTCAGGGTAAAAACTACCGACGCATTCCTGCCGCTGACGTGTTGCACCTATATATAGATGACCGAGCCGGGCAAGTTCGTGGCGTGCCGTGGATGCACACCGCAATCAACCGATTAAACCAGGTGGGCGCGTATGAAGAAGCCGAGCTAATCGCAGCGCGTATTGCGTCCTCAAAAATGGGTTTTTATACCAGCCCGGACGGCGACCAATACGTGGGTGACGAGGACGATGATGGCAACCTGTTAATGGATATGGAGCCAGGCGTTTTGGAGCAATTGCCAGCCGGCGTGGACTTCACAGCGTTTGACCCACAGCACCCGACAAGCGCCTACCAGGCGTTTATCAAGACCGCTTTACGTGGTGCAGCCAGTGGCCTAAACGTGGCCTATAACACCCTAGCTAATGACCTGGAGGGTGTCAATTTTTCGTCAATCCGGTCGGGCGTCCTGGAAGAAAGGGAGCAATGGCGCGCCATTCAATCTTGGCTTAGTCAACAGCTTTGCCGCCGGGTCTATCGGGCCTGGCTGGTGCAAGCGTTAACGACGCAAGCCCTGGCATTGCCACAACGCAAATTTGACAAGTTTACCAGCGTCGAGTGGCAACCACGCGGCTGGGCTTGGGTTGACCCATTGAAAGATCAACAAGCAAACGCCCTGGCCGTCGAGCTGGGTGTTATGTCGCGAACAGAAATTGCCGCTACTCAGGGGCGAGATTTTGAGGACACATTGCGCCAATTGGAGCGTGAAAACGAATTATTAAAACAGTACGGGCTTACGGTTGAGCAAGAAGCGCAGATTTACAAGTATCACATTGATAGCGGCGTGGTGACTAAAAACGAGGTGCGCGACGATTTGGGTTTAGACCCGATATCCGGTGGGGATGCACCAATGCCGGTAAATCAATCCGCGTCAGGTGGGGAATGATGTACATACCAACAGTGCCAATAGGGGGCTGCAATGAACAGAAAGACGATTAAAACAGGCGTTTTGCATAGGTCATTTGATTTATCGCGCGACGCCATTAACGAGGAAACGCGCACCGTTGAATTGGCGTTTTCCAGCGAGTCACCCGTTGCCCGGTGGTTCGGTGATGAAATCCTAGACCATGACCCAAATTCTATTCGCCTTGGCCGGTTGAATGACGGCGGGCCGGTCTTGGTGGACCACGACGCAACCGATCATGTTGGCGTTGTGGAGTCTGTTGTGATTTCTGGCGACCGCGTGGGGCGGGCACAAATTCGCTTTGGCAAAAGTGAGCGCGCCGAGGAAATTTATCAAGACGTGAAAGACGGTATTAGAAAGTCGGTGAGTGTGGGTTATCGCATTCACAAAATGGCTTTGGAATCCGAGACAGACGGGCAGGAAACCTACCGCGCAAGCGATTGGGAACCGTTTGAAATATCAATGGTGAGTGTGCCAGCCGATGCCAGTGTTGGTGTAGGTCGTGCCGCAGAAGATGCCGAATTTGAAACCGTCGTAACACGCGACGAAAAATTTACACATGAGGAAATCAAAATGGAAGATATTAAAAAAACCGCCCCAGTGGTGGATACCGCCGCCGAACTGGAAAAGACGCGCAAAGCCGAATTGGGCCGTATTACGGACATTGAAGCTATGGGCAACCAGCACGGCTTCACCGAGCAAGCCCGGTCAGCCATTGAAAATGGTGTAACCGCCGACCAATTCCGCAAGGATATTTTAGTAAAACTTGGCGAAGCAAAACCCGTAACAGATACAGATATTGGCTTGACCGAAAAAGAAGTTCGCCAGTTTTCTTTCATGCGCGCTATTCACGCCCTGGCAAACCCAGCAGACCGTCGCGCACAAGAAGCCGCCGCCTTTGAATTTGAAGCGTCACGCGCAGCAAGTGAAAAAATGGGCCGCACCGCTCAAGGCATATTTGTACCGAGCGACGTTTTAAAGCGTGATTTAACTGTAGGTACGTCAACCGCCGGTGGTCATACGGTAGCAACCGATCTGCTATCCAGCAGCTTTATCGACAGCCTTGAAAACGCCATGCAAGTGGCCAACCTTGGCGCGACGGTATTACGTGATCTGCAAGGCAATATTGCCATTCCACGTCAAACCGGCGGTGCGACCGCTTATTGGGTTGCTGAATCCGGGGCCGTGACTGAATCAGCCGCAGCGTTTGACCAGGTAACTATGTCGCCCAACACGGTCGGTGCGTTCTCTGACATTTCCCGCAAGTTATTACTTCAAAGTTCCATTGATATTGAAACATTTGTTCGCAATGACCTTGCTTTGCGCTTGGCCTTGTCAATTGATGATAAAGCGATCAATGGCGACGGGTCGAGCAATACGCCTACTGGCATTTTGTCCACTACCGGCATTGGTTCCGTATCGTTTGGCAGTTCAGGCGCACCGACGTTTGGTGAAATTGTCGATGTTGAAACTCAGGTTTCACAAGACAACGCGCTAATGGGTTCTTTGGCTTACATGACCACGGCCGCCATGGCTGGTGGCTTGAAGCAGAAAGCCAAGGATGCCGGTTCCGGTCAATTCGTTTTAGCCGATGGCCAGGCCAACGGTTACAACGTAGCCGTGACCAACCAGTGCGCGGCCAACACCGTGATTTTCGGTAACTGGGCTGATCTGATTATCGGCATGTGGGGCGGTCTTGATATTAACGTGGACACGTCTACGGGTTCCGCTTCTGGCACGGTGCGCGTTGTTGCGTTGCAAGATGTTGATATTGCAGTACGTCACGCTCAATCATTCGCCAAAGGCGCATAGCCCAAATAGGGCGGGGTAAAACCCGCCCATTAACCAGGGGGATTTGTATGCAGATAAAGATTTTAAGTTCCACCGTCGCTGGTGGTCAAGATTTGTTAGCTGGTGCTATCGCTCAAGTGAGCGACCAGGACGGGCAAACGCTTATAAAAATGGGCAAGGCCGAGGCGTATACAGCGCCAGCCGTGACCAAAAAAGCACCTAAAAAAAGGGGCTAAGACATGGCTTTTATAGAAGATTTTGTGGAGTTTTTTGAAACCGATGAGTTTGCCGTAGAGGCGACTTTTGCCGGTGAAACTGTCAACGGAATCTTTGAAGAAAGTTTTATTGAGGTGCATGGCGTCGAGGGATTACACCCGGTGTTTACGTGCGTACAAGCCGACGTTTCAGGGGCAACCCATGGTGATGCCGTCACAATTGGCAGCGTCACTTATCACGTTCATGGGATTCAGAAAGACGGCACCGGCCTAGTGGCCTTAGTGCTTGAGGACCAAAGCTAATGGCGCACGCAAGGCAGCAAATACGCGAGCAATTAGCCACGACGTTAACCGGGCTTACGACAACAGCGAGCCGCGTTTATGACACGCGCCTTTATGCCTATGACACCTTGCCGTGTTTAACGGTTTACGCCGACAAAGACACGGTGGACGAAGAACGCAGCCAGGCCGGCAAACACTGGCATGACCTGGCGCTAAGAGTTGAGGCCAGGGCAAAGGCTAAGGATTCAGTCGAGGACACAATAGACACCATTTGTGCCGAGATTGAAGCGGCGATTTATGCCGACACGACACTAAACAGCAAGGTCGTGGACGTGTTCATAGCCGATACACAGATTGAGTACAGCGTGGAGCAAGACCAACCCATAGCGTTGGCCACGTTGACGCTGAACGCCACGTACAGGGTCGCACCGAGCGCCCCAACGGTACTGGCAAACTAGAGGTATAGCTATGTTGATGTACAAAAAAAATTGCAAGCCGGTGGACGTTTTGCCGGCCAATGTTTCCACAATGGAAAACCGGGGGTGGGCAGTGACCCCGGCCAAACAACCAGCCACAACTAAAGCCAAAAAACCAACCACTAAAGAGGTGATCGCAAATGGCAGTACATAAAGGCAGTGAGGGCGTTGTGAAAGTCGGGTCCAACACAATAGCCGAGGTTTTAGATTGGTCACTCAATGAGTCGGCCGATACAATCGAAACCACTAATTTAGCAGCAACAGCAAAAACCTATGTGGCCGGCAAACCCGGTGGCAGCGGTTCGGTATCATGCCATTGGGACGAAACCGACACTAGTGGCCAGGGCGCATTAACCGCCGGGGCAACGGTGGTGTTGAACGTGTACCCAGAATCAACGGGAAGCGGGGCTACCTTTGCCAGCTTTTCCGCATTGGTAACGAGTATCGACCGCGCAAGTGGCGGCGGCGAGGGCATTGTTTCCGCGACGTTCAACTTTACCGCGTCTGGTGCAGTTACGTGGTCCACAGTTTGATTGTGAATGCTATTCAAAGCTAACCAAATAGGGCGGTTACATAGCATTTTGCTAAAAGGCGTTTACCCGATGCGCCGAGTAACCGCCATTTTTAAATCGGGAATAAATAATCAATCGGGTGATTTATGAGTGAATTATTAGACGTAGCAAAGGCGCAGTTTAGGGACAGAATGGGGGGCGCATTAAATAGCGTCGAAGTGCCGGAGTGGAACACCAGCATATATTTTAAGCCGTGCATGAGCTTCAAACAGCAAGGTGAGGTGTTAAACCTGGCAAGCCAAGGCAAACAAGCCGAGGCCATTGCTCTGACGTTTATTCTGCGAAGCCTGGACGAGAATGGAAAAGGCTTATTTAAGCGGGTCAACATGACCGAAATTATGAACCAGGTGGACCCGGACGTAATAAGTCGTGTTGTGTCGGCCATGGGGGGCGACGAACTGGACGTTGATGATGCAGTAAAAAACTAAAACAGGACCATGATTTGCGCTTTTTAATGGCGCTGGCCGAGCATTTGCACAAGACGCTTGCCGAAATTATGGACCTGTCAACAGACGAAATTAAATTGTGGGCGGCGCATTTTGAGGTGAAAAATGGCGAAACAAAATAAAGTACAGATCAAGATAACCGCTAAAAATAAAACGAAAGCGGCGTTTGCATCTGTCACCAGTGGTCTAAAAGGTATTGCCGCCGCCGCTTTTTCAATGAAAACCGCCATAGGTGCCGCCGCCGGTATTGCCGGCCTGGGCTATTTGATGAAGCGATCTATGGACCTTACTGACGAATTAGCCAAATCAAGCGAGGCAATTGGTGTATCTGTTGAAGCGCTACAGCGACTACGACACGCGGCCAACCTGGGCGGGATTGAATCTAAAGCATTAGATAAAGCCATTCAAAAACTTGCAATAAACATTGCCGAAGTAGCCACCGGCACCGGCGAAGCCAAGGACGCATTTGAAAAATACAAGATAAGTGCAACTAATGCCGATGGCAGCTTGCGAAGCGTGGCCAGCATAATGGACCAGGTGGCGGGTATCATGCAGGGCGTGACAAATCGGACTGAGCAAGCAAGCCTGGCCTATGATTTGTTCGGCGCGCGCGGCGCTAAGATGGTCAACATTCTAAAAGATGGCAAACAGGGTCTACATGCTGCAATGCTAGAAGCCGACCAACTTGGCTTGGTTATGTCTCAAACAACCGTCAAGGGCGTTGAAGAAGCAAACGACGCGATTACGCGACTAACATCATTTATAGCCGGCGTATTTAATCGCGTCGTGGCAGAAATGGCACCGCTCATTCAGGGGGTTACTGATTCATTGCGCGATTGGGTGCAAATGAAAGTTGATGGCGCTGGCGGCGCTGGCAAGTTGGCGCGTGACTTGGCAATCTCAATCGTTCAAACTTCAAAAACAATGGTCAGCGCGTTTGCCACCATGACCAACAATTTAATCGGCTTTAACAATGCCCTTGGCGGGTTATCCAATACGTGGGAACGCATTTTTGGCAATGGGCGATCAGTCGAAAATATTGAAAAAAGTATTACTAACACCGTTGAACAGTTGAAAGAGTTAAATAATATTTCCGCAGGGAACCCGGCCCTGGCAGCGTCCCAAGCTGCAAGCCGTAAGGAGCTTGAAGAATCGCTAAAAATTATGCGCGATTTGCTAAAAACAGGCAATGTTTTACAACAGCAAACGCCACTTGAGGCGGTCGATGTCAGCAACACGATGGCCTCATTAGATGCATTAATAGCGGGGTTGGAAGCGGCGCAAACTGCGAGCGAAAATTTATCTAATTCTAACCCCATTGATGATGCCTTATGGGCTGAAAGTTTACAAACGTTAAATGTAGAATTAGCCCGCCTGGATGGAATTGATAAATTAAAAGCGGCTTATCGTATTTTTCAAACCCAACTGGCGTTATATGAGGCCGATGTGAAAGCCGACAACGACGCGTGGGATGCGAAATTGAGAAGCATGTACATGGCTTATGGGAAAATGCGCGCTTATGGTGAACGTCAAAACGCCTTAGAAGTAGCCGCCGAAAAAGAAGCCTGGGATGAAAAATTGGAAGTGGCTTACCAGGCATATGGCAAGTTTCGTTTGCTCGGTGAAAAACACGCGATTGATACGCGCAACGCATTTGAAAAGGCGGCCGATGGTATAGCTGATGCATACGAAAGTATGCAATCGAGCGTAGAAGATACATTAACTGATTTACTCGTTGCCGGTGGCAGTTGGAAAGACGCCATGATGGACATTGCTAATATCGTTTACCGTGAATTTGTGCGTGTGCAGATAGCGGCGCCATTGGCACAAGCGGGTAACAGTGTTTTAGCTGGAATTTTCGATAATATGTTTGATGGTGGCCCGCCCGTAGGTGGTGCCGGCAGGGCGATTGGTGGGCCGGTTGTTGCCGGTCGTAGTTATGTGGTGGGCGAGCGAGGACCAGAATTATTTACGCCAGGGCAAAGCGGCGGCATTACACCAAACAACCAACTAGGCGGCCAGCCTGTCCAAGTCACTTACAACATACAATCATGGGACAGCCGCGACACCATGGCCACGTTACAAAAAAGTGCGCCGCAAATTGTCGGCATTATTCAAGAAGCGTTTAATAAGCGCGGGCAGCGAGGGTTTGCATAATGAGCGGAGCGTATCCAACAACCGTGGCCCTGGCTGATATGACCATCACCAGCCTGGAACCCACGCAAGTCTCAGTAAGCCACAGTTTAAAGCGCCAGGTGCGCACCCGTGGCGGTCAGCGTTGGGCCATCCGGGGAAGCTATGCACCGCTTACCAGGGTACAAGCCGCCGAATTGTTTGCTTTTTCAGTCAAGCAAAAAGGCCAGTTTGAAACCTTTACCATTGTTCCACCGACGGTATCGACGCCCATGGGTGTTGCTACAGGCACGCCGCTTGTCAATGGCGCGCACGTCGCCGGTGATACGACAATTGCCACGGATGGTTGGACAACATCCACAACAGACATTTTAAAAGCTGGTGATTTTTTGAAATTCGCAGGGCATGACAAAGTTTACATGTTGACGGCCGATGCAACCAGCAGCGGGGGCGGTGCCGTGACAGTTTCAATTCACCCGGCACTTATGAGCGCCCTGGCAAACAACGAGGGTATAACGGTTTCAAGCGTGCCGTTCACCGTGGCATTTGCAAGCGATCAGCAAGACGTTAGCGAGGCCGCCAGCGGCACGTTTGGGTTTAGCATTAGCTTGGTGGAGGTGGTCTAAAATGAGAACCACAACGACCGCTGTTACCAGCGCCATTGACGCAACCCAAAATACCCCGGTGCATTTGTTTGAAATCACTTTAGGGGCAACAGTTTACCGCATGACCAATGCGTATATGCCGTTGACTTGGAATAACAACGTGTACAGCCAGGCGGGGCATTTTTTAGGGTTTACGGACATTGAAGAAAGCGCGACGCTGGGGGTGAATAAAATAACAGTCGCTTTAAGTGCCGTGGATCGTACTTATGTTTCATTGTTTTTGGCACAGAATTATTTAGATCAACCGTTAAAAATATACACGGCTTTTTTAGATGGCACCGGCGCACCGATTGATGACCCGGTGTTAGTTTTTGAGGGGCGTATAAATGCCCCGTCGATTACAGAAAACCCCGACGATGGCACCGCGACAATTGCAATAACGGCCTCAAATTCCTGGGTCGATTTTGAGCGCCGCATTGGGCGTTACACGAACCACGAAGCGCAGCAATTGCATTTCCCTGGCGACGATGGTTTTGAATTTGCGTCAGAGATTGTCAAAGATGTTGTTTGGGGGCGGCCATGAACGAACAACTGCTGTATAAATTTGTAGAGGACCGCCGCCGCCAGGGCTTTGCGTGGGGGCAAAACGACTGTAACACCCTTTGCCTGGCCTGGCTTGACGAGTTAGCCGGGAGTGCCACGTTAAAAATTGCCAAGGGCAAATACAAAAACGCTTTGGGCGCAGCGAAATATCAAAAGAAAATTGGCCACCGTTTGAGTGATGTTTTAAAACAAAATGGCGCGGTTGAAATAGCGCCCGCACTTCAACAAGAGGGCGATTTTATTATTGCTAATGATGATAAATGGGATTGCGGTCACGTTTGTTTAGGACGTTATGTTTTAAGCGCAGGGCCAGACAGCGGTTGCACAGTTTACAAATTAAAAAAGTTTACAGGTTATACGGTTTGGAGGGTTGAATGCCGCAATTAATTGGATATATTGCCGGCAATGCCGCCGTTAGCTGGGCAACAGCAGCGGGATTCTCGGCTGTTGAAATTGCAGTAATTGGCGGCGTTGCATCATACGCCGCATCAGAAATTACGGCCAATATCCTCGGCCCGGACGATTCCGACCTTGCGGCTAGTGGTGCCCTGGCAAACAAGGCAAGTAATAACGCCCCGGTGCCGGTTATTATCGGGTCACGCACAGTTGGTGGCACCCGTGTTTATCTGGAAATCAACGGCGACGATAATGAATATTTGCATCAGGTCATTGTTTTATCAGAGGGCGAAATTGATGCAATTAATGACGTTTATTTAAACGGTGTTTTAAGTAGCGATTCGCGCTTTAGCGGGCTGGTCGATGTTGTTAAAAAAACAGGTTCGGACGCCCAGGCGGCGGTTAGTAGTACAGATATTTCAAACGTGCCATCATCATGGACCAGTAGTCATAAATTATCGGGCTTTGCGTATATTTATGTGCGTATTAAATGGGATGCCGACGCGTTTCCGCAGGGTTTGCCGGTCATCACTTGTGACGTAGATGGCAAAAAGACGTATGACCCGCGCACCAGCACAACGACGTTTAACCATAACCCAGCCCTGGCAATTCGTGATTATTTGATCAATTCGCGATATGGCCGGTCTATACCCACGTCACAAATTGACGATACGGCAATTATTGCCGCCGCCAACTATTGCGACGCGACGGTGACAAAAGGCGGGGCGACAAGTGCCAGGTACACTTGCGATGGTTTAATTAATACCGCCGAAACAAGTTTATCAATTTTGCAGAATTTATTATCCAGTTGCCGGGGCTTTTTGGTGTTCTCGGCGGGTCAATATAAGCTGGTTTTAGACAAAACAGAAACCGCCGTTTTTACATTTTCTGAGGACAACATTATAGGCCAGTGGTCGATTGCCCTGGGCAATAAAAAAACGACGTACAACCGAATCACGGCCAAGTTTTTTAATCCCGAAAGAAGTTGGCAACTTGACCAGGCGGTGATTGATTCCAGTTCGTTGCGAACCGATGACAACGGCCTGGTGCTTGAGCGACAAACGATGTTGCCGTTCACAAGCAACATTTACACCGCGCAACAAATTGCCACAATCAATTTAAACCAAAGTCGCCAGGGCGTTACCTGTCAGTTCACCGCCACGATTGAGGCGTTGCGAGTCGAAGTTGGCGACGTGGTTTACGTCAAGCATGACACGCCCGGTTGGGATACTTTGAACAGCAACCAGGGAAAGTTATTCCGCGTTATTGCTATGTCTTTGCAAGCTAATGACGAGGTGGCGGTAACGTGCCGCGAATATGATTCGACGGTGTACGACTTTGGCACCATTGCCACAGTCGATGCGACGCCAAACACGGCATTGCCTGACCCGTCCACAGTTGTTGCACCAACAAACCTGGTTGCCGTATCAAGCGGCAATGCGTTACTCAATGAAGATGGGACGGTCACGCCTGTTATTAAATTGTCCTGGACAGGCAGCGCCGATGCGTTTGTCAGTGAATACCTGATAAACGTGCGCATAAATGGGCAAACAGAAACACTGGCAGAATATCGAACCGCGACAACGGAACTGTCTATTTCCGCAGGGCTTGTTGTCGGCACTACATATAAAATTTATGTTCGTGCCCTAAATTCGATGGGCACCAAATCAGGGCTTGTTTATGCGGCAAGTCACACAGTTTCGGGCAAGACAGTCAACCCCGACCCAGTAACAAGTCTGACCGCCACCGCCAAGCCGTATTCAATTACACTTGATTGGACAAACCCAACAGACAATGATTTTAGTCATGTGGAAATCAGGCGGCACAGTACCAGCACCTTTGGTTCTGCGACACAAATTGCCACAATTAAAGGCGATACATATCAAGATATTGTTGGCGGCTCACAAACTTTCCATTATTGGATTCGTGCGGTAGACACCACAGGCAATGCGTCAGCGTGGAGTAGCTCAGTTACTGCAACGTCAACAGCCGTGACAACCGCTGAAGTGTCAACGGCTGGCGCGGTAATGACAGCCACCACCACAAATCAGACGGTTGATGGGCCGCTTTCGATTACTGGCACACTAACATTGATTAAAGAAGATGTTGCAAATGGCACATTTACGTTCAATGCGCCTGATAATTACAACATTAATCTCGACTCTGATGACGATGAAAATAACAGTTATTTCCAAATTTATCGCAACAGCGACAGTGCCGAAAAAATAGTTAAAGTGTATGAGGCGGGTGATGTTGAGTTTCTTGATTCAACAGGCAGCAATGCCACAGGTGGCAGTTTATATTGGAACGGCACAGATAAACATTTAGGCGTTGGCACTGGTAATCCGTCTGGTTTATTCACAGGGCCATTGAGCGTGGGAGAAGGTGGCACAGAGGAAGTGATCACAGTGCATTCGTCCACCTCTGGCACAGGTGCACTTTGGTTTGCTGATGGCACTGGTTTTCAAGGTGCAATTCCAAAACCTGAGCAATATCGCGGCTGGATTCAATACAATCATTCAAATGATGTGATGACGATGGGCGTGGGTGGCGGCACCAGATTTACGCTAGATAGTTCTGGCGATCTAACCATCACTGGTGATTTAACCGTCAGTGGCACAACCACATATATAAACACTGAAACGATTAAATTAAGCGACAATATTATTTTACTTAACGCCAATGAAGCTGGCACACCCTCACAAAATGGCGGCATTGAAGTCGAGCGCGGTA
>Ga0080013_1003756_pt1 | contig 15562 bp, 19 predicted proteins | sample ETNvirenome_6_85_FD_69236 | JGI IMG/M metagenome (GOLD analysis project Ga0080013, IMG submission 69236) | Marine viral communities from the Pacific Ocean - ETNP_6_85 (SPADES assembly) (version 2) | ecosystem: Environmental > Aquatic > Marine > Oceanic | place: Pacific Ocean | collected 2013-06-19
AGACCAATTAATTCAGAGGGATTATATTCCCTCATCTTAATGTTGTTTTTAGTATGCTGTGAAGGGACCAGCTACCCGATGCACTTTATCCTGATAATATAGCTTCGACATTTTATTTTATTTGTTGTTTATTGTGATTCCATCATTTCCATTTTTTCATCATTTCCATAACCGTCATCCATTTCTGGATTCGATAATTGTAAACACATAAAATGTTTGGAGACTGTCCCCGAGGGTCTGGTTTGGTGTTTTTGTCCAACCACCATCTTCCGACTTCTTCTTTAGTTACCATTTTAGTATGATGAATATGATATAAATTTTCCTAAAATTGATTTTTTTATTAAAAGTAGAGATAATATTCAACATCATCCTGATGGCTTCCAAGATGACCGCCGCCGAACTCGCCGAACTCTTGAGTGAATGGGAGAGATACCTTGAACACTTGATGAAAAAACTCGAGAGAGCAGATGACGCATTGTGCGCCCTCGACAATTCTCAACTCGAACCCGGAGAGAATCATCCCTCTCACGTAGCAGAAATCCACCGTTACGAACGGAAGATGGCGGTGGCAAAGACCGCCATCTCTACCCTCAAAGTAGGTGGGAGACTGGACGAGGCGTTTGCTGCCATGGCATGCCATCACGAGGGCGAGACTGCTGCTGCCTTTGAGGCCGCGGCCAAGAAGTGGGCGGGTCATTGACCCGCTCGTAGGGAATATATCTAGTGGAATGTCTTGCAACAAACATATACACTTTATATCTGTTTAATTTAATATATGACAAAAATCAATGAAATTTAATATATTGTCATATATTAAATTAATTTTCTTTTTTCTTAACAACCTTTATTTCTGTTTTATTAATTTTAATGAAAATAGTATTGATAATTTTCCGAAGTACACTTTTGTTATAACAATTACCAAAAGTAATGTTATTATTTTTTAGAATACCAGAAAAATTAGAATGGATACAAGCAGTCTCTTCATAACATTCCAAACCAGGACAACATTTTAGAGTTCCATTATAAACTTCTTCTCCGCAAGCATTTGTTTCTTTGATACACTGACTTTTAATAGTATGATGAATAATTTCAGGCCTCAATCTTTTTGCTTTTTCCCTACCTCTAATGAGGGGACTTCCAAACAGCGTCAGCAAAAACAACAAATTCATTTTGTTTCTAATTCTTATCTTTTCTTTTTCATTTCCAATTTATATAATATATACTCATTTTCAATTTATATAATATCATAACTCATTTCTAATTTATCTGAAAAAAGAAATAAACTAAAATGTCAGTATCTTGGGATGAAAGTTTAGGAATGTATATATTTCGATGTCCTCATTGTAAAGAATTTTGTGCTGTTTCCAAAGTTGATGTCAGATGTACCATCTTTCGCCATGCAGTCTACAAGAAAAATATGAGATTTGTCAACCCTCACGCTTCCAAAGAAGAATGCGAAAGGTGGTTACAAGAAGATTTGGTTTTTGGTTGTACCAAACCTTTCAAATTTAATGGCAAGACTGTTGAGATTTGTGGTTATATTTAAATTACCATTATATTTCTTCTATATAATGGTAATAATGGTAATAATAATAGAATTAAAATTGACAATTTTAATAAATTGATACAAAGAAAATGATAGTTAGAACCAAAGTGAACAAGAAGGCATGTGATTCCATCAGGAAATTTGAGAAACGGAAGGAGGTCAGATTGAACAAGGGAATTTTTTCCAAAGTGAAGACAGGTGACACGATTATTTTCTTTGATAAAGGGGACTCTTCTCTTGGTTACGGAGTCAGGGTGACAGGGACGAAGAGCTACATGTCCTTTGCAGAAATGCTGGAGTACGAGGGAATGGAGTCTGTCTTGCCAGGCAGGGGTTTTCAGAGTCACAAGGAGGCCATCGACTCATTCTATCGACTTTCTCCGATAAATTACACTCAGGAGAAAGAAGAGAAATTCGGTGTTCTTGTTATTCATTTCGTCGGAGAGTGATTAAAACTATTAATGATTATTAATTATATAGATAATCAATAAAAAGAAAAATTGTCTTTGTTTTCAAAAAATGGAGATAATTGAGAAGCCCCCGTTGTATCAAAAAGAACACGGAGACATCAAAAGTTATAATGAATTTTTCAAAAAGTTTCCAAAAGGGATTACCATCTGTAACGGAAAATCTTATGACAGTAGCAAATTTGGGTGGCAGAAATTCCGAGGTCATATTAGAAGAAAAGGACAGAAATGCAAATGTCCTGTTTTTACTGAAGAAGATAACGATAAAGATGTACTAAAAGAAATATCAGAATTGAGGATTTCCAATACATATCTGGTCAGACAACTAAAAGAAAAAGATGAGAAGAGGATATTAGAAGAGAGAAAAAAGGATAGATTGCAAGAAAAATTAGGAAAAGTAGAAGAATATATTGAGGAAAGAAAAAAAAGGTACAATAATTCTAACAGATTAATTTACAAAGAACTAAATTTAATTTCAAAAAAATTATAATTTTCTTTTCTCTTTCTTTTATCATATTAATATAAGAAATTAGACTTCTATCTCTATTGTAGGAAGAGTAGACCTGCACATCGGACAACTCATATTATTTCTTTGAAAATTCTGAAGGATACACCTTTTGTGAAAAGGATGTTTGTTGTTATTACAGAAACTGATGATGTAAGGAGGATTTTGGTTAGTAAACTCATCTAGACAGATAGGACATTCAGAATCAGGATAATCAACAAAATCATGTTTTATTAAGACAATTTCGTTGATGTGAAATCTCTGGTAACATTTACAACAGTAGTTATTTTCAGACATGAGACACATTCTTACACAACCAAAAAAACAGATAAACCCCCAAACAGAGATTATCATATATAAATACCAAACCATTTTATCATTAGTTTCTGATTATAATAGGTTACAAATTTAAAATATATAACCTATTATATATTTTAAATTACTCTCGTTGTATTAATTTATTGATACTACTCTGAAGAGTTTCGTATCTTTTACTTATTTTCTTCCTTTCTTTGACTTCTTCTTTGTACTTGTCGATGTATTCTTTGATTCCTTCTTCCATTCTCCTTTTCACAGTTTCATCCAATTTTTCCTTTTCTCTATTGACTTCTGCCATTTCTTTCCTGGCTAGTATATCTAATTCTTTTTGAAAGCTCTCTTTCATTTTTTTCATTTTTTGCGATATACTATCTTTCATTTCTTTTTCATCCTCTGTCATTCTCTTTCTCATTTCTTTTTCATCCTCTTCTATCCTAGCACTCAAATCCCTGCCTTCTTTCTCAATTCTCTCTTTTTCATCTCTTAATTTCTTGATTTCTTTTCTAGATTTTTCAGAAAACTTAGTCATCTCTTTTTTGAAAGTTTCACATGTCTTTTGAACTTCTTCATAGATTCTTGACTTTATTACATTTAAACTCTGTAATTCTTTATTACCAGTTTCTATCTCTTTTTTCACATTTGCCAAATCGGCCAAATAGAATTTTAATCTTTGATTCAGAATAGTAATATTTTTGACTTCAAAGTTAGAAATCAAATCTAAACCATATTCCAGATTGGAAATATTTGAAATACTCCCGTCCACTAAACCACTCAATAAAACAATATCCCCGTTCCATGGATTTATCGCAGTTCTACACAAGGGACATTGATAATTACAATAATCTCTGACTCCTTCGTCAGAAATTGGTAATAAATCTTCTTGATTTTTGATACATTTATAATGAAAAACATGTCCGCATTTCAAGGCACACGGTATCTCCATAAATAAACTTTCCAAACATATTGAACACTCATGCATTTTATAATTTCTAATTTTTCTCTTTATACATAATTCTATTTATATGAAACCATACAGATAGGGATTCACGGAAGTTTGACAAATGTCCAGCTTCCGGATTCATCTTCCACCTGCAGGTTGTCCATGAACCCTCTCCCGGGGTAGAACTGTTTTTCGTTGTTCAGGTTGAAACCGACATAATCACGAGGGATTTTTACAATCTTTCCGTTCAAATGTTCCAGTCCGATGAACCTGCTCAAGTAAATCGAATCAACAATCACTTCCCCTTCATCAACCTTCCGAGTAAACTTCTTGCCGTTTATTTTCACATGATTGACGAATGCTCCGGTTCCGTTTTTTCCCTGAAAGATGTAAATCTTCCCTTTGAGAAACTCCGGCTCCTTCTCCGGCTCCTTCTCCGGCTCCTTCTCCGGCTCCTTCTCCGGCTCCTTCTCCGGCTCCTTCTCTTCGGGAATGGAAATCATTGGCGAGACAATCGGGTCAGAAACCCTCCGCCCGGCAACAGCCGAGTAGCTGAGAGGAGGTGATTCGGGGGCCCGAGTAACACCTTTTCCAATTGGTGTGAAAGTCACTGGCTGTGCGGACAGTTCTTTCAAAGTATCTTCATCGGGTTCCGTAGCGACAAAATCAGGGAGCGGGGAGCTCAAAAGCTCACTCATCCGAGTAACAAGTTCTGGAGTGACACACCTGAAAGATTCTTCGGAACCGGCAGGTGTCTTTTCAATTTCTCGAAACAGTTTTCCTTCATCGTCGTATCTGATGACAGGATCGGGACCAAGATCAAAAAGATAATGGTCACTTTCGTTTTCAAACAAAATTTCTCCGGTATAAAGCTTGAGACCATAGTATTTGGAAATCTCACGAATGAAAGGTATCATTGCTTCGGTAATCGGAATGTGACTCTTTGAAATTTCCTTGTCAGACTCGAAGACAGAACTGGTGATTTTCAAAAATTTAGCGATGTCAGCACTGGACTCATCGTTCAAAACCTTTGTAGATTCAACAATTTCATTGCAAAAAATTTTTATCTTCTTATTTTTCTCTGTATCACGAAGAAAAAGTAGAATTTCAAAAATAAGTTCTGAAGAATCGGAAAATTTTCCATACGGGAAATTTGGGAGCTTGGTAAAAATTTCGGTTGCAAAACGGAGGTTCTGGAGCGACATCATACCTTTTACCTTTTAGCTTTGTTCAGTGTTATTAAATAGAATAATTATAAAAAAATCATTTTTGGTTTAGTATTTATTTGTTTATTACAAATAAATTACATACAATATCCGATATATTTAGGCGGGTTCATAAAGATTAGTTTTAGTATCTCTGGGAAGATTTCTAGTTCCTGACAATATGTATCATCAACCGGATACTCATCAGAACAGTTATCAGTGTCATTAACCACATAATATGTATTCAACTCTCTGTCAACAAAGAAAGTGAAATGAAACTCATGAGTAAAAATTCTTTTTACTGGACAATAATTTTTGAGACAACAGAAACAATCGTATTTATCTGTTACAATAATACTCTCGTTATCTGCCTGTGTCATATCTTCGTCATCATTCTCCATAGGAGAAACTTCGTCTTCGACACAGTTCACTTCTATATTCATCTGAGTTGATATGGTAGTATCTCTGACAATCAATGAGCATGTTTTTCTATCTGTCATGTTCATATCAAAGTAAAATCCGTATGGGTCTTTTTCAAAATCTGTGATGGTTCCAGAAAAGTTCATTTTTAAACTAAATCAACTTTTTAGTTATCAATTTTGTTTTCTTTCCTCTTTATCTCTTCCAAAAAGTGGAAAGAAATCAAAGTAAGCAGAGACTCTATCCTGTTGCCAGAAGTCGACCACCTTCTGATTTTCTCTTTCAGCTCATCAGAAGGTGGATTCTTCCACAGCTTCATAAAATCCAAATACAGATAATCTGATTTGAATGGTTCTTTGTTTAATGTCTCAAAGAATTCAATTGCCGAATCAACAGGAGTCTTCATTTTCTTTATCATATTTAACTTTAATTTTCACTTTTACATTCTTATATTTCCTCAAAATATAAAATTATAAGATATCATAACATATTGAAGATAACATGTTTTTCTATCATGTCTTTATAATAATTTATTGGGTCTAACTGTTTTATCTTTTCTAAAATTTCAGATTCGGTTGATTTGGCTTTATCATCGAATTCTCTTAACCGGAGATGATAATCAAGATGTTCATCTCTTTCGAATTTATGAATTTCTTCATCTGTTAATTTTCCTCCTTGATATTCAAAAGTTATTTTAGATGCTTCTGATAATTTTTCATAATAATTATCTTGGGTTGTGATTAGATACCTCTTAGTTAAGATGTGTTTCCCAACCAATTGACATATTAAATTTGGAAATCCCATTTCTTCTAAAAATAAAGCTCCTATCTCTTCATGGTCTTTCACACCAACTTCTCCCATTGTCTCTATAGTGTCGTCTTCATAAATTAACAAATGTCCGACATCATGTAAAAATGCACCTAAGATAATTTCAATTTTAAGATGTTCTGTTAGACTGTGATAATAATTTTCTGCTAACATAGCTGCCTGTGTTGCATGTTCTAATTGAGAAATATCTTCTCCGATATAACCTTTGTCCCCGTATTTTTGATATAAATCTATGACAGATTTTAATTTATCTATTTCTTTTTCCCACATTTTTTTTATATAAGGTAAATCAAAATTAAAATAATTTCTTTTCTTTTTATTTTTCTTTTCTTCTAATTTCATTTCCATTCTCTTTTCTTTCAATTTATCTAATTTCGTTTCCATTCTCTTTTCTTCTAATTTTATCTCCATTCTCTTTTCTTTCAATAATCTCAAATTCTCTTGTTCTAAACACAATAAATTAAAATAATAATCAGATTCTTTGTTTTCCATTTTGTTTAATAAAAAATTTAAATCTTATTTAAAGGATATTAAAATGCAAATCTTTGTGAAAACTTTAACAGGTAAAACCATTACACTTGATATTGAACCGTCTGATACGATAGAAAACGTCAAAGCTAAGATTCAGGATAAAGAGGGGATTCCTCCAGACCAACAACGGTTAATTTTTGCTGGAAAGCAGTTAGAAGATAACAGAACAATGCAGGATTACAATATTCAGAAAGAATCGACTCTTCATCTTGTTCTCAGATTACGTTAATTTTGATATGACATATCAAAATTTAAATAAAGAGTAAGAAGAAAGAAAGAATGAAGAGACAGCCCAAAACGAAGGAAGCAATAAGTTCTCTTTTTAAATTACCAGAAGGCTTCAATTTAAATAAAGTCCCTGCATTAACACCGGAAGAATACAGTCCATAAATAATAGCAGATATAGAAATGATAATTCTTGATAGAGCTGTTAATGTTTCGTCTTTGGAGGTTTTTGCTTTGAAAAGAACATACCAAATAGCTGTTAACAGAATTATTCCAATAATCACTTCGGTAACTCTTAATACCACTTCTTCCGTTCCTTTGGCATTGATTCTATTTTCTCCATCGAACCATAAAATCATTCCCCCGACATAAACTATAAAAAATATTAAGAAAACAGAAAATAATCTTTCTTTCAAGCTTCCGCCAAAACAGAAAGCTAGTGTCATCAAAAAGAAGAATATCAGAGCTATTCCGGCATAAAAAGAATGTTCCACTATATTGTCCCTGTAATGTATCTTTTTAGAAGAATTTTTTAATTTTTCATCAGTAAGGGTGCTATAACTTTCATACATAGCATATGTGTTATAAATAGAAATTATCAATCCAACTAAGATATATATTTTAAATTTAGTCATATCAATAAAGTTGAGAACCAAATCTAAAGGACCACTCAATGCATCGTCGACCGATTTGAAATAAGACAAGAAACCGGCAAATGCAAGCAGACAACCTATAACGAAAAGACCGGCAGACAAATGAAATAGAAATTCCAAGACTTTATCGTTTTTATATTTAGAAGTGAAAGCTAATGTAGTTGTCATACCACCAATTATAAAGAAAAGGACAACCGAGAGAGCGACATATCCAAGACGTATATCATTTTCTAAATTACCGTTTCTTCTCTCAAACAAATCAAAATAAATAGCATATAAGATGAAACCAAAAGTTACTAAAATTGCTAATGTTGTGTTTGTTTTTTCTGTCTTGGTCAAATTGACAAAATTTTTATTAATTTTCATATATGTGAAAAACAATCCAACAAAAATAGCTCCTGTCAATAAAACAAAGGAAGATATTTTTTCTGCAATATCTTTTTCTTTTCCGAAACTAAGAGCTAGGAGTAAAACAAAAATAGAAAAATAAACAGCACTCCCAATTCCGATAAATTTATTATACCCATCTTTATTTTTGTTTTCCGCTTGATATTCGGTGTTCGTTAGAGCAATAACAGCGGTAGCACTAAAGACAAAAAGCGAGACAGCACAATAAAAAACAAACAAACTGACATATTCAGAATTAGTTATATGTCTGAATCTTTCCCATTTTGATTTTTTCTCGTATTTATCTTTGGGGTGTTCTTTTTTAATTTTAGTTTCTTCTTTTTCAAAATGATGGATGTGTTCGTTTATTTTTTTTAGTTCTCTTTCGTCTTGCTTTGTTTGTGCTTCATTTCCACTTCCTTTTATTTTTTTCCTAAGTTTTGTTCTTATCTCCTCAAATTTTTTCAGTCTGTTAGAAATATGTTCTTTCAATTTTCCTAATTTTTCATTTCTTTTTTTCTCCTTTGGTAATCTTTCACTTCTTTTGCCTTCTCTTTTTAATTTGTGTATCTCGTGTTCGGCTTCCTTTAATTTTTCTTCCTTTAATTTTAATTTATCTCTTTCATCTTCTAATCTAATATCTTCTTCTGGAGGGGCTTCTCCTTCCCCTGACGGTAATGGTGTCGCTGTTGCTTCGTCATCACTATCTTCTTCTTCTGCTCTACAATCAGGTTCTTCCGATAAATCTTCGCAAAGCCTTTTGATTGTATTGTGTGTTTTTATAGCTTCAGAGCCATATTCTATATTTGTTTTATAATTGTCTTTCAAGTTACCATCAGAATCTAAGTATTCTGATTTTTTTTCCTTGTTTTGTGTTGAAAATACTTCTTCTACCGGAACTCCAATATCACCACCCATATTATTATTTTATTAGTAAATAATAATATTAATCTCCTTGAATTTTTGGAACATAGAAGGTACTTCTTTTATCTGCCAAGACAACTCTCTCGACTTTATTCCCAAACTTATCTTCTTTCTTTCCATACACTTCAAAAGAAAAATGGTATTGACCTTTTTTGTCATCGATGTCAGAAAAGTTTTTAACACTTACTCCTCCATCATTATAACTAGAAACTATTTTAAGTCTAATAGATTGATATAATTGATAAAATTGGTCTTCTGACAAATCTTCCACTTTCAACAAAGGTGAAATCTTGGCATGATATAAAGATTCTGATTTGAGATAATTTCCAATTCCACTAATAATTTTTTGACACATTAAAGCTTTCACCAAATTCCAATGTTTGTATTTCATCATTCTTTCTTTAAATAATTCTAATGACATCTTGGAATCGTTTAACATATCCGGGCCAATATCCTTCAATTTCTTTTCCAAGTCTTCTTTACTTGTCAAAAATTTTATTGTTCCAAAATGTCTTTGGTCGATAAAATATATCTTTTCTTTTTTTACCCCTTCTTTAGAGGATGAATATTCAAAAATAAAACAGGTATGTTTCCCAGTTTGTTTGTGCCAGACACCCGACATTCCCAAAGTATTCAACATATAAAATTCTTTCTCCCCGTCGGTAAATGTAAAAAAGATTAATTTGCCTTTGTTTTCTACTTTCATGACTTTTAATGGAAGAGAATCTCCAAAAGGGATACAATTGTCAGGTCCTTTTTTTCGATACCTTCCAGTATCTGTTAGTTGATAAGAAGTAATATATTTGTCTTTCAAAAGCTTATTCAAATTTTCCGCTACAATAGTGACTTCGGGTCCTTCCGGCATCTTTTAGTTATTAATATTATCAAGTTATTAATAACTCAATTCTAGTTTTAGGTAAATAATTCTTTGTGTTTTCTATTGAATTGGTTTGAGTATTTTTTTCTACAGTTCTCTGGTGTAAATGTAAATTCTCCAAAATAAAAATCATCTTCTTCTTTATTTAAATAAAAATCCATCCTAACTAAATCTATTTTTTCTTTTTCATAAAATTCATAACAAAATTTTATAATTTTATCTAAACATTTTGGTTTTTCTTTATTTAATATATTGATAAATCCATTTGTAATTGGATCAGATATTTGTTCCCATTCTTTGTTAAAAATTTCTGTTTTGTTGGTTATTTTCTCACAATATAATAACTCTCCTTTTACCATCACTATTCTAAATTCTTTAATTCCTTCTAAATATTCTTCAATAAAAATTTTTGGTTCTTTATTGTAATCATAATGAGGTTCTTTAAAATTAAAAAATGGTATGGAACGGTATCCGTAACTTGAAAATTTAATACTCTTATAATATTTAGCCTTATTAATTATATCTTTCAATTTATCTTTTTTGCTACCAATATGAAACATTCTGGCTCCTGTAGAATACTTCATAACATACCTGTCAGGAACCTTTATTTTACTCAAATCTTCTGGATTGGAAGTAGAGTAGATAACCTTTGCATATTTAATTTCTGGAAATTCTTTCTCTAAATATTTTTTAGCTTTTAATTTATCTGAAAAATAACCTTTCTCCACTAGTTTATTTTGTTTTTCTTTTTGACATAAGCAATTAAATGTATTCTTTTTTATAAAAAGGTCAAATTTTGTATTAAGATAAATAACAATAGAAGGAATAACAAATAATGTTATGACTAATACAATCAAATATATTTTTTCCATTTTATATAAAATGAAAAAAATATATTTGATTTCTATATAAAATGAAAAAAATATATTTGATTTCTATATAAAATGAAAAAAATATACTTGATTTCTATAGCCTCTATTATCCTTATTCTATTATGTTTAAAGATATTTTTTTATCATAATACTTTAAATTCAAATGAAAAATTTCAATCTAGAAGATTAGGAAATGTAATAGATCTTTGGTATACAGGTTCCATAACCAATAATAATAAGACACTAAAAGAGTTACCTACTATAGATAAAATAAATAAAGATTCCTTATCCAGATATTTAATAAAAAATTTAAAAGTCTATCAAACTTTAGAAAAAGACAATATAAAAGAACTTTATCAAGAAGCTAATAACGGATGTGTTACTTATTATTATAAAAATATAGTTAAATTAGTTAATAATTTTTCGTATAATTTGGTGAATATTTTAGAAGAGTATGATAAAATACATAATAATGTTCTTTATGAACAGAATTTTGAAGATGAAAATCATTGTGTGATACATTACAGGTTAGGTGATGTGGTTACTTTGGGAGATGTTATTGATTACAAAGATATAATTAAATCTATGAAGGAACTTAACGTAAAATTTAGTGTCGTAGAAATAATGGACGGTGGAAAATCTCATAAATCTAATCCATTCCATAATTTCAAAAGTTTTTTGAATGTATTGGATAATCATGAGATGAAAGAATCCGAAAAAATTTATCAAGATTTCTATCAAACACTGAAAAAATCTTTTCCAGAATCAAAAGTTATACAATCTGTAAAAAGAAAAACAGACGAAGATTTCTATAGAATGGCTAGTGCTCCTATATTGATAACAGGTGGTGGAAGTTATGCTGCTACTGCTGCTATAGGAGGAAAGGCTAGAATTATTAGAACTCCTGCCTGTAAAACTTTAGATTTTCCAAGTAAGGGATGTATGGAAAATTTAGAGATACCCAAGAACAGTTGTGATTGGAAAACATATCAATATCATATGTTATAAAATTATTTTATATAAAATGGCTATACCTAAAATCATACACCAGATATATTGGGATTTTTATGGAAATAATAAGAAAATTCCCAAAAAATGGGGAAAATATCACTTAACTTGGAAAGAAAAATTTCCCGAACCAGAATACAAACATATTCTTTGGGATTATGATAAATCAAGAAATTTAATAAAAGAAAACTATAACTGGTTTTTAGAAACATTTGATAAATATCCAAAACATATTCAGAGAGTGGATTCTGCAAGGTACTTTATTTTATATCACTACGGAGGTATATATTCTGATTTAGATTGCGAAGTTAGAGAGAATTTTTACGAAGATCTTGAAATGGATAATATTAATATTGCCGGTAACCCGTATGGTGGAAATTGTGGGATGAATAATTTAATGGCTAGTAACAAAAATAACGAAAAATGGAAAAAGGTTTTTAAGGAATTAGAAAATAGAAAAGATAATTTATCTACTTTGAACAGCACTGGTCCGAAAGTCCTTGGTTCTTTGAATCAGGATAATATTAAAATACTTGATTATAAATATTATAATCCTTTGAAAAAAAGTGGTTTTATAAAACATAATATTAACAGGTTATTTTTTGATGTAAGCGAGGAAAAAACAAAAACCTGGGATATAGCTAAAGTAGTTCATCATGGTTCAGAAAGCTGGGCCTACTCCGAAGTCACATGTTTTATAAAACATTATAGTTTAATTATTATTCCTATTATCGTGCTGTTGTGTTTATTAATATATTATAGAAGTAATATTAATGAAAGAATTCAAAGAAATAATATTTTTTAAAATTTATACTTATAAATTTTAATTATTCACGGTAACATTCAAATAAACTTAAATCTTTGCAAGTTCCAGAACTCTCTTGGTCAGGGTTATCGTCCCTGATACTCTCAAAAAGTTCTAATCCCCGAGCAGCTTGTTCTGGTGTCATGTACATATTCCATCCCATAGATTTAATTTCATCGTTCTTGTAGAGAACATAATTAACCCCATCTTCACTCATACTTCTTCCTTCATATCTGACAGTTCTAAACCAATCATAAGCTTCCTTATCATCTGTTAAAATCATTCCGCCTTTCCCGATTGGAATATGTTTTCTGATATGAAAGGAAAGACAATGAAAAGTTCCCTTTTGATACATCCCCTTCTTCATTCTGACCGCTCCATCGTAGATTGGATACGGTTTTAATTGATATGCACCCGACCACTCAAAATCTTGAAATTTGACTTGACATCCTGCATGTTTCACAGTGCAGGGAACAGAAATCCATGTTTTAGTCGGGAGAATAACTTCTCCAGAAGCTTTCAAATGTTTAAGACACAAAAAAAGAGCATTGGTGCAACAATCTACAGAAACAGCGTATTTACTTCCAGCGTATTCTGCTATTCTTTTTTCGAATAAATCCACTACTCCCCAAGCATCTTTCACTTTGTATTTTTGCATTACATGATTAAATTTTTCTTTCTCTTTATCCCAAATATCTCTGGCAATATATCCGGATTTTCTGGCAAAAAATCTTTTGTAATAACCTCCCTCTATATATTTTTGTTTAGTAGTAACGCTTAAATTGGTATAGTTTTCGTTGTAGTAATTTAACGGGAGAACTCTAAAATCAAAACTCATCCGGGTTTTTCCAGTTTTGTTAACTTCGTTATAATGGTCACAAATATTACCGTTGAAAGAAATACACTCTCCTTGTTTTAAAGTCAAATCGACAAATTCTCGGGACCGAGGCATCTTTTCTATTTTAACGGTATTGGAATCAAACATATCTGTTAAAGCATAAATAAAATTAATTTCTCCGTAGGGATGCATATGTCTCTCATCGGAATCATAGTGTTTGATAACCACAGCAACATTTTCTGGGAGATGAACTCGAAAAGATGGATAAATCTGGACTAAAGCTTCTTCCAAACCAAGATGGGGTAAAATTACCTCTTCCACAAAGGAATTATATTTTTGAGTAAAACTTTCCCAAGCCCCTTCTCTATCAATAGCAGAATAGAATTTTTGATGATAAACAGTGTGGCTATCTTTTCCAAGCTCGGTAAATAAATCATATTTTTCTTCTTGATAAGTGTGACCTTCTTGTAAATCATAACCAAAAAGATTTGTTACTTCTTGATACATATCATAATCTTCCTTCTTGAAGTCAAGTAGGGATAGGTGTTTCTTCCCATACACCATTTCTTTACAAAAATCAAAAGTTGACATTTTTTATATATTTTTATTAAAACTATATCAAACAAAAAGGTTCTTCTTCATTTTTTTCCAATGATTCTTACCTTGTATTTTTGAATTATTAATATTTTCATTTTCTTTTTTTATTTTTCCTTCCCATCCAAGAAAAGTAGGTTTAAAAATATCTTTTATTGCAAATGAATTTAACTTTTGTATTTCTTGTTGATGATATGTTTTATTAATTACATCGCTTAACATATTAGGTCCTGTCATTGACAATATCAAATTCCCTGCTTGGTTATGAAACTCTTTTCTTTCATAACACATTTTAATATTAGTTAATGTTTGTTGTATGGCTTCTCTCAATACAGGATGGCCTTTAGGGGCTGCAAAAAACCAATTACTTATTTCCCCGTAGGGAAAATTAACTTTTGTCCAACCTGTAAATATAAAAGGTATATGACAAAAAGGGGAAACTATCAATTTATCATTATATTTTTCTAAATCCGGAACTATATCTTTTAATATTTTTGATTTTATATCTAAATACACACCACCTTTAGCGTAAATTATCAATAATCTAAAAACGTCAGCCACACATGCAGAGAACTCGTGATTTATCAAATTAACTATATCTAAAACTTCTTGATTATAATATTTTAGTATAAACGAATCCATTTCTTTTTTTCCAAAAATTATGTTGTTCTTTAACCTGGGACAGTTTTTACTAGATTCGTCAAAAGAATTTTGATATTTTTCTAAATCTCCTTTACCATCTCTTAAACCATATATTCTATATGCATTCAGAGGTATACGATTTTCTTTTTCATATACAGGTAATTTTATGCCCATTGGTTTAAAGTCTAACATTATCCCGTTTTCCGTTCTTTTTTTATCAATAACATAACTATATAATATGAGAGTCAATATTATTGATAAAAAAAAGACAAATATTTTTAAAAACATTTTATATGATTAAAAAAATGAAATATACATTTGTATTATTTACTTTTTTTATCATCTCATTATCTGTTTATTTTCTTTTTTACAAAAAAGAATTAAAATACAGATTACAATCTTTTAAAACAAATCAATCAGAAAAAAATATAGTGCAAATAGAAAAAATAAAATATGTTACAGAAAAAGAATACCTGTCTGTCGAAAGATTGAAAAAAGAAAACAAATATAATTATACAATTTACGATTTGAATGATTGCTCTGAATATATTTACAAAAATTATAACATTACCGATATAGAAAAATATTATAATATGAAAAATAGAGATAAGGTGTTATACTGTAAAAATAAATTAATTTCCAATGATTATAATATCTTTTATGATTTTAATAATATTGAATTGATAACTAATCTGGTAGAAATAAAAGAAGAGACAAAAGCAAAATGGAATAAGAAATCTTTAGAATATAATTTAAATTTTTATAAGAAATCCAAACAAAAATTACAAGATAAAGATATAAACATTGTTTTACTAATCAGGTCATATAGGAGACCAGAATACTTAAAACAATGTTTAGATAGTTTGAAAGAAGTAGATTTGAATTTTTTCTATCAAAAAATAATTCTGGATGACAATTCTCAAGACGAAAATTTGATATCATTATATGATGAATTTATTAATTTAGGATTTCAAGTT
>Ga0080013_1003758_pt1 | contig 15558 bp, 28 predicted proteins | sample ETNvirenome_6_85_FD_69236 | JGI IMG/M metagenome (GOLD analysis project Ga0080013, IMG submission 69236) | Marine viral communities from the Pacific Ocean - ETNP_6_85 (SPADES assembly) (version 2) | ecosystem: Environmental > Aquatic > Marine > Oceanic | place: Pacific Ocean | collected 2013-06-19
AACTTTGATTACCAAAAAGCATTGCATTTTCAATATCCCATTTATGTTCAATGAGCTTCTCTTTCCAGATACGTGCCCATTCATTGCCTTCATACTTGAGTACAGTAGCACGGTCAGTATTGTTCATAACTGCAGATGTTTTAAAGATCTGAGTTTGGCCGTGTCCTGTGGTGTATGGCTGATCTTGCCATGTTTCTGGATAACCAGAGCCAGCAGCAAAAGCAGTGCCAACTACATAACATTTGAAAGGCTCAAGAGTTTCTTGAGAATTTCCAACAGATGTTATAGTAGCATCATATCCCAAACCAGCTTGAGTATCAGCCGTAGTTTGGTCTGTTGTAGTTGCATCTAGGAAGTTACTAGTAGAAGGTGCCTTCAAACAAGTACAATTAATAACAGCCTTATTATTAGCTTGAGCTGTTGTTGAACTTGCAGGAAGAGTATTAAGATCTACAGAATTAACTTTCCATAATGTATATCCTGATACTTCAGATGGAGTTTCGTTCAGAGCTCCAGCTGGGCCTACTGGTATCTTTATGATTTGGCCTGGTATGAAGAATAAAGGTTGCGTATATTGCACCCCTTCAGCATACGTTATTGTTTGACCATAGATATTTTGGGTGTTCCCATTACTACTATAGTCTGTGAACATAGCAAAAGTATATACATCTCCAGCTGCCGGATTTGGCGAAGCTGATGTAGGTGCAGTTGCAGGAATTGCTAATGCAGCAGTACTATAATCAGCTATATATGCATATCTTTTGGTGTAAGATGATCGTTTCTCTGTAAACTTAAAAGAAGGATCATCGGTCGGTTTCTTAGAAACCATACTTACGAATCGAAAGAATGGATCCTGTGCCAGACTCAACTCAGATACTTTATCGCCAAAGTTATACTTTCTACGTAAAGCACCTGTATTAAGCTGGACTGAGGATTCACCTCTCTCTATGGAACCGGAGGTATAATTACTACCGGTTACATTAAGAATATCCGCCATTTGTCTATCTCCTTAATTAGGATTAAGTTCGGATAGACTAATAAATTTTATTTATATAAGCCTAACCAAACAGGTTATCAACACCATCATCAAGACCCTTTATCGCATCAAACACATCGTCTGACTCTGATCTTCCTGGATCCTGATTGTTTGCTCCCGATGCGGAAGTAGGCATATTGCGGACATTTTTCATTTGATTTAACATATCCTTCTTTGTCGAGTTTGCTACATTTGTATTGTTAGTATCACGATTAAGCAAGTAATTAACATCATCTAATGTCATTATATGCTCCTGCGCTTTTACTTTAAATGCATCAAACTGTTCTTCTGACATTTTATTGCGCTCTTTAAATGCCTGCTCTTCAGTTGTTCTGGCCTTAGCTTGTTGAATCTGTTGCGCCCGACTTTGTTCGGCCTGGAGCATTTGATTCACTCTACCTTGAACCATTTTATCTACATGAGCATTCATTAATTTAGCACTGTCAGAATCAGGATCTGTCATTGCTTCTTGTTGGTCAAACATAAAATCTTCACCAAGATTTAACTGATCTTGGATAGATTTTGCAGGTTGCCCCCCATTCACCAAATAGTCCCTAACATGATCTACTAATCCACTATCGTTCTTCATCGCTTCCAGAACTGGTACAAAAGGTTCAACCGATTTGTATTGATCTGATAAGCGGACAGCTTCTCTACTACTATCTTCGTATCTCTTTTTCCAGTCTGTGCTGTCATGTGAAGACTGTGTCACATTCTCGGAGCCATTGTCGGGTTGAGTGTGGGTTACCTGTTCGGAGCCACTTGGTTGACTTTGGGTTACCTCAGTGTCATCTATTATGCCACCATTGACCTGATTGTCTAATTCATTAAAGAAGTCTTCAGAGCCTTCGGTTTGGGCTGCTTCGGCAGCTTCAAATGAGTCTGCCTCCATCCCTATCTCAGGGTTACCTTTGCTTTCTTCATTGGAAGTTATCATAACTCTCCTTTTTTAGTCTAATGTCAATGTGGTAGTTTAAGAACTACCAGTTTTATTTTCCAAACTATTTTTTACAGACTGTAACATATTGCCTGCTTGCTGCTTCTGAGACTCTACATTATTAGACATTACATTCCGTAATAATTTTTGTTTTCCTTCTGTTTCAACATACTGCTTGCCCATCTGAGATTTAACTTCTTCTTTCTTCTTGTTTATCTCTACATCGGCTTGCATAACTTTTTGCTTAATACCAGCTTGTACCAATTGTCTTTCGAGGGTTTCAATCGTGCCCTCCTTATCCTTGACCGCCTCATTAAGCTGTTCAATTTGCCCCGACAACTGTGCATATAATGATTTCCTTTTTACAATGCTTTCTTTGTTTTTAATATCAGTTTCAGCGAGTACTGCTATATCGTCAACTACTCCTAGTTTCATTAATTGTTTTAACTCTTCAAGATATGCCCATCTATTTATAGGCAATGTAGAACCTTGAATAATACGAACATCAAATTTTAATGTAGATAAGTCCATAGATTTCCCTATAGCAGCCCCCATATCATTATAAACAGGAATATTCACTTCCTGCTCTTTTCCTTCCTGTATAGCAGAAGGTTGGATCAATCTAAAGCGTTTATAGGCTGTATATGTTGTTTGAGAGAACTGTAAGACCATCTTACCGACTTGTCGTAAAGAAGGCTCAATAGATGTATTCATCCACTGCTTTATTCGTCTTGTACCATATTCATCTAAAGCTAACATCCCTCGGTAAGTCTCACTTGCTCCTCCACTATCTCCCATCATAGAGCTATATATACCAGCTAAATACTCCATATCACTCTTACCTTCTTGTACTATCTGAAAGAAAGCATTAGATAGAGGAGCAGGCATTACAGGAGTAGGACGCTCTACGCCAGGCCTAATAGGAAGTAAAGCACCTGGACTGGAGGAATACTTTTCCCATGTTTCAGCATCAATAGATCCTTCTTCATACATCCAGCGAAGACTAGAACCTAAAGAAGCATTATGTACCATAATCTGATGAGACTTATTTATCTCTTGCTGTTTGCCTATAAGAGGAGATACAGCACTTATTGGATACGGTGTTCCTGTCCATTTAAAATGAAATGGAATTATTGGATAGTCAGTAATCGTGTCTGGAAGAACTTGTTCATATAATAACTTATCTCCAGCAACACAAGTCTGCTGTACTCTAGTGGAATAAAATTGCACTTGATCCACAACATTCTTTGCTATATTAGGATCTTGCATTAGAATCTTAAATTCTTTTTCAGAAACAATCTTATTCTCTATCTTACTAGACTCAGCTTGTAATTGACTCATAGCTTCCTGCCTAGCTACTTCTAACTGTTGTTGCATCATCTCTTGAGCTTTTCTCATCTCAAGTTCATAACGCTCAGGAAGCATTTCTCCCGCCTGAACAGCTTGCTCCATAGCTTGTTGCTGTTCAATTAATTGAACCTCCATTTCAGCTTGCATTTCCTTCATCTGAACATCAACTTGCTGTTTTAAAGCCTTTAATTCTTCTTTATTAGGGGGAATCCTATAGAAAACACTCATATAAGATACCTTTATCTTCTCATACACCTCAAAGAACTCAACAAGCTGATCCTGCTCACCATCAGCTTTAATAGAGAGCCCAGAATCTATATCATCATTATATGTAAAAAGTTTTTGATCACTATCTCCAGTAGACCGAGTACTATAAGATCTTTGTGATTGTTCATCACTATTAGAAGTAGCAATCTTACGTTTATACTCAGGGAAAAGTTTCATTAAATGGTTCTTAGGAAGCACCTTCCTAATCATGACATAAGCTGCATCTTTAAATAGCATATCTCTTGATTTAGGATCTACATAAACATCGAAAGGTTCTGGCTGTTGTATTACTACTTCTCCTAACCCGTTATCAGCATCTTTATCTACTGTAATTAAAATAAAACCCAATCCCTTAGTAATACTATCATTTATGGTATTATTATATAAAGTAGACCCATTAGAGTTATACCAAACATAATCTGCAAGATCAGAAAATACAGATGCTACATCAGTATCGCTACCTTCAACGCCTACAGCTTGCCATCTAGGATTATTAGCAGTTGCATAGAAATTAAGCATCTCTACTACCGGAAGAATCCGATTAATAGTAAATGTAGGCATTCCCTGTTCTTCTAGGGAGTCCTTTTCTATCTGCTGAAGTTGTTCGTCATGAGCAAACTCATAGCCCTTCTGGTTTATCTGTTCCCACTGCTTTCTTGTATAGCTGTTGGACAGATTGAACAACTGTCGAATCTGGTCTACTCTCTTCTTTGCTTTTGCCATTACATTCCTCTCTTGGATAATGTTTGTGATCTACATCACATGCTGTTGGGCATGCATAATTCCTGAGGGGACATTCTTCCGTGATATATTCACCGAACCTAACTACCCCTAATATAGAAAGAGCAAACAATGTATTCCATAACATAAATCATTTGTTCGCCCTCCTTGTAAATACCCACACGCCAACATTAATTATTGCTATACCTAAAAGGTGATAACCACCACCCATACTGTATAAATATAAATTCATAAAGCCTATAATTAAGTTAAACCACCGTGCAGCTTGAAATAACTCATCTTTTCTCAAAATTCCTTTTTTAAGTTTATTAATGCTCTATTCTTACCTATATTAAAATCTAATTGGAAATCTTTATGTTTCCCGAATCTTTTTTGTAAATTCAAACTTCTATCATCAAAACTATACTTGCCCTTTACTCCAAAAGGTAAGTCTTGCTTTATATTTTTTTCATAAAAAATTCTATATAAATCTTTACCAAGCGAATCTATAAGTCCAGATTCAATATTTGATAAACTAAATTTATCCTTCTTCATATTCCTCTAAGGTCTTAGCTATATCATCTTCTTTAGGGGCTTCTATTAAGAGACCGAAATCCTTAAATAACCATTCAGCCAATATTCTAGCCATCTCTTCTTTTATATTATTCATTTGTACTATCTTCGTATTTGTGATTGTATAATCTCTAGATCTTTATCTGTAAATTGTCTGAAATCACCATATTCTTTTAAAGCAGTCGTAAAATCCTTCACTCTTTTTGGAGTCTGGTGTGCCCACGCACTTGTTCCAACTTGCTTTTCCCTGTCAAGATCAAATACATTGCCGGCAGTTTCTGGATACTTAAATGTAGCTTCACTAGCAGCAAGATCAAAATTACCACTCTTCATAGCAGACCATGTGTTTTTAAATTTACTCCTCCAGTTACCACCTAGTTGGAAATTAACTCCCGCTAAGGCATTTATCATCTTTTGGTCTGAGATCCCAAGTTCCTTTGCTTGCGAGATAGCAGAAGAATAAGCTTTTGATGAGTCCTCTGTCAGCCAGCGGTCAGTTGTTTCCTCATCTATTATATCGCCTTCTTTATATTTTAAAAGTTCTTCATCTGTTAATAAATGGCCAGTTCCAGCTGTTAACTTTCCTAAACTATCTGCATATACATAATTTTTAAACCCTTCTCTAACGCTTAAATGTTCCATATATTCTTTAGTTGGTACTTGTGAAATTTCTCCCATTATGCGGTTATCCATGATTTAGCTTGTGGTTTCTGTTTATACCATCCATCTTTAGATTCTGCCATACCAGTAGGCGGATGTGCATACTTACATGCATAGGCTAAAGCATCTATAGTATCATCATGAGCCATACGTGGACCAAAAGTCATTATCTCTCTATGTAGATCATAATGCATCTTCTTTATATGAACTTGACCTACTGCGAACCTTTGGGCTAATATCTCTTGTATCCTATCACGCTTACTCATTCGTGTGCCTGGCTTCTCTTCCTTAAAAGGAATAATAAATTCATTCCTTCGTCTCATCTCGGCACGTATAGATTGAAATATGGGTTTCGACATGCTTGTATCTTCAATTGTAAAGAGGGTTGGCTTATAGAATTTGGCATAATCAAATATATAATCTACGATCCCTTTCTGGCCTGTACCCTCTATACCTAAAACAGGTAGCGTCCTATTCCTTATATAGTCTAGGACATAAATATTATTATCTGGGGTCACTGCTACTACAATTATTACACTATAATCTGTATTACGTCTTGCTGAATCTGTAGCTGGATCTACTCCCACAAAAATATTGCAGGGCTTAGGGTCATCACCGTCTGGAACAACAAACATGACTCCAGTATCAGCATCCTTAGTAAAAGAGCCATCCCAATACTTAACATGATCCCTATTAAAAATTGAGTCTTCTTCACTTTGTACCTCCATCATATACTCCTGGTAGAACTTTTGTGGTGTACCTGAGTCCTGGTAGAACTTCTTCTTTCGCTCCATCTCTTTATGACCAAACCATGATGGCCAAAGAGTCCCTCCATCCTCCATTAAAGCTTTATAGGTAATCACCTTCCATGAATAGTCCTCTTCTTTCTTTAAAGATTGCTCATGTCCCACTAAAATCTTCTGAATAAAGCTATCATAATGCACTGGCGTACCATTTATTCTTAATCGTCCTGTTTTCGGTTCCAATGCAGGAAAGACAACAGCCGTAACGAGGTTGGATATCTTCGACCTCGATTCAGGAGTAATAGTGTTATTCTCATCTTCAAAATCATCAAGCACAATAAGATCATACCTTTTATGAAGCTTGGCACCACCACGAATACCAGATAGATTACTCTTAGAAATGAGTTTAGTACCGTTTTTAAGTTCAATATCATCTTCAGTCCATTTCCTCCCTTTTAAGTCACCGAAATAGTATTTAAGTTTATCATTAAACTCTATATGATACTTCACATAGTCCAAATTAGGGACAGAGATCTTAGAGCTTGCAGCCACCCAGCCGTAGAACAGCGGTTCCTTCGTGAAGCAGAAGTCATGCAATATATTGCATTTGGTAAGTACAGTCTTTCCGTGACCCCTTGGAAGGATAACAGCAAGCTGTCTAAGATCTTCATTTTGTAAAGCATCTGCCACCTCATAATGAAAGAAGGGAGTTTCTGATCTACAGAAATCATCAGGTAGAAAGAGCTTCCCAAAGGCTATAAGGTCATTATAAGCTAGTTGCAACTCTTCTTCTGCTTTAGATACATTTTGTGAATTAATATTTGCCACTAGTCCCAAACCTTTTTCGCCTTGGACCAGATACATCCCTACCTAAAATATCACCACCACCACCTTTCAATGCACTAGCTTTAAATTGATCAAAGTCGCCTTCATATATATCTAGAAAGAAATCTCCTGACTTTTGGTCTCCTTCACGTGAGTAAACTCTTTCCTCAAATAATGAAGGCTTTAACAGTTCTACATATCTAGAAAAATCTATATTTTTAAATTTCTTATCAGCACGATCCTTATTCCACATACCTAACAATATATCATGCGCCTTTACATCATATCCTGCACGATCTTTATCAGTAGCAATAGCATTGTACTCTGATTCTGTAAATAAATCAGAAGCCTTATTTTTAGCTGCCTTTTTCATAGCATCAAATGCTACATTATCAGCTTCTTTATCCTCTTTTGTTACATATATCGGCATATTGTTTCTCCTGTTTTTTAGTTAATACCTGCCATTTAGGAGTTTTAAAATAATTTCTTATCTTCTGTGCTGACTTATCTGAGTCCACCGCCACCTCTCCTTTTTCCTCGCCCTGATTTATTTCTACGTCTACCAGCCTCTGTTTTCGGCTCTTCAGGAGGGAGGGCGATTATCTCTCCTGTATTAAGTAGCACTGAAAGTACTATAAATTTAAGCATTATATACCATATTGTTCAAGCTTTTCTGTTAACCTACTTAGCTCAGACTCCAAATCATCTAACTTTCTTTGCCATTCTGCAGTAGGGTGATAATCTTCCTCTAGAGCTTTAATACGTTCTTCTAACTCAGCTAAACTTGGCATTAGTCTTTATCTTTATTTATTAGCTTAAACAATGTCTTAACTTTATCTTTCAAAATATCAATATTTACCTTCATAGTAGTAAATGCTACTACTATAGCTATAAATGTTAAGAGCTGTGGCCAGTAGTTGACTATTAATTCCATTATCTACTTCCGCCATATTGATTCTTCATGCTCTTTACGTTGAAAGGATTGCATGACCATATCTTCAAATTTAGCTGGCTTTTCATACTTGGTATCATAAATGCTTAAATCTTCCTTATCTATAATATATCTATTCGGATGTAGATCATGCTTAAACTTGGAGGGTAGATGACGACTTTCATCAAGAGTTACACCTTCTTCATATGCAGATCTGTAATCATAATAATGCCTAGGATCATCTGGATCTGGGCTAATATCAGCCTTATCAGCTAATCTTGAGTACCAATCTAAAAATTCAACATCTTCTTCAGGCTTAAAAGGTCCGGATAAAAAATCAAGAATTGCCACTATCTATCTCCTTTGGCCTCTCTACCTCTTCTAATGCTTCAGGTGTAAACCCTTGGAATAGAGCGCCTGTTACCGATGTTACCTGAGTTCTGTTCTTATCTTCCATGTCCATAATATCTGCTAACTTAAACAAGGCCTTTAGCTTGGTATCTTCCTTGTCGCAAGAGTCGATTACCTCCTTTATGTTACTAAGCACATAGTTTTCATCTAGCCCAAGTTCCTTCATATAGGGCTCTAATTCTTTCTTCATACGACTCCTTATTCTTTTAGTTTTAACCAGCTGGCCGGCACGCATCCCCGCATAAAAAGGGTTATTAGTTGGGAAGGCTTTAAGGTATGCTTTTCTGGGGTCCATACCGCTTGATAAATATTGTACAAATAACTCTTCATGTGTGGAAAGGCTTTTCCTTTGATCCAATCTTTCATTTCTTTCAATATTGCCTCCTATACTATATATATTAATCCTTCTAGAAGTATCCATCTTACCCTTCTTAGAGACAACAAAGGTACCAGTACATGTACCAATATACGTAACTTCACGCACCTTACCTTTAGGCTTCATCATTGTACCCATACGTAATACCTGTATAATACTTCCGTCATCGGCTAACACCCAGTCGGAAAGAGAGGCATCTCTCCAATCTCTTAGATAGTGTATATCTGAAGGCACCTCATCCTCTGAATCAAATACTGTGTGCTGTATTTTATTGACTTTATAATGTCTCATTTATTTTGTGTTCGGGCCCCCAAAGGGCCCGATGTTTTAGGCAATTCCCAGTAACCCTTGTGACTTTTCAAGATACTTTAACATTTCACGAGGAACAAGGTATACCTCATCTCCAGTATCAAACCATATATTGTCTTCATCACCTTCATCAATACTTAGAGAAGCCCCACAACCAGGGCAATCTACCATCTGCTTATCTTTCTCCATACCGTCTCCATTCTTAGATAGAGCAAACCCCTGAGCACCAGAGGCACTTTTGGATCTTAAACTTGGATTTTCACTAAAAGCCAGTTATTTTCTCCCATACTTTCAGCTTATATACAAGCAATTTTTACCGGTTATTGGGGACAATTCAGTCGACTATTTTGAAGACCTATAACCCAACTTCTGACCCTTCATAGCAGAACTTACTCAAGTGTACTAGATGGGTGATAGCATTTAGAATAAATACTACCGGTACATTAATATACTGTAGAGGGGATGATATATCAAAGATAAAAAGTTTTATTTGAGAAATAGCAGTATTAATATCATGATTATCTTATCGAGAATCCAAAGTAAGATTAACATATTCAGTCTTGTTTCCATGGGTAAATATAAGCAACTTTTGAAAATTATGCAATTTTAGTGTGTGGCCTTTTACCAATAAGTACCCCCTTATCAGGGGTTTTTAACTATCGTTTTTAGGTTATTTTTGGTTTGAGTTTTTTAGTTATTATTTAGTTTAATTAATCCAACATTAATATAAAGGAATGTTTTATGTCAATGAATCGCAATGAAAGATATGAGGCTGGTAAAGACTGGCGTAGAGTTAATGATGTCCCAGTTAGTAGAGCTACAGCTGAAGTGATTGAAAAGCTAGCCTGTGCCCATCTTGCTGAAGGTGACGCTGGAATGTTTAAGCTTGCTATGTCTTCTCTCGCTAAGATGCAGCAAACAAGCAATGATAGTGTACTGCTACGAGCTATTGCTAATAAACTGATGCCTGAACTGGATGAGGAAGAGTAATGTGCAAAGGGTAAGTGTAATAGCTTACCTTTTATTATACACACTCACACATGATGATAGTGTATAACACCAACTTATACCAAACATACCAAATACAGGATAAAGGTAGCAATAAACTCACTCCTTTAGAGATATGTGCATAAGGCCCTGTAAAGAATTAATCAAATGGTAGTACTGTCTAGCCGAAAATTGACAGTCAGTATGGTGATCTCATACCATCAGCACGCAGAGATGCAACTATCGAATGAGATATCAAAACGGCAGTGGTTAGCTTTAGTAAGATCCAGTAACCATGTAGGTCCCCAACAAGGAGTTGTGCCCGTAAGTATCGAGGGCCTGATAATATCGAGGTAAGTATAATCAATAATGCGTCAAGGATGCCTGTAAGCACTTTGAACCGGTGAAACAATCCTATTACAGTAGGGGCGTTGACTATGGGAAGCAAGATCAGCTATGATTTACTCAACATACAGTCTGGTGGTGAAGTCAGGCCTGATCTAATAATTTAAACCAAGTAATATAGACAAGGACAACTGTGAAGTTATGAGTGAATGAAGTAAAATATCTGTTCACCATTCTATAACAACTTATGCATGAGTTGGATGTAGCGTAAGACTTCATAGCCACTTGGTTGATTGAGAGAGTACTAAGGAAGGGTCAGGCTATATTCATGACTGGGGCTATACTAACGGATGATATAGAATAATGACGGCTCTCTCATAAATTTAATCACCAAACAATAAAATAAGGAAACAAAACCATGAATAAAATAATACCAATGATAATATCTGTACTAGTAATTGGTTGTGGAGATGCTGAAGCTAAGACTTTAACTGAAGAAATAGAGTCTACTTCAACTGTAATTGTAGTTAAGAATACTGAAACTATTAACTATGCCTTATATCGTCAAGCATGGAGAGAAGCTAATAATCATCCTGCTCCAAGTTGGGCACCAGAACATAAACTCAGTAAAACAGTAGATAAAGGCGTTGTAGAGCTATTCCTGGATGAACTTACATTCAAAGATGCATTCAGACTTGAGTTTCTTGGTAAAGGTGAAGGACATACATTCTGGTGGAGAGGTGCTGAATATACTACTGATCTGTTAGATGTTGTTCATCGTCCTACTTTAACAACTACTAGAATAAATGTTGAAGAAGATCTACGTGAAGGTGGTGGAGATCAAGGTACGACTGGAGAGTAATTAATAAGTAAATTTGTGTGTACTGGGCATGATGGTTGATCACTGTCATGTCCGGTTTTATCTAGAAACCTGTTAATAGGAGTGAATGATGAGCCTTACAGGTACAAAGATAGAAGTTGTAGTCGCACCAGCTATCAAATGATAGAGTGAAGTTTAATCGACATCAATGGTAGGATCCGATAAAGATAACATGAGTCTACTCATTTTCTATATCTAAACATATTATAATCCATATCTTCGTGGTAATATGTACTTTCAATTGGCTATGATAGCCTTGCACAATGTATTTCCCTAACATTAATGTGGGAATATGAGTGTAGGATGACAATTTAACGAAAGGGATGAATAACTAAAGAAGACGGTACCCTAGCAGGTAAATAGACAAATCCTGCCTAGACACACAATAATTATAATCACTAACATAGGAGAATTTATACATATGAAATATATATATCCACACCGAATGTCAAAATCTTATATAAAATACTTAATAAAAACTGCTGAAACTCCAAGAGATAAATGGAGAAAAAAATGGAATCATGATCCTTTTAAACCTTGGGAAATATATGATTACCAACATGCAAAAAGAATGTGTAGATTAACTAAATCAGAATTAGTTGATTGGGCAATGTTAGCTTTTAAATGGAAGAAAACAGAGACTAGTTATATACATAAAGGTGAATTACAACAAATGTGGTGTTATAAAAATTATGTAACATTATGAAATATATTTAATCACTAACATAGGAGATAGTATGCTAGTAGAGCCACATAATCCTGAAGAAATGCAAGTAAGTAATGCATTAAATGCTCTATGGACTATTGAACAAGGATTAAGAGCATATAATGCTGATAAGATTTATGCAGATCATATAGATATAGTAAAGCAATATATCAAAGGACAAAGAGATATATTTAACCATCAACAAGTCGAAAGGAAATAATAATGACAATAACAGATAAAGCCACACAAATAAAAGCTGTTGAAAAAGTATTTACACTAAAAAAGAATGGTGTAACTATGCCTAATGCAAGAAAAATCGTAGCTGGTGAATTTAATACAAGTGTATTTGCATTACGTCAGTTAGAAAGAAAGCATGGGACAAAAGCAACTACATCTTTTACTGAAACTACTAATATTCATACTTCAAATTATTCATTTGATGATATGTCTACTGATGTTCGTGGTGTATTAAGATCAATTGTTAAGCAAGATGGACAATATAGTATTAGAGAAGCTAATGCAGTTGGTAAGTTATACAGTGCTGAACTTAGTAAAGCTAAAGTATTGATTGATATTCATAAGCTTAATACTAAAACAAGTGATAAAGAAGTTCTACGTCTCAGCTAGTATACTAGACATATTAGGGGAGATGGACCCAGGCTTGGTTACAGCCCGTAACCTTATCTCCCCTATAATATTGGAGGTATTATGACTTATACATGTTATAAATGTAAAAAAATTAAAGATTCAAGTGAATTTTATAAACAAGCAAGTAAAAAGAATGGTTATTCTGGTAGATGTAAGAAATGTGATAATGTATTAAAAAATGATTGGAGATCAAAAAATCCAGAAAAAGTAAGAGCTTATGAAAGAAAACGCTGGAGAGATAGTACAAAAAGAAAGGCTGATGGTATAAGAGCCCAAAATCATCGTATAATATTATCAGATTCTTATATTCGTGAATTAGTAACAAAGAAATCTAAAACTTTAAGACCAAAAGATTTATCAAATGAATTTATAAAAGCATATAGACTGAATCTAAAGTTAAAAAGAGCATTAGGTTTAACAAAACCTATAAAATTAAAATCATCAACATAGGAGACTTTATGAGAAAATCTAAAGAACGTAAGCATGAATTAAAGCGTATTAGTACCGCTAATAAAATAGCTAAGAAGGATAAGTTAAAGAATCGTATTTCTGATAATACTGTTATGCGTGAAGAAATGGATGATAATTTCCAAATTATAAAGAATATAGTTTATACTTTCATACCAGAGAAACATTAATATTATGAAAACTATAAAAACTTTAGTCGAAAACAATGGTGAATGGAATCAACTTAAAATTGGTACAATACTTCGTGTCAATGACGATGCTGCAAAAAGATTTGTAGATAAAAAAGAAGCTTTATATGTACCTAAATCAGCTTGGAAAGAACAAGAAACCAACAAATAACATAAAAGGGTGGATACGCTTCAAATAAAATGGCTAATGGACATAATAGAGTACTTCCGCATAATACTCACCGAATCGCTATTCACCCTTTAAAATCTCATAAACACCAACATAAGGAGAAAGACAATGAACCTTTTCATCAACGAACAAGTGTGGAATAAATATGCCGAAACTATAGCTATGGAGGATATTCGTGAAGAATGTGAAATATATTTTCCTGAAACTAAAGAAAATTATGAACAATCTTACTATTAAAAGGGAGCTCAAGTTTCCAGGTATTATTTACTTTAGATATGTTGGTGAGATAACCGAGGGTGAGGCCATGGAATTCCAGATAGAGTCTGGGTTTCATCCTCATGGTTATGGGTTTTATGGTTTTATCTCTAAAGACAATATTTCAAAGTGGATTTGCTCAAACTCTTGTAATTAAACACCAATATAAGGAGATGATATGCCAACCAAAGTATCAATACATTCAAAAGAACCTAACTTTCTAGATGAACTTATAATCTTAGATCTTGAAGTTCCATATTCTACAATTTCTCATTCTAAAACAAGCAATATCACTACATTTGATTTGCATATAAAAAAAGATGAAGCTAAAGCTCTATATAAAGCTTTAACAGAAGAATTTAAAGAAAAAGGAGATGTATAATTATGCAAGTTAGTAAATGCTGTGGCTCTATTCCTTGGAATGATACTGACATCTGTGCTGAATGTAAAGAACATGCAAGTTTTATAAATTATATAGAATATAACACACAAATTCTAAGGAGAACAAGTATGAATGAAAGAATACTTAAATTAATACAAGAAAGATTGAAAGAAGGAGAAAGAAAATATGGACATGAAAATGTTGAAACTGATGGTAGAGACTTTATTATTGAAGCATTAGAAGAAATATTGGATTGCTCTGTATATGTAGCAGCTAAATTAGTAGAAATACAAACAAAGAAAGAAGTTCATGAATCCATTACCTAATCATTGTACAGAATGTGATACACCAACAATAAATACTTTATGTAATAAATGCAAGGAGAAAGAAATGGATATAACTGGAATGTTAGCAATAGGAAATGGTGAAAAATGCCCATTTTGTGAAATAATAATGAATGAAGATACTGATAGTGTTGGCCATATGATAGAAAATCATAAGGAGAGACTTGAAGAGGTATTATATGGGAAAGATTAAAGAAAAATTAGTTGAAGATATGATAAAAAATCCGGAATTATATAATGGTCATGCTGATTATGAGTTTTGGATACAATGTCGTAAAGAAGAATTACTTAAAAAGAAGAAAATAAAATCTCACAAACAGAAAGGAAAGCAATAATGGAAAAATATCAACAAGGTGATGTAGTAATGTTTAAAGTTAATGATCAATATTATGCTGATAATATCAAGAAAGGTGATGAATATAAAGCTAGTTATAAAGGTGGTAAAAAGACTCATGCAATAGTAGCATTTGGTGAAGTAACTGGTCATAAACATCAAGTTAATATGGAAAATATGGCTGAAGAAGCTGGAGTTACATTAAGTATGGGTTGGAGAGGAACAGCTGGTGTAGATGTACCTGAAGGATTTCAAGTAAAAGGTAGTGTTGTAACTATTACTCATGAAGAGCATGATCCTATTGATTTACCTCCTGGTAATTATATAGTAAGAATTGTTCGTGAACAAGATCATATAGCTGGGAGAACTAGATATGTTGCAGACTGAAACTAAAAAATCAAGACGTCAACAATGTGAAGCTTATGTTAATAAATATATTGTAAATCGTGAATTAGAATGGCTTATAGAGTGTGGTGAAATACGTGAATCTGTATATTTCAGAGGTGCTACTGGTGATAGATATAGTATGTATGTTGGAGTTAAAAGAAATAAGAATATTATAGATCTTCATACTGTATATTTTTGCTATAGTTATGGTACATCTGTTGGTTCTTATATAGGTTCTATAAGAGGCTATATATTAACATTAGGTCAGGAAGGTAATGCATGGTATACTGGTTCTGGATATACCTTTAAACAGTTAATGCGTCAAGG
>Ga0080013_1003761_pt1 | contig 15553 bp, 10 predicted proteins | sample ETNvirenome_6_85_FD_69236 | JGI IMG/M metagenome (GOLD analysis project Ga0080013, IMG submission 69236) | Marine viral communities from the Pacific Ocean - ETNP_6_85 (SPADES assembly) (version 2) | ecosystem: Environmental > Aquatic > Marine > Oceanic | place: Pacific Ocean | collected 2013-06-19
GAGTACCGGCGATGGCGAGCAGCAACTTACGATTACCGGCTCTGGCGGTCAGTTTATGGGTTCCAACCAGGATTCGGGACCAGAGGATTCAATCGAAATCGACGGCGGCGCGCAGAGCGTTACGCTTCTGAGTACTGGCACGTATTGGTTTATTTTAACAGATAACAGGCAGCAGGGACACTAGAAATCACAACTATTAGTCATTTCCCCTTCTTACGGACTATTTATTTTTGATTACATATCAGAACTGGAGTATTTTTATGTCTTCACTATTAGAAGAAGCGATTGTAGACGCTAAAGCCCTTAAAGAGGCTGCGCTCAAAAACGCGGAAAACGCGGTGCTAGAGAAATATTCAGCCGAAGTGAAGGGCGCCCTTTCTACCTTATTAGAGCAAGATGAATTTGGTCTAGGCGGAATGGGAGAAGAAGCCCCCAAGGCTAGTGCGTCCTTTATAGAAGACGTTCCCTATGGTTTTCAAAATGAAGAATTAGATTCTCCACCTGAAGATGAGTTAATCGAGATTGATTTTAATGCCCTCAAAACACGCATTGCCGAAGAGGAAGCTCAAGGTATTGAGCCAAGCCCCGAGGAACTTGTGAGCTCTGAAGAGGTTGCAGTGGAATTGCAGGAGGCCGGAATTGGCTTTTTGGATGTTGACACGCCCGGAGAAGCCAGCTTAGAAGACGACCCGGTCAGCCAGGCAGCCGAAAAAGAATCACAATCTCAGAGCGATGAAGATATTGAGCAGGCCGCAGTGGAAGAGGGCGAAGGTGACGATGAAGACATTGCTCTCACCGAAGAGATGCTCTCCGATCTTATTGAAGAACTCGTGGTAGACATGAAGCCGGTTCCCCAAGGGTGGGCTTCTATTAATTCTGCCGATAATGGAGTGGAGCAGGCAAATAATGATGCCATGGCTGCCGCCCATGCTGCACATTTGGAAGAGGCTGAAGAGGAAGAGGAAGACGAGGAAACGGCCCCCGATGTGACCCATATGGTATATGAGGATAAAATCAATGAACTTAAAGAATCAATAAAGGGGCTACATGCCCTTTTAACTGAGTCCAAGACTCAGCTCACAAGGCTGAACTTGGAAAACGCCAAGCTTGTTTATCAAAACAAGGCACTTAGCAGCGCCTCCTTGAATGAGCGACAAAAGGATAAAATTGTCGAAGCTGTTCAATCTGCCAATTCTGTTGAAGAAGCATGCATGTTATACGAAACAATTCAAAACGCAGTGGGAGTCGCGAACACCAATAATAGTTCGCGACCACAAACGCTTCGTGAAGCTGTTACGAGACCGGCATCGCTTTTGATCAATTCCAAGAAAAACAACGAGGCAACACACGATCCTAGGATGGGTCGTATGCTGCGTTTAGCAGGTTTGAATAAATGACATTCAACAACAAATTATAGGAGGTTATAAAATGTCTATTGTACAGAAATTAACCGAAGGTATCGTTAGTCGAGACCTCTCCGCAGAAGGCGGCGCTCTTATCTCCAAGTGGGAAAAGACCGGTCTTCTTGAGGGTCTCGGTGATGACACCGTTCGGAACGGGATGGCTCGTTTGCTTGAGAACCAGGCAAAAGAACTTCTCCGTGAGGCAACGAGTTCCATGGCCGCCGGCGACGTCGAAGGTTTTGCTGCTGTTGCTTTCCCCCTTGTTCGCCGAGTCTTCGGCGCACTGATCGCCAACGATCTCGTTAGCGTTCAACCGATGAGTTTGCCCTCGGGCCTCATCTTCTTCCTGGACTTCCAGTTCGGCGGTACTTTTACGAGTTCTGCAGATCGGCTTGGATTCCAGGTTAACGATTCCGTGTATGGCGGAAACGTTGTCGGCGCCCAGATCACTGGTGGTGTTGACTTGGTTGGCCTAGACGGCACCCAAGCCGGCGGCGCATACAATCTGCGCAACGGCTATTCGTCTCCGACGGGTAGTTTGGCCAGGAGTCAGACGAGCCTGGTTTGTTCTGGTACCCTTACGGGTATTGGCACGTGCTTGGTTTCTGCCAATGGTTACCTTGGTAACGATTCGGGCGCCAACGCCACACTGTGGCCCGCGCGTAAGATTAATGAGATTCTGGGTTTTGATCCGGATCTCACCTCGGGATCGTCCTTCCTGATCATTGAGGTGGACATGTCCGCTGGTACGACTGGCGGATCCGCCGTCAATTTTGATGATCTTGTGGCCATTTCCTTGACCGCAAGCAACACTGCCGCTGTCACCTACGTTCATCGCCTCACTCAGCTGAGTAAGTCTTTGGACGGTGCCACTAAGAGCAGTAATGTTGCCAATGCAGTTCTTGTTAGTACAAGTACTGCGGCGTCTCTTGAGACCGCGTGGCGCGCCGCAGGTGCCAACTTCCTCTCGGCACCGATTACCGACACATTCGGTAACGTTAGTGGTAATAAGCAGGGTGCAGTCCGAGGTGGTCCGGTTTGGGGACTTGAGAATAATACCTCAATTCCTGAGATCGACATCAAGGTTGACTCTGTGGCTGTCACGGCTATCACCAAGAAGCTCAAGGCTAAGTGGACCCCGGAATTGGGACAAGATCTCAATGCCTACCACAACCTTGATGCCGAGGTGGAGCTTACTCAGATTCTGTCTGAGCAGATCGCTCTTGAGATCGATCGTGAGATTGTTGAGGACCTCGTCCGAGGTGCAACTGGTGCCGTACGGTACTGGTCGCGACTCCCCGGCCAGTTCCTTAACCGCGAGACGGGTGCTATTTCCAGCGTGACGCAGGACTTCACCGGTAACGTGAGTGAGTGGTACGAGACTCTCATTGAGACTATCAATGATGTGTCAGCACAGATCCACCGGAAGACTCTCCGTGGTGCTGCTAACTTCGTCGTCTGCGGACCTGAAGTTGCCAACATCCTTGAGTTCACCGCTGGCTTCCGTGCCAATGTGACTGCTGATAGCGACCGCGGCGACGCGGGGGCTGTTAAGGTTGGTTCACTTTCGAAGAAGTTCGACATTATGGTCGATCCTTACTTCCCACGTAACTTGGTCCTTTGCGGCCGACGTGGAAGTAGCTTCCTTGAAAGTGGCTATGTGTATGCACCTTATGTGCCGCTGCAGACCACGCCTACTATCTTCGGCGTTGAGGACTTCGTACCTCGCAAGGGTGTCATGACCCGCTACGCCAAGAAGATGGTTCGTCCAGATATGTATGGACTAGTCGTCATCCGCGGCCTTGAAGAGTAATACTCTTCTCGGTTAGGGTAAAATAGTAAAAGCCCCGCCTCTTTTGAGGCGGGGCTTTCTATTTAGTAATAGTTCATTGCGAGGGATCCCATGGCTATACCACAACTAAGTCCAGCATCAACCACCAATCTTAATGTTTTGCCGGCCGCGGGGACAATTACCAGCGTCGCGGCAACATTGCCATTTGGGGTGTATGCTACATCGGCAGACTTTTTGTCTGGTGCGGCTGACCAAGTAACATATACTTATAAAAAACTGGGAGGTGATGTATTAGATATTGAGTTGGCTGAGGGGAATGTATATGCTGCCTATGAAGAAGCGGTTTTAGAATATTCTTATTTGGTTAACTTGCATCAAAGCAAGAACACTCTATCGTCTTATTTGGGGGCCGCTACAGCATCGTTTAATTCTGATGGACAAATCAAGGCCGGCGAGGCTCTTTCGGGATCGGAAGTGGCATTGCGCTATCCTAAATATGATTATGGATATGTCCGCCGGGTTTCTGAGCAAATGTCCACAGAAACTGGTATGGGGGGGACCGTCCCTATCTATTCTGCTTCGGTACCGAGGGTGGTGGACAAGCAGGACTATGATCTTCAGGCCATTATTTCCGCTTCTTCGGCCACGAGTGCGACTGCTTACTATGCAGGTCAAGTCTTGGATAAGCGGATTGTGGTACGCAAAGTATACTTTAAGACCCCTCGCGCAATGTGGAGGTTTTATGGGTATTACGGTGGATTTTCAGTGGTAGGAAATTTGCGTACTTATGGTCAGTATGCTGATGACTCTACATTTGAAATCGTTCCAACGTGGCAAAACAAGTTGCAAGCCATGGCCTATGAGGATGCGCTCTGGACGCGCGTTTCACACTATTCTTATGAAATACACGATAATAATTTAAGAATTTTCCCTCAACCTGATGGCACAAGTCCGAACAACTTCTGGGTAGAGTTTACTATTGAGAACCAGTATAATCCCTGGGACGATTCGCCCCGTGGGAAGACGGGGAGCGAGGGTGTCAACAACCTTAATACGCTTCCCTTTCAGAATATTCCCTACGAAAAGATTAACTCTATTGGTAAGCAGTGGATTCGGCGTTTTGCTTTAGCGCTTACTAAAGAGATGTTAGGACAAATACGTGGAAAATTTGCTACAGTGCCCATTCCGGGAGAAAGTGTTAATCTAAATGCAGCAGATCTGCTCAGCCAAGCCGCAGCAGAGATGACAGCATTGCGCGATGAGTTGAAGACCATTTTGGACGAAACCACTTATATCCAGTTGGCCGACCAAAGCTCGGCAATTCAGGAATCTAGTGAGAAAGTGCTCTCAAGCGTGCCTACCGGCATCTATGTGGGGTAGTCAGCAATGGCCAAGAAAAAATCAAAAACGATCGCCCTCCCAGATTCGGAGGAACTCATCAATGACCCGACGACGCAGCCTAATATTCGCCAGCGCCAACGGTTTACCAAGAATATAGCCAGTACTCGCACCGAGGAGGAGATTAAAAATCCTCCGAAGAATCAAAATCTAGGTCTCAATGACCCCACTGTAGTTAAAAAGGTGCCATTTGCTGCATCTTCTTTGGAAACTATTGATAAATCCGTATTGAAATATGTGGATGAAAGGCTTAATATTTCTGTTGAGACAAATGAGGGCTTTAAAAAGGTACCTGTTTTGTGGGTGACTGCCGAACGAGCCTATCAAATTAAACACAACAAGGACTTGCGCGATAAAGAAGAGACCTTGGTGTTACCTCTAATCACCGTAAACCGAACTCAGGTAGAAAAGAATCCTGCCTCCGAGTACGGTATTCCTGCTGCCAACATTCCTGAAGTTCGCGACGCGATGGGGGGAAGCATTACGGTCGGGCGCGAGATATATCAAAAAAAGACTGCTGAATTTCAAAATGCTTACGCAAAAAGAAAGTATGGACGCCAAACATGGCCCGCAGTTCGCAACAATAAAACTGTTTATAGAACCATTACGATACCCTTTCCTACATGGATTGCTATGCGATATGAAATTTCTATTCGCACGGAATATCAGCAACAGATGAATGAAATCGCCCGAAAGTTTATTCGCCAGGGTGGTTTAAATCGGATGCCTTTTCGCCTGGAGAGCGAAGGCCACAAATTTGAGGCCTTTTTTGACGGAAATCTTACCAACAATTCTAATGTGGCTTCTTTGGGCATGGAGCAACGAAATTATGAGTCCATCCTTAATCTTAAGGTTCTGGGTTATTTAATCGGCGACGGGGACAACCAAGAGAAGCCAAATTTGGTGTATCGCGAAAATGCCGTAGAAGTCCGAATCCCCCGCGAAACAGTAATATTTGGGGACATCCAGGAGTTTTTGGATAATTCGGGCTTTTATAGAGAGTAAAAGTTATTTAGCCAATTAATTTACTATTTATATTTGAACACTTATTATAAGTTTCTAGAGGAGTTAACACATGTCCGTTGATAGATTTAGATTTGTATCACCTGGTGTCTTCATCAATGAGATCGACCAATCACAAATTGAGGGCCCCCCAGCCCTAGGAGCAGGCCCTGTCGTCATGGGCGTTGCTAAGAAGGGACCAGCCATGGTTCCTGTTACTGTTTCTACTTATGCTGATTTTGTAGATTTATACGGCGCACCCGAACCGGGTAGCACCCGAAACCCAGATCCGTGGCGAAACGGCAACAAGGCCAACCCTATGTACGGTGCATATGCCGCGCAGGCCTATCTTGCCAATGGCGCTCCTCTTACATATATCCGCCTCGTGGGAGATCAGGATCCTACTGCTAATACGGCCGGTGTCGCTGGCTGGGAAGTTCCCGCTGTTACCAAAGAGAATAACGCCGGTGGCGCTTATGGTCTTTTTATTATCGGTAGCGGTTCTACCGGCGCTACGCCGGCGAACAACAACGGCGAGGGAATGCTGGCAGCCATCTTTTACACCACCGGCTCTAACGTAACCGTAGAGCTGTCGGGAGCTTTTCATGGTGTTGGAACACAAGTCGCCGGCGCCGCAGCCCTCGTCGATCCCACCCCCATCGGGAGTGGCACATCGCGAGAGTTTAAGGTTCGTATTACGGGCGATCGTACGGGGACTGTAGAAAAGAATTTCAACTTTGATCCGAAGAGCGGCCGGTACATTCGGAAAGTTTTTAATACCAATCCTACTTTATGTAACTCTGATATCACGGCTGAAGCAAATCGTCAAGATTACTGGCTCGGCCAGTCATTTGAAAATTCTGTCGTGAGTTATATCACTACACTGGCCGACACCGACTCTGCGTTGATTAGTCGTACAGACTTTACCGATACTGTGGGTGTTATTCTATCCTTGGTGAGCGGCTCTACCGGCGCAACAAGTGGTGGCGACTTCCGCACCAACTATAAAGTGCCCGCAACCCCCTGGATTGTTGGTCAGGATTTGAGCGACAACTCAGGTAGCTTTGATGTTAATAGTACCGTTGAGCCTCTCTTCCGTATTCTTGCCCGTGAGGGAGTTGAATATGAACAGAGAAATTATAAGATTTCAATCTCTGACGTGAAGGCCTCCCCTAACCCTCAATTTGAGCCGTATGGTAGTTTTACACTTCTCGTGCGCTCTATGCAGGATACAGATGAGAATCCCGTCATTCTGGAACAGTTTAACAACCTTAACCTAGATCCCGCTTCTAATAACTTTATTGGTAAGCGAATTGGTGATCGCAGCTTTAGCTGGGATACCACGAACAAGAAGTGGAACGTGGACGGTCAATATGATGTTCAGTCTAAATATTGCCGCGTTGAGTGTTCGGACTTGGTGGATGCCGGCGGCCAAGATTCCGCCCTCCTTCCCTTTGGTTTCAAGGGCGTTCCAACTTTCCGTGGCTTCGGTATTTGCTTAAGTGGCAGCCAAATTATGGATTATAGTTTGAACGGCAGCACATATGGCCCGACCAATGCCTCGTCACAAGTCTCCATGAGTGTTATTGGCGAACTTGCAGGTACAGGCAGTGTTCCTGCCGCCGGCCTTGTAGGCGCCGACGTCATTGTTCCAGGGATACCACCTCAGTCTGACACCAGTTCGGGTCAGGTAACTTGGCCCACTGTGGCTCAAGGCGCTTTGATTACTTCGGCTAGCTTGGCAATGCCTACGCTGCCTATGCGCAACTCGTCTGCTGACGGGCGCCTGCTGGACACTACGAATGCCTTCTTTGGACTTAGCACCAACCAGGCCGCAAGTACTTTAATTTTTGATGGGAGCACTTTAGACCATCTTTACCGCATGCCCGAAAGCCAGGCAGCCGGTAGCTTTGTTTTAACTCCTGGCTTTTCGTTGGATGACTTGGTTTATTCGGCGACCACTGGGCAGGCCACACATAGTGGCTCTGATGTCGGTGAATATTTTAATGGAATCGTCGGCGGTACTAATCCGGTCAGTAGCCCTCAATCAAATACGGTTTATCGCGGCACCCCACAGGGCGGCCGTCGCGCTGGTACTTCCTGTACCTCTGTGACAGGCTCTTATACGGGCATCTTAGACCGTGGCTTTGATCGGTTTACTCTTCCCATGTATGGTGGATTTGATGGCTTTGATATTTTGGAGCGAAATCCTTTTAACGATACACGTGCTCTTGGCGGAACTAACGACGCGAAGGACGTGAAGGACTATTCTGCTTACTATACTTTGACGAAGGCTATTGATGCCGTCGCTGATGTGGATCAAATCAATATCAACATGGCGGCTATCCCTGGTATTTCCGATAGGCAGACCACCAACAAGCTGATGTCTATGGCAGAAGAGCGTAAGGATACGCTGGCCATCATTGACTTGGAAAGTGGCTTCCTGCCTGTGACGGAAGGTAGCACCTCGGGCCCTGTGGCTTTTAATGATCGCCGCGGCTCAAGTGCCAATACTGTTACTAGCATTAAGGACCGTGATCTTAACACGAGTTATGCATGTGCCTACTATCCGTGGATGCAGATTAATGACACCGCCGCTTCTACGCGAGTGTGGGTACCCCCCTCCACAGTAGCTCTCGGTGTTATGGCGGCGTCAGCTGCTCGTTCCGAACTTTGGTTCGCACCCGCCGGATTTAATCGCGGCGGTCTCAACAACGGCAACGCGGGCTTGAACGTTATCAACGTGGTAGAAAAGCTCACTGCCAAGCAGCGAGACAATCTATATGAAGTAAACATTAACCCCATCGCATCGTTCCCATCGGAAGGAATCGTGGTCTTCGGTCAGAAGACGCTTCAGGCGACTCCTTCTGCCCTGGACCGAATTAACGTGCGGCGTTTGATGATTTACTTGCGCAAGCAGATTACCATTATCTCCAATGGCATTCTGTTTGATCCCAATGTCCAGATTACATGGAATCGCTTTATTAACCGTGTGGATCCTTTCTTAAGCTCTATTCAACAGCGCTTCGGATTGGCCGACTACCGGGTTATTTTGGATGCGAACACCACGACCCCAGACTTGGTTGACAGGAACATTATGTACGCGAAGATTCTGCTTAAGCCCACTAGAGCTATTGAATTTATTGCACTAGACTTCGTAATTACAAGGAGTGGAGTAGAATTTTAATAAGGACGGGGGGGATTTGTTCCCCTCCACTAATTAATTTAAACAGAGGAATTTAAAATGGCATTATTTTGGGACAACCCCCTAGCAGAACCGAAACGCTCACATCGCTTTTTGGTGACCTTCGACCTACCTGGCAACGTACCTTCGCAGATTTTTGCAAGGACGTTCGTTAAGCCCGCTTACACCATCGGTGTGACCGAGCATCAATTCTTGGATAAGACTTTCTATTATCCGGGACGTGTTACGTGGAACGACATTACCATGCAGTTTGTCAACTCGTCAGATCCAGATATGGACGCGGAGTTGCAGGCTGTTCTACTGGCCTCGGGATATCGCATGCCAAATCAGGTTTCTACCAACTCCTCTGTGGTGGCAGCAGATGCAGCGACCGTTAATAAGGCCGGCGCAGTCCGCGCCATCGGTGACAAAGTGCGTGTGTCAGAGCTTAATGGCGATGGCATTGTGTTGGGAACCCATATTTTAAATAATCCTTGGGTAACTTCGGTGTCTTATGGCACGTTGGACTATAGTAACGAAGATTTGTTAACGGTAGACATAGGACTCCGCTACGACTGGGCTGAATACGTATTCGGAGGCTAGTAAATGGCCTCGGGAACCGCCATTCCGGGGACCGAGTACCGGTCCGAATCTGGCCAGGTAGTTTGGTCAGACCCGTTTGTAGAGCCAAAACAACAGCATAGATTTTTATGTTCGTTTCCGGTCTATATGCCTGTCGCTGGCAGCGGCGTTTATGATACTCGCGATTTAAGAGACGTTCTTCAGCCCCCGCTGGTGATATCTGCCGGCTCAGAAGAAGCCACCCTAGAGGGATTCCGCAGGGCCCGGGACAAGGCTGCCTTGAGCCGTCAAAAGAAAAATCAAGCGAAGAAATCGGGGGCCGGGGGTGCAACAGAGCGTCCTCGCTCGACGTGCCCTCCGGGTGCAGTGCACAACACAATTAGGACTGAAGCGCAGCGTATCGATTTAATACATAAGTATGTCTCTGTTCTGGGACAAAGCTATATAGTGAGTGCTTTTGATCCGCCGCAATATGGCACAAGTATGCCAATGGCTGCAGTACCGGGATCGAAGGTTATGGCTCCGGTTGCCCGGGAAGCCAGCGCTAAACTTAATGAAGCGACCTTGACTCTGGTGAGCACTGTAAGAGATGACTTGCATTTTTCAATGAATTTGCTCTTTCAGTTGGCCAACAAGACAGGCCAGGGTAGTGTAGACTGTGCACTTTATCCTGATGTTCTATGGGGCCAGCAGGTCCCACGCGAAAAGCGCATTTTGACAGTATTAGATATGGGTGCTCGGCCCGACCCTACCGAAACCATCACCCCCACTATGGGAGTAGCTCAGTTTTTTGATGCAACACCAGTGGGCATACATAAAATTTATGATCCTATTGTTACGAGCATTCAGTTTACCGAGTATTCTTATGCGGGCGAAGCTTTTTTGACGACCACCGTTACTTTGGCACCCCGGGTAGCTTCTTTTGCGGGCTATACGTATGAGGCCTTCGTAAGTAACAATACGGGCCTCTTGACCCGCCGCGGCGCGAGAGGCCCTGATAAATACTCAGTTAATTCTTCAGAAGATTTTGGTTATCAATTACCGAAGTTGTTAGCAGATGCCTATGCGCGCTATCCCAACTTCTTTGTTAAAGAGGGATCATTGGGTGCCGATGAAACAGGACAACAGAAGCCTTTCCCGACATCTACTGCAGACAAGATTCAGAAATCTATTACCGATAGAACGAATCAAAGGCTTAATTTGCGGGATGTGAAGGTTGATAGTGTGATGGCCCGAGCCGTTGGGAAAGACCCAGCCAAGAGGCGCGGAATGCTTGAGCCTCTTCTTAAAACGAAGGCCGAGCAGGTTGCCGAACAAGAGGCGCAAGCTGCGAAGGCAGCAGAAGCCGCGGCTGCGCGCCAAACAGCTGAAGAAAAGGCAATTCTCGATGAGCAACGAGAGGGAGACCATGCCCAGCGTATTGCAGATCTACAAACCCGAGGAGGGGAGACCACCGGCGGTGAGGCCGCCACCTTAGATGAAGAACCGAGCGCCGGCGAGAGCCCAACTCATGACGAGGCGCGCGCGTATGCCACCGAACCCCCACCAGATCCTGCGAATGTTACCCAAACCACACCGGAGGAGCATGCTTCGGGAATACCAGAGGAAATTGATTGGGGCGGTACTGGGTCAGGCCTGCCTGATGCCATAGAAGAGCCGCCTGTGGAATCTCCGGAGTCTTATGCATCTTCAAATCCACCGGCAGATAACGACTTGGCACCTCTACAGACTGGAGCAGGCCAGCCCGATCAGACTCCCACAGAACAGCACTTCCCGGGAGCCCCGCGTCCCGAGGATACACCGGAACACTGGACAGACGAGCAGCAAAGAACTGAAGAGTCTTATTCCGGCGCCCCATCCCCGGAGGTGCCCGATAGTGGCCCAGGAAGCCCATTTGGCGGCCCTGGCAATAACATTCATGGTTCTAACGACAACAGCCGTTTTCCAACTGACGCTGCCGGCAACGCTAATCCGACGGACATCTACCGCGCTCTGGGTCAGGACATTCTTCGTAATAGGGAGGAATTCCGAAACTCAGACCCGCTGGGTTTAAGGCGCAATGACGACTCCGACGACGACCAACAATCAGAATAATATTTAATTAAATTTAGATTGGTGATATAATTATATTTGAGAGAGAGGTGCATATTGGCACGCAGAAATAATGCAGACCGCTTGGGCGCGCCCCACCCGGATGCTCCCACGGTCCCAGAGACAACCACAGAATCGCAAGCAGACCCGCTATCTTTTATAGTTCCGACTGAGTTTGTTGCTCTACCGAGCCGGGGTTTACATTATCCCGAAGGCCACGCCCTGCATGGTGCGGAATCAATTGAGATCAAATACATGACTGCCAAAGAAGAGGACTTATTAAGTTCTCGTTCATTGATTGAAAAGGGTCTTGTGCTTGATAGACTAATTGATAGTTTGTTGGTAAACAAGCAGGTTCGTTCTCGTGACCTGCTCATTGCCGATAGGAATGCAATTCTTATTGCTGCCCGTGCATCAGGTTATGGCTCCGATTACGGCGCCAAAATTACTTGTACTGATTGTGGTCATGCGGATGAGTATGAATATAATCTGGAAGAAGCAGTAATCCAGGATCCCCTTGGTTTTGACGAACTGGGAGATATAGGTGTCACTCAGAAAACTCCTGAAACTTTTGAAGTAACGGTTCCCAGCTCTCCGGTTAATATCGTCTTTCGGCTCCTTAACGGCCACGACGAACGTGTAATGTTGGATCTTTCGGAAAAACGCAAAAAGAAGAAAGTTTCCGATCAACTAATTACGGATCAACTTAAACAAATGATTGTATCTGTCATGGGTCACGAGGACCGAGATATCATCGTTAGGTATGTAGAGTCTCTACCACTACGAGATTCACGTTTTTTGAGAGAAATATACGATAAGGTTTCTCCCACCATCACGCTGCGGAAGGGGGTCGTCTGTAACGAGTGTGGTTACGAAGACGACATCATATTTCCCTTTACAATCAGCTTTTTTTGGCCTGACGCCAGAGTATAACGAAAACGTTTACGAACAATTTTTCTTTTTGAAATATCATGGTGGCTGGGGCCTCATGGAGGCGTATAATTTGCCTATCAAATTGCGTGAATGGTTTGTGAACCGATTAATGCGCCAAAAGAAAGAAGAAAACGAAGCCATTGAGTCCGCCACCAAGGGTGGCGGCAAGAGTTCTGCGCCCACCACACTAGGTCACGGGAACGCCCCGGCGCCCGCTGCTGCAGCGCCTTCTGTAAAACCTCGCAAATAGGCACCTTGTTGTAATTTTGAACTAATTACTATATATTTAGGGGTTAACTATGTCCGACGAACTTCAACCAATTGTTATAGATCTCAACATCAACAAAACCGGCGTTCTTGCCGAAGCATGGCTTAGTATGTTCGGCGGCGCAGTAGAGATGTTTTTGAGGGCCATGTTTGGCGGATCTTCTGGCCCCTTTCAAAGCCGATATTCAGTTAAGGGAACCCCCACTCAGGTGGCAGCTTTCGGCGATGCCCTGGGTAAAGAGAAAAAATATATGGAAGCGTTTTTAAAGTACGGATTAAATGATCCTCGTTCTTTTAATTCCCGCGCCGCGCTTAATAAAGCAGTGGCTAATTTTGAACGAGAAACCGGCATTAAATGGCCGCTTAAATAGGAACTGATCAATGGCCGATATCAACGATATCAAAAATGAAACTAAACAGCTGAAAGATGCCATTGCACAGCTGAAACACGGCACCGATACGCTCACCGAAGCTCAACGTACTCTGTTACAAACCGTTGGACTCCTTGGGAAACAGACCAGTAAAGAAATTGAAAAAAGTATGGCTGTACTCAAAGAACAGCTAAAAATATTAAAAGAGCGTGAAGGTTCTGAGAAGGAAATTAACGAACAAATATCCCTAAATAATAAGCTACGGCAACATGAACTAGATATCTTGCAGGCTAAAATCCGTGAGGCTCAACAGTTTGAGCAAGAGTATGAGGGGAAAAAAGAAGAAGCATTACGAGAACAAAATCGGCTTTTAGAAGAGCAGAAGCGTGTGACCGAAGAGCGAAACAAGGAGATAAAAGCTGGTGCTGATGTCTCCGTAACCCTCGCCCTCAGCGATCAACTAAAAGCTCTTGAGTCGGCCGTCGACGCTCAGAAGGAATTGGTCGCAGGCCTAGAGGACCGCCACGACAAGATCACAAGCACCAACAAAGAGTACTCTAAAGGCGATCAGAATTCGCTAAGGGCCCTCCTCCTCCAGCGGAAAAGAAAAAAAGACATCCAGGTAGCCGATGAGGGTATCCAAGCCGGCATGAAGTCAATGCTCAAAACTTTCACTGGTTTAAGCGACAAAGGTCTTGGGTTTTTTAAGAGCATGCTCGATTATAAAAATTTACTCGACGCGGAGCCTCTTGGAGACCTTGAAGAGGGCGAAGAACGCCTAACTGGGATGCAACAAGCCGCCAAAAAAGCTTCTGAATCTTTTGAAGCCCTGGGAGGGCAGACAGCAATCGCCGGCGCCATCGTTGCTGCCATTGGAATATCTACCTTAAAGTGGATGAAAGACTTTGATAAAGCATCCTCCGACTTTAGGAAAAATACAGGCATCATTGATAAGGGCCTGATGGGGGTAGAACAATCAGTCGTAAATGTGCAACGCGCCAACATACGTATGGGAGTTTCCACCGAGGAAGCCTTCGCAGCCCAGTCGGCATTGACCGGTGAAATGGCAGCGTTTACATCCATGACCGATGATGCCCAACAAAAGATCCTTCAGGCAACTACGGTGATGGGAGAATTTGGAGTGTCCGCAGAAACCTCTGCTCAAATTTTCAATAAGTTTTCCAAAGGGCTCGGGTATGACGCACAACAGCTAGAGAAACTTAGTACTCAATTGATGGCAGTTTCTGAATCTTTGAAGATGCCCCCTCAGATCATTGCTGAAGATTTCAACCAAGCCGCCTCAGAATTAATGAAGTATGGCGATGGCATGCTGGATGTCTTCGTCGGTCTTGAGGAACAGGCAAAGGCAACGGGATTGGGAATGCAGGAGCTTCTTGGAATCGCGAAACAGTTTGATACCTTTGAAGCCGCTGGTACTGCGGTGGGGCGCCTGAATGCTATATTGGGTGGTCCTTATCTGAATGCCATCCAAATGGTATATGCGACAGAAGAAGAGCGAATTAAAGCAATGCGCGAAAGCATTCAAATGTCGGGACGACAGTTTAAGGACTTGGATAGGTTCGAGCAGCAGGCAATCGCCACTGCCGCGGGCATTGACGACATGTCTATGGCTGCTCGTTTGTTTGGTGGAACTCAGTCAGAATTTGCCGAGACAACCATGACCATGAAAGAAATGCAAGAACGCGCCGTTAAGGCGCAGGCGGTGTGGGATAAATTTGGTCAAATATTTGATACGGTCGCCATCGCTTTGTCGCCTTTGGTAGATATAATAGGCGTCTTGGCCGACGTTTTACTTATTATGTTAAACCCTTTGGGCGAAGTTGCTCGGATATTCACATCCGATGCGGATTGGATTGCAGGCATCGGGATAGGTACGACCGCAGTCATCGGTCTGACGGCCGCGCTAAAGGGTTTGGGCATCATGTCCAATTTGACTTGGGTCGCGATCACCAGACCGCTGTTGGCTTTTGGGGCTGCTTTTGCGGTGGTATCTAAGGCTTTGGATTGGATAAGTAATTTCAGCAGGGACGCGTCCGGTATTATAGGGGCTCTTTTGGGGATTGCAGGCGCCATTGGTGCAATCATGATCGTGGCCACATGGGGTGTCGGTATGATCCCAGTCTTCGCAGCCATGGCTGCACTCGGCGTATCTCTCGGTGGTATCTCTGGGGCGATGAAGAGCTTCCACGTCGGCAGCGGCGGCCCCGTAGCAGAGCAAGTTGCCACGTTGAAGGCAGGCGAAAGCAAGGTAGGCCGCGATGGAAGCGTGTCTATTGTTCCCCAAACTGGTGTGGATCACATAGAGGACGGCACCACGATCAAAACTCGGGAGAACACCAATAGGATGCTCCGCGCTGGCAGCGGAGGCTCCACGGGAATGACGCAGCAACAGGGGCAACAAATCATTAGTCAGTTGGCCGCCCTGAACGATTCCCTGGCCGCCCAGGAGGCCTCCCCGGGAGATACGGACACTCCCATCATCCTGGCTTTGGACCCAGCAGGCTTGAAG
>Ga0080013_1003763_pt1 | contig 15543 bp, 18 predicted proteins | sample ETNvirenome_6_85_FD_69236 | JGI IMG/M metagenome (GOLD analysis project Ga0080013, IMG submission 69236) | Marine viral communities from the Pacific Ocean - ETNP_6_85 (SPADES assembly) (version 2) | ecosystem: Environmental > Aquatic > Marine > Oceanic | place: Pacific Ocean | collected 2013-06-19
AACTAACTGGACGTCATCCCATTTATAAGGATTATCGTTCCATTTAAAGTCTGCATCTTCCCATTTTATTTTAGTAGCCATTTCTTTTTATATAAATATGCTAGTTAGTGATAACCATTTAATAATTCCAACAAATCATCTATAGCGCCATGTCTATGTGAATCTTCTAGAACGGCCTTGTGTACGTGGTCAGATGCTACCAGTTTTGACATGTCATGATATGCAGACCAATTTTTATCTCTCAAATCTATTTGATACGAATCTCCGCAAAATATCATTTTTGAATCTTTGCCTAATCTTCCAATAGCCATAGATAATTGAGATCTTGTTAAATTTTGAAATTCGTCGACGATAACTATTGCATTGTCAAATGTTCTTCCACGAAAATGTGCTAGTGAACATAATTCAACTTGTTCTGAGGCTTCCATTCGATCTAAAATATCTGGCTTGTTATATACCTTACGCATATTAGATCGGATAGGGACTAGCCATGGCTCCATCTTTTCTTTTTCGGATCCCGGTAAGAATCCATTATCTTCAGTCGATATAGTAGGCCTCGTTATAATGATCTTATTATATTGTCGTTTGAAGAATTGATCTAACGCGATCTGGACTGCTAATAGTGTTTTGCCGGAGCCGGCTTTCCCTACAATAAAATTATAAGGATATTTCAAAATCTGTTCCTTTGCTGATTTTTGCTCATCTGATAAAGATATCGAAAATCGAACATTTCCCTTAGGAGGACGTTTTACCATATTACTCTTTACTGCCATTTTATGACCTTTATGTTACAACTATTTAATATAAATATCTAATTGCTCATGTATAGCCAAAAAAAGGCCCTCCGAAGAGGGCCTTTCCTATAATACTACTTAATAATTAATTAATTAACTATTAAAGCCTGTCAAGTGCATGAACAAGTACTTTACCATAAAATTCTGGTCTTACAACTTTCTTAGCGTATCTAGTCATTACACCCTTTCTTGGAGTGAAGTTGTCTGGATCATATACTAATGGAGTCATAATAAGTGGAATGTATGGAGAATAAACAGCGCCTGTTTCTAGGAACTGTGATCCTCTGTATCCCATCAATATAGCATTTTCAGTCATATATGGATTCTTGTAAACTTGGAATCTACTATTAATAGAACCAACTTTCTGTACACCCATTGCAAACTGTTGCTTGTCACCATCTGTATCAGCAGCATATCCAGGAATTGACTCTAGGACTGTTGCAACGGTTGGAGAACAAACTAGGAAGTTCGCACCTCCTCTCAATGTTAACTGATGAATCTTATTACTAACTTTCTGTATTTGCGTACCTAAAGTTTGGAACCAAGTACCTTGGTTATAAGCTTGTCCTGCTGAAGCATCATTCACGAATGATGTTGTTGCTGGTTCATACTTATATCCAATTCTTGCTGACCAATAAGCAGTCGTTTGTGCATTATTAATTAACATATCTAGGATCTCTAAATCAATTTCTTGCGAAACATATTCAGATAACATAGATGTCAATTCAGCCTCTGCATCAATCGAATGATATGCGTTCAAGTCTTGAGCAAACTCTGGAGACCATACTGCTTTCAACTTACGTGTCTTAGCAACAATTGCCTCAGATCTCATTTCAAGATTGATTTCTGGAATATCTAGTGTTGTTTGGTCAACAGCGCCATTGTCGTTGATTGCGGCTGGATCTTCAAAATCGCCTCTATCAGTTACTGCCGGTGCTTTGTGGTATGTCACTTTTACGTCTTGAATTGCAGACGCTTTATCTACTAAGAAGTAAGCAATCGTTCCAGCTGCATTTGTTCTAGTAAATTCTGGGTAGACATTATCAATACCAGTACCATCAATATTGAATGCTCGGACGCCGTTCATATCAGCATTGGGAAGTACTTCATTACCAACAGCAACGACTTGAAATGCATTTCCTGCCTGAGATGCAGAGAACTCTGAATTAAAGTTAGTAAATATATTAAAGCCGGTTTGGTCTAACGCTGTATCATCAGTAAATGCATCTGATGTACTCCATGATCCGGTTGATACAGTACTTACTGCAGTAGCTGCTAATGTTTGAGCCGAACATGTTACGTCATTAATGGAATACCCAAATCTGCCGGAACCATACAGACCTTCAACTGCAACATTAGTACCATCGCCCTTACCTTTATCAGTTACGCCAAATACAGAATCAAGTTGAGATGTTCTTGCTTGGCCTGTTAAGAAGTCATTACCTCCAGCAGCGCCGCTTACTTGTCCTTGGCCTGTGCCATACTTGAAGTCTAAGTAAAATACTAGACCTGATGGTAAGTTCATTGGTTGTACGCTTACAAAATCCTTTGCAGCGATCTCAGCAAAGATACGTCTAACTAATGGAAGGGCTACACCCGACCACTCTTCAGCGGATCCCCCAGTACCAGTTGCGGATGCCTCTGATACAAGTTGCTTGGCTTGGTTCTCTAATAGAACGGCCATGCCCTTTCTTTCTACCTCATTATCTAATCCTTCTAAAAGTCCGGTCTTCGCCCACTTGTTTTCAAGTTGAAGTGCCACGGCATTTTGGTTAGCATCAGCATTATGAGGGAGTAGTGAATTAATATTCATTTTTCTTTCCTCTTTTTAATTTTAGAGATTAGCTAACTTTTTCCATCTTGCAGCTAAATCGTTGCCTTCAGAAATTACTTTCTTACTTGGCGCAGTTGAGCGGCTAGACTTTGAAGCATAGCTTTCTTTAATTGTTCTTTTTGTTCTAGAAAGATTCGTGTTGAATGATTCAGCTAATGTAGTAAATACTAATTTAACTTCGCGTAAGTTAGACGCTCTGTCAAAGTTTTCAATAACTTTCATTTTCTGACTTTCACTCAATGAATGATTTCTAAACAATTTGGTTGAAAATAATAATTTTGCATTTAGAAGATTAACTTCATTAATTTTGCTTCTTAGGAATTTGATAACATTATAAGCTTCTTCGAGCTCTTTTGTTTCAGGTTCCGGTGCATCATCTTCAGTTATTTCTTCTTCACCGCCCTCTTCTTCTCTCAAGGCATTGATAATCTCTTCTAATGAAACGTCTTCTTCTTCACCTTCTTCAGTCACAGGCGCTACTTCTGGGGCTTCTTCTTCCTCAGTTACGGGCGCTTCTACTGCTTCTGGTTCATCAGTTTCTAGTTCATCTTCAAGTTCTCTAATGATAGCTTCAAGTTCAAGATCATCTTCTCCAGCTTCGCCTTCTTCTTCAAGTGCAGGCTCTTCTGCATAATCACCTTCTTCTTCAAGTGCAGGCTCTTCTGCATATTCGCCCTCTCCTTCAAGTGCAGGCTCTTCTGCATATTCGCCCTCTCCTTCAAGTGCAGGCTCTTCAACAGGGGCCTCAACAGGCTCTTCTGTTTCAAGTTCCTCTTCTTCAGAAATTTTAGCAGATAACATTGATTGAATTCTAGGGGTGAATGCTTCTTCTAATGCAATTTTTGCGTTCGCAAGTGCAGTCTCTCGTACTGCTTTCGCGTCAGCAATTGCTTCTTTTAACAAATTTGAATTTGCCATAATTTTTCTCCTCTTATTTAATTTGGAAATGAGACTATTAGGAGCCTCAATAGGAGTACTTAGTACTCATGGATAATTAGTCGAGTGACCACATATTAAGATATGGTATCTTTTCATTAATATATATACAACGGCCCTGGAAAAGAGTCACTTTAACGTAAAAAAGTACCCGAAGGTACCAATTTTACATGTTAATTCAATTTAATCAGAGATAATATTAGATACCCATTGATGAAATCTAGCCCTTTTCATTTTTTCTCTGTTCTTCGCTGACGGTGGAATGTAATACCTCCTTTCCATAAGTTCTTCTAGCTTTCCAGATTCTTTCAATTCTTTTTTAAAAGATCTTAATGCTTGACTAATGTCGCCATTTGGTCGATTTTTTGTAGAAACAACTTTGATACCCACACCGCCCGGTAAAATAGATTTAAATCTGTTTCCTCTGTTTTCTCTGTTTTTCATATAACTAATTTGTCGTTTATAATGTATTAATATAATAAGATTTTTTCAATTATCCTAATATTATTAGTACTTTCTTTCTTCTACATCATCATCTGAGCTCAACGCTTCTCCGATCTTATAATAACGATTTAGTACAGTGCCCATATCGTCATATGCAGATTCTAATCTTTGTTGTAGACCATTCATCTCTGTCGATGTTTTTTCAAAAACTTTAAAGGCCTCGTTCATTTGTTTCATATGACGAGATACGGTAACATTATCAAACCAATGTTCTGATTCCGATAGGGTCAACTTTTCAGCCTGTTCTACCACGTTTTGCAATGTTTTGGTGACCTCTTGTAGTCCGCCTTTGGAATATACCATCTCTCCTAACTTATGAAAATTGGAGACTGCTTCTAAAAATGATGTTCTATCCTCTTTAGTCATTTTAGTCTCTTCTTCCTCGCCTAAATATTTTTCATTTAGGATATGTTTCATTAATCGGGTTTCTAATTTTTTACGCATCAAACTCTCCATTTCGCTGTGCTTTTTTTAGCAATTTTTTAATACCTTCTATTTGTTTCTGGGCGCCATTGATGTATCTTCGTACTTGGTTTACTGCTTGATCTGCTTTGTCACGAGCCAAGCCATATACAGTTTCATCATCTGCAATACTTTCTAACCCTCTAACCAAGTCTTCTTCAATACCATTGATGGCGTCTATTGCAATATCTACTTGGGAAAGTGCGCCCTCATAATCAAATTCGCCGCCTTCTATTCCGTATTCTATTTCTTTAATAGGCTGCTTAGCTTGATATGCAGATCGAACACTGTCCAATGTAGGTAATTTGTCACCGAATTTTCTATTTTCATATCCTGGCGTACTTTCATTTAATCTATTGCCGCCGATTCTTTTAAATGTTTCTAGTAATTTCTTTTTCATTACTCTGCCGATCTTTCTGGTGGTATGTTCCCTAACGCATCTGGGCCAGTTGGTTTGGTGCCGATCTTTTCAGATGTTCCGTATTTACTTGTCGCTCCTACAACGCCTGTATTTTTTGGTGCTGATTCGAATGCTAACGGGTCACGAACTTCTCCTGTGCCTGCATTTCCTTTTTTATTATAAGGACCAAATTGTGATTGTAAATCTTCTAATGCCATGATTAAAACTCCGTTATTATATCAGTGATAATTCTTTCTATATTTGCAAACTTATTAGTTGCAATAGTTCCTTTTGATTCATTTACTGGAGAAAGGAAAGCTCCATGGGTTGATGGGTTCGAAACAAAATCAAATGCAATCAATTCAAAGTCCGGTTGTACTTCTAATGTCTCCCCCGCTTCACGCATAACTTCTTTAACAGACCCCATCCCTCTAGATGAAATGCCTAATTTAATCCCGGATTTGAAAAGTTCTTTTAATATATTGCCGGCCGGCGTACTTAACACTTCAACTGTGCCGACTAGGTCCTTACCTGTCCATCCCATCTCTAAAACGTTATGAGAGACGTTATTTAAATTCACAACTGAAGAATCTGGGTGATCTAGTTCTCCTAATGCCCTACGTTCTTTAACGAATGTGCCGGCGTACTTATTAGCTTCACGTACCAATGTTTCCATTGGATATACTCTGCCATTTTGGTTTTTTGCTTCCGCACGTTGAAGAACGCCCTTTACTACCAACTTGCCGTTATTTTGTGCTAATGATTCATTTATTTGAGTGGGCGATACTTCGAATAATGTATAATCTACTAATAATTGTTTATCCATTGTTAATTCCCTGCATAAATAATCCTGAATTAATAAATGCGCTTTGTTGATCAAACCTCTTACGTTCGTCCGAATATTTCCGTTTTTGTTCTGTTAAGCTTAAATCTATATTTTCTTTGGCTTTTGTAAATTGTTGCCAAGTTCTGTCTGGTATCATCATTGTGAAAGTTCCTTTAATCTATTCGAGATTCGTGTCATTCTTTCGTTTATTTTTGCAAACCTCTTTCCGGTCGATTTCCAAAAATGATTAGATTGAACCCCCATCTCCATCTTTAATCTTAAATTGTTATTGACAACCTTTTCCATCTTACCCAACATTTTATTAACTTCATTAATTCCTCTGTTAACTTTTTGTTGTGGTGTCGACGTAGGATCTTTTTTATAATCTCTATATGATGTTTCATTCAACCCATTGTTCGTCATCATCATTTTTTTATACATACTTTCTAATTTCACAGAATGTTTATTCGTCTTTTTAGTTACTTTATTATCTGTCGAATTTTCTGCGTTATCTTCTTGTTTCTTTTTTGATTTTGCAGACCCGTCACTAAATGCACTCGGAGTTTCAAATCCGGCTACAGCTCCGGTAGCATTCATTTCTTCAATTTCTTCGCCGTCCGGGTCAATTGCTTCTTGTTTTAAATATTGTTTAAATTTATCGAGGTACTTCATTTATTTTCTTTGTTAAATTCGACGGCCTTTTGTAAACAAATAAACTTCTGCCCCGGCTGTGGCTGATCCGGATATATTTGTTACGCCTATTTCAAATAACTTATGATCTGCAAAATTATTGATTTCTATTTCAGCTCCTCCGGCTACAGTTATTGCAGCTGTTGCATTGACGCCGGCTGAACCTGATATTAAAAATGCGCTCCAGGAACCTGCTGTTTCTCCGCCGGACCATGTTTCTGCAGAATTATAGTTCCCGATCGGGGAGGTCGTATATTCTAAAGTACTTCCTGATACTGTAGTATAGTTATGATAATTTGGTGCTGGCATTATTTAGTCCCTACTTTTTTAAGTTCATGAACAAGTTCATAATAACGTAACATTGTTAAAACGTCTTTGTCTTCTATAATATGCTTTTTACTTAACTCAGTCAATAGATTGCCGGCTTCATTTAATTTAATCTTAATTACTTTACTATGGACATCCGTTGCTAATTTAGTTATTTTATTTTGGAGGCTTGCCGTTTCAGATAAAATATATTTCTTCAATTTAACTGAGTTAGTAACATTATTGATATACTCTCTTAACATTTTCTTCTGTGGCGCGCTCAAGCCTGCATATTTTTCATTAAATTTGTCGACTACTAATTTACTAGCTAAAATCCGTACATCTTTATGTTCTGATGTGAGACTTGGAACACTTTCTTGCTTCTTAGGACGTCGCTGGATGTGCTCGATTAACGTAAATTTACTCGACACATATTCTTTAGGGTCATCTGCTTCTGCATACTCAAAAAGTTTATATGTTGTTGCATGTACTTTATAATTTTTAACTCTAGATTTGAAGAAGTCTTCGACTATATAATTAGTTTTTAAATCTTTAATTAAATTATATTTGTCTCTTCGCAGTCTAGACTCGTTTATTTCTTTTCTTGCTGTTAAAACTGCATTGAGGAATTTTTCTGCCCGTTTTTCGGACGGAAATCTTTCGTCTGCTACCGTACGATATAACTTTAATTCTTTTTGAAGCTCTGATTTAGAATTGTAGTGTTTTTTAATAATTTTAAGTGCCTTGGACTCTCTATTATTCATCGTGTCAGAAGCAACCTGTCTCACGAGCAATTCAAATACTAGTCCGGTGTTTTTTACCTTTGAATGTTTTATTCGGTTCATGAAAGTGCGCCCTGTATATTCAATATTTTTTAATAAATATGCTAGTGTTCCGGTAATCCATACTAGATTATTCTTCTAATAATTGTGACTCATCTAACATCGTGCCGTTATCATCAATTTTATCTTCATTCAACATCGTTTGTTGTATTATTTTCGGAGTCTTGAACGATGCTTTCATCGCCCCTATCAAGTTATTTATCTCAACATTCTCTGTGCTTAGCGGAGAGTTGCCTTTATATTTATGCTGTAGAGGTGACTTGTCTGTATCGAATGCGTTTCCTAAAGATTTTATTGCTAATGGATCTCTACCATATGTAGAATTATGGGACTTTCCAGTAATAGGTCCTTCGGGTCGGCCCGGGCCGGCTACATGTTCTTGTTCTTGGCCTGGCAACAATCCTTCTTTATTAGCGACGTGCATCGATGCTATATCATGCGGTGTTCCAAATGACTGATTTGACTTCTTGGGGTCATTGCCTTCACTCTTAATCTGTTCTTTTCTAAATGCCTGTTTCAAGTCTTCAATCACTTGGTCTTGCTCTGCTATCCACTCGTCTTGACTCAACCCAAATAAATTCTCATATATCCATCGTTGAGAAAATAAAGTAGATTCGATCATCGAAGTTGCTAATCCAATCTTTTCATTCAACGTTTCAACTTTTTGTTTTTCGTATACTAATGATGGATTTGTTAATGATAATTCAAACCCTATTAAATCTTCATCCTCAAACCCTTGTGAATATAAATGAACGATTGCTATTTTAGTTAACTCAGAAACAAATATTTTTTGTAACCTTTCTATTGTTCTTGCAAATCTTACATCTTCTGCAGCTAAAGTGGCTTTACCTTCTACACCCTCATCATATCCTAAAAATGCTTTTGGTATTTTTAATGCTGAAAATAATTTATTTTTTAAATAATCTATATCTTCAATTTGTCCGTCACTAGACAATCCAGGTAATGATTCAATTGCTGTTCCAGATTCGCCGCCTCTAACAGGCAAAAAGAAGTCTTCAATCATATTCTGCATATTAAATTTAAGATTATAATCTCCAGTCTTTTCATCAATATAAGGAACCTTTTTCATTTTATTAATGATCTGCTGAATATGGTTATCAACTTCTGCTGGCGGAATATTTCCTACATCTATTTTAAAGATCCTTCTTTCCGGAGCGCGCATAATTCTATGAATCAACATCGCATCTTCCATTAATGTCAATTGTTTATAAACTTTACGAGCTCCTTCTATCATCGACTTTCCGTACGGTAAAAAGTTTGTATCTGATAGTAATCTAAAGTGAGCTATTTCAAATGGTTCAAATTCTTGCATTGTGCCACTTCCTCCGGCTCCACTCCATTGATTGTTTCCGCCTCCATGGGTATTTTCCAATACAAATTTATGTGCATATGGGTTTTCTGGGTCAAAGCCTTCATCGCGTCTTAGTTCGTATGCTGATATCGGCGTTACATTTACTATGCCAATCTGTTCTTCAATATCTAAATGTAAATAAAAATCTCCATATTTACATGCGTTCCGTATCCATGGCCATAAATTATAATCTATATTTAATACGTCATAAAATAAATTTCTTAATATTTTTCTTATTTCATCATTCGGAGATGTAATCGTCAATGTGTCGCCATCCGCATCTTTAACAGTTGCTTCATCGGCATATATATCAAGAGCCGATGATAATATCGGGTCCATATCCATTGCCTCATAATCAGTAAATAATTCTATCTTAGATGTATGAAATGTCTGGCTTTGATTATATGATCCATAACCAGGCATGCCTCTTTGTACTCCAGAAAATCGATCTACAAACCGTTTGTTGGTCATATTCCCTGATGATTGTAGTCTATTTGTGTCGACAGCTCTTAGTCGATTTTTTGAGATTCTACGGACTACAACATTCGTCGCAAATAGTCTACCTAATCGTGCCCTTAATGATTTATCTGTCATGATTTTCCAATTTTATATAAATATCTTGTTACTTTAAAAGCCATGTCAAATCTTCGTTATCCGGGTCGCCGGATTTCCAACCCCACTCTTTTGGCTTAGAAGTGCCCGCTGAATATAATCCTTGTGATTTTCCGAGATGGCCTAACGCCTTTCGCGATAAATCAATTCCTTGTTGATGTAATCTTAGTGCTGTATCTCGTACCCATAATGCAATACCAAATGCCATTACTAAATCATCATTATATCCTCGCTGTGCTTCTGCTCTCTGCCCGTTCCATATAAAGACATATAATTCATCTATCAATCGTTTTGACTTTACAATTGGAGATTTTTCTCTAAAATATGTTTCTAATTTAGAAATTATCAAAGGTCTTGTTTTCGATGTTGTTGAGAATCCCGGGACTTTTTGCCCTTTATTCTTTAAATCATATCCTTTCCTTAGATGTACGTCCTCATCTACATACGCATCTTGCTTGTAAGAATAATATAGATTTTCATATCCTTTATCAATTGCAACTTGTATTACTGCCCATCCTATATTTGCATTCTCAATTACTAGTAAAGCATTATTCCATTCGGTTGCAACGGATATCAACATGTTGCCATATTCCGTTGTTCCTATCTTGCCTTTATATTCCGCTACCTGCTGCATAGTTTTAATATCTAATACATGGAATGCAGAATAGTCAGCTCCATCTCCCCGGGCGACGTCTGCTACAACTACATAAGATGTTGCATAATTAGGATATTCCCATATCCAATAATTAGAATCAAATCCTCTCTTTTCTTTTGGCTCTTCTACATACGTCTGTTCATACCATTGAATGATGGGGCCATCGACTACTGTGTGTCCGGACGAAATAAAATCACAATCACACTCTTGCGCGGCCATTTTCTCACCTAATAATTCATCTTGTTGATCTCGCCATAGTTGATCACGTTCTGGATGCATTGACCAATGTAGTTTGATAGGATTGAATTGTCCGCCGGCTTCGGCATCACACCATGTTTTATGAAATAAGTTACCTGTTCCGTTAGGGGTCGATAACATGATAGCTCCTCCACCTGTTGCTAATGTTTGTTGAGCTGCTGTCCATATCTCATCTATTCTGTCTACGAATGCTGCCTCATCGATTACCAATAATGACAACGCTTCAGATCTGCCGGCATCGCCTTTTGATGATATAGCTTTTATCTGAGAGCCGTTTTTAAATCTTAATGAAAGTTTATTATCTTCTAATGTCTTACCTTTCAGCCAACTAGGTAAATTATCATGCATCACTCTAACTTTGGTAACAAGGTTCTTTGCAACATCTTGTTTTGTTGCAATTACAAGTACATTGAAGTCGGATTTGAATATCATGCACCATAATGAATATCCGGCAGAAAGAGTTGATATACCTAGCTGTCTAGATTTAAGTACAACATTATATCTATTATCTTTGAATTGTCTTAAGGATTCTTCTTGGAAAGGGTAAAGATTGAAATACATCTTGCCTTTAGTGGGATGTTGTATAATACAATATTTACGCATGAAATGTATGGGGTCCTGAGAACACCGTTTATATTCGTCACGTATAATTTCTTTTATACTTTTCTTCACTGCCATATTATACCTTAATATAAGAAATTATTTGCAGAAAACCAAATAAATTTATGATTATTTTTTAAATCTACGTTTTTTGTCTTCTGGCGCTTTCACGCGCTTTTCCATAGTCCGGCCACCAAAGTAAGCGCCTATTACAGTGATTAGAACTAGTTGAAGTAAGTCCGTCCATTTTTCCTCGACTACAAAAGAAATGGCTCCGGCGTCTATAAATATCATTAACACTGTTGATACGACTAGAAAAACTAAAACTAATGGTCTTACATTTTTTGATAGCCATGAATCGGAATTCATATCTGCGGCCCAACGGTCGGTTATATTTTGTTCCATTTTAGTTTCGTAATCAGATACCAATTCTTGTATTTTTCTTTCAGCTTCTAACTTTTCTTCTTTGGAGGTTGTTAAATTATCCAATACGCCGCCAACACCTTTTACTAATTCCGTTGCTCCTGCAGAAAATATTTTATTAAGTATACTCATATCCTTTTCCTTTTTAATCTCCGAACGACTTCCTAATATTAGATTTTAATGCAGAGTAATCAGCTTCCATTTTTTCGATAAATGCAGAAATATCAATCTCACCCCTGTCGCCTTCAGCATTTTCCCATGTAGTCTCTTTTACTTGTGTTTTTAATATTTCAACTTCTTTGTCGGAATCTTTAAACCATGCTTCTGCATTCGACTTCATGATGTTCTTTTCGTATTCAGCCCATGCATCCGGCCCTTGGAGCTTAATTTTTGACTCTTCGGCAAGCACACATCCGAAGCATTTTTTCCGTTTAAACCAAAATTTGAAATTTAGTCGTTTTTCTTTTTCGTGCATACTAGTACCGCATGATGGACATGTCGAAGGAACCTTAAGGATATCTTGAATACTCTTTAATATACTATTTTCTGGTTCACGTGATTTAAATCCATCATGTTGTGTAATACGAGTTCTGTATCCATTTTCGTCTGTCTCTACCCAGATCCTAGGAAGACCATCTTCAAACTTTTCTATAATATCTTGTTCCGGAATTTCTTTTTTTGTCTTTCCGGTGTATATAGATTTTTTGGTCTGGGTTCGATGTTCGCCAACTAACATTTGTTTGACGGCGTTTACATTTTGTAACTTATTTGCCATATTAATTTGATTGTCTAATTTTCTTAATTAGCATTGAAATATTCCCTTTCAAGTTTAAACTAGATACTAAGTCTGCTACAAATTCTGCTTGTTGTGATGCTGGCTTATTTTTCAATGTCCTTCTCAACATACTCATTGCTTGTGTTTTGTCGACTTTGCCTAGACGAGTAGTAAGTTGCTTACTAACAGCTTCTTCCGTGGGTTCCGGGGTTGGTGCTGCCGATAGTCCACCTTTCATTAACATTCGTGCTAATATCTTACCGGTTCTAGGAGAATCGCCAGATATTGCCTGGACTACTTTAAATAGTCCAGATGCTTGTTGCTGGGGTGTTCCTTGTCCTAATGCCCTTTTCAGCATTTTAATAGCGTTCGTCTTTTCCGCCGCGCCTAATTTTGCTCCTACTGATGCTCGAGCACCAGGGGCCTCCGTCAGAGATGATTTGATCTGTCTTCTAATCATTCCTCTTAATGTAGTTTCTTTCATTGGTCGTCCTTTTAATCTTTTATATAAATATGCCGTGGGTTACTATATCAATCTATTTTGTAAAGCCTTTATCCATAGCAAAATTAGCTCTACTAAATTCTACTCTATCTACAAATTTAACACCATTGCCAATATGATCGACTGCCACATACCCTTCCGGAGCCGTAACTTTTAATCCGCCTTGTCCATCATCGACAAAATGTTTTGTATTGTAAATAGCGTTATTATACTTTTTAACAAATATTAATTTAGCATCTGATAATAATTTTGATACTTTGAATAAATTAATTATATCTTGTTGCCGGGTTTGGAATAGATTCATTTGTTCTTGTCCGACTGCAATTGCTTTTGCACGACCTTTATCAGATTTTAGTTTTGCAACTCTCTTGTCTATTCTTTGAATTTGATACCATTTCTGAAACGCTTTAAATGATACGTCCGGATTATTTACAAATTGGCCGGCCCTAATTTCATTGTTAAGATAAGTATTTAAATCTACACTTGGCAAATTATCATAATTTATTTTTATTGCATCTGCTCTTTTGATTAGTGCCACAACATCTTTTGCTTCATCAACAGTCAATGTCACTACGCCCGTCGTATCTTTAAAGAATGCATCATCAAACCAAATATTAGGATTTTTATTTAATCCATCAACATCTGCTCCAAATTGTGCTCCCGAATCTAATGATTGATATGTTGTATGAAATACTATCCCTATCTTGGCGGCCGCTACCTGTTTCCCGAGCTCGGAGCCGACTTCAACTGCATAAGTAATAGTATTTGGTCTAAATGATAAATGGGGCTTGCCGTCTATATTTGTAGATTTTACCATACTCGAATCAAACATAAAATCTCCTTGCAAAATATTTTTGATACCTAATGTAGGAAAATATTCTAAAGCTAACTTTAGTTTTCTAGCTAGGCCAGGTGCTTGTCCATGATTAATATCTATATCTTCTCTTGTATAGTTAATTTTAGGTATTTTATTAAAGACGGACTTTGTTGCTACAAAGAATTTTCCGTTATCTGGATTGATGCCTGTAAATATTGCTGGGGCGCCATCCCATTTGACCGATGTATTTACTTTTGAATCTGAATTACCTTTTAGGTTTTTAAGTAATTCTATTAAGAATGATCGAGCTTGTTTATATCCGCCTGGGCCTTGGGTCAATATTAATTCTTCTAAATGAGTTAAATGTGTATTTGCTTTAGCTTCTGTTAGTAATTCTTTGAATGAATTACTCCACCACTCACGCGTTAATACTTGTTCTTCTTTTGGTTCTTGTGGCACAATTCTCATTCTCATAGCTGATCTTCCATTAATTAATAGGTCTCCCTTTTCATTCCAAGTAACTGTCTTTACTACAACTTTTTTATTTTTAAATTTACCCATCAGTACTGTGTCGCCTATATTAATTGGTAAGTTAATATCTTCTCTTAATGTTGTTGGGACTCCTAGTACCTCATCTTCACTTGACTCAATCGATGTTTCCGCGTCTAAGAAATCTAAAAATTTATATCCAACTGATTGAGCTATTTTTGATATTTGTTTTCTCCATAACTTATACGCAGGAGAACCTTTATAATCTTTCATATAATCTGTACCTCCGAATTCATCTCCTTTTACTCCAGTAGGAAAATAAGACACTGTCATGACAGGTCCGTCCGGGAATTTTGTATCATGTACCTCTAATGGGCTATCCTTTATAATATAATTTACAACTTCAAATCCTAGCCGGCGCGCCATTTCCGCGGACTTCTTTTTATAAGTCGCTAAATTTCCATATAGATATCTGGGGCCGTCATCCGCTGAAGTATCTGCTAAGCCTGTCATACTTCCTTCCGCTAAAAATGATTCTATCGCTTCAGACTTTAATTGAGAAAATTTAGATTGCAGCATCATATAAATGTTAGGGTCAAAGAATCCCATCACATCTTTAAATACTTCTGGATCTGCTGTTGCTAATACCTGTCTTAATGTCGTTCCTGACATTTCTCCAAAGCCAGGTATTTGAATATCAACATGAGGTGCGACTACTAAATATCCATGTTTAGTAAACGGCAGCAAGTTTGATTTATTATCTTCATAATTTTGAAAATAACTAGGGTCTCCATTTTTCTTAAATCCTATTTTAAATCTAGGATTTTCTTTCATATCTTTCGCACCTACCGCAAATAATAATGCAGTTGTTTCCGGGTCATATTTACTAGTTAATTCTTGTGCTTGGTAAGGATTTTTAACTTGAATAACGTTTGTCACGCCATGTTTTTTCATTACCGAATATTTTTCTTTAAAATTTAATGGTGATTTTGGTAAAGTTACTTTATCCGATGTTACTACGAATGTATTTGCTTTGCCATATTTACTAGCCAATTTTTTATAGACTGCTGCATGATGTTGCCCCATAGGCTGGAACCGGCCTGGGTAGATGACTAAGACGGTCTTGACTGGAGACTCTGTTAACATCTGTTCTATTATGGAATGTCCTAATGTTTTCATTTTGAGTCTTTTATATAAATATTCTTCTATGCATGATTATTTCCTAATATGAGCCATAGGTAATATCGCTCATTTTGTAAGGCGGGCCGGAAGAATCAACTCTGGAGCTACTTAGGCTAATATTTAGGGGGTGTAATGTTATTCTATCAAAATAGCATGTCGAATGATCTCCAATTGAATTGTTCCCGTCCCAACTATCTAAACGTAAATTCATGAAGTTTGGAATCCCGGCCGAGCCGGAGAATTTAAAACACATATCAAATTTTT
>Ga0080013_1003765_pt1 | contig 15541 bp, 6 predicted proteins | sample ETNvirenome_6_85_FD_69236 | JGI IMG/M metagenome (GOLD analysis project Ga0080013, IMG submission 69236) | Marine viral communities from the Pacific Ocean - ETNP_6_85 (SPADES assembly) (version 2) | ecosystem: Environmental > Aquatic > Marine > Oceanic | place: Pacific Ocean | collected 2013-06-19
TCCCCAAACCTATGGTAAGGAGGTATGATGTCCCCATCGACAGGATCAAGGCTCACGTCCCGACACTTATAGAAGAGGCTCGACGGACGCAGCAGTCGTCTTTAGGGAAAAATATCACGACGCGGTCGGGCGATAAGATGACGGTGGACGAAGTGTTCCGCGCGACATACCGGGAGGATGAGGTAGTCGTTGACCTGACAGGGATTGAGCCCTCGGAGATCAAGTTTGATACGGGCCACGGCGTGGTCCGACATCCGAACCGTGCCGCAAGGATTGCCAGGGGCGAGTTTGTAAGCGGAGCTGACGAAGTAGCGCAGGCAAAAGAAATGCACACCTACTTTCCGGAAGGTGACGCGCAGGCAGCAAAGAATTTTGAGGAATATGCCGCTGAGATACACAGGTTTATCCAGCCACCAAACCCATTACCACAACCAGGGCCAGGTGGCCCACCGCTCCGTAAATACCCACCCGTAGGTGGTGGATCTTTTGTCAGCGAAGAGGCCCTGTCCCCCGATGCCATACGCGTATGGCACGGCACGCCCTACAAGTTCGACCCGGAGCCTGGAGCCCCTCTCGGGAGGTTCCGCGACGACAAGCTCCTCACTGGCGAAGGGCATATGACATTCTCCGCCGGGCACTACCTGAACGACGCTGGGCACGCGGTGGCGAAGAAATACAAGCAAAACGTGGCGCGTAAAAGGTTCGGCGAAGACCCTGTCTGGCATCTGGACGGGAAGCCTGTGAAGCCCCAAGAAGGCCAGCCCGTCCTGGGTGGAGAAGACAGACCATACCACCTGGCTGAGATGGAGAGGCTCTTGGAGATGACCGGGCTGGAGGACATGCCCGTAGCCGGTTATCGACCCATTAAAGAAACTCGTCTGAGCAAAACGGATGTGGGTACTCGCCTCGTGGGGAAGCAGCGAAACGCCGCCTTGGCCTACGCCTATGAGGTCCTGGAAGACGCTTCCAGAAGGGCAGATGGTGCCCCGGTAACGATGGATGACGTTGATAGGACCTTGAAGGCCCATATGGAAGCGCAGAAGGCGCTCCTTGATGACTTCGAGTATCCGATCGTAGGGACCCAATGGAGCGAAGCGTACGTGCCCCTTCAGACGGCAGCAAGGGAGGTGCTCGAGACCTTGCTCCAAACCACCAAGATCAATAAGAAACCTGCCGAAGGATATATCGTCGAGGCCGTCATAAAGGCCGCCGAGCCCGACTTCATCCTGTGGGACAAGCCCTTCTCCGAGCAGTCGAAGAAGATCCAGGATGCGGCAATGAGGATCCTGCCCAAGCCAACAGGGGTTGGTGGCACCAGGGCCCGTGGAGACCCTTCGGGAATATGGAAGTGGGATTCTAGACCTCCCACTGTGTGGAAATCCGAGGCGGCGAAGAGCCGTTATGCAGCGCCCACGCAGAAAGCGGCCCCTAGTCTAATTAGTCACGGATACCCCGTCCAGTCCGGACCCTGGCAGGGTGGGGAAGCCAGTACAACCAAAGAGGCGCTGGCACTGCTGAGGCAGCAGGTAGAAGAAGTCGGGGCTCTGGGTATGTTGCCTAGGGGGACAGAAAACCGAAAGCGAATGCTCACCGAAACTATCAAGGCCCTGGAGTCCGGAGACCTCATCTTTGACCCGACGCGCACCGGCGAATGGGTCATCAAGGACGACGCCATCGGACGCGATATCTGGTTCGGCGTCAACGAACTGCACAAGCGCGATGACCTCGCCGCCCGTGACCAGCTCCTCTCTGAAGGTGTGCGCGGCGTGAAGTTCCTGGACGCGGACAGCAGGGTGCCTCGCTGGAAGTCTAGGTGGGCCGATGACTCGAAGGCCGACGAGGGCGTTTCGATCCAATTTCCGCAACCTGACCCAGAGTACATCCATCCATACCATAGAGATGTTTCGAAGATGTCAGACGCAGAGGTTCGCGACGAGGTCAAGACTGCGGCGGACACCGCGATCGATAATTACGAGGGCGACGCCGAGTCGGCAATCCGACTCCTTCGCCGCGAACAGCCGGCCCAATTGCAAAAAAGAGACGCGAGTGATTTTGAGGTAATTATTGAAGAGCAGCGGGCATTAATAAATAATAGAGCTGCTGACCTGATCGAATCCGGCGATCTCGTTCCGGAAGCCCCCAAGATCACTCACAACTGGGTAGTGTATAATCCCGCGGACCTAGAGATACTGAGGATCCTCGGCCTGTCCGCGATACTGCTCGGCGGTGGAGCGGCCCTGTCTGGAGAAATAGGCCTGCCGAGAGGTCAGGACGCAGTAAACCCGTTACCACAATAAGAGGAGGAGGAGCAAGGTTATGGCGACAGCGAAAAAGGCAACTACGGCGAAGGCTGGTGAAGAGAAAACGGTGGAGCTTACGGTATCGCAGCTGGAGGGGCTGGTAGATGGCGCGGTAAAAAAAGCCCTCGAGGCCGCACCGGCTCCGGCACCCGCTGCACCCCCGGCACCGCAGCGCATGACCAATGCCGATTTCATCCATATGGGCAGCAACCCACTACGGCAGACGCAGGAGGACGTGACGATGACGGCCCTGACGGTAGGCCCCGCATCCCACGGTGGGGAGTTCATGCCCTGCGTTCCAGAGTATGTAGCTACCAAGGACCGGGACGACCACAGGCCGCTCATTAACGAGATAGAGGCCTTGGGTTATGTCGTAGAGCTCCACGGCGTGGAGTTCCAGGCACGCTTCGAGCCTACCGACGAGGACAAGGTGCTCCTGAAGGACGCCAAAGCGCCCCCGGAAGCCGCCCCACTGATTCAAAGACTTCAGAAATCGGAGCCCCTCAACAGCCGGGTGTGGCTGCAGAAATGGTTCGACGGCAAGCCGGTATCCGGGGAGAGGACTATCGACGAGATGGTCGCAGACGTTAAGCACGGCTCTCCAGCAGAGGTGATAGGCGCCGTCCAGTCGCAGATGGCCACGGGCGTGGAGACATTCAGTCACCTGGATAATTTGGGTACCGAGGCCGGCATAGAAATCGGCCAGAGTGATCTTTCCAGAATCGACTCCGTGAAGATTTAAGAGGGAGGTTGCCGTGACGGCTACCAAGATCCTGACGATGGGCACCAGGCGTGCAGGGTTGCCCATCAGCCAGACAGAGTATAAGGACACCGCGAGAGACTGGCTCAATATGGGCTTCAAGGACCTCGTGGCGCGACGTACCTGGCTATGGAGGTATAAGGAGGGGACTATCACTACGGTGGGCTCACAGAGGACCTATGCCCTCGCCAGCGATGTCCTGTATACCCTCAAGGGATCCTGGGTCCACGTCACCGACGATGTGCCTATGGCGATCTCCGATGTCAGGGACCTGGACGTGGCAGATCCGGACGAGTCGACGACGGGCGGCAGCAGAATCGCCGCGGTGGTAGGCATCTCCGGAACCACGGGGCTGTGGCAGGTGGACCTGGCAGATACGCCCGATGCCTCCTCGGAGACGATACGGTATCGGTATATCATCAAGGCCCTGGAGCTGGCCGACGACGGCACGGATGACGGTACGGACCTGGACCTCACCTACCCGGACTGGGTGCAGCACGCCCTGCACCTGTATGTCTCGGCATTCCTCAAAGGGGAGCATGGCGATGCGTCCGGGCAGATCACGGATTTGCAGCTATATGAGAACCAAATCATCAAGCAGGAGCTGGTAGACAGCCAGGCGGCAGGACAGGACAGGGTCATCCTCAGCGGTGCTCCTGAGATGACAGGGGCGGAGTTTCGCGTCCTTTCTCTGGATGTGGGGGCATAGATGGCCAGGCGTGAGATAGAGCGTTCAATGCAAGCTCTGCAGGCCTCAGGCCCCCCAGGGGTAGACGGATACCCCGTCCAGTTCGGACCCTGGCAGGGTGGCGTAAACTACGCCGCTACGGGAGACAACACCCAGCCCAACGAGCTCTATGCGATGCTCAATACCGAGGTGGACCCTGCCGGGCAGTGTGTCAAGCGTCCGGGTTTCGATGTGTTCAACAGTTCGGCACTCAACAGCGCAGCCACGGTCACGGCCCTGGGATACCACGAGTTCACCGCGGCGTCTTCATCGAATTTCGCCATTATAGGCAACAAATTTTATGAGAGTCTCAGCGGCACCCCCGCAGATAGGACGGGCGGCCTGACCATCACTGCAGGGGATGACAAAACCTGGCACTTCGCGGATGCCAACGGGACCCTGGTAGGCAACAATGGCGTCTCAGGTGACGCCCTGATAAAATGGACTGCCGCAGGGGGAAACATAGCCGCCCTGACGGTCGACTCCAGGTTCACCTGGGCCAAGTGGTGGGCCTGGTGGGACGGAAGGGTCTGGGCCGCCAACAACAGCGTATCAACGGACCAGACCAACTACTCGAGCAACAGTGATATCGAGACGTGGGCCGCGACCGATTACGTCAACCTCACCACAGACGTTACAGGCATAGCCCCCATGGGCAATGAGTTCCTGGTGATCCACGGCAAGGACCGCGTGGATATTATCTCCCCTACAAACGTATCGGACCAGCCCTACCAGAGGTATGCCCGAGCATCATACGGCACCGTCTCCGGCAGGGCCATAGCCACCGTGCCCAAGCCTGGCGGCGGACACCACCAGGTATATCCACGGCGTGATGGTTTCTATTCATTCGACGGCAATGGCGAGGCCCGTAAGATTTCTCAGCGCCTCGACGGAGAACGCTACTGGGAGAACGTCAACAAAGACCGGCTGTTCCAGAGCTTCCAGATCACATATCCGCGCAAGAACTGTGTATGGTTCTGGATCCCCTACGGATCGGGACAGACGAATATGAACCACGTCATCATATATGACTACCTGCGGAACATTTTCTACGGTCCCTATGACGGAACAGGGACGGTAATGGAGCGCAACGCCGGGGCCCTCATAAACGACATACCCCATGCCGGCGGGCTGTCTACAGGATACGTATACAAACATGAGACGGCCAACAACGACGATGACAATACGACCAATAACAAAATCGATGGATGGTTTGAGACGTCGTCAATACCCCCGCAGGGGCTGGATATGCGGTGCCGCTGGTATCACGCAATCATAGCGCACCAGGCCACCGGGCTGTGGAGTCTCAATGTCACACAGATGACGCCAGGCATCTCCAGCAACGAGTACTCATTCGATATGACCGGTGGATTCGATGCCGTGGGCACAACATTCACCGTAGGCACCTCCTCGATAGGCGGCGGGAAATCTACCAGCCTCGAGGAGATGCGACTCGAGGGATACGACCCATACTCGATGATCAAGGTCCGCAACGCTGAGGCCAGCCAACACTACAAAATAAGATCTATCACGCAGGTATTCAAACCCCTCGGAAAACACCGAAATATCCACGCATAGGAGCGTTCATGGCCGTCCTACCGCAGACTCCCGTCCCTGGAGGCGACAACCCGCTTCCGGACGCCAATAACAAGCCGCCTGTAAGCCCTACGGGCGGGCTGCCGGGTCAAAGCGGCATAGCTAAACAGATACGGCAGAATATCAACCCGCTCCTACAGCAGCATGTCACCGATAGGCTGTCGAAGGGCCCGGGGGAGCTGTCCGCGCAGACGCGCCGTGAGCTCGCCGATTTCGAGGAACGGTCCAAGCAGGTCCGTGCCGAGGAGGAGCTCAAGCTGCAGAGGCTGGGCGTCCTACGCAACGCAGGAGCGCCCCTGAGGGCGCTTCCAGAGCTCACAGGGCAACTGGAACGCGCACGCCTGGATATTCTGGCCCGTGGGGAAGAACGGCGAGCACAGGCCTTCCAGGGAGGTCTGGCACTGTCAGGGCAGGCCGCAGGAGAACTGTTCACCACGGCGGGTCTTACGGGAGAGCTGTTCGGACAGAAGACCCTGGCCCAGCAGCAGCAGGATATCGATAACGACAATGCAGCATTGCAACGGGCGATCAGCCAGGGGCAGACCACCGGTATATTCACTGACCCGGTAACAGGGGTGACACAGGATACCCTCCAGGCACGATTGGCGGATAAACAACACGCCCTGGATCAGGCCCTCGCCCTGGGTACTATCGATGGGCAGAAGACGATTGCCCAGCAGCAGCAGGACATTGATAATGATAATGCGGCATTACAGAGAGCCATCAGCCAAGGTAATGTTACCGGAATCTTCATTGATCCGGTGACGGGTGTGGCGAGTGATATACTCCAGAAACAGTTGGCGGATAAACAGCGGGCCCTGGATGAGGCCATCGCCCTCGGGGAGGTAGGTGGGGAACTTACCCTGGAAGGGCAGAGCCTCGAGATAGACCAGCTCAACGCAGCCCTGCAGAGAGCCATATCACAGGGCCAGTCCACCGGCGTATTCGTAGACCCAGAGACCGGCGTGATGCAGGATACCCTGGAGAAACAGATAGCTGATAACCAGCAGGCCCTGGCCGAAGCGGCCCTTACCGGCGTATTCGAAGGCAGCGACACGCTGTCAGGCCAGAAGATGGCTATAGACACGCTCAACGCAGCCCTGCAGAGGGCCATTAGCCAGGGGCAGCTCACGGGGACCTTCGTAGATCCCGTTACCAATGCGACACAGGAGACCCTGGAGAAACACATAGCTGATAACCAGCAGGCCCTGGATGAGGCGGCCCTTACAGGCGTATTCGATGGGGAAGACACGCTGGCAGGCCAGCAGCAGAACCTTGCGGACCTCAACGCTGCAATGGATCGGGCTATCGCACAGGGGCAGCTCACGGGGACCTTCATAGATCCGGATACCAATGAATCTTCCGTGTCCCTTCAGTCAAAGATCGCCGATGCACAACAGAAGCATCAGACGGCACAGCTGACTGAGCTGAACCGAGCGGCAGTGATCGAGGAGAATCTCAGGGCCCTCAACGCTGCAATGGATCGGGCTGTAGCCCAAGGCCAGCTCACCGGCGTCTTCGTAGATCCGGATACCGGGAAGGGGAGCCAGACGCTGCAAGCCGAGCTGACTCGCGCCGAACTCGCCCTGGACCAGAGCATACGCAACGGCGATATGGTCATCAATCAGCGCGACGTGGCTGTACGTGAGGCACAGCAGGACGTAAACGCCCTCAATGCCGCTATGGCCCGCGCCATCCAATCTGGTGAGGCCACAGGGGAGTTCACAGACCCTATCAGCGGGGACTCGCAGGAGACGCTCCAGGCCGAGCTGAATAGGAAATCCGCCGCACTGGCACAATCGCAGCATAACCTACAGGAAGGCCTGGCCGTGGGCAGGTTCGGCGATAAGCCCACCCTCGACAAGCTGCGTCTCGACGAGGCCGTCAGGGCCGCCAAGGCCGGGGAGGTAATATCCGCGGACCAGGTGGCGGAGATCACACGCTCCAACCTCGCGGGGGAGAGGCTGCAGTCGGGCGAGCTCACGGGCAGCTATACGCACTGGAACCCGGCTACAGAGAAGTGGGAAATGACGGCAACGCTGGAGTCACTGCAGCAGGACTTCGACCATATCCTAGAGATGGGGAACCTCACCGGTGCGGTGAAATATGAAGACGCCACGGGGACAACCATCACCAAGGACACGATGGCCGCGAAGCTCATGGCCTTCGAGAAAATGCAGGCGGCTGGGCTGATCGACATAGACCCGGTCACGGGGCAACCCTCGACCACGGCTATGCAGACCCTGGAGGCACAGGCACTGCAGCTCGAAGACGACATACAGAACGGAAAACTGTCACTACAGCAACAGGCCCAGGCCTTTGACCAGAACGTGACCGAGGCGGAGATTACAGGGCTATACAACAAATTCCGTGGAAGGGCAGGGCAGTTCTTCGCGGCCATGGATACGTCCCTGGGGGACATGAATTTCATCGCGGAGTTTGACTTCAACGCCGACGGCACGATCAACAATCTCGACTGGAACGAGTTCCAGGAGGCATCCCAGGGTGGAGGCGTTCAGACGGAGGGGGCCAAGGCACTAGTAAGCGAGCTGGCCAACCAATCGCTTACCCGTGACCTGGAGACGGCAGGGGTCACGGGCAACTTCCAGTATAAAGATATCGATGGCAACACCGTCACCGTACAGACACGAGAGGAGCTCGACAGGCTCTTCCAGCAGGATATAGAGGCAGCACAGCTGTTCGGAGAGAGGCCACCGCAGACATTCTCCTACGACCTCCTACAGGAGAAAACGGAGGGGGCTTTTGTCAAGGGCACGGACCTGGGATACGACGCAGCATTCGATATCAACCAGGACGGCATCACAGACCTATCAGACAGGATCGTATACCAGGATATGATGGACGCTGCGAATCGAAACCGGGTCCGGAGGTTGCTGCGGAGCGGGGTTCTCTTCGACGATCTGGACTTCAAGGACCAGGTGAAGGCCGGCCAGGAAGGTATGGTGGACGAGCAGGGCAACGTCATCCCCGACGCTATATCTATCGACGAGGAGACGCGCATCGACTTCTTGGGTGGTGACGCGGAGACGGGCGCATACGTGTATCGGCCGGAGGGCTCACTGACCCTGGCAGCACGGCAGCTAGGCGTCACAGAGGCACAGGTAGGCGAGGCTGCCCGGCAGTTTAACAGGACCTTCGGAGAAGAAGTGGCGCAGTTCAAGAGCCAGATGTCCGGGTTTATGGTCGACGAGAACGGATATGCCGAGTTCATCAATGTATGGAATCCAGAGACCCAGCAGTATGATATTCGCCAGCCCACGACGCCTGAGCGCGAGCAGTTCGAGCTGCAGATGGAACAGATAGAGACGCTGATGCTCTCCACAGAGGCCCCATCGTTCTACAGAATCAATGAAAGCAAAGGAAGGATCAAGGCCTTCGAGAGGGTTATTACCAGGCAGGAAGCTATCGATGAGGGGTATATCAATGAAGATGGTTCCGTGGGGTGGCGCGTCCTCGAGCAGAACGCGTCAAACCTTGGGGCAGGGTCTACCGTCACGGTAGACGGTACCTCTGGTATGGAAGACTTCGCCAGGAACATGGGCCTGGAGTTCGACCCTGACAGCCCACTGGGGCAGGAGCAGCAGTTCGCACTCATACAGTCTCTGATGGGTCTTATGTTCCAGCCCGTTAACCCGACGTTCGGACCTCGTGGACCTACTGGAGCACAGCAGGTAGCAGGGATCATAGATGCCTTTGTTCCTGACAGTTTGAGTCTAACAAAAACAGGGTAAAAGGATAATACGATGACCAGGCTCGAAAGAGAAAAAATAGAAAAAAAGAAAAGAGCTGTATTAGATAAGTTCAGTGCTGGAGACCCTCTCTCCCTGGCGGAGCACAAGACTGCCTACGATATGGGCCTGCTGTTCCACGGCGAATTGCAACAGTCGAAGCCTCCCCCTGACCTGCTCCAATCTGTTGGGGAAGCGACTGGAATTAAGACTACCTCGCCCAAGGGCCAATCCCGTAAGATAGGTCAGCCGAGCATCTACCAGACCACGGGTGGGTTTAAGCAGATGGAGCTGCCCGGGTTCGGCGACGTGCCTTTTGATCCGAGCAATCCGAAGAGACCGTTTCGGACAGGACTTACGTCATCTGTAGACCCAGAGGAGTTTGTTTCGAAGATTGTACGGAAAGGTGCGCAGGGTCAGGCTATTACAATGACTGATATGAACTTAGTGGACAAGATGAGTGCGGCTGATGATAACATGGTAAAAAATCTGTTAGAGGACGGTAAGATCACGAAAGATCAGATAGATAAGTATCAAAATTACATGCGCAACCGCATTTTCGGCCCGTCGGGTCCCGCGGAGCCGGGTGGTGATGCGCCTCGCGGAAAGCCGTCTCCGTTTTCTCCTGTAGAGCCGGCGCCATACGAGAAATTCGAAGACCACGGGCTGACAGAGGGACCCGTAACGGTTCCGGATCATTGGTCCCTGCCCGGATTCGATAAGCCGAAGACCCCCGACAGTTTCGACGGGGACCTGGACTTTGGTTCGATAATACGCCGGATGCTGTTCCAGATAGGTACGGCAGGGGTAGGGGCCGCCATAGGCGGAATCGCAGGGGGCAAGCAGGGAGCCTTGGCAGGCGCGGGCATAGGATCGAAACTGGCAGGGCAGGCCGTGGGTATCCACGACCAGCTGAAGCAGCGCGGCATAGCCAATAAGATCCTGGAGACACGGGCGCAGACGGCCCTGACGCAGGCGCAGACAGCACAGACCAAAGAGGACCGTGAAGCCCGAGATGCTTTACCGCAGTCCCTGAAGTCGTTACAGGAACAGGTCAAGGAACAGAAAGACCCGAGGGCACGAGCCGAACTGATAGAGTCATTCCCTGAAAATATGAGGGTGCATTTCGACGGGCAGCTACGTGCCGCGAAGATGGGCATAGCCGTGGAGAATTACAAAGACGCTTTGAAACGCAAGGACATCGAGTCTGCGGCAGAATCACTCGGTCAGATGGGCGAAGGCCATGAGAGCCAAAAGGCCTTTATAAAGCACCAGTCGGACCTTAAGAAGATAGAGGACGATAAGATAGCCGACCTGGCCAGTAAGGCCAAGCGCGAGCAGTTTACGCAGCTCAACAACTCCCTACGCAAGCTGCCTATGCTGATGAACGGCAAGGATATGGAGTTCAATTACGGCAACCTGATGGCGGCGCATGAGGATTGGACGAGAAGTAAGGCCCGGGGTGACAAGGACCTGGGTATCAAAGAGATCGCGATGATCAACTCCTTCCAGAGGTTGATCGATCCAGCCACGGTGCGCGAGGGCGATGTGGCCCTACAGAGAAGTTCCCAGAGTTTTTGGGATCAGTTCAAGCTGCAAATAGAGCAGGTCCATAAAGGTAAAGTAATCGATGAAAGTTTGGGCGCCCAAATGATCCAGACGGCCAACCAGCTCCTGTCAGACCAGAGGACCCGGGCGAAGGTGGAAGCGGATGCCTTCCTGGCGAGTGCGGAGATGGTGCAGTATGATGAGGACGTGGTCGAGGCGGCCCTGAGTGGTTTGGGTGACCTGGTGACGCCGCTGGCGGCGCATTGGGAAAGCAAGACCATAGAAGAACTCGAGGCAGAGCTGGCACTGAATCCAGGTAATGCTGCCGCGGTAGACGCGTGGCGCAAAAAACAAGCGGGGCAATAATGGCTCTGACGCCAGAAGAACTCGAAGCCATACGGAAGAGAACGGCTGCCAGGCAGCCCTTGGTGACGGTTTCTCCGGAATCCACGGATGTATCCACAGGCCTTACCGATACGGAGCTGGCTGGGATACGTGGCCGTGTGCAGGAACGTGGCTCTGTGGATCTCAAGGTCGAGACTCCTGAGGTGGCACCCAAACCCGACCATATCATACCGATTCCGGGTATGCAGATATCCATACCATCGAAGCATGTCCCTGAGGCTATGCGGCCATATATGCCCAAACAGCCGACGATGGGTCAGGTTGCAAGGGGCTCCGCGAAGTTTTTTCCCGAGCTCCTCGAAACCTTGGGATCGATAGGATCGACAGGCTACGGCCTACTTACGGATCCAGAGAAGCAGGAGGAGGCCCTCGGCATGGCAGGGGTAGTAGGCCGAGGTATCAGGGACATCGCCGGCAGGCAGATGACACCGGGGCTGATCCAAGCAGATTCGCCCGAGGCTGCAGCTGTCAGGAGTATACCTGGCACTGTAGCGGAGGAGTTCGGCAAATTCTACCAGGACCCCGGAGGATACTGGGAACAGAGCCCGGTCGGGGCTCTGGGTATGTTGTCTGTGGGGACAGGAGCCATGGGCAAGGCAGGAAACCTGGTGGATCCGTTGGCCCTACTGGCCCGGGTCTCGGGACAAGGACTGCGGTTTGTCGGAAGGAAGATTGTAAGGGGCAGGTTGGAGCGTGCCGCAGTAACCGCCGGGGTGGGGGAAGAGGCCTTGGAGATAGCTCATAGGATAGGACTTGAGGAGGGATTCGGGGGAGGTCCCAGAACAGAGATCTTCAGTGAGGCGCAGGCAGGGGTCCGGACAGCACAAGGTGTGGCAATGAGGACGGTAGAGGCACTACCGGAGCTGTATGAGTTCGCGGCCACCAGGCTCCTTGATGACATCGCCAAGATCAACGCCGCCAACCCGGGCCTCAAGGTAGATGCCAGGGCTATGCGTAAATCGATCAGCAAGGAGTTGAATGGATCGGGGATTGATATCAGCCTCGACGACGTCGGCAATGTAGTCCTCACTCCTCGCAATAATACTACCGCTATGGGCCTCATTGGTGAGCTCGGACCCATAGAGGAGATGCTCAACCTGATCTCCAACTGGACAGATGATAGCCTGGAGGGTATGTGGACCCTTCGCAAGACGATAGATAAACACAGAAACAAGGCCGGAGACTTTAGCAACAAGACAGAGCTCAACAAATTAATGGTGAATGCGCGTAACAAGATCCGGGAGGCTATGCACAAAGCGGCCCCAGGTGATCCGGACGCTGGCGTCCCAGCCTTCTCCAAGATCGATAATGACTGGGAAGAGTTCACGCACGCAATGGATATCTTCAAGAATGCCCTGGGTATCGATGCTTCCGATGCCGGAAAAATCGCTAGGGTAGATGTGACGGAGCTCCCCGCACTGAACCAGAACGTCTTTACCAAGCTCGGCAACCTCCTTAACCGTAGGACCTCCGGCAACCTGGAGAACTCCAAAGCGGCCTTCCGCGAGATCGACAAGGTCCTCGAGAAGCAGACAGGGGTAAAGGGGTCCCTGGAGGCGGAGCTGGCCGGCGTCAGATTATCAAAAGAGGCGAGCCGTGGAATCACTGGGGCTGTAAGGGGTGGCACCGCAGGGACTATGAGTGGTAGCGGTCTCCTCGCGGCTAACCTGGCGGCACTGCTGGGAGGGGGCGTCACCGGAGCTGTAGCGGCAGGGTTCACCGCATCGGGGCTGGCGTATGTATACAGAACACTCCGTGGCCTGACGGTAGAGAACCCACGAAGTGTGGGCGCGGCCTTCAGGGCCCTGGGAGCCAAGGAGCACCTCGTAGAGGAGTTGGTGGATTTTGCCACGAGAGCACTGAACCACCCGGCGGGCCAGGGCGTCCGGAGGGGGGCGGCGCTAGGAGTAGTGATCGATCGCATAGAGAACAGTAATAGGGCAGGCGGATTCCTGGACGACATAGGCAGCATCTCACGAACACCCTCCACCCTGACAGTGCCGTAAGGAGCTATTATGGGAACCACGACAAAAGGTTACACGCCGACGACAGGGGCCATACCCACCGCGGCACAATGGAACGCGATGGTGGACCCCCTATACACAGAGGTAAACGGGCGCCTGGACGAGGACAACGTGGCGTGGGGTGATGCCGACGGCGTTGTGGTCATACAACAGACGCAGACGATCTCCGGGACAAAGACGTTCTCGAGCACCTCTGGCGTCATAATCAATCACGGTGTGAATCTCGGAGGATCCGCTGCCAGTGCTGCAGCCTGGGGGACGGCCGGCATAGCCCTGGAGGCCAAAGCCACCACATACACCGATTCCGGAACGTCAGGGTCAGCCACGGCTACCAACGCGACGTTTCACAGTTTCGCGCAACCTACGCTGGCCGCTACCAACTCCTCGGTGACCACTACGAATGCCGCTACGGTATATATCGCTGCAGCTCCTACGGCAGGGTCCAACCAGACGATCACCAATGCCTATGCACTATGGGTGGATGCCGGAGCAGTCCTGTTTGACGGCAACCTGTCCGTTGGTGGCACATTGACGGTAACGGGATCCGAAACACGTTCTGCGGATGTCACATACACGGACAATACCAAGCTGACCCTCGGAACGGGCGGAGATGCGGACATATACTACAACGCAACAGACCTGATCATTGATCCTCGCGTAGAAGGGTCAGGCGTAGCATGTATCCTCAACGAGGCAGAGGTCAGGGGTGACGCCGGGGCTGCCGGCATCCTGACGCTGTCCACCGCAGAGACAACAGTCGTCGACGGCAACAAACTCGGGCAAATCGATTTCCAAGCACCCCTGGATTCGGCAGGAACCGATGCTATCCTCGTGGCCGCATCTATATGGGCAGAGGCCGATGATACATTCGCCGCAGACCTCAATGACGCTGACCTGGTATTCGCTGTGGCTGAGTCTGAGACTGCTGCGGAGCGTATGCGTCTTTCGTATGACGGCACCAACGTGGCCCTTGCGTTTACGGGGGGAGATCTGACGATCACGTCTGGTGGTGGAGATATAAGCTTCGATGATGAGAATCTGTCGACGACCGGTACCCTCGCCTCTGGCGCCCTTACATCAAGTGGCGTAATCACTGGAACAACAATTGAAGCAACGGGTGATACATCGTCAGGGGACAACGCGGCAATAGGATATACAGCAGAAGAAGGGCTCATTTTAACAGGACAAGGTTCTACCAGTGATGTGACCCTGAAAAATGATGCGGATACGACAGTATTCACAGTCCCCACAGGCACAGATGATATTTTATTCCCAGATTCTGCTAAGGGTATGTGGGGTGCGTCCAGCGATCTAACTGTATATCACGACGGCACCAATTCCTATATTACCAATTCTGAAGGTGCTCTAAAAATCGCAACAGAAACATCTGGTATAGCCGTAACGATCGGCCATAGTACGTCTGAGGTGACTGTGGCAGACAATTTGACTGTAACAGGGACATTGACAGGGACATTAGCAACAGCCGCCCAGGGAAGCGTAACGAGCCTGGGAACTTTAACAGCCTTGACTGTAGACGATGTAGCCGTTGACGGCAAAGTCATAACGATGACGGGTTCGACCAACGATACGGCAGTGTTTACGGCAGGGACGCATGGCACACTGACCATTGAAACAACTGATGCAGGGGGGGCTGCGGCCAATATTCAGATAACAGCAGACGGCACGGCAGAATTGGCAGGCACAACGGTTACATTAGATTCTGGTGGCGACATAGAATTAGCAGCAGCTTCTTCGGGTGACGTAAACATCCCTGCTGACATCGGTTTGACTTTCGGTGATGATGGGGAGAAAATTGAGGGCGATGGTACCGATCTAACAATTGCCAGTAGTAACCTCATCAACCTCACGGCCACAACAGATATACAGATCCCTGCTAACGTGGGTCTGTTATTTGGTACAGGGGAGAAAATAGAGGGCGACAATACGGACCTTACAGTCACCTCTGGTGGCCTCATCACGTTGACGGCAACCGGGAACACCGTAGTCACCAACAATGCTGTGGTCAGTGGCACCCTCGCCAGCGGTGCGTTGACGGTGACTGGGGCGGCATCCACAACGGGCAATATTCATTTTGCTACCAACAATACATTTTTGACTGGTACGCTCACAGGTAGTGCCACGAGGAATTTGATAGGTTGGGATGACACGAATACCCTGATGCTCAGTCACCTCGACATGAATACGCTCAGGCAGGAGTATGCAGCAGATAATGCAGGTGGTGCACGCTTCCAGTGGCGCAAGTCGAGAGGCACATCCGGCTCACAGACAATTGTCGTTGATGGGGATGACATTGTGACGCTGGAGGGGTATGGATACAACGGGTCGGGCTATGATCCGGTGGCGTACATAAAATTCGAAGTGGATGGCACTCCGGGGTCATCCAATGATATGCCGGGGAGGCTCACGTTTCT
>Ga0080013_1003768_pt1 | contig 15525 bp, 13 predicted proteins | sample ETNvirenome_6_85_FD_69236 | JGI IMG/M metagenome (GOLD analysis project Ga0080013, IMG submission 69236) | Marine viral communities from the Pacific Ocean - ETNP_6_85 (SPADES assembly) (version 2) | ecosystem: Environmental > Aquatic > Marine > Oceanic | place: Pacific Ocean | collected 2013-06-19
TCATTCTTCACTTCTTCAAGTAGTTGGGGCATATTTAGGCCCGCACAATCTATTTTACCCTTAGTATAATTATAATGGTTGTTAAACCCTCGGAAAGTACCATTAATACTGGTTCTGTGTTCTGTTTCGCACCACTTTCCATCAGCTTGGGGGCACTCTAAAGGTATATCAAGCCATTTATGGTATGCTTTCCACAATTGTTTAAGTGCCTCTAGTTGAATTGGATAAAACCCAGTAAAATCAGGCAGTTTGTTACCATGAACTCTTGCACCATGAACAATTGGGCGCTCTCCAAAACCGTTTTTGACGTACCAATCTTGATATTTAGGATAATAGGCATTAGAAATCTCTATTCCAACGCTATTAAGGTTGCCATTTCGCCTAGAACAGTGCCATGCACCATGCTGGCTATCGAGAATCTGGTAGATCGTCCCGTCATTGTCTAAACAAAAGTGCACTGAGATTCCCCTCTTATTTAATACACGCGCGCAAGACTCTGCGGACAAGCATACATCCCAATGATTAACAAAACTTAACGGTTTACGTTCTGGTTTTCCAGAATTATCATAATATTTGCCCGGGTCTATCTTTAGGCCGCTTGGTTCGTCCCACAAGATCACCTTATCCCAGTCAATAGGAAGATAGCGACCGTTGTGCACGATATACTTGAGATCTCCACCATGTAGGGTACACCCTTGAGGTTTATAATCCGATATATTGACCTGCCTTTCGGTCCATATGCGCCGATAGGTGCCAGGACCACATAATCCATCAGCCTTAATGGAGTGTTTGCGCTGCCATTTCATAATAGCCTTGACTAATCGCTCATCAAAATGGTTTTCTTCGAACCAAGTAGGGTCCCACCCCAACTTATTAGCTGAAGCTTCATTATAAAAGTCTTTATCCATACTTATAAATAGTTTGACCAATTATTAGTGAACCTAGAGAACCGATATTTAAGAATTTCTCTATAGGTGGGCTGGCGGGGAGGAAAAAGCAACTTCATGTCTATTTCATGGAGGGAGTTAGACCCTTTTTGTTGATTACACCCCTTACAGGCGGTCACAATGTTCTTCCAACGAAATTTACCCCCCTTACTCTTTGGTATAATATGATCGAGAGTAATGTCATGATCTTTGCACAGTTTAAAACAGTATTGACATCGATTGTTGTCTCGTTTGAAAACATTTGCGCGCGTACAATGAATTGTTAAATATTCATGTTTGATATATTGGTACAGTACAATCACCGCCGGGACTTTAAATTTTTCTCGAGCACTATGAACCCACTGATCATAGGTTTCGGCAATCCATGCCTTTTGTGTTAATGCCAAACATAGTGCATCTTGCCATGAAATAATACCTAGCGGCTTAAAAGAGGAGTCTAGTTTTAATACTTGGTATTCCACCATGACAATTATAGCGCATTCCTCACATTAATTAGAGTAAAAATCACCAATTTATGGTTTAGTTATCTTTTGTAGTGCTTCGCGATGGACCCACTCGTACCCCCCAACATCATCAGCATACACTATTCGAATCCACGAGACGGTTTTAAATTGGTTAATCATAGATAAATCAGTAATGATGGCAAACCTTCCATTTCCAGGCGGCGATCGTTTTATAACTAAGTCTCCAACATATAGGTCGTTAGAATTACTTTTTTTCAAGTTAAAAGACTCCATGATTTTTGATATTCTTATACTAAGTAGCCGTAAGACCCTATATGAAGTAATTATAGTGGGAGCAGTAATGATACATGTCCATATTTCGTAAACACAAATCTATTGTCGATCGTTCGGCCTCCGATCGGCAGCGACACAAGAAAAAAATTGAAAAAGCAATTAAAGAGTCTATTAAAGACGTTGTTGCTGAAGAGTCTATCATTGGCCAAAACGGTAAGAAGAAAATCCGGATTCCTGTAAGGGGGCTCAAAGAATATAGATTTGTTTATGGCGCCAATGAACAAAAGCAAGTAGGCTCTGCTGGTAAACATCATTTACGACGAGGCCAGAAGATCTCCAAAAGAGCGGCAAAAAGGCAACAGGGAGAGGGGGAAGCCGGAAATGAAGAGGGCGACGAGAAATATGAAGTGGAAATTACCCTAGAAGAGCTAGCGGAGTATCTCTTTTCAGATTTAGAACTCCCGGACCTAGAAAAGAAAAAATTCCGCTTCATTGAACAGTTCACCTATAAAAGAAAAGGATACAGATTCGAGGGTATCCGTCCGCGGCTGTCAAAAAAAGAGACTCTTAAACGAAAGATTCGAAGAAAAAAGAAAGCCATAGCTGCAGGTACCTGGGATCCTGAATCTGGGGAGAGATTCCCATTTCACCAGGACGATATGAAATATCATCATATTAAAGCCACCCCTAATGAAAATACATCCGCCGTTATTTTTCTTTTAATGGATGTTTCTGGTTCTATGAGTACCACAAGAAAATACATAGCCAGAAGCTATTTTTTCTTAATGTATCAATTCCTACGTCACAAATATGATCAGATAGAGGTGGTCTTTATCTCCCATACAACAACAGCCAAGGTTGTTGCAGAAGATGAGTTCTTTAAAAAAATAAGCGTTGGTGGTACTATGGTGTCTTCTGCACTAGAGTTGGAGCTGGATATCATTGAACGACAATATCACCCAAGTACTTGGAACATCTACACTTTTTATTGTGGTGATGGCGAAAATTGGTTTGACGACAATATTAAGGCAATCGATCTTTTGCGACAATTAAAAGAAATTAATCAATTGGTGGTATATACCGAAATTAACGAAAAAGCACAAACATTGGATGAAGAAGATACCATTGTTGATTGGCAAAACCCCACCTTTGCGGCATGGAACGAAGGAATGCCCGACTCCCTTTGGACCCTCATCACACAACTTCTCGATGATAAGTTTAAACGTATTCTTTTGCGCGATACAAATAGCATTTGGAAAGCCTTTAAAAGAGTCTTCGGGGCTAAGAACTAATGTCTAGCGCCACCGTAGAAGAATTAAAGTACTGGGATTCTCAAATATGTAAAATAGGAGAGAAATTCAATTTAGATTGGTACGATATTGATTACGAAATAATCGATTACAATGAGATGATCAGCGCCATGGCATACACCGGACTGCCCACTCATTATCGCCACTGGTCCTTCGGAAAAGCGTATGAGCGTACGCATACTTTATATAATGCCGGCATGCAAGGTCTTCCTTATGAAATGATTATTAATACCGACCCCAGTATTGCTTATTTAATGCTTGAAAATGGGATGTACATTCATATCTTAACGATGTCTCACTGTGTTGGCCATTCAGATTTTTTTAAAAATAATCGCATGTTTGCACATACAGATGCAAAGAATGCATTGTCGAAATTTAAATCTGCAGGAAAATACGTTAAAGAATTAATAGAAGACCCCTCAATTGGAATTGAAGAAGTAGAGGCTATTATTGATGCATGCCACGCTATAAAATATCAAGTTCCTCGTTATCCCGGAATCAAACGCAAATCTCACTTAGATCTCAAACAACTTTATGCACAAAAGATTTTGGAAGATGAAGTGGGATTATATGATGATTTTGATTTAGAAAAAATACCCTTAGAAAAAGATTATAATCTACTTTCATTCATAACCGAACATGGTAGAAACCTTTCAGACTGGCAAAAAAATCTGGTCTCCGTTATAGAAGATAATTCCTCTTATTTTATTCCACAAGCTCTTACTAAAATTATGAACGAAGGGTGGGCGGTTTTAATTCATGAAAAAATCGTCACTGAACTTCAGCTGCCAGACAAATATCATATTCCTTTTATAAAATTACATAATCAGGTCATTCGGCCCCAGCTCGGAGAAATTAATCCCTACTTTTTGGGATATAGAATCTTTAAAGATATAGAAAAAAAGTTTGGTTTTGAAGAATGTATGTTGGTACGTGAAGTCCACAACGATATTACCTTTTTAAGAAAATACCTCACTCAAGAACTGTGTGATGAGTTGAATTTATTTACCTACTCATTCAAAAAATCTAAGAATTATAAAACGATAGATGACGTATCTGACGAGGTGGGGTGGGAAAAGATTCGAGACGACCTAATTAAGACAGTGGGACTAAGTTCAGTACCTGTGGTATATGTCGAAGAAATAGGAGAAAGCCATACCCTAATTCTACGGCACGAACATGATGGGCGAGATTTAGATATCCCTTACGCAAAAAAAGTTCACTCCTATATTGAAAAATTATGGGGAGATGAGGTAAGATTATATACGCTCCTAGAGGGCGACGATTGGGAATTTTAATGGCCAACAAAACACAGAAATTTTTGTCTTCTATAAAGGCACACCAAGAAAGTAAAAGTGACGAGAAGTTCAGAGGCATGCTTTCTGACTATCTTAAGCTGCTAGAGGAGGATCAGAGCATAGCGTCTCTCGCGCACAAGCGCTTGTATCGATCTATCAACATTCACGGCATTACAAAGCTTAAGGAATCTGACTCCAGGTGCCAACAAATTTTTAATGGCGAGGAACTTAAAACTTATAATTATTTTCAGTCTCACTTTTTTGGAATGGAGCAATCAATTAAAAAGATCATGCGCTTTTTACACTCCGCTTCTCTCAAGGGAGAAGAAAGTCGTCAAGTGTTGTTATTGCTGGGCCCCGTCGGCGCTGGGAAATCTGCTCTAGTCGAACATATGAAGAGAGCTTTAGAAAGTGCACCTGATATTTATCATATTGAAAAATGTCCGATTCGTGAAGAGCCTCTCCACCTTATTCCAAGAAGCTTACGAAAAGAATTCAAAGAAACCTATGGATTAGCAATCGAAGGAGACCTGTGTCCGGTCTGTCGTCATAGACTCCTAGAGGAGTATGATGGGGACTATATGTCAGTTCCGGTTGTTAAATCTTCTTTCTCTATCCGTGGCAGAAGAGGCATTGGAGTTGTACCTCCTATGGACCCCAACACACAAGACACAAGCATCCTGATTGGCTCTGAGGACATTTCTAAGCTGGATCTCTACCCAGAAGATGATCCTAGGGCCCTAAGCCTTAATGGCGCCTTTAATGTAGGTAACCGAGGAATTGTAGAGTTCGTTGAGGTTTTCAAAAATGAGATCGAGTTTCTTCACACTATGATAACTGCAACTCAAGAAAAATCAGTACCGTCCCCCGGGAAACAGGCAATGATTTATTTTGATGGTGTCATACTGTCACACTGCAATGAGGCAGAGTGGAACAAGTTTAAATCCGAGCACACTAACGAGGCGATCTTAGATCGCATTGTCCGTATTAATGTACCGTACTGTTTAGAATACACACAAGAAGAGAAAATTTATAATAAGCTATTGAGTATTTCTGATTTCGATTGTCACATCGCACCTCACACTTTAGAGGTGGCCTCAATGTTTGCGGTACTTTCTAGACTTAAACCCACCAACAAGGTTGACTCCTTAACCAAAATGAAAATTTATAATGGAGAAGAGATTATTGAAAAAGGCCTTATAAAAAAGGTAGATATCAACGACCTAAGAGAAGAAGTAAGAGACGAAGGAATGACTGGTGTTTCTACTCGCTTCATTATGAAAGCAATCGACAATGCTCTCGCTGATTCTGACAAAAACATTATCACTCCAATCTCCATGAGAGACTCGCTGATTAAACAGGTTAAAGAACAAATTACAAATGAAGAAGAACGTAAGCGTCTTCTGTTGTTTTTACAAAAAACTCTCCATGAAGAATATCTTAAAATCCTTGAAAAGGAAATCACTAAAGCTTTTGTTTCAGCATATGAAGAACAGGCCGAGTCATTATTTAATAATTATCTAGACCATGCGGAAGCTTATGTTAATGCAACAAAAGTCAAGGATCGAATCACCAATGAAGAGATGGATCCCGATAATTCTTTTCTTGTGAGCATTGAAGAACAAATTGGAATTAAGGGAACAGCCCGAGATAATTTCCGAGCAGATATTACTTCTTATATGTTTGCCAAATTACGAAGAGGTGATGTTATTGATTGGAAAGCTTATGGCCCCCTCAAAGAGGCTATTGAAAATAAGCTAGTTGCCAGCGTTAAGGAAATTTCCAGAATCGTTACAAAATCCAAAAGTCGTGATAATAAACAACAAAGAAAGTATGGCGAGATGGTTGCAACATTAGTAGAAGACTATGGTTATAATGAAGACTCCGCAGAAGAGGTTATTAAGTTTGCTGCCAACAATTTGTGGCGAGACTCTTAAGTAAAGTCTTCTGGGTTTCTATATTTTTGACGAACCTTCTCGCTGATCGGAATTGCTTCTCCATCGCCGTCAATTCTTACAAAAGTCATTTGAGTGCTAACAATTGTTCTTTGCGTACCGTTATAAACAGAGTGCCGCCGAGCCTCTACATTTAATGTTAATGAGGTTTTACCCACTTTCGCCACTTCCCCATAAATCTTAATTATTTGGCCCGGGCGCCCGGGCTTTTCAAATGTAAGGCCTGCAATGTGTCTTGTCACCATACGGGGGGTATCAGCCACTTGGGCTGCAAACGCAGCTGCAGCTTCGTCTAACCACGCTAGCATCACTCCACCAAAAAGATTTCCGTGATATCCCACATCCTGTGTTTTAACAAAATGTGTTGAGATTAGTTCCACCACCTAGTACCACCTAACAGGTTTAAAACCCTCTAGTTCATTAAAGAAGTCTTCAATGATATTTACATCATCATGTGTGTAATCGCCCCGCGGGGCAATAATAATTTTATCATTGCCCACCTTTTCTAATCTATCCTCTGTATAAGCCACATGTCCCACTGGTATTAAATCCTCATCCTTCTGGGATGCCGAAGGAACAATAATGATGTCCCATCCCATTCCATCAGCAGGATTAATTATATCAGGATATTCTCCATAATCAAAGGGCAATTCTACTTTATTTTCTTCGCCGCGGCCAAATGCTTTTTTAGAACCCTTAGGGTTGTCTAAATATATATTTTGATTTGGAAATTCAATAATATATTTAACGATTTCATCACGATCAGGAACTGTAAGTCTGCGTATTTCCTTAAGAAATCCATTCCAACGTTCAAAAATCTGCTTCATCGTTTTTTGATTCTCACTTTATACTTGCGCTTTTTAGACTCAGCTATAGCCTGTGTGGGCTCTCCTCTTTTAGCTTTTGGTTGACGGACAGCAACTTGGTTTAGGATGTCGGCTATTTCTTCATCGCTTAGGGTTTCGATGTCCCTTTCTTCCGCGTTTTGGAGATGGCGCGCTATATCGGTACCTGCCCCGGTTCCCTTGGGGCCTTTATATTTGCGCAAGCCGGCAATATCTTCCGCTGTCCACTTTCTTCCAAGGTCTTTGCGTCCTTGTATTATATCTGCATAAAGTTCGTAGGGAAGCTGATCATGTCGGGGGCTTGGCATTGGCCGGCCAGGGTAATCAGGCTCCCAGTCGGCCGGCAGTTTGGCGCGGTAGGAACTGTATGTTTCTGTCGAGGGGAAAGCTTTTTTTATTAAATCAAACTGTTCTTCCGAAAAGTCGGGCTCATCGGGATAGCGTTTGGCTGATTGGGTTTTCCGAGAGCTATCGATATTGTGAGCCAACTCGTGTCCGAGGGTATGGCGCGGGCTCATTCTGGATACCTGCTCCGCGTTGGCCCCCCCGTCGTGCCTCTTCAATTCTGGCTCCCAGCCGATGATTGTTGATCGAATCCCGGGTAATATATCCTTTTCGTACTTTTCTGCAGCCTCCTCTTCTGAAGCGCCTTTCCTTTTTAGCTTATCTACCCAGGCTTCTCTATTGGCGCCACTAGTATAAGATTTTATATATTCTTCTTTTTCTTTGGCCAAGCGACCGAAATCATCAGAGTATTTTTTGGGCATCTCGCCTTCGCGGCCTCCGGATCGTTGATATTGTCGTTTTTTCTTGCGAACCCAGGCGGGATCATCAAGTACCACTTCGCCAGTTTCCATGTTCCATACGGGCTCTGGGTGCTGCGAAGATCGCCAGCTGCCCCAGACATCATCGCTTGGATGCAACTTCATCCAATCTAAATATTCTTGGGGAACGGGTTGTGGGGGCCGGAGCTTTTCGTCGGGGGGAAGGCCGCCTCGCCGGCGCTCGGTCCAGTAGCCTTCGTACTCCGGATCTTCTTTTTGTTTCGCCATCGCAGCCCTGTAGCCTCCCGCGGCGCGCATGGCTTCTTCTTCGGCCGGAGTCGGCTCCGGGAATTGTATATGAGCAGAAGGTACCTTTGCACCCCGCGGGCCGTAAAATCTTTGTCGCATGGGCTGGTCGCGAAGAAAGGCCTTTGTCGAGTGTGAGTCTAGACTATCTAGTTCTGTATGACCCGACTCGCTTCCACCATGACCACCGGGCTGTTCGTACTGGGCCGACCAATGCTTATATTCTTCCGGAGTTAGTGGTTGTCCCCCATGAGTGGCGTAAAAGCCTTGTGAGCCGCCAGGAGTTATTTTGCCTCCGGGTTCGACTCCGGCACGAACGCGTCCGAGCCAATCTGCACCGCCTTGCCGCGTTGCGATCGGGCCGCGATCAGTGGGTGGCGGACTTCGGCGGCCCTTGAACGAAGTCTGACTGTGACGGGTCTGCTCGTCCAACTTCGCATCGATTCTGTTAAGGATTGATAATGATTCTGCTATAGCCTGTGTGGGCTTTCCTCTTTTTGCCTTTGGTTGGTTCTTAACAATTTGATTTAATAAATCGGCGGCCTCTTGATTGGATAGACTTGGATCCAACTCCTTTTGTATCGCATTTATTAAATCAGAGTCAGCCGGCGTAGCTCTATGCAGCGGAGTACGCTTATATTTTTTAATATCATCTGCTGTAAATTCCTCCCAATTTCCACCACGCTTAAGTGAATTCAACCATCTATCTCTTCGAGATTGAATTGTAGAGGCAGCCTGTTCGGCCCTGCTCTGATGGTGGGCTTTTTGCGTACCTGCAGCCACACGTTGGCCGCGCTCCTGGTGACTCACCCCTCCGTCCGGATTTGGAAGTTGTTCTACAGCATCCGACTGCGGAAATAGCTTTTTTAACACAGCTGCGTTTTCTACCTCTATGGGTATATGTTCACCCACAATATTTTGTATTGCATGGGCCCTTTCGTGTCCGACTACTCCTTCTGGCTCCGCGAATTCGTTGGGCGCCGGCAGATACCCCCACCCGATCCGATCGGGATCGGTATCAAGACGTATTTTTCCTTTTCTGAATCCGCGCGGGTTGTCGGGGTACTTCTGCCTACTGGTGCTTGAGGCTTTGCGCATGCGCTGTGCATATGCCGCGGGGTCCCATTCCGGTGGCGCCAGCTCGTGGCCCATACTTTGATAATGTGAAGACGCGTCGCCCGGGCGCACTGTGTATAGGGGTGTATTTACTGCGTCGCGCACTCGCGGCATCACTCTCTTATCATAATAATCAATTGCATCTTCACCCTTAAGGCCCGTCTCTCTAGTAATTTTATTTAGCCAAGCCTTCTCGTTTGCTCCGCCGCGGCCATACGCTTTCAACCAATCTTCTTTATCTTGTTGATATTCGTGTGGATATTTAGTCTCGCCGCCTTCCTGCTTCTGCGGGAAGGTCGGGTAGTTTTCATAGTCGCCGGTTTCATATTCTGCATCATAAGAGTGATCAGCCAACTCTGATTCTGGTTCTATAATATTGATACCGCCATCGTCCGCCGTTGGATATTCATCAGCAGTTTGTTGCAACCAGCGATCAATATCAGCCATTTCAGCGTCGAGATCGGCGGGAGTCTTTTCTCCCGCAATATGAGGGATATCATCCGCTCCTGTTGTAAAGCGCTTCGACCATGGCCGAGAATCGATGACTTTTTGTTCGTTCAGCTTGGCATCGATTCTGTTCATCAGTAATTGTGACTCTTGCAACAAATCCACAATCTGGTCGACTAGTGGACCACGCGACCCCAAAACAGAAGAAGGAAGTGCCGCGAATATTCGTTCTGCTGAGAGTTGTTCCTTCTCTAGTTGTTGTTTGTACCACCCGGGCATCGGATCTGGCGCGAATGCTCGGGTGATATTGCGAACGTTCCGGGACATGGCAGGATCTCTAATTGCCGTGTGCGCTGCATCTTTAATTCGTCCGTTTACAGTGCCTATAAGATTCTCTACTGCTGCGGCTAGACCACGTAGTGTCTCGACTGGCGCAGCCGTAGTGGCTTTAGCTAAGATCAGTCCCAAGATTTTGCCGGCGGCTCCAAACTGGAACTTCTCCCAGTCCTCCTCGCTCTTGGTGTAGGCATAAGGATCTGGGTCACGCTTGGCAATCTCCTGTGACTCCATTGCTGCGCCTAGAGCATCTTGAACTTTCTTGAGATTAATCTGGCTGGAGTATGTGCGAATTGCGTCGTCTAGTCCCCCTTGCGGGATTTCCTTTGCGGGTAGCAATGCGGCGAGGCGCGCCTGGATTTTTTCAATAAGTTCACTGATGTAGTCGCTTCCCGAGGCGCCCTCGACGTCGGGGTTGATATCTGCGGCAAACCTCATGAGATCCAAGAGAGAAAGATCATTCATAATAGGCATAATATTGGTCGCTAAACGATTTACTTGCTCTTCTATTTTTTTCCGCTCGACGGCTTTGACTCTAAACGTATCAAATATTTCCACAGCAGCTTTTTGTATTATATCGATCTTAGATTCGTCGTCAAGATACCTAAGAAAATGTTCTATTTCTTCAATTTGCTCCGCGGTGATAGCTTCTTCGATATCCATTCTAATTTGAAGATAGATGTGAGCCGGAGAGTCGTAACTATCATATATTTGCTTCAATCTAAATTTAGCTCGCGAGGGAAGGAGCAAATCGTGCACTTCTTTCGCTTCGACGTTAGGCAACGTTAGTTGCTTAAGTGCTGCCCGTTCCGCGTCATAAAATAGTTTACGAATCTTAGGAATGAACATATTCGTAAATTCTGCAGACTTTTCATATTGCCAGTCGTGAAAAAGATAAGTGAGGCTCGTGCCAGCTGGGATGGTCCCGAGATACAGTCCGCTAAGGTTAGGGAAGCCGTCGACCAACGAAGCAGGGTCTTTTAACTGGAACGTTATTTCGTTACCATCGATATCAAAGTCCCAATGACGATAGAGGGTGTCTTCGTTTTCTTCCGAGTCTTTTAATTGTTTGTGGAGATTTTCGTAAGCATCCGGCCCCATATAGCCTTCGCGAATTAATACTCGTTTCATAACGCGTCGTATAGCATCGTAATTACTATCATATTCACTTTCTACGTGATCGGCGAACCGGTCGAAGCCGTCAGCGTTATTCTCATATTCCTCATTGTTAATATAAAAAGAGAAGGTAACCATATTGCCGTACTCATCAATCTGCATCTCTTCGGTATTGATGTAAATGTAATGGGGAGACTCTGATAGAGCAGAAGAAATAGCCTCAGCTATCTCGGACTGTTCACGCCATCCAGATGGTAACTCCCACTCCGCACCGCCGTCTTCGCCAAATAAATCTTCATTAAAACTAACCCCCATATTGGCACTCATGAGACAGACCGGGTCTTCGTCATAGACCTCCACCTCACCATGAACGCTAGCATGCTTCATTCGCTCATTCATCGTTTCCATAATTTCTTGAACGCGGTCGTCCATAATCTCGGCGCGTTCTTCGGGGCTGGGCTCTAGCTCATCAGACTCTTCGTCCTCGTACCTTACCCAATCATTAGGATATTCTGGGTCTATACCAGATTTAGAGAAGAATGCATTTAGTAGCTGGCCATCGCGTGTATCTGCATATTTTCCACCGAGTCGTTCGAAGCTATCGAGGGCAGGAAATTCCCCCTCTTTATAAGCCTCTTCATAAGTGTCTTTTTGCTTGTTCCAAGCCCAATCCATTACGACACCTAAAAAGCCCGGTACCGCTGAGCCACCAGGATAAACTTGTTTTTCAGGAACTGCCCACATCTCATTGGTTTCATTGTCTCGAAATTGTCGAAGGCGTACTCGATTAATAACCTTGATGCCTTTGATATCCCTGTCCTGATCGCTGAAGATTTCTTTATTGTCGAAATCAGATATTTTATATTGGGGACCCTTGTCGGTCATATGGGATGTTATTCTTTCCTTTGAACTTTCGCCACTTAACCAATAATCTAGGTCTTTTTTATTAACAAGATATGCAATAGGTCCATGACCTAGAGCCTCTTGTTGTGCGCACCTCGCATACTCCCCACCCTCACGGTGACAGTGTCCTATTTTATTACCCACGATGTTGTCTGCTGTTTCTACATCTCCCATCCGCAATACATCGACAGGATGTCGAGAAAGAATAATAACCTGATCAGAGGTGGTATGTGACCGCGACCTGGGTTCATTAAACAGTTTCTGTATTTTTTTAGCGTTTTGCGGGTTTGTATAATACGTTTGTTTCTTTTGCCACCAATCTGCTAGCTCGGGTGGGATATACGAGTCCTGCATGGAGTCACCACGGGCACTTTTATTAATCGCGCGAGACATCGAGGTCTCTTCTGTTTTGCTTGTTTTCTCTCCTGCTCGGGGCCCTTTGGGAATGACGCGGTGGATGGTTCTAGCTAAATCTAGTTTTGCTACTGGCTTTTCTTCTTCATATATTTCACCGGTACCTAAACGTCTTTTCTTTTGTTTTACATTAACGATAGGGAATTGACGTACGTCTACGCCAGGAAGGTAGCCACCAAAATCATTCTCTGGTGGCGGGATTGGCGGTATAAACCAATCTGCGCCCTTTAAAGCTCTAATTATCTTTGTTAAATTTTCATCATCTTCACTGGTTGCTGAAATGGCTACACGGAGGGCTCCATCAAATAAATCATCCCATGGGAGGACGTCATTAAGAGGATAATCTCCCCCATCGGTAACCGAATCAATCCATCGATTAACTCCGTTAACAAAAGCAGGACTTGCTTCAGCTAGGATTGCGGCTTCTTGTTCCTCTAGTATTGACTTTTGGTAGTCTTTCCAGGTGGATGCCCAGTTAGTTTTTTTAAAGTGCATATACTAAATAGTTGCTAACAATCTTTCAAGCTCTCTAATGGCGTTCGAAGGGGATTCTGAACTGTATTGTATCCCAATACCGCCTGCAGCAATAAAATCATTAAGAAACTTATGACGATCGTCTATAAGAATATTGATATCATCTTTGCCCACAACACCCTTCTCAATCAAGCGAAGAAGACGGACTCCTTTCTGTCTATCAACGTGCACTCTATCATTAGAAATTTGCGGAAAGTGAGAGTGAATCCATTTTTTCTTCGCTATTTTTGAAGCCTCATCGACATGCGCTGTTAATACAAATACCTCATCTGCTAGATCAAAGGCTATATCAACAAGAGTTGCCGCCCCTGAAAGCTGTTCCATAGAGAGCCACAAATCTTGATTATTTAATAATGCTTTAAGAGTGTAGGTGCTCATGAGTTTTTCTTTAATTTCATAGGGATTACCAGATTGAAACTTGTGTTCCGCCTTGTCATATAGACTGTCTATTTCTTGATCGTCTAGTTGAAGCTGTTGAAGTTTTCTGAGGGCCCTTCGCGAACTTTTAGAATCAGGGTGTATCTCATGAGGATCGGTATGATAAACTTTTTTAATATATTCTTTTAATGCTGATGGAAAATCTACCAAAACTCCATCCATATCAAGAAATATATTAACTTTGCGCCTCTCCTCTTCGTTTAGATACTTTCGCCAGTTTTCAAGTAGGAGTTTCATCTTTATCCGATTGCTGGGCGCCGTTCTTTTTATCGATGGACCGGACGATGGCGCTCAGCGCAGCGCCAGCGAGTCCTTTTTTATCGAGGGCTCTAGCATGCTTCAATAAATCTTTCAGGGGAATCTCACCACTATGAATCTTTTGGGCAAGTTCCTCCGGACTTTTCAGAAGTTCCGCGGCTGAGGCCTCAAATGCCGCAAGCTCAGCCTCCAGGCGCGCCTTCTTTTCTAACTCACCGCTGCGCCATTGGTTCGCGATGACGACAATCTGGGGAGGTGGCACGAACCCCGCTTCATGATATATACGCACCATCTCCACGGTTGCTTCCCCCAAAGGTTTCATTATATGATCGGCGTACTCGTCTGCAATACGCTCGAATTCTTCATATGACATTTCCTCGCCACCCGCGGCGAGGCCGGCCGCGGTCCTTACTTCAGCTTTGGTGGCAGCAAAAAACAGCTTTCGGAGGCGGCGCCACTCGGCCATCCACTTCTTCCACACGACGCGGGCTTGAGTGTTAGCCTCCTCGGCGCCGGGTGGCCACGTTGCCGACCTCGTCCAATCCACTTTTTGAAGTTTAGCTTCTGCTAAGTACTCTCGCCAATTTTCAAGTAGGAGTTTCATTCTTGAAGCATCTCTTCTAGCTCATTCATAAGCCCATCTAGTCTCTCCCACTTTTCTACAGGTACTTGACTGATGTTGCCATAAATATCTTTAAGGCGCCTTTGTATAGCGCTATCAACGAAAATAACAAATTGTACATTTGCTTCGCTTGTTTTGAGTTGTCGGGGAAAATCGATGACTTCTCCTTCAACAATCTTCCGCCAGTTTTCAAGGATTAATTTCATCGCACAGAATCTCCTGCATCTCCTGTCAGGTTTGCCAGGGTCATATGGAACAAGCGCGCCGGTTCTGGATCGGGAGGGCCCTTTACCAATGCCATCACCTCATTAACATAGTTTCTTAAGTCTTCTTGGTTTTCAACCAGTACTGCCCAAGATTTGCGGCCTAGAATTTCATCAACCTTTTCTTCATAACCAGGAGCCAATATTATTTCTGGTTCGGGCGGTAGAGCTAACTTTTTAAGAAGCGGCCTGTATTTCTTGAGCACACTCTGGTGAGCGAGAGTTATATGAAGAGCCTTATCAGGGAGCCGTATCGCTTCGGGCGGAAGAGTTTCCATAATAGCTTTTGCTTGTGCCATAATCTCTGGATTTGGTTTAAGCTTCAGAATACCACGAAATTCGACTTCTTCCTTCAAATACTTTCGCCAGTTTTCAAGTAGGAGTTTCATTTATATGTCTTCCTAAATATTTCTCTCCCTACCACACCATAATCGCCAGGACCATATTGAACTAAGAAATCTCCAGGGTCTCCTTGTAAAAGATCCGGTGACCAAGATACTTTCACCTGGAATGCCTCAGCCATTTCCTTGGCAAACACAGGAATATCTTTCTTTGCCGCTATTCCAGGTTTTAGTACATCATAAGTTTGTTCGAATTTTTCACGAGGAATAGGCCAGTTCTCTCCCTCTGTCCCTGTCATAATAGCATCCCCTCCGGTAGCACGTACGGGACCTTCTTTTGTCTGGATCTCCTCGTCTCTCTCAGCAATCCTGAATTCTAAAGGAATCGGTTTCTTTGCGGTCTCAAAAGCATCCGAATCATCCGATAGATTAGGATTTTCATCTAAACCAACTGTTTCCTTCAAATACTTCCGCCAGTTTTCAAGTAGGAGTTTCATCCTGCTCCCCCAAACATTCTTTGGAATACCTCTGGGGTTTCTGGATTATCTAGATCTAAGATTTTTGCTTTTATGGTT
>Ga0080013_1003769_pt1 | contig 15519 bp, 15 predicted proteins | sample ETNvirenome_6_85_FD_69236 | JGI IMG/M metagenome (GOLD analysis project Ga0080013, IMG submission 69236) | Marine viral communities from the Pacific Ocean - ETNP_6_85 (SPADES assembly) (version 2) | ecosystem: Environmental > Aquatic > Marine > Oceanic | place: Pacific Ocean | collected 2013-06-19
GGTTAAGACCCTTATTGCAAAGGAATAACTCAATTATTTTCGCTTATTATCAAAAGCGCCCAAGCTGCGCCCAACTCGATGTTCACAGTTGGGCGGGGCTTAGTACAACGAACGCCCAACCGCCCAACCAATTTCAATAGAAAGAGAGAAAAGGAAAGAGAGAGAGAAATAAGCGGCTTATTGCAGTAGGGCACATAAACACAACCGCCAAGTCTTGGAAATCGGTTGGGCACTTGGGCGTTCGCTATGCAGCGGCGCTGATAGGGTTGGGCATTGGTTGGGCATTGGTTGGGCGCTTGCAATTGTGGAAACAATATGCTAGAAAGAAAATGAGTTTGGCAAGGGCTCAGCGGGGGTCGCTCCCCCGCATTTCACTACCTTGCATAATGGAGAGCCCCTTGCACAACAGAATATTACCACCACCAGCGACACTCACAACAACAGCCGGCGCACACTACCGGCGGCGATCTCACGGCGGCCAACAATACACGACCACCGGAGTTTTCCCACCAAACGCCACAGACGCCACCTCTGCATCATTAGATACAGCCGGTGCGCTAATACTAGATTTCGATCACCCAAACAAAGAACAGCTTCGCGACCTAGATGACGCGGCGCTTTCAAAAAAGTTGGCGAGCTTTTGGGCCACCATAGAGACAACACTACCGGCACCACCGACCCGAGTTGCCTGTAGTGGTTACGGGTTTCATGTTTACTACTGGCTCGACTACCCCGTGGACGGTTTTCCTGATCTGGCGGTGGTGCAACGGGCAAACCGACAACTAGTCGCCGGTGTGCCACTAGCTGACCAAGGCGTTCACGATGCAGGGACGCGAATCTTACGGCCGCTGGGCACTCGCAACACTAAAAATCAAACCCGACCAAGAGATGTCCGGTTGGTCGTATCCAATGATGTCCGGTACAAGCTTGAGCAGCTTGCACCGGCGGCCTCTATTGTGGAGGCCATTGCAAACGCGAAAACAGGTTACCGGCGCGAGGTGTTTGACTTTGCGGAATGGACAGAACCGGTGCGCGTACATGGTGGAAAACCCTCAACGCTTATTGATTTAGTCAATGCGGGGTTGAAAGAGCGCGTGAAACTAGCGTGTCCCGTCCATAATGGGCGCAGCGATTCAAGCGCGTTCCTCCGTTTGCTTGATGGTGTACCGGCTTTATCTTGCACATCTTGCGAGGTTACTTGGCGGCATACCGACGGAATAGCTTTGGAGTTTTCGCGGGATAAACACGGCAAACCCCGCGCAACGGTTGCGAATGTTGTTGTGGTGCTTTCATCATTAGACCTGTTCTACTTGGATTTGATGGACGGGCGGACTTGGGTGCGCAACAGTAACGGAGGCCGGTTACACGGCACATTCCCTCGGCCTGTTAGTGATGTGGACATTACTTTGTTGATTAAAATTATGCGCGATGATTTCGATTTGGTTGTGCGGCCACCAATAGTCTTCGAGGCTGTTGCGGAGGTTGCGGCGGTGGCAGCTTGTCACCCTCTGCGCGATGAGCTTGACGGGTTTGCTAAGGATTGGGACGGTGGTAACCGGCTCGAGTATTGGTTGTCCGATTGTTGCGAAGTAGTAGAGGATTCGGAAATTGTACGGGCATACTCAAAGAAGTTCCTCCTCGCAATGGTGGCGCGGGCTTATGAGGCCGGCTGCAAGTTTGACAACGTGTTGGTCTTGGTGGGTACCCAAGGCGCAAGAAAATCAACACTAGTCCAAACGCTAGGCGGCCACCGTTACGTCGGTGAGGGCCATTTAGATTTTCGGGATAACAAAAGAGCAGTCGAGAAAATCCGTGGAAGGTGGCTCTATGAGTTGGCCGAGATTGACAAATACGGTGCGCAAGATGCAGCGCGGGTGAAGGATTTTGTTACTGTTACGCACGACAGGGAGCGGGCCGCCTATGGGCGCTCGGTGACTGATGTGCCTCGTATGACTTGTTTCATCGGTACAAGTAACCGAACCGACCTACTGATGGACGAAACAGGCTCGCGGCGCTTTTGGATTGTAAATGTTGGAAACAATATAGATACCGACTTTTTGGCTGACATACGTGGACAGCTGCTGGGCGAGGCGGTGGTGTATTGGCGCAAACACAAGAACGATTCGTTTCTGTTGCACCTAACACCGGAACTCGAGGCTATACGCGAGGGACTAAATACCGACACATTCACGGCGCGTCACCACTTCTGCGACCTGATTGTTGACGTTATTTCACGCGGTGCAATAGATGCTCACGGGTTCACTTCGGGCGAAGTTGCTAACGCTATCGGCCTAATGCCTAATGATACAGGCGGACGCCGGTATGGAATCCCAACCGCGTTGAAAGAATTAGGCGCAATCAGAACAGAAGGAAAAGTGATTCATAACGGAAAACGCGTTAGGGTCTGGTCATTAGAGCTTGAAAGCGCGGTGCGCCGTGCCTATTGATTACGTTAAACTCTTTTTTCAATAATTAGGTGAGGTTCCCAATACCACCAAAGAAGAAACTAAACCCCGAACTTACTGCGCGAGTGGTGGAGTATATAGGCAAGGAGCCGGACCGGCGTGTTGTAACAATTGCCAACATCGCGAAGGCCGTTGGTGTACTAGCCGATGACCAATACTCGCGGCGCTATGCAATACCAAGTATCCTCAAACGTATGGGCGCAAAGAAAACCGAGCGGCGGGAAAAAGGGTCTAACGATAGGCTCTGGGATCTGCGGCCGCAGAAGGTTCACCCACTAAAAACCAAAGCCGAACAGGTCAGAGGTGCCGGAAAAATCCTGCATCTATTACCACCATCGGCCACCTCTAATGAGTGGAACATTACAGAAGTCCGGCGTATGTTACGCGCTGCGGCGGTTCAGCTATTGCGCGTGACGGCCGGTGAGGAGTGTGGTGTGGCGTACCAACCGCGCAGAGTTAAAGGAGCAATCGAGGCGCTGGTTGCGCTAACATCGAACACCGACGCGATCTTGGCGTTTGGCGCAATAACCGCCGGCGATGAAGAAAAAGGCGCGGCATCTACACAACCGCTCGACCTGTTGACCGACGCGGGCATTGCTCGCGCTGTTGATGCGCTGCGCGATATACCCGTGGAAATGTTAAAGGCGGCAAGTGAATGAATGTTGAGCAATTAGCCGATGCAATAAGGAACGAGCCGTTGGTTGGTTACACGTTAGCCGAGGCGGGCGTTGGTGGTATGTCACCACCGCAACGGGACTTCCATTCATCACCATCGCGGAAGCGAGCCTTCATAGCTGCGAACAAAATCGGAAAGTCATACGCAGGAGCGGCGGAGGCTTGGTTTCATTTGTTGGGCCGTCACCCTCTGCGCGAGGTGCCACCGGTTGGCTCGGAGGGTTGGCTGTTAGCGCCGGACCTGAAAACCGGTTGGGCCACATGCTCAAAGGCAATGCGCGAGCTCGAGCCTCGCGGTGCGCTTGACCCAGCGTGTCGATATGTTGAGGGCATTGGCTACCAATACCGAGGCCGCAAGATAGTCAAAGTCGCGCCGGCATACGGCGGCGGGTACATGGTCGGCAAGGGGTGCGAGCAGTCGTTGTTAGCTTTGGAGGGTGCGCGAGTGCGTTGGGCTTGGGTTGATGAGCCTCCAAAAGAAACACACTTCCGAGGCCTTCGGGCGCGTCTAACAATGGACCTCGCTCCGGTGTGGCTCACATTGACACCGGTAGGGCGACCGGTTGGTTGGCTGCGCGATATGCTAGAAGGCAACAACGCCAACAACGTCGACCCCGAGGGCGGTTGGGCGGTGCAACATGTTGAGCTTAATGAGTACAACGCACCACATCGAACAGCCGAGGATATACAGGCGCAGATAGACGAGTGCTCACCTTGGGAACACAATCAACGCATCTTGTCCCAGTGGGACGGGCTAACGGCGGGCCGTTGGGTAACGGGCTTCAGCGAGGGAAATATCTTTGATGATGATGCTGTGCCGGAGCGGGTTGAGGCGGTCGGGCTCGGATGGGACCACGGAGAACGACCAGGAAAATCGATCTGTTATTTAGTTGTATTCGACGGCTCTCGGGTGTGGGTGTTGGACGAATATTGTAACGACGACCGCGACACCCCAGCAAGCGAGGCGAAAGCTGTGTATGAAATGCTGGTGCGGTGGGGTATCAATCTCGACGGCGTTACAGAAGCGCGGGGCGATGTGAACAGCGCGGGCCGGTTGGGTATGGGCTTCACGATGAATGATTTGCTGGAGCGGGCGTTTGCTGAGTTAGCCGGCGCATCGCGGCCTCCGTTTAATATTCAAACACCGTACAAGAAACGCGGCTCGGTAGATGCGCGGGTGCGTTTAATGTCTCACGCCTGTGTTGATGGTAAGCTGCGGGTGCATCATAAGTGCGCGAGACTGATTCATACGTTAAGACACTGGAGAGGGCAGAACAATGATCTCAAAGACCCGTTCGATGCAATGGGTTATATCGCTGAAGTATTTCTATCGCCGGCGCTTGGTGGAAGCTCCGGCCGCTTGATTATAGGGTAAACAATGAAAATTCCGAGTAGCATATTACCTAAAAGCAAAGATGACCGAGACCGTTGGCGCGTACAGGCGCTCCGCCAGCGTTTGTTATCTGGAGATGTTCAGGACGATGTGCGCGAGGAGATTCGGTTACTATTCGCGGCCGAGGTTGCGGCCGACCTAGAGCTTGCACCGGACACGAGCCGCAACACGTTCCTCATGGTTACACAACAGCTCGCTCAGAACTATACCAAGCCGCCGGCAATAACCACCGAAAGCGATGCCGATCTTTCCGCAATAGTGACGCCTCGCTTGTGGCCAACCCAACGCGCAAACGAGCTCAAGACGCGGGCGCTTGGTGAGTCCATAATTAAACTCGACTGGTCAGTAGACGGCGAGGTGGGTTATCAGATTATAGATCCCGCAACGGTGGTGCTAATACCAGACCCCGACAGACCAGACCGTCCGATCTGTGTTGAGTGGCTACGGTTGCGCGAGGGCGGTGTTTGGACTTGGGAAATATGGAACGCCAAGGACGGCACATTTAGAATCGAGGCCCAAGATGATCGCGGCGTTCGGACTGATGTGACCGCAGATTACGCGCCGGAGTTGGAGGGCGCATACCCGCACCAAGACGGCGAGGGCTTCATATTGCCGTTCGTTTTATACCACAGCGAGATCGGCGCTCGGCTATGGAACTACACCACCGGCGCAGAGCTCGTGAGCTCTACCCTGCGGGCGTGTAGCCTTTGGAGTAGTTGGCAAGAAGGATTCGTCAACAGCGCCCACCCTCAACGATATGCTTTGGATGCGGATAGCCAAGCGGGTGTCACGCGTAACATTCGCGGCATCTCTGTCGATGTTATTCCAACGGATCGAAAATCGATACTCAAGTTCCGCTCCACAGGCCAAGGCGGGTCAACGCTTTCGCAGTTTGCGCCGGCTATGGAACCGCGCAGCGCGGCCGAGGCGCTCAACACATACGAAAGCGGGTTGGCAATCTATGCGGGTTTGAACCCGTCCGACCTACAAACCACCGGCGCTCAAAGCGGGTACGCCATTGTCGTATCGCGGGACGGCCAACGGCGCAAAGCTGAGGAGATCGCGCCGGCGCTAATGATGTCCGATAAACTGTTACTCGCAACGGCGGCTCGGTTGGCTAACCTTTACAGCGGCGCGGCATTACCAACCGATCCCAATGATTACTCTGTGCAATACAGAGGCCTCGAAGAAAGCCCAGCCGAGCGGAAACAAAATGCCGACGCTGTTGCTCTAGAGTTAGAGCTTGGATTGCTTTCCCGCGTTGAGGCGCTGCGCCGGTTACAGCCGGAGATCACTACGGACGCGGAGGCCGTGGAACGATTACTAACAATTGACCAAACCAACAAAATCCTATCAACCCCCGATGAGGTGATTAATGAGTGAAGAAGACCAAGCACCACCAGCTCCGGACATGGTGCCAAGCGCCCGACTCCGTGAAGAAACAACCAAGCGCACAGAAGCAATCGCTGCGCGTGACGCAGCTATGGCCTCGCTGGTTGAACTGCAAACAAAGTTCGAGGCGTTAAGCCAAACAAGCGCAGCGGCATCAGAGACACACGCACAAGACCTCGCGCTATATGGTGCCGGCGTTACAGATAATGAGGTGCGTGATTTTGTGCGCTCTAGGTACGAACCAGAAGAGGGTTCGACGTTTGGTGATTGGTTAGCTAAACAACAGGCCGACCCGTCGCCATTGTTGGCTCCGTTTTTAGGTAGCAAAAAAGAGGCACCGGCACCGGCACCAACACAAGAAAAAGAGCCGGAGCCAGAACCAAAGGCGGCTCCGAAAATAAACAAAGGCGCGGCACAACCGGCAACGCACAGCTCGCAACAATGGAGCAATGAAGAGATCAAGACGGCCCGCGCTAAAAACCGAGGCGGGCTTGGTGCAAACAAAGATGAGATCCTCGCCCAGTTGCGGGCGGAGGGTCTAATAAGTTAAGCAAGAAACAGCCACAACGTGACGCACGACGAAACAATGCGATAGGCTGATAGACAATATTAAATCAAACCTATTTCATTTTGAGGTGCCCACAATGGCAAACGTAACATACGCAGGACTCTTATCTAATGGCGGGCGCATAAGCTCCGTCCTCTCCGCATTGGTGCAAGAAAAGCTCCACGACCCAACTGATCTTCGAGCCGTTATGACTCAAGTTCCTTGGTTATCTGCTGGCTCAGATACCATCGACGTAACGCTTGACGCAACGCCAGGTCCATACGCAACGGCCGCAGAAGCTGCAACAACAGCGGGCTCGGCTTACGGTACTGGAAAGTTCCAGCTCCAAGCTGTTAAAAAGACACGCGTCTACTCGCTGACAGATTTGTTCGGTGTAACAGGAGGCCCTATTGACATGGAGCGTGTTGTTGCGAACCTGACTGCTGGAGTTGGCCTAACAATCACCGACTTGTTGACTGCGCTGTTTCCCGCAATCTCGAACAATGTTGGTGCTTCCGGTTCTGATCTGACTGTAGCTAACCTCTACTCAGCCCAGTTCCAACTCAACCTCTCGAACGCTCAAGGGCCGTACACCGCAGTTCTTCACCCGCAACAGGTGAATGATTTCCGTACATCTCTACGCGCTGAGGCTGGTGCGATCCAATACGTTCCTGCGACCGCTGAAATGTTGGCCACTAAGGGACCAGGATTTCAAGGCAGCTGGAACGGTATCGACATCTACCAAAGCGACAGCGTCCCACTCGTCAACACAAACGCCGACAGAAATGGTGCGCTTTTCTCTAGCGCGGCGTTTGCGTATACTATGGCACCGGTGCGTTCTGCGCTTGTACCACAGGAAAGCGTCTTGGTTGATGCGGGTGAGTTGTTAGTAGAAATTCAGCGCGATGCTCAAAAGGGCTTGACTCATGCTGTTGCTAACATCTTCACAGGAGTTGCAGAAGCACAGGATCTCGCGGCCGTTGGTATTATCACCGACGCATAATCAATAACCGTTCCACCTTTTCCCCGAGGATATTATGTCAAACGCTATCAGATTAACAACACCAACAGCCGTCCCAACGGCGGTCGACAAACCCACCGGACTTCCACTCCGGCAGGGGGCGCGGCCGGCTCTTCCTTTTGTCTATGCGGTATATCCGCGAGGCTGGGAATACGTTGAGGGGTTTGGATTTTTGCCACAGATGCGAAAGATAATCGCGAAGGCTGGTTGTAATGGTGTTGGAAGTGACGGGCGTTTGAGTAAGCCCATCGCGGCAATCTCGGAAAAAGGCGGGACGGTTGTTATGCCGGAAGATCCTCGGCTTGGTGATTATCAACATTATGTTCGCGCCTACGATACAGAACACGGCGGGAAATGGTTTGTTGATTTTTGCCAGACCGCAACGGTACTCCCTACAGGCGAAATCTTGTGGGGCGTTACCGAGCCGGACGCTTGGAACAAATTCAGAGCGCACATTCGCGACTCTGGTATTGTGCCGCCGTTGTTGGCTGAAATATATGAGGTGATTGTTGTATCTGAGAAAAACCAACTAGACCAACTCGCCGACACAGTACATGGAAACCCACGAGCTCAAGCTCGTTATGATGCGCTCGAAAAGCGGGTGCAAGCTATGCAAGATTGCTGGGCCGCCGAACGCGAAAAGCTAATCGCGGCAACAAAGCCAAAGCCAATCAAAGCAAAGAAAGTCAAGGTGATGAAATGAGCCGCGATGCTGTAGACCGCATGACCAAGCAAATAATCCAAACCAACAAAGGCAAAGTATCACCGGCCCAAGCTAAAAAGATCGCGGTCAAGGCCGCAATCAGACACGAGCGCGACAGCGCCCGAAGGGGAAAGAAGTAAATGGCCACTAGGTACTCGGCGCGGTTTGAGGGTGTTACGCTTATTGAGCGTGATGCGGCGAATATTGTGTCGGTATCTATTGAGCGGGCAAACGCTGCGCCCACTATAGCCTCGGCGACTTTTTCTTTAATTGACCCGAACGGAACCGCGTTGATTGATGCGCAATCCGCAACGGTTGCGGGCGGTGTTGTGTCTTATACAATAGCCGACACGGTATTAGCTGACCAAGAGTACGGCCAACGCTGGCTCGTGAAGTTTGCTGTAACAATAGCCGGCGCCGTTTATACTTATTACAATGACGCGGCGGTTTGCCTTGCAAGGTTATCACCGCCAATAACTCACGCGGATATAACTGCGCGGCATGGCGATATCACAAACCTACTTCCCTCCGGTACCACATCAACCCAAGGCTACATCGACGCAGCTTGGGTAGAGATTACCGGTGACCTATACAGCGACGCCGTCCCGTTTTGGACGCTGCGCACCGTTAGCGCATTACGCCAGCCTCTAATAATGCGAGCACTGGCTTTGATTTTTAGGGACTTTTCAACGCTAGTCGATGCCTCTGATAAGTATGAAATCCTTTCCGATGATTACGAAGAAAAAGCAAAGGCCGCGCTCATGAAGCTGCGCGGGTTTTTTGACCGTGGCGAGGCCGATACAGTAGACGGCGAGCGCAAACCGACGGCAGGGCTTATTCAATTATCATCTAGTCGACGGCGGCAATATTGACACCGGCCGGCGCATTGACTGCAATGATTGCGCGGCTCCAAACTGTGAGCGGTTTGGATCAAGCGCGGTCCCCTCTTGGCGTCCGTAACGCTTCGGCGAGCCGGATTGATGGGTCTTTTTCTGTTCGATCTGGGGGACTAGCATTAGCCGACGGCGGTGGTAGGGGTCGAGTAGATGCGCGTGGCCTTCGGGTCGCGCAAAGGCTAACAGTCGAGCTCGGACACCAGTTAAAACCAAGCGCGGGCGCATCCGCACCGGTGCCGGCGTTGGAAGACCTCCATGCTGCAATAAAGGCAATCCATACACCGGACACAACACTAACCCGAGAGGGTTTTGTTGTTATAGCTGACATATCATCTGAGTATGTGGGGAGCGGTGCTTACTTGGTACACACCATCGAGATCGATCTGCAATACTACATCGCGCTGGTGTAAATGTGGGCGCGGTTAGTGTGGACATTAGGCTCCCCGATATTGATGCCTACATTGTACAGAAACACGGCCAACCGAGATCACTAACGCCAGAAGAGGCCGACATTCTTTCATCGTTTGCCAGTTTAATACTACAGGCAATCCGAGATCGTTGGCCGGTGGATACAGGTACTAGCCGAGATCGTTGGGAGGTTAGTACAGTTCCCTCCGGCGGCCGTATTTCTATACTCGTTGAGAACCCGTTGTATTATGCGGAATATGTTCATGATGGTTTGTGGCGCACACTAATTCCGGCGATCTGGAATATTGTTAAGCCGGACGTTATGCGCACATTGAAGTTCGCAATAGATAAAACAGAAACCAAACTAAACAGCACCACATCAATCTTCTCAATATTCCGAGGGCTTGCATCATGAGCGATCCCGTATCCATAGAAATCACAACATCAATAGACCTGACCCACATAATGCAACGGCTAGAGGGCGAGGCGTTAGAGGTGTTTGAGGATCACGGAAAGATCATGGAAGAAGCTATTCGGGCGAAGTGGGTTGGCTGGAAATATATTGGCCGCGATCGTGCCTCTATAGGAAACTCCCGCGCCGGTTGGGGGCACACCTTGCAAGCTACAGAGGGGAAGCGCGAAATAAACTTCTTCAACAAAGCCCGCGATTATTACACGGGTGAGGCTTATGCCGCCAAAGTGTCCAGAAAAAAAGGCGCGACACCGGAATGGATTATCATGCGCGATATGTTGATTGTTGATTACCTACCGGCCATGATTAAAGCAGTGACGGCCGCAGTTGCCAAGGGCATGAAAGCGGGGCCGAAGAAGAAGGTGCGTGAAAACAGGTCGACGGGTTATACTCGAATTAGCATAACTTGAAGGAGGGTTGGCAATGGCTGCATCAGTAGTTCCAAAGATTATGAGGGACGGAACAATTACCGTCATTTCTGGAGGCGGCTCGCCCGTCACATATACAGTCGAATACGAAGACGGAGATTTCGCCTTCTCTAAGGAGAAAGATGCGCGTATTGTTATACGCGATCGAGGCGTTATTGTTGGAGTAAGGAAAGGCGATAGCCCAGTTATCACTGGCTCGTTCACTGTACACCAACGGGACTTCACAGACGGAACGGCGCTAACGCTTGTTGATATGCTCGATAAAACCGGCGCGGCAGCGGGGCACACTTCAACAGGCTCCGGCGCGTTTGAGGAGTTTATGGTTGATTTCAAACTCACAATCGAGGGCAGTGACCACAATGACACCGCAGACGGCTCCGCTACATTCTCGAAATGTGTTGCGGTGTGGAACTTTGCAGAGGGCCAACCAAACAAGATAAGCGTTTCTTTCGAGTGCTTTGGTGGGATAACCTTTACAGGGCAGAGCTAGACAATGGACTTAACTAAATTCCCCAAAGTTTTTCCGAAGTCCTTTGTTGCTAGGTTGGATCTGGTTACCGCGTTAGGCGCTGGGCCGGATACCTCTACACTCGCTCGACTTTGCGCTGCGGCCACACTCCTTCGGGTAGATGTGCCGGAAAGCCCCAAAAGAAAGAAAGGTGAGGCAATTGCCGATTTCGGCGAGCGCTCGCTTGAGTGGTTGATGGGAAAAGGCGTGGCACCTACTACGATTTTCCAGATCGGCTCGGAGTGCGCTTCTGAGTTAGGCGAATCGCTTCCTAGTGTGCCGGAGGTAGATGATGCGGTAGCGGATTTTCAAGAAGCGGTCTCGACCGATTAGCTGTTGTCGTTGGCAGGGAGTGGGGCAAGACCCCCGACTGGTTCTACTCCCTACCCCGAAACCAGCAAATAGACTTGATCGCTGAATACGCAATAAGGCACGAAACCGAGGACGAGTTAGCAGTTAGAAAGCGCAGACGGTTTGATAGATTAGTGAGGGGGGAGCATGGCGGTTAACGGTGGAGATGTAAAGTTCACGCTATCGGGTGACTCTACCAAGCTCAACGCATCGCTCCGAGACGCGTCTGCTAACCTTGGCAAGATGCATCGCGCCGGACAAGGTGCCGCCAATAGTTTATCCAAAGAACTAAAAACGGCCGCCAAAGGTGCGGCGATTGGGTTGGCCGCCGTCGGGACTGCAATGGCGGCAACAGCGAAAGCGGGCTTCTCGTTAGCGGCGGCCTCAAGTGCTTATCTCGATGAGATGGTTCATGGCGCTGCGCTCGCTGGGCTTACCACCAAAGAGTTCACGACTATGGGTTTCGCTATAGAGGCGGCCGGTGGAAAAGCGCATCAGCTCACTCCAGCGATGGCCACCTTGACGGACGCGATGGCATCGGCGCGGGAAGGGACAGCGGCATATGAAGACGCGTTCGGTGCGTTGGGTGTATCTGTAGAAAACTCAGACGGCTCATTGCGTGATTCATCTGTTGTGTTTGGTGAGGTGACTTCTGCGCTTACAAAATTAGAATCACAAACAGAAAAAAGCGCGGCCGCACAAGCTATATTCGGAAAACGAAATGCCTCTGTAGCTCTTGCTCTTGGCGATTCGGCAGAAATTGTCGAAGAGTTTGGTGCCGTTGTTGATGATATGATATCCCCTGAGGCGCTGGCAGCTAGTGCGGAATTCGATAAATCGATGGCGAGGTTAAAACTAAGCTCACAGAATGCCACAGTCCAAATCGGCTCGGCTCTTACACCGGTAATCACCGACCTAATGGACGCGGCGACGGAGCTTACACCGGTAATCACAAACGTGTTCAAGAATGCCGTTCCTTTTGTGGAGAACTTCGTAAATGGTACGCGGTTCGCTTGGGCCGCAATAAAAGACCTCGGTCTGATGATGCTAGATGCGGGGAAGGTAATTGTTGCGGCATTCACCGCACCATTACGGGCCGCAATTGAGGCGGGTAACAAACTCCGCGAGCTAATGGGTAAAGACCCATTAAATCTCAAATACCTAGAAGAATTTTCCATGAGCAACACCCTCGGCAATTTGACCGAGCGGTTTAATGGGCTAGGCAAGGCCGGCAGTCATTCCGGCGATCTGTTGATATCCGGTTGGTTTGGTGCGCCGAAGGTTTTGGACGATACCGCAGATAGTGCGGAGGGCGTGGCCGGTGCTTTGGACAAGGTAACCGACGCAGCGAAAACAGGGCAGACAGAATTCGAAAAATGGCTCGAGGATTTCGAGGGCTTCAAAGACGAGTTCGATCCTAGTGAGTTCACGTTTAAATCGCCCGAAGAGATCGCCGAGCTTGAGGAAAAGGCATACCACGAGCGGCTCGGCTTCATGAGCGACTTCGTTAGCGCATCTGGCGACCTCGCGGAGGGCTTGTCCGAAAGGCTAGGAGCGAGCGCTGAGGAACAGGCGATGACCTCTTATATAGTAGGCAAGGCGAGCGCGCTGGCCGATATTGGTGTGAACACAATTGTTGCAGCGAGTAAAGCAGCAGCTCAGACGGGGATAGGAGCGGCGGTTGCTGTGCCAGCGATATACGCGTTAGGCGCTACACAAGCGGCGGCGGTTCTAGCGACACCAGCGCCTAAGTTCCACAGCGGCGGCATGATTGCTCCTGATGAGCAATTAATCACCGCACAAACCGGAGAGGCCGTTTTATCTCGCTCCGGCGTAGCTGCGGCCGGTGGTGCTAGTGGGGTGAACGAGCTAAACAGAGGCGGCGCGGCCGGTGGTGCTATTGTTGTTGTCAACCAATACCGGCACCGCGTTTTCGATTCTTTTATTATTGATAATTTGCGCCGAACGGGATCGCCACTCGCGGCGGCCATTGGCGCAACAGGTAGCAAGGCGGGCATATCATGAGCGTAGAAACCCCAGCAAATTTTCGCGCAATAATTGTTCCGGATACCCGAGCAACATTATTGACTTCGGAATCCACATATACCCAAGCCGACCCCGTTGTTGGAACGCCTGAAAAAGTAAGCGGTCAATCATCACTCACACTTTCGGCCAGCGGGACAGTCGCTGTTTCCGAAGATATAGTATTACAGGCGGCCTCAAGCGGCGGCCGCAGCGGTGCGAGCTTTTTATGGCAGAACACCGGTGACGCAAAGTTTAGAGGATACAACGGGCCGTCGATGGTGCAATCGTGGAGATCGTTAGCCTATTTCGACGGCAGCGGCTCCCCACATTCTGTCAGCGATCCACAAGCTGTCACGATGCCGAATGGGTCGGTTGTTATTGCGTTTGAACGGAGAACGGGCGTTGGCCGCGAGGTGGTGACGCGCAAATACACACCATCGACGGATACATGGAGCAGCGCGTCCATAGTATACCAAACAAGTTCAGCCACAGGCGCGGGTTCAATTATGCGGCCGACGATGGTTGTACTACCCTCGCGGCGTTTGTTGTTGTTCCATTGGGTGATTGCATCAGGTATCTATAACATTAGATGTCATTACTCCGTTGATAGCGGGGCCAATTGGTCGCTCGCCTCGCGTGGCGTATTAGATGCGCCGGTGGTATTAGCAACGCACACCGTCGGCCGGTTGCGAGCTGTGTTTTCTGGGATTGGGATTGCAATGGCTGCGGAAATACCGAGCCATTCTACTATTCGCCAATTCTACTCGACCGATCTGGGCGCAACATTTACCACACTATCAGATGAGTTGGCCTCAAGTTATTGCCATGACCTAGTCGATCTCGATGGCTCGTTGGGTATGATTTCGCTCCCCACCGGCGCGAACGCTTCCGCGAAGTTGCGTATTGTTGGGTCCATTACTGAGCCGCTCAAATACGCGGACGATATCTCAATACCGACGGGCGATTGGGGGCACACCGGCAGCGATGAACAGGACATCGCGTCTTGGGTTGATGATGACGGCTCGTTGTTTGTTGTTGGGCGCTTGGTAAATGCTAATGACAAAGTCATCGGATTGTGGTCGCCGGCGCCATACACGAGCTGGTCGTATTTAGGCGAATCGGCTACAGGGATCGGCGGCACCAAGACGGGCCTAATTATTGACACCACCACCGCCAACGTCTACCCAAGATACCTCACCGCAACGTCTAGCGGCGGGCGGGCTATGTTGTTCCATTCGTGGAGCGCGTCTGGTTCGGCTTTTGACGACTCATTGGCCGTGGCTTGTTTGGGCGGTTGGTCATCTGTGCCGTTGGGATCGGTTGACGAAAGCTTAGACCCCGATAAAACAGGCGGGTTCACTGGTTGCTATTTTCCGTATGATTTACCAAACACCGGAAGCGTCTGGACGGCAGCGGGCGCGGGTACATCTGCTCTAGCGTCTGGTTCTTTGCAGTTATTGCTCAATGGCTCTTCGAATTATAGGTATTACACAAAGGCACCGTCGGGCGCGTTTGCTGATGGGCTATTGTTTGCCGCAACGGTTGCGGTCACAGCGGGCGGCGTTACCACATCAGCTCGGGCGGGGATACAGCTAAGGGTCGCCGACGGCTCATCAGAAATACATCTAGAGCTTAGGCTATCAACCAGCGCCGTTCTTGCGTATGATAAAAACGCCGGTGGAACGGGTGCGCCTTTTGGTTCTGCTATGAGCGTTGATACGACGGGCGGCGTGGATTTGTTGGTGTACATGAAAGACACGACGGCCCGTGTTTATTACAAAGTCGCCAACAGTAGTGAGGACGCGGAATATATCGCAGGGCCGGCCGGCACAATTACCAAGAAAACATCAGGCGCAGCGGCCGCGAATAGGTTGCGCTTCGGGCGTATTGTTGCAAACGCGGCAACATCAATGACAATAACGAGCGTCCAGTATACGATGGGAACTTATGTAACAGAGCCGGCAAACGCAACAGCCGACCAACGCGGGCGGGCGTTTCCGTCTTATGTTGCCGGTGGTGTTAGCGCAGATCAATCCGGCGCAGCTTATGCGGGCGATATTCACAGAATCCCGATTGAATATGATTATGCTGTTGAGCGGGCGTTACCGTTGGCGGCACCACCGTCGCCTCGTGTTGGTTGGCGTTCTACCGATGAAACAGAGGCCACAATCGCAGTCCTATTTTCAAACGCAAAGGCAAACGTCACCGATCTTGGCGGCGATTTGCTTGGTGTAC
>Ga0080013_1003772_pt1 | contig 15512 bp, 19 predicted proteins | sample ETNvirenome_6_85_FD_69236 | JGI IMG/M metagenome (GOLD analysis project Ga0080013, IMG submission 69236) | Marine viral communities from the Pacific Ocean - ETNP_6_85 (SPADES assembly) (version 2) | ecosystem: Environmental > Aquatic > Marine > Oceanic | place: Pacific Ocean | collected 2013-06-19
GGGTCCTCAAACATCGCAAACAGAAACATTATATAATAATTTAACTTTCCCTTTAGTAAATAATGCTACTAGTGCGGATACAGGAGGCGGTTTTCAATGTACAATTGGACCCGTTAATGATAGGGCTTAATTATGGCAGGATATACACTCTCAGCATTAGAAGCTGACATTAGAAGTTATACAGAAGTAGACAGTACTGTTTTTAGTGGTGCTACTCTAGGCAGATTTATAGAAAATGCAGAATATAGAATTAATCTTGATATTCCTATGGACTCAGACAGACAAGAATGGCAAGGAACAATTGCTACCGATGTTAATACTGTTAGAGTTCCAGCAGGTTTTCAATTTGTAAGGGGAGTTCAAGTCTTTAGTTCTACCGCTAATTCCAATGAACAAGGTCAATGGTTGGAGAGGCGAGATCAAACTTTTTTATCAGAATATGTAGGAAGATTAACAGGGCCCGAAGGATCGACTGCATCGGGAGCTGATGTAACAGGACTCCCTAAATATTATGCTATGTTTGGAGGAGCGACAGGATTAACAGATACTACTTCTGGATCTATTGTAATGGCTCCTACTCCAGACGCCAATTATGTTATTAAAATATACGGAAATGCAATGCCAACAGGATTAGGAACTAATACTTCTGGGACTTATGTAAGTAGGTACTTTCCTCAAGGGTTATTATATGCTTCTCTAGTAGAAGCCTATGGCTTTTTAAAAGGTCCCACAGAGATGTTGACATTATATGAGCAAAAGTATAAACAAGAACTACAGAAGTTTGCAAGCATGCAAATTGGAAGAAGACGAAGAGACGATTACACGGATGGTACAATAAGAATTCCAATCGAGTCACCGCCTCAATAATTAGGAGAAAATTTATGGCAATAACATCAGCAATTTGTAACAGTTTCAAAGTTGAAATTTTAACAGCAACACATAACTTTACTGCATCATCAGGAAATACTTTTAACTTAGCTTTATATACAAGTTCAGCAACTTTAAATAAATCTACAACTGCATATAGTTCAAGTAACGAAATTTCTAACACATCAGGTTCTGCTTATTCTGCAAAAGGAAAAGCTCTTACCAGTGTAACACCTGTTTTATCATCAGATACAGCTGTTTGTGATTTTGCTAATGTCTCTTGGACATCTGCTACATTCACAGCTAACGGTTGTTTAATTTTTAATGATTCAGCATCTGGAGATCCAGCATGTTGTGCCATTGCATTTGGTGGAGATAAAACTGTAACAAGTGGAACTTTCACAATTGAATTTCCTGCAGCTTCGGCAGGATCAGCTATTATCGGTATAGCATAAGGAGGAACTCCTTATGGCTAATACTTGGAACGCATCCGGCACACTCTGGGGACAGAATTCTTGGGGTGATCAAGGAACCGTTACAACTTCTCTCACAGGACAATCTTTAACAACAGCACTTGGTACCGTTACACCTTACAACGAATTAGGTTGGGGCTCTGATACATGGGGTGCAGAGAACTGGGGAGAAAGTGCTTTTGATATAACTTTAACAGGACAATCTTTAACAACAGCTTTAGGTACATTAGTTTATGCAGGCGCAACTGATGGTTGGGGCCGTGATGCATGGGGAGATAATAACTGGGGTGAAAACGCAACTAGCGTTTCTTTAACAGGACTTTCTGCAACTACATCTATCGGTAATCAAGCCTGGGGCCAAGCCTCTTGGAGTGATGGCGCATGGGGAGATTATGCATTAGCCGTAGCTGATGTAATGGGATTAACAGGTGTTTCAGCAACAGGAGCTGTAGGATCTCCAGTTGCTAGGTCTGACAATACAACTACATTAACGGGCCTAGGAGCCACGTCAGCAGCAGGTGCAATTGTTATTGGAGAAGGAATTCCTTTAACCGGACTTTCAGGTACGATTGCTTTAGGTACTCCAGTCGCTAGAGGAGATTATACAGAATCATTAACAGGACTTTCAGCAACGGGTGCGGTAGGTGCTCCAACCATTACCTCTAATCCAACAATTGCTCCAACAGGACTTTCAGCAACTGCTGCAGTAGGAGCTATTTCTCCAACAGAACAAACCATGGGATTGACTGGAGTTTCGGCAACGACTGCAGTAGGAGCAATTACACCAACCGAACAAACTATGGGATTGACTGGAGTATCCGCAACTGTTACTGTGTCTCCTATCGGTGTAGCACCTATTGCATGGGGTCGTGTTACAGCCGCACAAACAGGTAATTATAGTAAAACAACAGCTACTCAAACGGGTACCTGGACTAAAATTACTAAAGGTGATTGACAATAGGAATAAAACAAAATATAAAAACGAATTAAGGATCTATTAGGAGAACAAAATTATGGCATCAACTTATACCCCTCTCGGCGTAGAATTAATGGCCACTGGCGAAAACGCTGGTACATGGGGAACAAAAACAAATACAAATTTACAAATTAGTGAACAAATATCTAGTGGATATGTTGTTCAAACTTTAAATGCTGACGGAGCAGGAGCAAATACAACTACACTCTCTGTTTCAGATGGATCAACAGGTGCTACTCTTGCAACTAGAATTATAATCTTAGGTGCAGAATCAGCCCAAGCAATTACAGGAAATAAAATTGTAACAATTCCTCTTGATGTAGAAAACTGGTATTTTATTAAAAACAGTACAAGTGGAGCTTACACAGTTCAATTTAAATACGTTAGTGGATCAGGTGGAAGTGTTACTTGGGCAACAACTGATAAAGGTTGGAAAGCTATTTATGCAAGTGCTAATGATGGTACTAATCCAGATATTATTGACATCGGAATGGGTGACGTCACAACAACTGGAACACAAACTTTAACAAACAAAACTTTAACAAGTCCTAAAATTGGAACTTCAATTTTAGATACTAACGGAAATGAATTAGCTTTATTAACAGCTACAGGTTCAGCAGTTAATGAATTTACTTTAGCTAACGCAGCAACCGGTAATGGTCCAACTTTATCATCAACAGGTGAAACAAACGTTGATATAAACATTAACCCTAAAGGGTCAGGAGTTCTTAAATCAGCAACTGCAGCAATTAAAATTGCAGGCAAAGAAACGATGTGGGTTCCAGCTGCAGCAATGTATGGTGCAAGTACTAACGGAGCTGATGCAGAACAAGTAGAAACTACAGCAACAAGACCTGATATGAAAGTTTTCGATTTTGATGCAAGTACAAAACAATACACACAATTTACTGTCGCTATGCCTAAATCATGGAATTTAGGAACGGTGACTTATCAAGTTTTTTGGGCTCCAAGTACTACAAACACAGGAAACTGTATTTTTGGATTACAGGGAGTTGCATGTGGTGACAGTGATACGATTGATGTTGCATTTGGAACAGCAATAGAAGTTACAGATGCTGGAATTGGAACAGTTGAAGATCAACAAGTAACCGCTGAAAGCAGTGCAATGACAATTGCGGGTTCCCCTGCAGACGATCAACAAACGTACTTTCAATTATATAGAGATGCAGCAGATGGTAGCGATACTTTTACTGGTGAATCAAGAGTTCTCGGAGTAAAAATATTCTATACTACAGATGCAGCGAACGACGCATAGGAGAAATAGAATATGTCTTTTGGTTATCAAGTACTAGGTTTTGGATCTGGTGGAGCCGCACCGTCAATATATGTGGTTGCTTCAGGTGGAACAATAACAACTGTTGATACAAATTATAAAGTTCATACATTTACAGGTCCAGGAACCTTTTGTGTTTCAACAGCAGGTTGTGGTTCCGATACAGGTGTTGATTATTTAGTCATAGCTGGAGGAGGAGCTGCCGGGCCTTCGTATGGTGGTGGCGGCGGTGCTGGTGGATACAGAGAATCTAATCCTGGCGCATGGACAGGAGCCCCAATAGCTGCAAGTGGTGGAGCTATAGCAGTAAGTGCTACAGGATATCCAATTACAGTTGGTGGTGCTGGCGCTAATTCAGTTTTTTCAAGTATAACTTCAGCCGCAGGTGGTAATGGCGGAGTAGAATGTCCTTTTCCTGGTGTAGCTGGTGGTTCAGGTGGAGGAGCAGGTTACGTAGGCACAGGAGGAGCAGGAAATACACCTCCCGTGAGTCCAGCACAAGGAACTACAGGTGGTAGGGGAACTGGAGCAGGACCCGGTTATCCAGCCGGCGGTGGTGGCGGAGCCACAGTTGGTTATCCTGGAATCGTTTGTTCTCCAAGCGGAAGTACAGCAGGAGCCGGAGGTACTGGAGCAACTTCATGTATTAGCGGAAGTTCCGTTGCAAGAGGCGGCGGAGGCGGAGGCGGTGGTGGAGGCCCAGGTCATGGTCAACCATTTACAGCCGGAGCAGCAGGAGCCGGTGGAGGAGGAACGAATGGTGGCGCTGGAACCGCAAATAAAGGTGGTGGTGGCGGAGCTAACGGCGGTGGTGGCGGAAGTGGAGTCGTAATTTTAAGGTATAAATTTCAATAATCATGGCACATTTTGCAAAAATAGAATCAGAAGGTAACGGAGTTCTTACAGTCTTAGCTGTAGATAATAAAAATGTTTTAAATAATGAAGGTGTTGAAGAAGAAAGTGTTGGTCAACAATATTTAGAAACACATAATAATTGGCCCGCAAATAAATGGATTCAAACGTCCTATAATACTCGTAGAAATACATATTGTGTTGAGGGGACTGATGTCTTAGCCGATGATCAATCTAAAGCATTTAGAGGAAATTTTGCAGTCCCGGGTGGAGAATGGGATGAAGTCAATCAAATCTTTTGGCCTAAAAAACCTTATCCATCGTGGGTTAAAAGTACAACAGATGCGCAATGGCATTCACCTATAGGGGATGCTCCTACTTTAACAGACGAACAAAATGCCGCTAGTCAATGTTACAGATGGAATGAATCTAATTCCTCTTGGGATTTAACCAATCGCTAATTGATTTAGATCAATTATTTAAAAGCCCCTAGACAATTACCCAAAAATTATATATACCATAGCCGGTGGATATGGAGAAGAAAGTATTAACAGAAATAAGTTTGTATTATGGAAAGGTTTCAACACCGAAAGGTTTTGAAATTAATTGGAGTGAATTAGCTCATCACATTTTACATTCTAAAATACACAACCAAACCTTTTTATTTTCAAAAGAATGGGACGCATTAAATATATATTGTCGTGAACATCTTCAACTTAAATATAATTTAAACCTAGTAAATAAAAAAACATGGGGGAATATTTATTCACCTCATCAAAACACTCCTCCTTTATTAGATATTAATCCTGTCGATTTAAAAAACTCCCCAGACTATACTTTATTATATGGTGTAAAAGTTGATAACTGTTCTGTTGTCATTCATTATGATAATAATAGAAGAAAAGGACGTAGTTGGACCCTTCCTTTAAAAACTAATGAATTTATTTTATTTCCTTCCACACAACTTTATTACATCACTAACAATCAAAAAGATAATTTAAACTTTGTACAAACTATAACCTATGAATTTATCTAATTATTTTTGGTATTTTAAATCTGCATTAACACCACGATTCTGTGATGAGGTTATTAAATATGCTTTAGAAAAAAAAGAAAATTTGGCTATTACAGGTAAGTTTGGTAAAGGAAGAAATTTAAATAAAAACCCTCTTAATAAAGATGAAATTAGAGATTTAAAATATAAACGAAATTCAAATGTAACTTGGTTAGACGATCGCTGGATTTATAAAGAAATACACCCTTATCTTACGGCAGCAAATAAAGAGTCGGGTTGGAATTTTCAAATTAAACGTTCAGAACCATGTCAATTTACTAAATATAAATTAAACCAATACTATGATTGGCATTGTGACAGTTTTGGTGAACCTGCTTCCGATGGTACGATTAGAAAATTATCTATGACGTGTCAATTAACGGATGGTTCAGAATATAAAGGTGGGGAACTAGAATTTGATTTTAGAGACTATGATCCACCTCAAAGAGATGAATCCAAACATTTAAGAAAAGCAATAGAAATATTACCTAAAGGAAGTATCATTGTTTTTCCAAGTTTTATTTGGCATCGAGTTAAACCGGTAAGACAAGGAGTCCGGTACTCCCTGGTCTCATGGCATGTGGGGGATCTGTTTAAATGAGTTATCAAACTTATACCCACTTTTTAGATAAAGACTTTTTTAATAAGCTTAAACAAACTATTCTTGACCAAGACTTTCCGTGGAGAAGAAGAGACTCTTTTACAGGAGCTAAAAAAGACACTCAGATATTTTTTAGTTATGGTTTTTACCAGCGATTGAACATTGCGTCTCACCTTTATGCACCTTTAATACTTCCTATATTAAACCAATTAAAAGCCACAGCTCCTTTAAGAGTACAGGCTAATTTACTAATCAGTAAATTATTTAATAAATCAAAATGGCATAGAGACAGCAATTTAAAATGTAAAGCTGCCATTCTTTATTTAAATGATTGTGACGGAGGAACCGAACTCAAGATTAATAATAAAATTATTTTTATAAAAGCCGTTGCTAATCAAATGTTGGTTTTTGATAGTGATGTTTTACATAGAGCTATCACATCTCAAACAGAACCCATACGATATATTATTAACTTTAATTATTTTACCGATGACTAAAATTATAATAGTAGGAGGAGGCAGTGCGGGGTGGATGACGGCAGCTACTTTAGAATCTCAATTTCCTCAGCACTCAATTTCTTTAATTGAATCAAAAAATATACCTACTATAGGAGTAGGGGAAAGTACCATTCTGCCAATACAGCGATGGCTGAAATTATTAAAAATCAAAGACGAAGATTTTTTAAAACATGTGGATGGTAATTATAAATTAAGCATAAGATTTACAGATTTTTATAAAAAAGGAGAATTTTTTCACTACCCCTTTGGAACTCCTGTAACCGAGGGGAATAAATATTTTTTAAATGATTGGTGGTTTAAAAAAATACTATTTCCTAAAACACCTTATTCGGATTATGCCGATTGTAATTATCCCCTTCAGATGGCTTATGTTAATGCAAACAAATTTAATAAAAAATTAGATTATGCCTACCAAGTGGATGCTGCTAAATTTGGTGCATGGTTAAGAGATTATTACTGTAAAAAAGTTAAACACATCATAGATGACGTTGTGTCTGTAGAACAAAATGAAAATGGAATTGTATCTCTTAATAAAAAATATAAAGCAGATTTATATATAGATTGCACCGGTTTCAAATCTTTACTGTTAGGAAAATCTTTAAAAGAACCTTTTGAATCTTATAGTGATATTCTTCCTAATGATTCTGCGTGGGCTACACGACTTCAATATAAAAATAAAAAAAAGGAATTAACTACTTATACTAATTGTACAGCTATTGAAAATGGATGGGTCTGGAGAGTTCCGCTATGGTCAAGAATAGGAACTGGGTATGTATATTCAAGTAAATTTGTAGATGATGAGACAGCCTTAAAAGAATTTAAAAAACATTTAAAAGAAAGAGAAAAGGTTAGCAAAGTTGATCAATTAAATTTTAGAAACATTAAAAGTAGAGTAGGCATGTATAAACGTTTATGGGTAAAGAATGTTGCAGCCATAGGTTTGGCAGCAGCTTTTGTAGAACCTCTTGAAAGTAATGCTTTGTTTACCGTTCATGAGTTTTTAATAAGTTTAGTTAGAAATTTACAAAGGAACACGGTTTCTCAATGGGACAAAGATATTTTTAATCACAGCTGTAAAAGAATGTTTAGATCCTGGGCAGAGTTTGTGGCTTTACACTATGCTTTATCCCATAGAGATGATACTCCTTATTGGAGATCTTGTTTAAATAAAAATTGGAGTGAATCTCTTATTAATTTAAAACCTGAATATGTTCATGGTTTTCAAGTTGCAGCTTTAAATCAAAGTGAAGATTTTTCATTCCCAGTTAGCGGAGGTCTCCATTGTATAGCAGCGGGCATGCATTGGGCTCCAACGGATATTCCTAGTCTAACTGTTAATAGCACCGAAGACATAGAAGATATTAAAAAATCTTTTGTGAGTCCCGTTAATCAACTCCAACAAAGAAAGGAAGTTTGTAAAAAATTAGTTAAAAAAGAAAAAACAATTTTTACAATTTTAAAAAATGCTCAAAGATGAATATTTTAGAACCCCTGTATGGTCCGAAGACAAACCAGAGTTTGTTAAATCTTTAAACAAATTTTGTAATAAATATATTAAAAAGGCAAGAACTAGAGATAAAAAAGCTATTCAAATTATGAAAGATTTTGGCATATCTCATCATTCGACCCCTCTCCTAGAGGATAATAATTTTTTAGATTTTAAAAGATATGTTGGACAAAAATCTTGGGAATTTTTAGAAGAGCATGGGTATGATATGAAACAGTATCAAACTCTGTTTACTGAAATGTGGGTTCAAGAGTTTTCTAAAAAAGGAGGAGGTCATCATACAGCACACGTACATGGGAATCAACACGTATCCGGGTTTTATTTTTTAAAATCCAGTGAGAAAACTTCTTTTCCTATTTTTTATGATCCACGAACCGGAGCTCGAGCCTCTCACTTAAAGCTGGACCCTTCTTTAAAAGGAATTTATCACGGCACTGATGTCATTCATTATAAAGTAGCTCCTGGTCGGTTAATTATTATCCCAGGTTATTTAGAACATGGGTTTTCCGTGGATGCTGGAATTGAACCTTTTCGATTTATTCATTGGAATATCATGGCTGTACCTAAAGGGATCGTTAAAGATGCTTAATAAATCTAGACCGGTCTATAAATTAAATTTAAAAAACCAATTAAAAAATAAAAAAGAAGAGCTGATGAAAGATATTTTAAACTCTAAACATAAAGACACGGGATACAATTTTGAAGTTTTTACAAAATATAAAGATTATTTATATAATTTATTTATTAAAGAAAGTAAAAAAATATTAAATCCTTTTACCTTTAAGGATAAAAACTTTAAGGTATGGTGTTATTTTAGTGGACCTGCGGATCATACAACGTTCTGGCATAGTCATACAAAGACGGCGAACATTAATTGCGTTATTTATTTACAAACCATCCAAGATTATGGAATTGAATTTGAACTCTATCAGCAAGCTTGGTATGTCGAACCTAAAAATTTTGACATGTTAATTTTTCCTGGATGTTTAAGTCATCGACCGATGTCTTCGAGTACTCAACAACGGATCTCTTTAAATTTAGAATTAAGATGTAAGGAAAACGAAAAAGATATTTTTGGATTATGAGTTTTAAAAAAAATAAATATATTGTTCTTAGACAAGCTATCTCAAAAGATTTAGCCACTTTTATATACAATTATTTTTTAATGAAAAAACAAGTTTATGATACTTGTTTAAAAGAAAGATATATTTCTCCTTATGAAGAAATGATGGGTAAATATTTTGATAACCAAGTGCAAAACACTTATTGTTATTATGCTGATAATGCCATGGAAACTTTGTTGTTAAAGGTACAGCCCCTTATGGAAAAAAATACAGGATTAAAATTAAATCCAGCCTATAGCTATGCAAGACTATATAAAAAAGGAGATACTCTTCAGCGACACAAAGATAGATTTAGTTGTGAAATTTCAACGACTATGCATTTAGGGGGAGATCCATGGAGTATCTATATGGAACCTTCGAGTAAATATGGAAAAAAAGGAATTAAGGTAGATTTAAAACCAGGAGATATGTTGGTGTATCGAGGGTGTGAGTTAGAGCATTGGAGAAATAAGTTCAAAGGTAAAGAATGTGCACAGGTTTTTTTACATTATAATAATAATAAAACTAAAGGCGCAAAACTTAATCTTTTTGATGGACGACCTCATTTAGGACTTCCAGGTTGGTTTCAAACATTGTATGAGGAAAGATAATAAGTTGATTGATTCTAAAAAATAAAGTATGATCAAGGCTGGCGTGGGGGATTTTTCCACCACAAAGGTCTTCTACGCCTCTTTTATAATGAGTTGATATCCCCTTTAATCTAGTATATTTGTAGCTTAAACGGATTTTTCTATGTTACAAAAAATAGGCTTTTTACCAGGATTTAATAAACAAGTGTCACCCACAGGAGCGGAAGCCATGTGGACAGGAGGCGAAAATGTTCGCTTTAGATATGGTACACCTGAAAAAATAGGGGGCTGGTCTCAATTAGGAGATAAAGCTTTAACTGGAGCTGCTCGAGCGCTTCATCAAATGGTCAACAAAGAGGGGATAAAATATGCCATCATTGGAACCAATCGAATTTTATACACTTATTCTGGAGGAGTCTATTATGACATCCATCCCATTAAAACAGATTTCGGAGCATTAACGGATAAGCTATCTTGTGAAAATGGTTCGGCTATCCTTACGATTACTTTATCTACTACCGCAGGAATGACAGCAGGAGATATTTTACTTCTTGAAAATGTTACACCTCCAACAGGGTCGGGTTATTCTGCATCTAATTTTGATGATAAAAAATTTATGATAACTGAAGTCGTAAATGCTACTTCGGTTACTATTACTATGGGTTCTACTGCAGATGCAACGGCTACGGACGGAGACCTTTCAGTTAAATGGTATTACCCAGTAGGCCCAGCTGAACAGGTTGGAGTTTATGGATGGGGTATATCCCAGTTTGGTGGTAGCGTAACCAATCCTCAAACAACAACTTTAGATGGAGCCTTAGGAGACAATGTTTATGGAACTGGAGGATCAGGAACAAGTATTACTTTAGATTCAGTTACAGGATTTCCAACCACAGGTACAAATTATATTTTAGTAGGCACAGAAGAAATTTCTTACACGGGAGTTTCAGGAAGTGATTTAACAGGAATTACGAGAAATGCTAGAGGAACTACAAGAGCTGCTCATTCTGATGGAGCAACGGTTACTAATTATAGTGACTATGCTGCATGGGGTCAAGCTGCGGCTACAACTGATAAAGTTGCTGAACCTGGTTTATGGTCCTTGGACAATTTAGGAAGTACGCTTATTGCTTTAATTTTCAATGGACCAGTATTTGAATGGGATGCAGATTTAACTAATGCCGTAGACACAAGAGCAACAATTGTCAGTGGCGCACCAACAGCATCTAGAGATATGTTAGTCTCAACTCCTGATCGTCACTTAGTTTTATTTGGAACTGAAACCACAATTGGAGATACAGATACACAAGATGATATGTTTATCAGATTCTCTTCTCAAGAAGACATTAATACTTGGGCACCCACGGCAACCAATAGTGCTGGTACACAGCGACTGGCCGCTGGATCACGGATCATGGGAGCCAAACTAGGTAGAAATGCACTTTACGTATGGACCGATACTTCTTTATTTACCATGAGATTTGTGGGAAGTCCTTTTACCTTTGCTTATGAACAGGTCGGAACTAACTGTGGATTGATTGGTAAAAACGCAGCGGTTGAAGTGGATGGTGCTGCTTACTGGATGTCTGATAATGGTTTCTTTAGATTTACCGGTAAACTAGAATCTATGGACTGTTTTGTAGAAGATTATGTTTATGATGATCTTAACACCACTTCTAATCAATTTATTTATTGTGGAATTAATAACCTCTTTGGGGAAGTTATGTGGTTTTATCCCACGTCTGCTTCTAACGTTGTCGATCGATGTGTGATTTATAGTTATCTAGACTCAACAGCCAATAGACCTATTTGGTTTACAAATGCAAGCACAACTTTTCCAAGAAGTACTTGGATTGATTCTGCTATTTTTGGTTTGCCTCATGCTACTCAATATGATGCCGGCACAGATGCGTCCTTTGATGTCACGGGTAATACCGATGGTACGACTATTTACTATGAACACGAAACCGGGGTTAATCAAATTAAAGGAGGAGTCACGACCGCTATTGCCGCTAATATTATTTCAGGGGATTTTGATATAACTCAAGATTCAAAAGAAGGAATTACGTTCAGAGGAGACGGAGAACATATTATGAGAGTGAGTAGATTCTTACCCGACTTTATAACTCAAGCTGGAAACACTATTGTTGAATTAGATTTAAGAAATTTCCCTAATCAAACGGCCGCAAGTTCTACTTTAGGACCTTTTACAATTACCTCGAGTACTAATTATCAATCTTGTAGAGCAAGAGGAAGATCGGTGGCTGTCAAAATATCTAATACGGCAGTTGATTCTAATTGGAAAATGGGAACATTTAGGTTAGATGTACAAGCAGGAGGAAGAAGATAATGCCTTTTCAATCAGAAAAACAAAGAAGATACTTATGGGCCAACGAGCCAGAGATCGCAAGAGACTGGACGGATACCTATGGAAGTAAGATTCATGCAGCTGAGGGTGGAATTATGAGATTACCTTTTGCGGAAGGTTCTGGAGAAGAAGTAATTGTTGATAATGAAGGTTTAATATACGAAGAGTCTCCGCTTAGCAATAACTATACGGAAGAAGAGTTCAATGAAATATTTGCCAAGCCAGAAGAAAGTAATTTTAAAATGCCAAATTTTAATTTTTTTAGTGGACTATATAATATAGCTGATAAATCAGTGCCGTGGGGCTGGGCAAAAAGTGCATTAAATTTTATGGGGGAAAATAATCCTATGAATTTTTTAAATGTAAATAGACCGACAACACCGCAACAACAAGCGACACAGAACTACATGAATCAATATAATGTAAGCAGAAATCCACAGACAGGAAGAATGATGGGTGGACTTTTTTCAGGACAAAATGCTCCTGGTACTTCTATGTTTGGATCTCAAACTCCACAGGAGATGGCACAAAATTGGATGAATAAATATGGTAGCATGAATTATAACACTGAACGACAAATAGCTAAACAAAAAGAAATTAGAGACTTAGCTGCAGGAAATACAAATGTACCTCCAACTGAACGAACATTTACACCAACTGGTAACGGAAGAAATAATAACGCTGGTGGAGCTTCATTAAGTGGTGGAATGACAACAGGACAGCACGCAGCTTTTAGAGGTGCAAGAGGAGGCTTAGCAAGTTTATGGCAAAAATAGTTCAATCCTTAACCCGAGCCAGCGATGAGTATCGACCAGACGTAGCACACTCTTTAGTAAGAGATTTAGATGCGGTATTAGAAAAATTAAACACTACGTTTCAAGAGGAATTAAAACAGGAGATAGAAGCTAGAGCCTTCTTTATGGAATAATGGCAGTTGTTAATCAGTACAAATTTGTAGGCATCGATAATGACACAACCAATGGAGAACTTAATCCTTTTGGTTCAGGGTTTCCTTTAGTCAGTGAAACTTATGTGATTCGATCTATTTTAGTAACGTCCGCAGGAACTCCTAGTGTAACTGTTACCAACAATGCAATTACAGCTATTAAATCTGGGGCCTTAACAGCTAATACAACAGTAGAATTATTAACCCAACCGTTAATAGTTGAGGGTGGAAAAACCCTTACCATCAAAGCAGGCAGCGCAGATTCCTTTGATTTTGCGGTCAGCTATTTAAACATTAAAAAAGAGGTAACAACATAATGCACATACTAGAACCTAAAGAGATTATTACGACAATTTTTAACAAGAAAACAGGGGAAAAATATAAGGATGAAGAAGCTTTAAAAGCTGCTAATGTCCCTGAGGAGGATGTACAAAGAGATGTCAGAGTTATCATGCCACCACTTGATTTGTTTTCAAAAACAAAGTAGTATGAAAAACTCAGGAAAAATACCTGCTCTTTAACACTTAACTTAAAATTATGGCTATAACAGATTTACAAATATCAGATACATTAACAACGGACGCTCCTTCTATTAAATATGAAGGAAACCAAGGACCTCAATCTCCTCAGCAAGAGCGACAAGTAGCTCAATTAAAAGAAGAGTACCTTCAATATGTATTTGAACAAAAAGATTTAGGCGCACCTATTTTGTCTTTTGAAGAATGGTATCAGATGACTTATGAAGCAAGTAAAATGGGTGTTCAAGCACCACAACAAGTTTCAGGAGTTATGAAAGCAGCTTATGGTGGTATAATGAGACAAAAGTATGGGCTTGGAAAATTTGTACGAAAACTTATACCAAATGAAATAGCAAGAGCTGCAGAAGTTGCAGCTCCGTTCGTAGCAATGGCAGCACCCCAATTTGCATTACCCGCAGCATTAGCCGGAGGTTTAGGAACTTATGATAGAACTGGAAAATTAGGTGGGGCTTTAAAATCAGGAGCCATGACTTATGGTTTAGGAACATTGTCTCCAGGTATGGAAAGATTTAAAGATGTAGGTGGAACCAATATATGGAATACTAGATCAGGTTTACACGACATGTATAATCTAGGATCAGGAACTAAGACACAAGGTATTCGAGATTTAAATCCTTTTAAAAAGGATCCACCAAAAAAAATTACATCAGGAAATACAATAGGAAAAAATTCCTCTGATATTTATGAAAGTATAGATGATTCATATACAACAGGAAAAGAATTTAATATTGAAAAAATTGCTGAGGATACTAAAAACGTAAGCGGAATTCTAAAAACAATTGATAAATTTGCAATTCCAATTCTTTTAGGATCCATGGGTATAGCTGCAGCAACAGCTAAACCACAAGATATGAAGGAAGCTGTAAATGCAACACGAGGAACAAAATTAGACATCGATGCAATCAGAAAAGAAGTTCAAGAAGCATTAGCCGGGGGCGAAGAAGCTTGGGCAATTCTTCAAGCTAAATATCCTTACGTAGGAGAGTTTCCAACTAAGAAAGCTGAAGGCGGACGAATAGGTTTATACGCAGGTGGCGTTCCATCTCCTTATTCAATGGAGGATGCAAGAAAAACTTCTATGCAAGATAAAATGGGTGGCATTACCGATGTAATGAAACGAGCAGATCTTTTTCGTGCAGGAGATGTAGGTCAAATGTACATGGCTCAAGGCGGAAGGATTGGGTATGACGATGGTGGACCAACTGCAGAAGAATTTCAAAAAGATAAAATGTATAATGAGATGATGAAATACTTACATGAATACGAACAATATAAAAAACATTATAAAGATGAAAAAAGAAGACGTTCAGGAATTCAAGAAGCAGCTCAAGGCGGAAGAATTGGAGCTGAAGAAGGCGGACTTATGAACCTTGGTGGCATGGAAAAAGATTATAGAAACGACGGAGGCTTTGTACCTATCGGTGGTAAAGAAAAAGCAGATGACGTACCAGCAAGATTAAGTAAAAATGAATTTGTATTTACAGCGGATGCTGTAAGAGGCGCAGGTGGTGGAGACATAGACAAAGGCGCAGCAATCATGGAAAATGTGATGAAAAATTTAGAACAAGGTGGTCAAATATCAGAAGAAACGCAAGGTTTAGCTGGCGCTCAAGAGATGTTTGATGTATCAGAGAGAATAGGAGAAGTAATATAATGGCTGTACAACAAACACAAATGCTTCCACCCCAATATGTGGAAGACCTACAAAAGGATTATGGAACACAATTAACAGGTCTAACGGCAACACAATTAGATACTTCAAAATTTGCACCTAAAGTTGCAGCTCAAGATCAATATCAACAAGATGCTTATACCTTAGCGGGT
>Ga0080013_1003773_pt1 | contig 15509 bp, 22 predicted proteins | sample ETNvirenome_6_85_FD_69236 | JGI IMG/M metagenome (GOLD analysis project Ga0080013, IMG submission 69236) | Marine viral communities from the Pacific Ocean - ETNP_6_85 (SPADES assembly) (version 2) | ecosystem: Environmental > Aquatic > Marine > Oceanic | place: Pacific Ocean | collected 2013-06-19
TGTATGTTCTCCATAACCTGATTGAGATAAAGCAGGTCCTGAAACTAATATCTTTTTCCTCATTATTTAACCTCGTTTAAGAGCCAGCTCTTATAATTTTTTCTTGTGTCCCATGAACCATAGTTCTCTTTAACATGGTCAAAAAGTTCTTCCCACTTTTTCGCATAAACTTCAAAACTATAGTTTTTCAAAACATGTTGACGACCTTCTTTGCCTAATTTGGATCTTTCTTCCTTTGACATGTTGTATATTTTTTCTACTGCTTCAACAAATTCATCTTCATTGATTCTATCTTCATAAATATAAGGAATTTCTTGAGAACCAATCACTGCTTTAGACGCAGGTTTGAGTCCAATCCCAAACCATTTTTCTCCATCGGTAACTTGTTCTTGTAAACCTCCGACCGAAGCCTTCGGCGTCAGAAATGTTAATGGTACAATCTACCATATTATATAATGCGGCTAAATCCTTCAGAGCAAGTTTTTGTTGAGAAAAAACTACTTCTCCACGGGTAAGACCAGTGTCCTCAATAATAGCTTGTAAATTTTGACCATAAGGGTCGCGAACATCCGTATGCATAATAAGCTTCGCTTTATCGTGACCAACTTTATCTAAAAACTTTTTCCACCAATAAATTAAAGTACCTGATTGTTTGCGCCGGGCATTGCGGTTGTTCCAAAAACAAATAAATTTATCTTTATCATCTCCAAAGTTGTCTTTTTTTAAAACCTCAACAATATCATCAGGAAATGGTTTAAATGTATCACTCGGGACGGCGTGAGGGATATGGATACATTCCACTTCTGACGATACCGTGCGCACGATATCATCTGTTACTTTAGAAATAGACACAACAATATCGTTTGATGAATAAAGAGGTTCGTTAAAACGTGGATAAGGATAGTTATCCCATACATGATAATATATCATTGGACACGAAGGTCTAATCTCGTCTTCAATCTCCCACAGCCAGCCAAAAAACCTCGGATCTGTCATAAACCAAAGAGCATCTGGTTTCTCGTTACGAATTAGGGAACGAATTTGTTCCTGTGTCCCATAGCCATCAACTGGAATAATTAGCCAGTCATCTTTCCATTCTTCTGTTTTAATAGGATTGTAATCCTGATGTTTAATAGCGCCTCCCAAAGAAATAAATTTATACTTACCTGTTTTTAACAAACTTTGAATCATATAATTGGTTTGGGTTCCAACTCCCGAGGGTGCGAGTGGACTATCAGAAATAGTTAAAATTTTCATTTTTTCAGTCAATTTAAACCTCTTATCGTGTGCAATGCTGGGTGTGACAAAACTCACATTTTCTGTTTATATAACAAGAAAGTCTATTCTTGATGTGGGTTTTTGCTTTTATATTATAAATTGCTTTTTTTAATAATGTTAAGACATTTTTAGTTTTTCTTGGACCCGAAGTAACGCGGAAAATTTCAACGTTATTTTCTATGGCAGTTCTTTTAAGAAGAGCAAAGTGGGTTTCAATCATTTTCGGATCAATCTTATGTTTCCGGGCAAAATAATATTTATAAAGGGTAAGCTGATAGGTAATCATAGGATCAGTTTTCTTTTTTAAATCCCAGCCCCAGGAACAAGACTTCCAATCTATAATGTGATATTTACCATCTTCCGTCTGGACTACAAGATCAATAAAACCTTTGAATTTATAATCATCGTCTAAATCAGTAGGTTCCATAAGTTGTTCTTCGGTAGAGATAACCGTGTAGGAACCAAAATAACGTTTTACCCCTGGTAAAATATGATTTGTTAATCCTATGCCCTGTTCTTTAAGTTCCAGCCAGAACTTTTCATCAAGCTCAACGCCTAGCGCGTTGAGTCTGTTGGCTTCTTCATTCATTGAAGTTAAAAACGCTTCGCGCATATCGATAGACTCGTCGAGGAGCGCCTTTTCACAGAGATTGTGAATAGATGTTCCAAACGCCGTAAACTCGTTGCCTTTAAAACTACGAATTCTATCAAGGTACATAAGTTTATGTTTGTGAGGACACTCGTTCCAAGTGGCTAGTTCAGAAAATGATATATGGGGCATTAAACTACTTCTTGATGGTTTTCTTACTAACCATTTTAGTAACAGTTTCTTTTTTTTCAAGAGGTTTTGAACTTTTTTTAGGTTTTGAACTTTTTTTAGGTTTTGATTTTTGTGGCAAAGAAAAAATCCAAGTTTCGGCACACTTCTCTTGGGTCTGATAATTATAAACTATCTTATTGTTTAATGCTTCTAAAAAAGTAACATTTTCGTTTATCAAATAATTTTTAACAAAATTTGTATCAAATTGTTGTTTTGCTTCACGTGTATTCTTGATATGCGAGACTCGTAAAGTAACAAATAATTTATTTTCTTTTTTTTCAATATTCCATTTCATCATAAAACTCCATTTTATTATATAGTTCGGGTGAAATTGTTTTTAGTAACAAAGAGTTGCCTAAGAAATAATCTTCTACACCCGAGGTAAAATATTCTTCTAACGAAGTAACAGCATACGGATTCATAAACAAACCATTTATCATCGGCTTCAATACTTCGTACCCTATTTCTTTGTAGAGAAAATCATCTACATCTTGGGAAAAATTAGTTGTAGTAAATGATTTTGGAACATTATAACCCTTGGACTTTAAAATAGTTTTTAAAGTCTTCCTTTTCGCTAAAAAGTTTTGTTTGATTAAACCATCACCAAAAATATTCATTCGGTCTTTTTCTATCAAAGCATGACCAAGTTCATGAATAATATCATCTACTAAATCTTTTTCACTGTCTTGATCGTTGCTAATATATATTGCTCCGTCCATATAAACAGCGTTAGTATTCCTTTTTTTAAAAACATCAAAGTTACCAATATAATACACATCGATTAAATTCAAGATTTGATCAGGTATTCTTTTCTTCAAAAAAGAAATAATGTTACTTAAATCAATACTGTTCATCAGGGGATCAACAACTTGTATTATGGCTCCATTTAAATAAAATTCTTTTCGTTCGGACAAATTTTTGTTATAGGAATTAACAATAATGTCTTTTATTTTATTCTTCATTAACTTTGTTTTTCTAATTCTTTTTTATAAAGCTTTTCGCCCTGTTCCACATCAGTAAGAGCCTGATGATATCCTCTAATCCAATTTTCTTCAGCTAGAGCCAACACTATCTCTGGGAATTCCGTGGAAAGGGTTTCAACTACCATTTCAACAGTAACTAATTGATCTCCAGGATCATTTTGTTCACCGACATACTCAACTAACATATTTTTTAAATCGTTATCAGGTTCTACAATTTCTTTTAAAGTTTCTTCACTCATTTTTTACTCCATTATAATATTTTTGATGCGAGCGTGGCGACAGCGCTTCTTTCCCCTTTCCTTAAAATTATATGCGCTGCTAAACTATGCTCTTTAAACTTTTCTATTGCGTAGGATAAACCATTTGATTGTCTATCAACATATAAATTATCTATCTGTTCTATATCTCCTGTTAAAACAATTTTTGTATTTTCTCCCACACGAGTTATTATAGTCTTTAATTCGTGGGCTGTTAAGTTCTGAGATTCGTCAATAATAATATAAGCATTTGCGATGGAACGTCCGCGAATATAAGTTAAAGCCTCAATCTCAATTATACCGGATTGTATATAACTGTCTAAATCTTCATAACTATCTCTTTTAGAAACAGCGTGTGACATTAAAAACTCAAGATTATCTCTAATTGGAGCAAGCCAAGGATTCATTTTTTCTTCCACTGTTCCAGGCAAAAAACCAATATCTTTACCCACTGGTTGGACTGGACGTGAGACCACCAATTTTTTATATAATCCTTCTCCGATCGTTTGTTCTAGACCGGCAGCAATGGCTAAAAGAGTTTTACCAGATCCTGCTGGTCCTATTAGCGATACAATTGGAACACTCGGGTCCATTAGTATGGAGGAAGCAAATATCTGTTCTTTGTTTTTAGGTTTTACTCCCCAAATACCTCTCTTGTTTTGGGAAATTTTTTTAATTGGCTCACTGTAATTAACAAATTTCCCTAATGCTGATTTTTTATTATTTTGTTTTGATTTAAACAAAATAAACTGATTGGGATAAAGCTTTACTTCTTTTTCATCAAGATATACTTTTTGTCCCTCATAAAAATAATCTATTAGTTTTTCATCGACTTGGTGTTCTACACAACCTGTGTATGATTCATCACTATTATAAATTTTATCCTTATCGTAATCTTCGCATGGTAGTTCTAAAGTATCACATTTAACACGCATATGAATATCTTTAGTTACCATAATCACTTGCCGAGAAAAGTTTTTCTTTCTCTCGGTGATCGCAGTACCAATAATCTCGTTGTCGGCGCTGGATAATTTATATTCATCAGGAAGCAAATTTTTATCATAGCCTCGAATTGAAAGCAATCCTTTGCCTTTATCGATTCTTACCCCTCGATGAATATTTCCTTTCGCTCTCAACAAATCTAATTCACGAATAATCATTCGTGCATTAAAACCGACGCCATCTTGACGTTTTTTTTGAGCGTCAATTTCTTCAAGCACTTTAAAAGGAATTACAATATCATTTTTCTTATATTCATAGATACACTTGTAGTCAGCTAAAATAGCGCTTGTATCAAAGACATAAGTTTTTTTCATAGATATTCCTTGTATTAATAAATAGAAAGTAAAAAAGGTTATAGTTATTAGTACAAGGAGAAATAACCCCATGAAATTTATAAAGCATGTTATCTTAATATTTTCTTTAATGTTTTTAAGCTCTTGCGGAGGAACATTAGCTAATCATTTTAAGTTAAAACAAAAATTGCCATTTGATTCTTTTGTTAAAGTAGTCGCAACCTATGATGTTGTGAAATGTATTGGAGAAACCTGCATGAAATTTAAGTTTGGCGCTACATCTAGCGGATCAGTGGTTCGAACATATCCTCACGGATCTTATATCTTAACCACAGGTCATAGCTGCGATCCTAAAGCTATAATGTATGATTTAGGCGGCGGATTAAAAATAAAGCAAACCACCTATCTCATTGATATAAATGGCGTTAAACACAACACTAAAACAATCAACATCAACAATAAATTAGATACATGTATTTTATATTCTTCAAGCGTGTCACGGGCTCCTGTTCGCGTAGAAAGAAATGATGCTCCAGAATGGGGGGATAAAATTTATAATATGGCAGCGCCTGTTGGAATGTTTAACACGCGGACGGTTCCAATTTTAGAAGGAAGATACTCTGGACATAAATGGGGGTTTTCTCTTTATACGGTTCCAGCCATTGGAGGGTCTTCTGGCTCACCTCTTTTTAACCACCGAGGAAAATTAGTAGGCATGATTCATTCGGTTCATACGAGATTCCACCATTTATCATTTGGTCCGACTCACGCAGAACTAGTAAACTATATTTATAAACATACTCCATTCCACGTTCCAGAAGGGGTTGTACTAGAAGTAGATGGGACCAAAGGTTCTAACCCAAGTGGGACTAAAAATCATTTATTAGACATTAAAATGCGTTGAGTTTCTTTATAATCTCTAACACAATAATAAGAGTGGCTTACTTTTAGTTTATTCATTTCTTGAACTAAATCCCAATCATTCCCACCGGGCTTCGCTTGGTCGCCGAAAAAGTTATAATGAACATTGTTAGAACCTAGCTTGTGATGTATCCACTGAAAAGCTTGCCCTTTGTGGTTACCGGACGGATAGATGTCTATACTTATTTTACCGCCTATTGAAGCCTCTATTTCATCTTTAAAGTTTTCATTAATAAAGTTGGCAATGTTCTCTCTTTCTTTCACACGACAATCGTAAGTATAATATCCTTCTCGTTGCATGTGCGTGGCGTTTCTCCCCACAATAGAAAAGTTTATCATACCTGGGCGGTTTTCAATATGATTTCCCGCTCTTATCACGTAGCCTGTCTTATCTAGGAATCTATTTAAATGGTTTAAGAGGCGGCGAGGAGGATCAAATTTATTCTCATAAATTTTTTCTCCTTGGATGTAAAGAACATTACCCATACAAGTAAAAACACCACGGGCGTTGAACAGAACTCCTTCCGGTGTTTGATACCAAATTTTTTTTAAATCACTTCCCGTGATAAGATAATAAATTTTATCTTTACTCCACTTGACAAAGAATTTCTTAAACGCAGCTCGCATTTGCCGGCGAGCTGGTGTTAGAGTTCCATCAACGTCAAATAGGTAAATATTTTTCATATAATCTCATCGATCAATCCGTATTTAAGACACGTCCTGGCGTTCCACCAAAGATCTCTTTTTAGCATTTCATCTAGTTCTTTCTTTGGGATCCTTGTTTTCTCAATGTAGAGATTTTTTATAGTATCCATTAAAAGATCATTGTTCTGCATAGAGTCTTTGAGTTCTTCATATTTCCCCCAAGCCATTGAGGAGAGCTGGTGGATAAGCATAAAAGCGTGCTCATGCATTGATCTTTTAGAACCACAAATGCTCATCATTGTTGCGGCAGATGCCGCGCAACCGTCGATGATGGTATAAACTGGCACTTTGGATTTTAAAATATAATCAATGCTGGAAAACCCAGCGAAGACGCTACCGCCATAAGAGCTTATATGCAAATGTATAGGAGCAACACATTCTGTCTCTAAAAGTTCTTGAGAAGTTAGGAGTTTGGACTCTAAAGTCTTTAACTCTTTGTTAAGATGTAAATTGTTGACATGATTTACATTACAATAAAAATAAATTCTATTATTAAGAACCTCTAGCTTGTTTTTTGATGACGAGGAATTAGATCCCGATCCATCGTCAAATATATTGTTTTCTTGTTCTGTCGAGAGCCACATTAAATCTTTCATTTTTATTTCCTTTTGATGAGTTCACGTTGATAGTACATTCTTAAATATATATGAACAGACGAATACTTAATAAATATGAGCGAAGAAATCTTAAATAAGAAAATAAAAATGGAAATGAAATTCGCCAACTCTTTTTTAAAAGAATCTCAAGAGTTGTTTGCGCTCTATGATGATTTGTTCAAAAAGGATTTTGAACAAGAAATCAGCTTTAAAGCCCGATCCCCCATCATAACACAAAAACCAGATGTAAAACAAACATCCAGTCCAAAAAAAGAAATAGTGGAGTTGAAAGAGCGAAAGGATAGGAATCCCGAGCTTTATAAAATTTATAAAAAAATAGCTATGAAAACCCACCCCGATAGAGTTACAAACGAAAGTTTAGTGGACATTTTTAATATGGCAACCTTAGCCATAAACGATAATGATTGGATAACGATCATTAATATTGCCACAGATCTAAAAATAAAAATACCCAAGCTCACAGAAGAACTTAGGCAAAAAATACAAAACAATATTATTGAAACCAATAAAAAAATAAAAAAGCTGCACACCACCATCGCCTGGGTGTGGGCTAGCGCGGCGGAGCAAGACAAAGAACAGATAAAAATTCATATTCGACAGCTGATGGGGATTGATGAAAAAGAATTTCAGGAATTCTTAAATTCACCCAAGAAGTAGCTTAGACTTCTTTTTACTTTCTTCGATTTTCCTCTTAGCTTCTTGCTCAGCTAATAATTCTTCATGTTGGAGTTCCGCTAAGTGAGGATACTTCTTAAACACTTGTCCCAGTGTCAACTTTTCCTTTTTTTGTATTTCCTTTATTTTTTCGGTTATTACGCCCATTTTTTTTAGTCTCCTTTACAAAGGTGGGATCCTTTCGATATTTAACAAGAAACTTACCGTTTGCTCGGTGTCTAATTTTTGTTTGCATGTGGTCTTGTTTATCGTTAGTCCATATTGTATTTAGTTTTGTAAGCCGTTCAATGGCTTCTTCATATGTAGGGAACACATGGTCGTTTGTCCACTTTGAACCAAGTTTTACTTCTTCTTTTTGTTCTTTTTTCATATACAGCCTCCTTGACCGAGATGTTGGTAAGTCATTGATAAGAGCGTTGAAGAAACCTTACGATGTTGCCAATTTAAAACATCTTCTCGTCTTCCTCGCTCGAAAGCTTGAGCTAGCGATTGGTGAAACAACTGCATTATAAACGGTTGCTGGCTCCATAGGGTGCCGGGGCGGGGAGGGGGCATAGCAATCGCATGTCCATATAAATCTTTGTTAGCATTTAGATAAGATTTCCATTCTTGAGCATTTTTAGCATTACAGTGAATATGAGTTTTACCTTCTTCTTTATATTCCCAATCTGCCGCAGTTGATATAAAAAGCGTCTTTTCGTGTGAATGAGTTAAAATATTTTTTAAAAATTGACGAAAAGTTTTTTCTTGAATGTGTTCCAAGTGTTCAAAAGAAGTTATTAAATCAAATTTTACAATTTCATTATTTTCATTAACAATCTTGTACTCTTGGTCAGTTCTCACAACAAAATGTCTTTGTTTATCAACAAAAGGACTATTAATGGTTTTTGGATTTCCATCTAATGTCACTACTTCTAAAGTGGGAAAATGTTTTCTCCAAAAAAAAGCCATGCTGCCTGCGCCGCTTCCTATATCTAAAACATATTTTAGAGGGTGTGGGATCGTGCTATAAGCTTCATTTAAAAAAGGAATAATAATTTCCATCATAGTATGAATGGAACTGTTAGAATCAAATTGTTCGGCATCGGCTGCCTGATACCCAGGTAGAAACCCTTTTATTCCTTTATTGGATTCTATAATTTGTTTATATCTCATATTCGATTGCTTAAACTTCTTCATAATCCTTTATCCTATTTTGTCAAAATTAAGTTTATTCGTTATTGCGAGCCCAACCAATTCACTAGTATGAGCATTAGGTTTAAAATCGATTTTACGCCTAACTAATGCCCTCTTTAAGGCAACTCTCTCGTCAATACTATGTAGGACTCCCGTTTTAAGACAGAACTCTTTAAGGGCTGTTTTCTTTGGCTTCTTGGGCATTTTATTTTGGAGAGTCGGAAAGCTCTGTTTAAGCTCTCTGAGAATTTCATTGGTCGTTGCCACGGAGTAGTCCTTTGGTTTTTTTCTTGCAGTTGGGTTTAGCACAAGCTGTGGTTTGATTTCGGCGTTCCATTGTTTGTGATAACGCATCTAATTTTCTGCCTATAAACAGAGTACCAGCTAATATAAATAACGCAGTTGTCCCTATGGCAATTAAATTAAAAGTAAAGTAATCTATCATTTATTTATTTCCTCTTTTGTTTATTTGTAAGGTTCGGCTGTTCTTTCACCATGTTCTTTACGACAACGTTGTGTTTCCCAACGCGCCAGGCAAGATATCCGAAAGAAACCAAATTAATTCCAATTAATATCCACAATAATTCTTCTATGTTCATTTTATCCCTTTTGGAGCCACCTGTCAGAGTCGAACTGACGACCTGATGCTTACAAGGCAACTGCTCTACCAGCTGAGCTAAGGCGGCGGTGTTTGGTAACCGATTCACAGAATGATATAATTTCCTTGTCTGTAAATAAAAGATGGCAACGCCCTGTTTTTTAATGGATTTGGAGGTGTGCGGAGTCGAACCGCAGTCCTGTCTACTTCCAATTATCTGTCATTCACAAGATTAGTTGGTTATTTGAACTCCAACAAACTTTATCCCTACCGCGCACCATCAACTCTTTAGAGAAGTTGAAAACTCTGTTTCGCAACTTTGATTAACAAGGTTGTTGCCACCCCGCGATTAAGCAGCTAAGGCGTAATCGAAGTCAACGTTATCGTTGGCAATTATAGTTTCCGCGTTTTTACAGAGCCACGCAGCCCTCTGTCTTGCACAAATAATCTTCTTTAACCAGTCAAAACCAGTTCACCCCCATATTATTAAAGATCTACCATAAGTATAGTATCAAATGGTTAAGTTTTCAAGTATTTTTTTCATATGTTCGAAAGAATTTATCAAAAAAAGTATAAATGGTAGCGAAGTTCACATTTGTACCTCTACTTGGTGTGTTTGTCTGCTACGGTCGACGCAGCAAAGGCGTTTGGTTTAACGCTGCATGAAAACCCAGTACTCTGGGCATAACAAATCAACATATCTGAAAACCTGCTGGTGGCTTCTTTTTTATCAGATGATGAGATGTCTAAGTGAATTTCAATATCCACTGACGGACAAAACTCTAGCACTTCCATGGCTATTTGAACTGAATTTTGCACTTCCGATGTAATTCGTTCCAAGAGAGTAGGAAATTTAGATTTCTTAAACTTGGTTTTCTTAAAATAGTATCTGCCGCCGTTTTGGTTTTGGGCACCGTGAAGACAAATGGCAGTAGAAAAAATGCATTCTTTCTTGACCAGGTGACTATCTGTTCCAACATAAACAGAACCCTGTAAGACAGAATGCGCCTTGATGACTTCGATAATGGTTTCATATTCAACAATTTGTCCCGAACCATTAAACCAGCGATCCATTTTAATCCTTATAAATCTTGTTTAGTTATAATCAAAACACCTGAATTTCTTAAATTTTCATAATGACAATAGAGCTTATGTCTCTTCACCACATCAATAACTAGTTGTTTCATCTTATCAGAATTGCCAGTTATAATTTTTACCGGCAATTCATACCAATAAAGAAAATCCTCAACAAGCCTTTTCACTTCCTGGTGGCGTTGGTTATGTAAATCTAACGTTTCCATTTTTTTGGCTTAAAAATATTGGTTTGTTTAATGTCTAAATACCGATTGATATAGAGATAATACTCATACATAGAAATGCCAAGAAACGAAGCAGCTTCTCTTTTTGTTTTAGCCGCTTTGTTCACATAGCTCAACACCGCGCAACGAGTAATGTCCGGTATAGATTTCCACAAGTTAAACCCAAATAATTTTCTATTAGTGGACTTGGCGGAAAGTTCCAGCTTCAACGAAATCATTTCTTCAAGTGTTAAGTTTTGAAGCATAATTTCGAATTCATCATTAGAGCGATGCTCTTGGCGTAACTGAGCAGAAATAGAACTAAACTTTTTTTCTTCCATATATGGATTATAAAATCATTGTTCTAAAAATTAAAGACTTAATTAGATTGGAGCGACTTCGCCTGAATCGGTAAGCCAGTTTTGCAAATATTGTTGATAATTGGCAGTCATCAGGTCTCGGAATTCTCTTCTAGTATCGCCAGTAAGGGGAGAGTAATAATTTCCAATTTGTTTCTCTACACTTTTCCAGGCGCGCTCAGCATATTCTTTTCCTGTAAAATCAGCACCTTCGTATTCTTTACCAGGGATTTTCTTTTCTTCATCTTCCAGCTCTTCTTTAGAAGGTCTTTCATCTTCAGGAGGAATCATAGCAGGAGCATCTTCAAGCTCTTCTTCGTCTTGCACGGAAATGTTAATTTCCTCTTGTTCTCGAAGCTTATTTGGTTCTTGTGTGTCTTGCTCATCAAAAAAATCATTTAAATATTTTAGAAAATGTTCCTCAAAGGATTTCTTTTCTTCCACTTCTTTTAGTTTATCAACCTCATCATATACTTGTGTTGTCGTGGCTTGTAAAACCGTATCAGCAGCAGCCTCAGCAGTAGTGGTAGGTTCATATGCTTCTTGTTCCAATATAAGATTGCGAATAATAGAACGAAGTTGTTTTTCTTCATTTAAAATTTGCTCTTCTTCCTTCAAGACAACATTTACATGTTCCCGAATTAACTTTCTTAATTTGATTTCTTGTAGAAATTCTTCTCGACTTGTTTGCATTAGATTATCCTCTTGATAATATTATAAGTATTAAGTTGTTACCTTATAAGGAACATTTTTTCCTCTTAAAGATATGGGTCCTTTTATGGCTGTACTAAAAGGAAGTTGAGGGACGCTGCGTCCGATTTGATTAACTCCGACTTCGAAAGCTCTAATTGTATAATCTCCATCTACTGGAAATTCATTGCCACGGTCGTCTATGAAGTAAGGTTTGCGGAGAACAAGTTGAGGGGGATCAGAATCAGTAGGGCTATCCAATACACAAGTATTTGAGGAAGGTGCGGGCGAGCTGTCGTCTCCGTTCCAGTCATAAGTATAATCTACAAGTCCAACAACAACATATCTTCTGGTAGTACAATGAAATTTAGCCAAACCTCCAGATGACAAATCTATAGTCTGGTAACCTCCACCAGCAATTAAAGTATAATCATAATTACCGGCGAGTTCGTAATAAGCCGCACTGTTGGTTCTATAAGCGGATTTCCAAGCATCTTCGGGATCCCAAGTATTCCAAGGAGTTTCGAAGTTAGTGTAGTCCACACTAGTTATAGCAATTTTTCCATCGCCGATGACAGAATTACATTTTATTTTTAACTGCGGGTCTTCGTCTAAACTTGATAAGTTGCTTGGCATTTCAAACTGAAGGAAGCCACGACCAACGCGATACTGTGACACACCCGTGGTTATACCAATACGCAAGTATGGCGATAGAGCTGCGAAAGAGGCGCCGTCGCCAGTCCACGCTCTATACCACGCATTAAGCCCGATGCCCCTGCTTGACGCCATGCCTGAATTGTTTGTTCCATCCTCCAGCGATGTCAGAATTTCTGTAGTATAACCACTCGGGCGATAAGCAACCATTTACTTACACCATTTTTTCACCAATTTATCGAAGACAAGAGCACCTTTCTTTACAGCCATTGACTCGTGAAGAGAAGTCGTTGTCTCTTCCTCGTTGACGTAATCAACTACCGACTCTTCTTCTTTCATGTAGTCTACTTTATCAGCAGTGGTTACAGAAGGAAGACCCTTTTCACGATCGGCATCATCATCCAACTCTTCAGCGGCGTCTTCTTCATTAAGATTCTCGTCCATGCCTTCGTCTTCATACTTGTCATGGTCGTATTCTGCTTCATCACGCTCGTGGTCTCGGTCGTGTCTTAAAGCACGTAGGTGATGCTCAATCTCTTTGATATGGTCATCATCCGCGTGCTCGTTCTTCCATTGGTGCCAAGCTTCATCTTCGCCACTATCTTCAGTTACAACAGTCTCTTCCGTTGTCTCTGTAATCTCTTCAGTAGTTGTCTCTTTGACAGCTTCTGTTTTATTTTCAACAACCCGCTTAATGGCTTCGCGAATCGCCTTCCTTAAAGTTTTCTCTTTCATTGTTTTGTTCTCCTTTTTTAAGTAACTTTCATAGGTTCTAAGGCACATGTTACCTTTATCATAGGCTTCACGTTCCATTTCTTTCAAATGATCATCTGTCTCTATATAGTTCTCTCCGACGCTAAAGTCTCTATCAAATTCCCCTCGACAGTTCTGAGCGTGATGTACAAGCTCATGAGAAAAAGATCTAATAATATCCTTGGGATGTCTTCCATCGACGAAGATTGTCATTTGTTCATTTTTTGGGCTATAATAAGCAGTTTTACCAAATGTATCTTTGGCGTTATCGGGATCTGAAATCAAAGTTAGTTCTACGGGTCTATCAAAGCCCAAATATTTTTTCGCATAAGGATAGAACTTGTTGATTTCATTTACCAACTCGGCTATATCTGTTTCTGAGAGGTTAGTAATAGCGAGCTGTTCTTGAAGCATCATTGATTCTCTTAAGGCTTTTTTGATTTCCTCATCCGTGTAACCTCTGCGCCGAAGTTGTCGTCTTAAAATTCTTTGAATATTCGTGACTATTTTACCTCTTTGCAATGTTACCTGTTTAAGTGCTTTCTTTTTTGCTTCATCATCTAGCGATGCAAAATTAGGATCACTTTCAGGTCCCTTACCAAACACTTTCATAAACTCAGGATCTTTATCTGCTTGACGAGCAGCATATTTGTAAATTATTTTACCGATTGCGCCGTGCTTGGCAGCTTGTTTTTCGATAGCACCTTTTCTTGTTGAATATGCTTTTTGGGCTACGTCTCTTGCTGCTTTCTTTCTACCTTTGATATCGGCTTTTTGAGTGGTTAACTCTGCTTCCATCTTTTTGATCTTTTCTTCAGCATCACGTTTCATTCTTTCTAGTTCTTTGCGCTGCATGCCCGTGTTGTCGCCCGCCGCAAGAGCACTTTCAGCATCCGCGAGTTTTTTTCTTTGAACATCAAAATCTTTTTTAGTATACATCAATCTTTCAAGCAGAATCTCTTTCACAATAGTATTAATTTTGCTTTCTGCTACCTCGAAACCTCGGGCTTTCAAGGTTTGAGCGATGTTTTTTACAATTATATTGACTGCTTTCGGAGGTAAGCCAAGTTTTTTCTGCATATAAGAATTCAACGGCAGCTCGGCTGGTTGTCCTTCGCCGGGCTTTGTTGCCTTTTGCTTTTTCGTCATCGACAAGGGTGTATCCGACATTAAACGCTGGCTCTTCTTTCCTTCTGGCTCTTTATCGGCAACTTTCACTCCGCTTTGTCTTAACATAAAATTAATTGCATCTGTTGGGTTATTTTTGATAAGAGCGTTGATGCCTTGAAGCGTAGAATTATGATTAATTTGCATATCAGCTTGGAATAAGGCAACTAACTTTTTTACTTCAGGATCATTGAGCGCTTCTTCGCCGGTTCCTGTGTAAGGAAGTTGAATATTTACTGTCTGAGCGTTTACGGGTCCTGGGACTGGGGCTGGAGGAGCGTCGCCTTCGGGATCTGAATCATCAGCGGCGCGTTCGCCGCTCCACAACTTCTTGAAGAGATCCAAAATACCTTCTGATGTGAGGTTTTTTTGTGAGGTTTTTTTCTTACTCATTTTAAGAACCTCCAAAGTCCGCCGAAGCACTTTTTGATCTTTCATAAGAGGGTTTTTTTGTGAAAGGGGGAGTGTTTTTTTGTTTTCCTAGTTTAATTAGTCTTTTTTTCATACTTTTATGTTTATTTTTAACTGCTTTTTGAAAATCTTCATCCTCATCGAGGGCTTCAGTCTCTTCGAGGTTTTCCAAAGCAGTTTCGGAAAGAAATTTTTTCCATATACTCAAAATTTCAGCTAATTTCATACTTTAAATAGTTTTTTCTGCCGCCAAAAGCAATTCTTCAATATCAAAACCATATTTTCTTGCTGCTATTTCGATGGCGGCTCCATATACATCAATATCTTCTCTCAAAGCTGTTAATTCATTAAATAATTTTTCTATTTCTTTCTCTTTATGGTCCAAATAGTGGGTAGCGGTCCCTAAAGCCATAAAAGTTTCCTTCCAGACGTCATGATTGCTAGCGTCTACAATATAAGCAATGCCCCATCGTCGCGCTAATTCGATGGGAGTGATCTTTTTAGACATTTTAAACCTCGGTCATTACTAAATCTTCTTCAATCGACTGTTTTTTATCATAAGACATGACTTTTAAGTCGTTAAGCTTTTTCAAATATTCGTTCCTTCTCAATACTTTAAAGGTTAGATTCTCTACAGAAAATGCACCGCCTTCTTCAAGCCCCGCTCGCCGCATATTTCTTATTTTTTCTTTTATTCTGTCAATCTTTGGTAGTCTGTTTGGGCTTTCAAGCACTTGATCAATTTCATACATTATCGATTCTGCCTTGCACCTAACAGCCTGAAGGTCTACATCGACATTGACCGGTGTGGGTTTGGTGACCCAAGCATCTCTTAGGACACTATAGACACCC
>Ga0080013_1003774_pt1 | contig 15508 bp, 19 predicted proteins | sample ETNvirenome_6_85_FD_69236 | JGI IMG/M metagenome (GOLD analysis project Ga0080013, IMG submission 69236) | Marine viral communities from the Pacific Ocean - ETNP_6_85 (SPADES assembly) (version 2) | ecosystem: Environmental > Aquatic > Marine > Oceanic | place: Pacific Ocean | collected 2013-06-19
ATATGCAGCTAACCTAGCTTCTGCTAACTCTCAGACTAACTCTGGTAATCAGTATTATGTCTGTGGTTATAAAGGTTCTTCACCTTATGACGCAGGTCTATTCTATTGTCCATATGTGCCTTTACAGATGGTACGCGCTGTTGGGGAGAACACCTTCCAGCCCAAAATTGGCTTCAAGACCAGATATGGTTTGGTTGCTAACCCATTCGCAGAAGGTACAACTCGGGGTCTTGGTAGACTCCGTATTAACTCCAACCGCTACTACAGAAGAGTTGGTGTGAAAAACTTGATGTGATTAAATGGTTCAAACCATATTACGTTTTGTTACAAAGGGAACCTTCGGGTTCCCTTTTTTTATGCCATGTACTATAGTATATCTTGTCAGTGAAGCACTTGCTAATCTGGCACCCAACAAGCAAATTTGCTATTATACAAATGAAATTTGAACGTTTCAATCCACCATGTGATGTTATAGATATCACAGAGTTGAAGAAGTTGCCATTTCCACAGTATCGTACTGTAAAGGTAATTGGTATTAAAGAACTTGAAGTTGATTCAATCAATTTTAAGAATTCACAAGGACAAATAATTAATCTTGCTAGATCTACCGGAACTGATAAAGATAATGTAAATGGTATTAAAGAAAGTTTAGTAAATCAAGGATGGGATATTACTAAGATTCCACCTATTATTGAAGAAGACGAAAATGTCTTGTATGATGGGTTTAGTAGGCATGAAGCTTTACTGGATTTAGGACAACAAAAAGCACCCTACCTAGTAGTTAAAAGAAAGGATAACTTTAGTGTTGATGATGTTATTGATGAAATTGGATTAGGTTCTAATAATCATTCTCAATCTAAAAAAGCAACTATTGCAGATTTTAAGAAAAGATTTCGTGCTTTTGTAATTAGACAGAATAGGGATGGAAAAGAAGTAAAACTGAATGATGGAATTGAATGGTTTAATTCTATTCCCAATCCTTTTAGTGAATCTAGAATTAAGCTAGCAATAGAAGATGTCTTCAGTGCAGAAAAGGCACGAAAGAATATGGAATCTTTTACCAAAAAGATTGCACAAGTAAAAGCTGCTAAATTCCTTAATACGACGAAGGATGATGTTGTGGTTGTTCTCAAAAACAGATCAAAGGGATGCACAACATATATCAAAAGGGCTGTTACTGATATTCTATATTATTATGATGAGTATGGTGAAGTTCCTAGTGTAGTGGGATATTTGGATAAAATAGAGGCAGAGGATAGTGAGAAGAATCGTAGAGATTTGGAAACAGAATTTAAGCGGATTAATAAGGCTATGTCCGGATTATTATCTGAATATAAAAAAGATCCTAATTTTGAATTTATTAAGTTTGAGGGTCATCTTCCTCAAATAATTGATGAAGAAACAAATATTGTTAAGTATTAAATAAGGGAGAAGGGGGGGTTTAACCATCCCCTTTTTTATTGCTCTTCATAAATAGTATACTGGAGACCTGCTGACTAAAATGATTTGTAGTAGAAGAATGAGTATAGATGATCATCAAAAATGGAGACTCAAGATGCTTCGTTTTTGGGAACAATCATTAGAAGTTAGACTTGCTGGTGTAAAGGCTGCTAAGTCTAAATTAGAGGAACAACTACAAGAAGATGAGACAGTTTAGATCATTGATGGATGAGGTTAATAAATAGTTAAAAACTAAGAACAATGCCATATCACATTAAAACTCCAGGTAAGTTGGTAGGTGATGTTTACTGGAAAGGTGGGAATACCTGGACAGAAACATATACTGATAGAAAGCAGTTCTCTGCTAAGTCGGCAGCTGATGCTGTAAAAGCAACTACTGTTACTATGAATGGTGTTACTTGGACACCTAGATGGTTTGCTAATTCCACTGTTGTAACGGAATAATCCAATGGCGATTAGAAAAACTATACCAGGTCAAATTGAAAATAGAAATTTTCTAGCGCCTACTGGGTTTCATTTCCAAATTCAAAGAGCTCCTAAGGTTTCTTATTTTGGGAATATGGTCAATATTCCTGGAATAACATTAGGTGTTGCAGAGCAACCTACTTATCTAAAGGATATTCCTCTTCCTGGTGATAAGATGGATTTTGAGGATTTAACTTTACGGTTTCTTGTGGATGAGAATCTAGAAAATTATACAGAGATTCAACATTGGATGAGGGGTCTTGGATTCCCTGAAAGTTTGAGTGAGATTTATAATTTTCAAGAAGAAGAATCTGATTTTAAGCAACCTGACAAGAGTCAGTTAAATCTTTATTCTGATGGAACTTTAGGTATTCTTGATTCACAAATGAATACTAAGTTTAAAGTTTATTTTGAGAATATGTTTCCTTATTCTTTATCTACTTTGGATTTCGATGCTACCCAACAGGATTTGGAATATTTTACAGCTCAAGTATCATTCAAATATACAATCTACAATATCAGAGGAATAGGTTACGGAGATTGTTAATTATTATAAGAGAATTTAAATTATGATGAGTCTTGAAGAAATACAAACATTATGGGTGAAGGATTCTAAGATTGATATGGATAATCTCCATACAGAATCTACTAATATCCCTATGTTACATGCAAAATATTATGAGATTTATAATACTTTATCATTATTGAAAAAGAAAGCAGAGCAACAAAGAAAAAGGATTAGACATGAACGTTATGAATACTTCTCTGGTAAAGCACATCCAGAGGTGTATGTAGAAAATCCCTTTCCAAAAAAGATAAGGGATAAAGAAACTATGACTGCTTATTTGGATTCAGATAAGTCAGTGGCAGATATATCTTTGAAGGTGGAATATTATGACGTAATGATGGAGTATCTAAGAGATATTTTAAAGCAAGTCAATAATAGGGGATTTCAAATAAAGAACGCGATAGATTTTATGAAATTTACAAGCGGTCTTGGTTAGGATAATAAATAGCATATATTAATATTGCTATATGAATGGCTGATTTGATCATTGAAAAGGTTAACGAAGTTTACATAAAAGTTAAAACAGAACCTCATATCGAAAAGGAGATTCAAGACAGGTTTACTTTTGATGCTCCTGGTGCAAAATTCATGCCGCAATATCGTAACAAATATTGGGATGGAAAAATACGATTGTTTAATCTGTCTACTAAAAGAATTTATGCCGGATTGCTAGATAAGGTAGTAGCATTTGCAGAAAACCACAATTACACCTATGAATTTTTACATAACAAATACTACGGACTTCCATTCGAAGTCAATGAAGGAATATCCAGAGAAGGTGTTAAGGAATACGTCAAAACTATTACAAACATCAAACCAAGAGATTATCAACTTGATGCCATATATGATGCACTTCGCTATAATAGGAAACTGCTTATATCACCAACTGCCAGTGGCAAATCTTTAATGATATATGCCGTAGTAAGATACTACGTAGAATCTAATCAGAAAGTATTGTTAGTTGTCCCTACTACAAGTCTAGTAGAGCAGATGTTTAAGGACTTTGAGGATTATGGATGGGATGCTAAAAACCATTGTCATAGAATATATGGGGGCAGAGAAAGGATTAATACCAATGATGTAACTATAACAACATGGCAATCTGTTTATAATCTAGACAGAGGATTCTTTGAAGATTATGATGTTATTATAGGGGATGAAGCACATCTCTTTAAGAGTAAGTCCCTTATTAAGATCATGGAGCACTTGCATCATGCCAAGTATAGATATGGGTTTACTGGCACTTTAGATGGAACACAGACCCACCAGTGGGTGTTAGAGGGAGTATTTGGTCCATCATATAAAGTGACACAAACTAAGAATCTTATAGAGAAGGGTCATTTATCTCAACTAGATATTCAGTGCTTAATTTTAAAATATACTCCTCAGAAATTTGATACCTATGAAGATGAGATTCAATTTCTTATTAGTCACCCAAAAAGGAATAACTTCATAAAAAATTTGGCATTAGATTTAAAAGGCAATACACTTATATTGTATAGCAGAGTGGAGACTCATGGAGCTATATTGTATGAAATGCTAAATAATTCTATACAAGGTGACAGGAAACTCTTCTTTATTCACGGTGGTGTGGATGCTGAAGATAGAGAATCCGTTAGAGAAATTACTGAAAAGGAGACAGATGCGATTATAGTAGCATCTTATGGCACTTTCAGTACTGGTATTAATATCAAGAACCTTCACAATCTGATATTTGCCTCACCGTCAAAATCTAGAATTAGAAACCTTCAATCTATAGGAAGAGTTCTTAGGAAAGGTAATTCTAAAACTAAAGCCAAACTTTATGATATAGCTGATGACTTGACTAAAGGTCATAGAAAAAATTATACTTTGAATCATTTTATTGAAAGAGTGAAAATATACGCACAAGAGCAGTTTAACTATGAGATTATATCAATCAATATAAAAGACTAAGGAGGTAAGTATGGGAATCGAAGAAGACTTTTATGGAACTATAAAATTTAAGAATGGTGAAGAAGTGTATGCTAAGGTAGCTGCTTCTGATGAAGGTGATAGGACTATGTTGATACTATCTAATCCTATTGTAATTGAAGAGATTAAAAGTAGAGGTGCAGTTCATGCTTATAAGTTTGAACCCTGGCTAAAAACCAGTAGAGAAGATATGTTTATTGTTAATATGGAAGATGTTCTTACCATTTCTGAATCTCAAGATATGGACATGATAACTAATTATCAAGATTATACTAGTAGATGTAATAGAGGAAATCTTTCTAAAGTAACTAAAAAGATGGGTAGAATAGGCGGCGTAGAAGACGCTAAAGCCGCTTTAGAAAAACTATTTAAAGTCGACTTTAAAGCTCCATAGCGGTTCGAATAAGCCGCAATCAACCTTTTTATCCCGACAAAAGTATTCTAAAGGGATTTTGGAAACTTGTCAACTTTTCAACATTGTGATATAATATAGATAACAAAAGTTAATCTAATGAGACGTGCAAAGAGATCCGAACATTATGTAAATAACAAAGAGTTTCTTAACGCTCTTGAGAATTACTTCGCAGAAATTGAAAGAGCTAAGTTAGAAGGAAAGCCTAAGCCTGTCATCCCCAGATACATTGGTGAGTGTTTCCTTAAGATTGCTAACCACTTATCCTTTAAGCCAAACTTTGTTAATTACATGTTTAAGGATGATATGATTTGTGATGGGATTGAGAATTGTGTTCGCTACATCCATAACTTCTCCCCAGAGAAATCTAAGAACCCCTTTGCATATTTCACCCAAATCATATACTATGCATTTCTTCGCAGAATATCACAGGAGAAAAAGCAGTTAGAAATTAAAAATAAGATTCTAGAGAAGACGAATTTTGACGAAGTCATGGATGCCAACGATCTTGACATGGCAAACTATTCTGACTACAATCAGATAAAAGATACGGTCCATTCTAAACTGAGATACCAGTGAAGGTCGCAATTTTGACGGACACTCATTTCGGGTGCCGTAAAAACTCTAAGTTATTTCACGATTATTTTGAGGAGTTTTATGTAAATACTTTTTTCCCTAAGTTAGATGAGCTAGGAATTAAGACAGTCGTTCATATGGGTGATTGTTTTGATAGTCGTAAGGGGGTTGATTTTTCTGCTTTAGCGTGGGCAAAGAGAGTATTCTTCGATCCTTTAAGGGAGAGAGGTATTACACTCCATCTTATCGTGGGTAATCATGATGCTTATTATAAGAATACCAATGAGGTAAACTCTATTGATTTGCTTTTAAATGAGTATGACAATATACATACTTACAATAAAGCAACTGAAGTGAGGATAGATAATCTTGATGTTTTACTCTTGCCTTGGATTACTTCTGAAAATGAGTCGCAAACTGTTAAACTCATTGAAAATACTTTATGCACGGTTGCGATGGGTCACCTTGAGCTCACAGGATTTAGAGTTAATCAACACGTCCTCATGGATTCGGGTTTTGACAGCGGGGGACTTGAGAAGTTCTCTAAGGTTTTCTCAGGACACTTCCACACCCGCAGTGATAATGGTGTCATATTTTACCTAGGTAATGCTTATGAAATGTATTGGACTGATGTGGGAGATGATAGAGGTTTCCATATCTTTGATACAGAAACATTAGACCATGAGCATGTAGTTAATCCTTATAGTATTTTTAAGATTATTAACTATGAGGATACTCCTTATCAAACATTTGATGTTAGAGAGTATGAAGGTAAGATTGTTAAAATAATTGTTCGTAAAAAATCTGATATTCATCAGTTTGAAAAGTTTATTGACAAACTTTATTCTGTAAATGTATCAGAGTTGAAGGTAGTTGAAAATTTTGACTTTAATGGGTGGTATCAGGAAGAGGATGATGAAGCAGTCGAATCTGAGGATACTCTTTCTATTTTAGATACATATATTAATGGATTTGAGACTGATTTGGATAAAACAAGAATCCAAAATATGATGAGAGTAGTATATCAGGAGGCTTGTGAATTAGTTTGATGTATATCTTAGCTAGAAAAGGAAAAGAACGGGAGGGTGCTTATTCTGTTATAGATGAGGATAAAGAAAATGTACTTTATATTTTTGTAGAGGAAGATGACGCTACCAGGTATGCTTTACAATTAGAAGATAGAGATTATCCTACAATGAATGTTATTGAGATTGATGATGAAGTGATGATTAAGACTTGTGAAGTTCATGGACATAAGTATGCAATTATCACTCCTAATGATATAGTGATACCGCCGGACGAAATATCATATGATTTTATTTGAAAAGATTCGCTGGAAGAATCTCCTTTCGACCGGCAATCAATTTGTTGAAGTTGAGTTAAGTAAAAATTCTACTACTCTTATAATGGGTCCTAATGGAGCTGGCAAGAGCACCATTTTAGATGCTTTATGTTTTGTTTTGTATGGCAAAAGTTTTAGGAAAATCAGGAAGGATCAACTCATCAATACTACTAATGAGAAAGGAACAGTAGTAGAGATTGAGTTTAATGTTAATACAACGGGTTGGAAGATCGTAAGAGGTATTAAACCTAATATCTTTGAGATATATAAAAATGGAACGTTATTGGATCAATCTTCACATTCTCTTGACCAACAGAAGTGGTTAGATCAGAATGTATTGAAGATGAACTATAAGTCATTTACTCAGATTGTAATTCTGGGTAGTAGTTCATTCATTCCTTTTATGCAACTTACTACTAGTCATAGAAAGGAGGTAGTTGAAGATTTGTTAGATATTAAAATCTTCTCTTCTATGAATGCCATTGTAAAGGAAAAGGTTCGTAGTTGTAATGATAAGATTAGGTCATTAGAATATAAGAAGGATTCAATCTTAGATAAGGTTGTAATGCAAAAGGAGTTTATTGATGAGATAGAGTGTAGAAGTAATCAGACTATTGAAGAGAAGAGAGAGAGGATTGATAGGTTAATTCAAGAGTCTGATCACTATGTAATGGAGAATCATGTAACAGAAGATGAAGTTACTGATTTGAGAAAGAAGATGGAAATTGTATCGGGAGCTACCTCTAAGGTTAAGAAATTGATGCCTTTGAAGGGTAAAATGTCTTCGAAAGTATCAATAATTACTAAAGAGCATAAATTCTTTACAGAAAATAGGGTTTGCCCTACCTGCACACAATCTATAGAGGAAGAGTTTAGGTTAAATAAAATTAGTGATTCTAAAAATAGGGCAAAGGAGTTGCAGCAGGGTTATGAAGAACTCAAAGAAGCGATTCAAAAAGAAGAGTTGAGAGAATCACAATTTCAAGTTTTTTCGAAAGAGGTTACTAAACTACTTAATGGCATTACTCAAAACAATACTCACATCTCTGGTTGCCAGAAACAAATCCAACAACTGGAATCGGAAATTCAAAGAACTTCCACTCAACTTACAAACAGAAATTCTGAGTATGAGAAGTTAAGTGATTTTAATAATAGTTTAGAAGATACTTATCAACATCTTGCTAAAAAACGAGAGGATATTTCTTACTACAGCTTCACTTATAATCTTTTAAAAGATAGTGGAGTGAAATCAAAGATTATCAAGAAGTATCTCCCTCTGATTAATCAGCAGGTGAATAAGTATCTTCAAATGATGGATTTCTATATAAACTTCCAGTTGTCTGAGGAGTTTAATGAAACTATTCAAAATCCTATTCAAGAAGATTTTACTTACTCTTCTTTTAGTGAGGGTGAAAAATCTAGGATAGATTTGGCACTTATATTAACATGGAGGGATGTAGCACGTTTTAAGAATAGTGTTAATACAAACTTGCTCTTATTTGATGAAACTCTAGACAGCTCTTTGGACGGTCCTGGTAGTGATGAGTTTATTAAGATTATTAAGTACGCTGTTAAAGATTGTAATATTTTTGTAATCTCCCATAAGCAGGGAATGGAAGAGAAGTTTCATAATGTTATGGAGTTTAGTAAGGTGAAGGGATTTTCACATATGAGTATGAATAACTAGGCATTTATTTTTCTTCGCCTAATATCTTATGTGTTGATATCCTCATCTAAATAGTGATAGTTGAGGAGGATTAACATTCATGCATAATTTAGTATCTCACAATGAGCTGGCAGATTGGAAGGTTGGTAAAACAGATGTTGTAGAAACAGATTCTAATTCTAATTACGAACTTGTGTCCGATTACTTCCAATGCTTGACCGAGTGTGATACTTCAGATCACGACGCAAAGCGTTTCTGTAGACACATTCTAGAATAGCATACTAAAGGAGGTCGACAATACTCAGAACCCCACCTTCTCCTGGTGGGGTTTAGTACGTGTGGCAGTTGAAGAAGTGGTAGGTTACCTGGGCATAGCTCCAGGTTTTGTTGTATTATAGAGTCATACAGAAAAAATTTATGGCTATCAATTTTGAAGTCAAGGGTATGTTAGCCAAGTTATTGGCTGCTGAGAACCTTATAATAGAGCATCAGAAGGTAGAGACACCTTCATTTGATGTAACAAATAGAGTTCTTACTCTTCCTTTGTGGGATAAGGCTAGTAATGATGTTTATGATTTATTAGTGTCACATGAAGTAGGGCATGCACTTTATACTCCAGATGAAGATTGGGGTGAGGTACCATTTCAATTTGTCAATGTTGTAGAAGATGTGAGAATTGAGAAGTTAATTAAGCGTAAGTTTGCTGGATTATCTAAGACATTTTATAATGGGTATGGTGAGTTACATAAAAAAGATTTTTTTGAGATAGAAAGTGTAGATGTTAAGAAGTTAAATTTAGCTGATCGTATCAATCTTGACGCTAAAATAGGCAATTTTATTAAAATTCCTTTCAAAAATAAGGTAGAAGGGGATATTTATGGGGTTATTAAAGAGTGTGAGACCTTTGATGATGTTAGATTTGCTTCTAAATTACTCTATAAGTATTGTGTAGATCAATTAGAGAAGAAAGTAGAGAATAAAATTATAGAGCCAGACACTGATGAGGGTAAAGATTTTGTTGATGAGTTTTTTGATGAAGGAGAATCTAAACCAGAAATATTATCTGAGCCAGAAGTGGAAACATCAGAGTCTTTTGAGGGTAATGTTAAAGATTTGAGTGATATGAAGACTCCTAGATTCCAAAATGTCTATGCAGAAGTCCCAAAAGTTAATTTGGAACAGGTTATTATCCCTAATGATAATGTACATTCTGATCTGATCTTTGAATTTTGTCGATGGAAGGAGGAGTTGACTGAAACTGATGGGCAATATCTTAAGTTTAAGAGATCTGCTCAGAAAGAAGTTAATTATATGGTGAAAGAATTTGAGTGTAAAAAGGCTGCTGACGCTTACTCTAGAATATCAGTATCTAAAACTGGAGTTTTGGATACCACTAAACTTCATAACTACAAATTCAGTGAAGATCTGTTTAGAAAGATAAGTATTGTCCCTGATGGTAAGAGTCATGGACTTATTTTCATCCTAGATTGGTCTGGATCTATGGGAACTGTTTTAGAAGATACTGTAAAACAGCTTTTCAACCTTATATGGTTCTGTCAGAAGGTTCAAATACCTTTTGATGTCTATGCATTCAGTAGTGTTCATAGTGTTTGTGAGGAGTTTCCTACTAAGAGAGAGGTTAATACACTTGAAGTGCCTAAAGATTTTAAGTTGATTCACTTTTTGACTAGTGATGTTAAGAAGAATCAGATAGAGATTCAAATGTTGAATATGTGGAGATTGACTTGTTATTTGAGTATGATGCGGATGCCTAAGTATGGTATTCCTGTTCAATATAGACTATCTGGAACACCTTTAAATGAATCATTAGTAACTCTTCATCAAATTATTCCAGAATTTAAGAATAAAACTGGAGTTCAGAAGGTTCAATGTGTTATTTTGACTGATGGTGAGGCTAATCCTCTTGGATGTTGGGTGAAGCGTGGAGGCCCAATAGATGATGGTGATGATGTGAGGGTGAGAGGTTTGTTTGCTGGAAGCTCTTTTCTTCGGAATAAGAAGACAGGACATATTTATCCATTTCCATACTACTTCTATCAATTTACTAGGGTGTTATTAAATGATTTGAGAGAAACATTCCCTGATGTCAATTTTATTGGTATTAGGATAGTAGAATCCAGAGATTTGGCTAAATTCTTTCATAGATATGAGAAAGGTGTTGATAAGAAAGTGAAAGAAGCTAGGAAAGAAAAGAGTTATGCACTTAAAAACTCTGGATATGATAGGTATTTTGCTATATTATCATCTTCCTTAGACAATGATACGGAGTTTGATGTAGAATTTGACGCTTCCAAGTCTAAAATTAAGTTAGCATTTACTAAATCTTTAAAATCTAAGGCATTGAATAGGAAAGTCTTGAGTGAGTTTATGGATTGGGTCTGTTGACCACTTCCTAAACCGTCCACTATTTTCCCACACAGCCTTTAGTGGCTGTACAATATAAACATTGAAAGACCAACATTATGATTTCTTCTCCAAGTGTAAAAATGAGTGATAATCCAATTGTTAATGAACTTAGAGATACATATGGTGTAGAGTTCACAGCTGCTGATGTTAAAGGCTATTGTGCATCCCGTGGAATGGCTTATCAGACAGTAACTAAGAGAATTGATCAGTATAAAGTTGGTCGTGGTAAGTGGAATTTAGACATATCGCCAAAAGTTGTTGAGACTATTGAGAGTTCATTTAGAGCTCCATCTGTTGAACCATCTATTAATCAAACATTCGTTCCGGAGAAAGATGATACCTTCATCAAGTTTGGTCCTTTTAACGATCTTAAGGCCATTCTCAAAGCCAATATGTTCTACCCTATCTTTCTTACGGGGTTGTCAGGCAACGGTAAAACGTTTAGTGTCCAACAAGCCTGTGCCCAACTAAATAAAGAGTTGATTAGGGTAAATATCACAATTGAGACAGACGAGGATGACCTTATTGGTGGTTTTCGCCTTATCGATGGCAACACTGTATGGCATAATGGTCCAGTTGTCGAGGCACTGGAAAGGGGAGCTACACTCCTTTTAGATGAGATAGACTTAGCATCAAATAAGATCCTTTGTCTTCAATCAGTTTTGGAAGGTAATGGTGTATTCCTAAAGAAGATTGGTAAGTATGTTAAACCTTCTCCTGGGTTTAATGTAGTAGCCACTGCTAATACAAAAGGTAAAGGTTCTGATGATGGAAGATTCATTGGAACTAATGTATTGAATGAAGCTTTCTTGGAAAGGTTCCCTGTAACCTTTGAGCAAGAGTATCCTTCTACTGCAACAGAGAAGAGGATACTAGGGAAGGTTGCTGCTACTCTAGGAGAGACTGATACAGAGTTTATAAAGAAGTTAGTTGACTTTGCTGATATTGTTAGAAAGACTTTCTTTGATGGTGGTATAGATGACCTTATTAGTACTCGAAGGTTGGTTCACATTATGAGAGCTTATTCTATCTTTGGTGATAGGATGAAAGCTATTGAGGTCTGTATTAATAGATTTGATACTGAGACTAAGCAAGCTTTCCTTCAACTTTATTCTAAGTTGGATGCTGATGTTGAGTTTGACAATCTAGAGGATAAGATGTATAATGATTAATGAATGTATTTTATTATGGAGATGATGAAATGAGTGAAAAGGATGAAACCAAGAATGAATCTTCTGGACCAGATACTATAACTTTTGGTGATACTACTATTTCCAGTGGTGCAGGATCTGATGTTCTTGAGATTCATGGTGTTGGTGATCCAAATGGCATATTTGAATATCCAGCATATGATTGGGGAGAGGATGGGCATAGTGTAGTGGGTAATCCATACCCTACTCCACCTTCACCAGATACTATTACTTTTGGTACAGCATCTGCAAATACCACTAATCTGGGTGGGAGTAATGATAATGATACTCTGAGTTTAGGTCGTATTTCTGAGTTTGGTGGAGATATGGCTGGGCCTCATACTGATGATACTATTAAGTTATCAGATGATACTTATCCTAGTTTGAATAGTTACCTTCCTCCTTATGGATCTCCTTATGGTGTTAGTTTTGATAGTGATACTTTAAATTTTAGTACACCTCCAACACCATCTTTAACTAAAAAGCCAGGAGTGTTTAAATATAATGAGGATGTCGCACTCAAGGATGCTAGAGCTTATGTCACTTCAACGTATTCTGGACATTATACTACAGAGGGATCCCAAACTCAAACGCTTGACCTTATCCAATCTGTTGGGGATGCAGAGTCATTCTGTAGATCCAACGCCATTAAATACTTAAGTCGATATGATAAGAAAGGTGTCCCTAAGAATGATATTCTGAAGGCAATCCATTATTGTCTGTTACTATACTATTTTGATGGACACACAACTCCCCCTGATTCAAACTACCCTTATTGATAATGAAACTATCTGATAACACTATTAATTTATTGAAAAACTTTTCCACTATTAACCAATCTATTTTGTTTAAGGAGGGGAATAAGTTGAGGACTATTTCTGTTATGAAGAATATCCTAGCTGAGGCTACTATTAAAGAAGAAATTCCACGGGACTTTGGAGTTTATGATTTAAATCAATTCTTACAAGGACATTCGCTTCATGCTAGTCCTGAGTTGGATTTTACTAATAATGACTATGTTGTTATTAGAGAAGGTAAGATGAGATCTAAGTATTTCTTTGCTGACCCTTCTGTTATTGTATCTCCACCAGAGAAAGAGATTACTCTACCTAGTGAGGATGTTGAGTTTGTTATTGCAGCTGAACAGTTGCAGGCATTGAAGAAAGCAGCATCTGTTTATCAACTTCCTGATATTTCTGCCATTGGTGAGGCTGGAGTAGTGAAACTGGTTGCACGTGATAAGAAGAATGATACATCTAATGATTTCTCTATTGTAGTTGCTGAGACAGATAAAGAGTTTGTCTTTAACTTTAAAGAGGAGAATCTTAAGATCCTTCCAGGAACTTATGATGTAGTAGTATCATCTAAGCTTTTATCGAGGTTTACCAATCAGAATCATGATGTAGTTTATTACCTAGCATTAGAACCAGATTCAACTTTTAACTAACATGGAATTTTTAACAGCTATTCGTGATGCTTTTATGTTGCCGGATCCTACCCCTCCAACACAAGAAGAGATTTTTGTGGCTATAATTGAGGGTAAAGGATTCTATTATAATACCGAACTTTCTGACATTACTGGAGACAGATGGTCTAGAAAGTGGACCACGGAGCATGGACATGATTCCATTCTTGAGATATATTGTAAGAGTGAAGGCAACTGGATTCAGCAAATGGTCAGCGCTGATGGTGAAGTTTTTTATGAAGAATGTGTCAATTTAGATGAGAAAACATCTTGATATACCTGCAAGAATTATTGGGTCGTTCCTGGTCATTACCGCTTATTTTACTGTGTTACACGTTAGCGCCTTTTACGGTGCTCTTATGCACTTTGTGGCTGATGCGATTTCCGTTCCATATTTTGTTCGGACAAAATCTTGGGATGTAGTTATAATGTTAGTATTTTTACTAGCAATATCCATGTCTAAACTTGTTATTTGATTATGAGAAATGATTTTATCTGGACGGAGAAATATCGTCCAAAAACTATTGAAGAGTGTATTTTACCTGATAACCTTAAGAAAACGTTTAAGGATTTCTTATCTCAGGGTGAGGTTCCAAATTTATTGTTATCTGGACCACCAGGATGTGGAAAGACAACAGTAGCAAAAGCATTATGTAATGAATTAGGAGTAGATGTCTATGTTATTAATGGATCAGACGAGGGAAGATTCCTGGATACTGTCAGAAATAACGCTAAAAACTTTGCCTCTACCCTTTCCCTTTCATCTAGCGCTAAACACAAAGTTGTTATCATCGATGAGGCAGATAACACAACTCCAGACGTACAGCTTTGTTTACGTGCTTTTACGGAAGAGTTTGTGGGTAATTGTAGGTTTATCTTCACATGCAACTATAAAAACAAAATCATCCAACCGCTTCATTCCCGTTGTGCCGTCATTGACTTTTCTATAAATGCCAAACAAAAACCAGAAATTGCAAATCAATTCTTCAAGCGACTTAACTGGATCTTGGACAACGAGCGGATTCAAAGTGATAAGAAAGTCCTTGCCGAACTTATCAAAAAACATTTCCCAGATTGGCGTAGGGTCCTCAACGAATGTCAGCGATACTCAGTTGGAGGAAAGATAGATAGTGGTATATTAGCTACCTTTAGTGACGTAAAGACAAATGATCTCTTTAAAAATCTTAAAGGAAAAAACTTCCTTGAAGTACGTAAGTGGGTGGTCGATAATCTTGACAATGATCCTAACGTCTTGCTTCGCAGTATATACGATTCTGCATATACAAAATTGGATGGTCCAGGGATTGCTGCTGCTGTTCTCATTATTGCTAAGTATCAGTATCAGAGTTCTTTCGTCGCAGACCAAGAAATAAATATGCTTGCTTGTTTAACTGAAATAATGGTAGAATGTAATTTCCTTTAGAATGTGAATTAAAATGATTAACTTTGATTATTTGGAATTAATGCAACTTAAACTTTGTATGGATATGACAAAGGATAAGATGTTTATGGGTGGGGACATGCGTAGACATGCTTCAATTACTGAAAAGGTTGAAACAGCATTGCGTATGTTGGATGGAGTTAGTGAAGATGAGGAAACACCATTCGATCGTCTTATGCGTTGGAAGAAAGAGAATCAAACCGGACGTGGGTATCCATGGACTGCTGATGAATCCGGCCGCCCATTATCCGAGGAATCACCGACATGAAAAACTTGCAGCACTTCTCTTATGGTGAGAACTGTGACATAAAAATTATACTCACTCCCCTATGTGTTAAGGAGAATTAAAAATGACTGAAATGAATGACAATTGGAAGGTGATGAGTGATCTAGAGGTTGCATTTTCTGAGATCACTACATTTAGTTTTATGCTGGAACAACTACAGGAGGCAGTAGACAATGGTAGGACTAAGGAAATTGTAGATCTTACTCATGCACTTAATGCTTTCATGCCTGTTTATACTGATAATTGGGACAGGAAA
>Ga0080013_1003775_pt1 | contig 15503 bp, 19 predicted proteins | sample ETNvirenome_6_85_FD_69236 | JGI IMG/M metagenome (GOLD analysis project Ga0080013, IMG submission 69236) | Marine viral communities from the Pacific Ocean - ETNP_6_85 (SPADES assembly) (version 2) | ecosystem: Environmental > Aquatic > Marine > Oceanic | place: Pacific Ocean | collected 2013-06-19
CGATTTATACCTCTAATCTTTCTTCTTTTCGATATTTCTTGGTTCTCGAAACTCGGCAAGATGATATGATTATAGGTTGTTGTTAGAAATCTGATGGTTTTATGATGTAGTTCGTCTATTATGCGAAAATAAATCTTCCTTTCTCTTCTTTATAATTCTCTTGCTTTTAAATATGTTTTCATTTTTATATTCTTCGAAAACATATTTGTTGTTTAATGTGTAACTTTGTAGTTTAAATGATTTAACAGCTGTTACCCTCCTCCGCGCATGCCTCCTCCGCGCATTCCCATTCCGAAAGCCGGTCCCGGTCCTGGTATCGGTCCCGGTCCTGGTATCGGTCCCGGTCCTGGAGGTATCGGTCCCGGTCCTGGTATCGGTCCTGGTATCGGTCCCGGTCCTGGTATCGGTCCTGGTATCGGTCCCGGTCCTGGTATCGGTCCCGGTCCTGGTATCGGTCCCGGAACGGGGGCACCTCCACCTCCTCTGCCTCTACCACGTCCTCTACCACGTCCTCTACCACGTCCACGTCCTCTACCACGTCCACGTCCTCTACCACGTCCTCTACCACGTCCTCTACCTCTACCACCATGATGGTGGTGGTGTCTCCTCCACCACCACGGACGGGATATTACTAACCAATTTGACCATAAGAGGGGTGTTGTATAACCCCAGGGTAAAACATATACATCATCGGTATTACATTCCATATCCGGACAGACCCCATACTCGTTCTGATTCTCCGGATGACAGTATCCCATATTGGCATGGCTAACTATTTGCCCGCCAGTCCAGGCATGAGAGTAATCAGCCGAACTTGTCTCAACCTGTACCCATACTCTCTTCCCCCCACGCGCACTACAAACAAACCTAGGCTCAGGTTCCTGATCATACTCCTGCATAGCAGATGCTACCGGTTTATTGCATGTCTTTTTACAGTCCGCCTCGGTTGTAGTCTCACTCTTATCAAAGACGCAGCCTTTCTCAGTACATTTGAATCCACCCTTTCGTGAGTTCTTGTATACTAGATAACCCACGACCGCTCCTACAATGAGCACCAGGACAACTATAACGGCAATGATTATACCGCGTTTATCGTTTGTTCTTACTACCATTTATAGTAAGAAGAGAATTTTTTCGTAGAATTTTTAATAATAATCCTCGATTTCTCCGGTCGCATGCATTATCAGAGAAGTTGCTGTTGTAGAAAAGGCTGGTTTGGTGGAAATAGTTTGGGTTTTCACAGGTTCCTGTGGAGTGTCAGTTTTGCTTTCATTAGTCTTGACCGGTTTAGGTTCCGGAGCAGGTGGTGAGTTATTGTCGAGTGCGGGATGTGATGGATGAATCGCGAAAGACATTTTCTATGTTCTCGTTCCTCTCTTTAAGTGGGCTAGATACCACCTTTAGTTTTGAAATAGGGAGTAACCATGTAAAAGTGTCCGAGCTTAGTACCTCTGAGATCCTTAAGGGTTCCCATTCTCTTCATTGTATTGTAGATATTTACCAATATTCCCGGAGCTATTCCCGGTTTTGCGAGGATCTTGTCCATAACGATATCACCGTCGATTTTCTTGGGATCTACTGCATACACAGGGACACTACAGGAATTGGTCAGAGGACAGCCGTTGTCAGGAATCCAGTAGCTGATTAGAGGTGAGATCGCAACATTGGGATCAAAGGGTTCATATGTCTTCCTCGCCCCGAGCATTTTCACGAGATACTTACGCGCAGCCGTGTTGCGAATGAGAACCTCCCCCGCCACGAGACCTTTACAACCTACATCACTGCCCAGTAGGCAACACTGCATGTTATTTGGGGTCCATGAGTTAGTGTTTAGTGATGCGGCTTCACAGAAACTGTCCCAACCATTGGCGCAGTACTCCGACATGAATAGCTGACACTGTCGGCTATGCTGCCCATAGGTATCAGCATGACCCCCATGTAGGAACCTCTGATCCATGTTATCATTTAGGCAATACGTCAATGGATTATTAACTTCAGAATGTGCATTCGAGCCAAAGCTAGATATAGATGCGTAGTTCATTTTATTAATGACTGAGATTATTTTACGTAAAAACACAAAAATAAAATTGAACTAAAGCGATACAACACAGACAATAACCAAACAACATGTCCGTAATAGAGCACAAAATAGATAATAAAGAGAATATTCGATGGATCAAACCCGTTGTCGAGCGTTTCACTCTCAGTGAAAGTACTATTAAGGAAGTTAAGTCTCTCACCCCCAAGTTTGGGTTCAATGGCCTAGGTGAAGTCGTATTTCGCCGCACCTACTCTAGGGATAACGAATCATGGCATGACGTTGTCATCCGAGTCATACAAGGAGTCATGTCTATCCGGAAAGAGCACTATGCGAGAAATTCGCTCGAGTGGTCCGACAAAGAGTGGCAGCCCTATGCTAAGGAAATGGCACTATCTTTGTTCAAAATGGAGTGGCTTCCTCCCGGACGAGGTCTCTGGATGATGGGTACCGATTTCACCTATGAGCGTGGGTCTACTGCACTCAACAATTGTAGCGCTACTGATACCGCTGAAGACCTTGTCTTGAGCGCAGAATGGAGCATGGACTGTTTGATGAACGGCGTTGGTGTAGGCTTCTCGACTCATTGGCGAGGGATAGCCACTGCACCTGATAAGAAAGATACAGAGGTGTATGTGGTACCAGACTCCAGGGAGGGTTGGGTAGAAAGTCTGATCAAATTAATGTGTGCATACATTGATAGCCCCAAGTACGGCAAAAACAAGTTTCCAACCTTTGATTACTCGGTTGTCCGGCCTGCAGGAGTACCCATTAAGGGTTTTGGTGGTACAGCATCAGGCCCCGGACCCCTACGTAAGATGCATGAGCGCATTGAGAGCTATCTGGATGCTTTCTGTAAGGGTCGTCTCGAAACAACGGCGAGAGTCCACCAACCTGATGAAGATGGAGTATGGAAGGAGGTAGACGTGAAGGTCTCTAAGGCTTATTCACATACTCGACTGGTCGCAGATATCTTCAACGCTATTGGGGCCTGTGTTGTAGCAGGAAACGTGAGGCGATCAGCAGAGATCTGCCTAGGAGGAGCTAAGAACGAAGACTTCATCAACCTCAAGAACTACAAGATTAATCCGGAGCGAGGCGAGATTGGGTGGATGAGCAACAACTCGGTGGTACTAGAGCCAGCACAAGGATACAAAGACTTTACCTATATCCCCGACTTGGCAGCCCGCATTAGAGACAATGGAGAACCTGGTATGATCAATCTCTACAACATGCAGAAATTTGGTCGTTATGGTAAGCCCTCACCAGACAATGCAACCTTGGTTAACCCTTGTTTTAGCGGTGAAACACTTATCGCCACCGCTGATGGACGCGGATGTGTGCGTATAGATGAACTTGCCAAGGAAGGAAAAGATGTTCCCGTTTACTCTATCGATGAGGCATCAGGAGAGGTATCAATCCAATGGGGAAGGCATCCTCGTGTCACAGGCAAGGATAAGAAACTTCTTCGTGTCCACTTCGGTTATCATCACAAAGGCGAATATTTGGATGTGACCCCTAATCATAAGTTTCTCCTTAACGACGGTAGGACTGTAGAAGCTAAAGATTTGAAGAAAGGAGATTCTTTACCTCAATTTAAGAAATGTAAGAATGGTAAAGATGACTATATGGTTGTGTACTCTAATGGAAAAAGAAAAGTCGATCATCGCATGATCAAAGAGTTTTTTGAACCAGAAGCTTTCTATAAGACATATGAGGATGGAGTATATAACGGGTGTTGTAAAACTCATAACGTAGTAGTCCATCACAAAGATGAAAATAAGCTAAATAACCACCCGGAAAATTTGGATATCACCAATGTAGAGTACATTGGAGAAGGTAACCCAATGTATGGCAAGAAGCACACAGAAGCAACTAAGAAACTAATAGGTGAAAAGTGCAGTCGGAGATGCGAGGACCCAGAATATAGGGAGATGTTGAGTAAAGCTCAAACTCCAGAAATGAGGGAGACTGCTTCGAAAAGGATGAAGGTCAAGCGTGCAAAATGGCAAACTACCTATTATGATAAGGTCATGACCGAGAACTCTGGACTAAGAATCGTTCGCGAGTCGGACACCGTCTTACGTGTGATCCGAACATGCGAGAATGATAAGTGCGCCCAGGATTTCTCGGTACCCTGGAGGCACCGTGAATATGCATTCTGTTCTCATAGCTGCGCTAACACTAAGAAAGAGAGTATAGAGGCACGTAAAAAGGGTCAAGCAAAAATATTTGAAGGAAAGGCGAAAGATAATTTCTATAAACAATCTATGATTTACCAAGACCTTCTAGATAATAAGAGTCCTGTGATGAAGAAAGATTTTGAACAAGCTTGTAAATCTCAGGGTGTGTCTTGCAGATTTAACGCTAAGTCTAGCAACCCGTGGATTGCGTCAGGATGGAGAGATTTCAAACAGATGGTTGTTGATTATAATCACAGGGTCTCTTCGGTGGAAGAGCTTCCTGGGGATCATACGGTATATAACATTACGGTAGACAACAATCACACCCTGGCTGCGGTTACAAAAATGAAAGATGACAAAAGTAGCCTGTGTGGAGTCTATTTTTTCAACTGTGGTGAAATTGCCCTGGAAAACTTTGAGTTGTGTAATCTTGCAGAGACTTTCCCACCTCGCTGCAAAGATGTGAAGACTTTCTATAAAGCTCTAAAGTTCGCTACCTTCTACGCAAGCACCGTCTCCCTTCTCCCAACTCACCGTCCCGAGACCAATGCGGTTATCGGTAGGAACCGCCGCATAGGGGTCAGCATCTCCGGGATCGCTCAATGGGCTAGCGGCGATGTACCTGATGCGTGGGGACCCATGAACTATACTAAGATGACCACCTTTCTTCGCGAGGGGTATCACATTGTTAAGGATACTAACACTCGTCTAGCAGAGGAAGCAGGAGTGCCGGCATCGATCAGGGTAACCACAGTGAAACCTTCAGGGAGTATCTCGCTTCTCGCAGGGGTTACACCTGGTGTACACTACCCTGTGAGCAGATACGCGGTGCGACGTATGAGAATCGGCAAGGATTCACAACTAGTTCCCGCATTGGTAGAAGCCGGTATTCCACATGAGGATGACACCTACTCCGATAACACTCTGGTGTTCGAGTTCGCTATCGACCATGGTAAAGTACGACCTTGTGAGGAAGTGAGTCCATGGGAGCAGTTTTCTCTGGTAGCGCTGATGCAGAGATGCTATGCGGATAACTGTGTCTCGGCTACTATCTATTTTGACAAGAAGAAGGATGGTCCAGACGTTGAGAAGATGCTGGCAATGTTTATTCCTACTCTGAAATCGGTGAGTATGCTTCCACACTCTGGTCACGGTTACGCGCAAGCTCCGTATACTCCGTGCACCAAAGAGGAATATGAAAAGCGCCGGGCCACATACGACATGCCCGATTTTGATAAAGTAAAGGGTAATATCCCGGTCGGTAGTAAGTACTGTACAGGAGATAAGTGTATGTTGTAAGAAAGAGTATTTGAAAGTGAATTAATCATTCCATCTATAGAATGATTAACAAGGTACCAAATGGAACGTTCATCATACTTCATTAAAAATAGAGCACTCTTTGGTAGTTTCCCTACACAGGAAGCTGTGGAAGAGCTCGAGAAAATGGGAGTAAGATATTTTGTAAATTTGACTCATGATTATGAGAAGAAGATTACACCTTACAAGACCCATTACAACTATATATCCTTTCCAATCAACGACCACCAAGTCCCCGAGGACCGTCATGTCTTTGCTTCCTTCATCGTGGGGTTAGCAGACATCATATATGACTTGAAGAAAGGAGAGCTTATTTATATTCATTGTAAGGGAGGGCACGGAAGATCCGGTGTCGTAGTAGCATCACTCCTATGTCATATATTCGGAATGAGTCCGGGAGAGGCTCTTGATCATACCACTATGTATCACAGCAACAGGAAGTCCATGAGAGAAAAGTGGAGACAAATCGGGTCACCTCAAACATATCAGCAAAAGGGGTTTGTACATCAGTTATGTAAATCTGTCAACTTCTATCGCGCATACAAGTTGGGACGTACAGCGGGTTTCTCCAACTTTACCCCATTCTCAGTCACGATAGAAGGCTTTGGTAAATTTCCTACATCAGAAGCGGCTCTACAAGCCTACAAGAACCCGAAAAATTTGGAGTACGTCAAGAGGCAGATAGCGGCACGTTCCCCTCTGGCCTCCAAGAATATGGGTAGAAGAGTTCAGGCGCGTGATGACTGGGAGGAAGTGAGAGAAGGACTTATGTACAAGATCCTCAAGTGCAAATTCTCTCAACACCCTTATTTGCGTAATGTGCTACTCGCAACAGGACTTTCTCCTATCATACATCGTACTAGAGATGACCCCGTCTGGGGAGACGGAGGTAGGAAGGGTCTTAACTTATTAGGGAAACTACTCGTGCGCCTTAGAACGCAGTATCAGAGAAGGTGAATCCGAAAAATAATAAATCAATGATTGGAACACCCTACTACCAAGGCAACTAGCAGAAGAGCAGTCGCCGCTGCTTGGAGGTGGTATGAGTATCCGTACCTAGAGTACATGAGTAAATCGAAATACTGAGAGAAGTAGTTCTCTAACTGGCTGCTATACAGGAAGAGAACCAAGCCCGTTAAGAGGACAGCTATTCCAATGAGGGTGAGAGAGATAGGGCGAGAGGTGAGTAACAACCCTGCACCGACCACGAGCATACTAATGACACTCAGAGATCGTATCGCATATAGCACGAACTTATGAGATGACCCAGCTTTTGTAGAGTGACAAGCTGTCAACTTATTTCCTAACTTACTACAAGTTTGCCATAGACCTATATTTGTGTGTACCTTAGGCTTTTCCATGCCAAGTATCTGCCAGTCGCGAGTAGCAGTCGCTACGACTAGTAGTATCAGGGCTGTCGCAACAAGTAGCTGAGAGAATATTGATGACCACATTTATCTATATATGGGAAATTAATTGTGGGTACTACAGTGATCGCAATCTCGTCGTTTCTGTTGTACAGGTTTCTTATGTTCGTGGCGAGTAGATCGAGAGCCTCCGGTACTCTGAGCCACGGTATCATCACTCTGATAAACAATACGGCGTCCCGGAGACAAAGTCGAAGGAATCTCCAAGTTCCAAGCCTTAAGAACATTAGGACCAAAAGGGTGTTGGAAAGGGTAAGTGAAACCCATGTATCCAGGATACAGCCACATATCGGTCCACCGGTCGTAGTAGACCTTGCTCATTGGTGGAATATACTTGGCATTACTGGTGAGAGCAATGGATGAACAATTGCAACTATTACCTCGTGTAGCGTAAGACATTTATATTTACCATCTAAAATAATATTTTGGACTAATAAATGTCAAACGCTAGATATCTTGAAGTAGATTCTACTTATCGTAACAGAAAAGAATGGCCTCAGGCCGCAAAGTTCGTTGTCCCTATCTCACAAACGGGACGAAAAGGTTCTGTCGACGCGGTTGATCCTGTATCTGAAGCTGCAGCTGAAATAACATGGACAGCCGATGCATTCGACGTTGTCTCAGCTGGGGACGTGTTATCGACCCTGGCTAATCTTCAAGTGTCGGCTATCCCTCCTCCTTCCGGAGCTGCTAGCGGTACTGGACAGCTCGCGCTAATACTAACATGCACGGCAGGACACGCACAGCTAGCAAGGAATTACTACAGGCATGCTGTCCTTGTTACTACAGCTCCCGCTACAGTGCAACGGAGTAGAATTGCCGACTACCGCTACATAGGACTTGCTGTAGTAGGAGGGAACGTCGTGGACAGGATGCTGGTACGACTTTGGACCCCAATAAATGTATCACCCGGAGATCTGGTAACGATCCAAGATCCTACCGACCTAACTTCGACCACAGATCCTCTCTTTTTCGTTCCTACAGGTAGAATGGCCCCTAGGGCGTACCCCGGGAATATACTCCATAATATAACGCGGAATGAAACTAGGCTCGTGAGTGATTATCAGTCGTCAACCCACTTGCTTGAGTTAGATACATCCGGAGCCACCGTGCCAGCGACGAGCGGTCCAACTAATGGCTGGACCACGAGGGATATCTACGCACTTCGATCAGCACACACCGGATGGTGTGGTCAATTAGATATTTTGGGTGGCCCTACTCCTTTATTTAACACAACGCGTAGTTTCAACCTGCCGATAGTTGCTACTAGACCGGGAGAGAATCTTACTGGGTCTTTCTTGGAGGTCAGATATATGCGATCTGCAGCAGGTCCAATACCTCCATTGACAGCGCAGTTCCCGGCAGTGACCTCGGCGTCTCAAATGCAGCTAGCAGTAGGATCTAATCCCAATGATGACTTCTATGTTGGGTGCCAGATAAGGTTATCAGGAAATCTGCCACCTCCGTCCGGACAGAGGAGAATCATCACTAGCTATACAGGAGCTTCTCGTACCATTATAGTGGAACCAGCGTTCACTGTAATTCCAACCTTGGCCGACAATTACCAAATAATCTGCGGCGGGGTAAAGAATCCTGATGGCGCGACCGCATGTACTCAGCAATCTCGACGTATAGTAAAATATGAAGATTACCGCGATACGGCGCTGGTCGTGACGCTACTTACCGTATCCTTCCCTCCTACCGCATCCGATCTGAACGAGTACTACACAGGACTCTTCATCAGAGTGGACCCCTCGGGTATCAATGACCTTCGTATGATAACGAGATACACCGTCAACAGGAATGGGGCAGGGCAAGTAATCTCTCGAATAGCAACGTTAGCTACACCGTTAGGGGCGTTACCATTCACACTTGACTTCACTATCACCTCTGGTATTGTCATTGGCCCATTCACATTTGCCTTAACTGACCAAGAAGTCTGTATACTACCGTTCAGCTATGACAACTTAAACCCCTTTGTGTATACTGGTAGTACGGTTTCTCAGCAGGATGTCGTGTGTTATGAAGTTGAGCTCCTGAACTTAGTTTTACCCAATCAGGTGCTAACGGTAGCAGGGGGAGGATTTGTTTCGTTCTACCCTTATGTCTATGTACAGTTAATGAACGTGGATTCCAGTGGAGGTCATTTGAAGAACATCATCTACTCTAATAATCCTAACGCTACGAATATGCTCTTTCGCGCAGCTATAGACGACGTACCGAACCTTCTTACCTCGACATATATTAAGATCGATGGAGACGGTGCTGTCCAGACCATCAAGTTCAGGCCCAACGATAATCTCATGTTTTCTGTCCATATGCCTAATGGAGAAATATTTCAAACGGATATGCAGGAGTGGCACTCTCCATGTGCTCCCAATGAGTTTGGGCAGATCTCCGCTCTTTTCAGTATGAGGAGGGTATAATCATGACTAATTCTATAACCAAATGCAAGTACCTAGACAACACTTCTGTCGCTCTTTGCATCCTGGGACAATTTCCACATGGCATCTCCTTTATCGCAGTGACGAAGAAAAAATACATCGTACTTAGTACTGAGCAGTTCCAACCATGTCTGGCCAAATCAGATTATCTATCACATGGATTATTCCATTGGAAGCTTGCATGTCCTTGTGGATAACGTTGATGTTATTGTTAAGGTAGATCCTTCCGTTCATGTTCGTTACGAAGAGCCTATTGGGAGGATCCTGAGTGTGGAGCCAAGAGGCTGGACTATCCGACAACACTGATGAGGGTATCCTACGTTTAAGGGTACTACTTTTTATGATATGTCTAGCGGTACCGTCATCCATATTAAGGAATACATTATCATCAACATGTTTCAGGGCATCATCGGATGGAACAAAGATGGTGAAATTAGCTTGAGGATCGCTGTATAGATCCTCCATCTTGGATAAGTTTAGCATGTATTGAAACTTGGAGAAATCGGGGTGTTTATTGACAATAGCCGTGAGTGAATTAGGACACGCCACCTTTATAGGCAGGTGTCCACGCAAATCAGGCATGTCAAACATATGTCTAAAGTTCATGGACTCAGAATAGGGGCCAATGCTTGCCATTTTTATATTCTACCAAGAAATATAAAAAATTACGCGGATCCGGCGTCACTCGCAACCTTTAGGGAGAATTTGTTGCGGGTCTCTACGGTTTTGTCTACGGTAATAATCAACACTCCGTCTCTCATAGTAATAGACACACTCTCTCTCTGTGTGACACTAATTGGGAGAACAATCTTGCGCTCAAACTTGCCGTAAATAATCTCCTTTCGGCGCTGTCTTGCCCCAGCTTCACTGGAGATCGTAGGGATCATTCTCTCCCCCTTGACCGAGACACTATTATTGAAGAAATCCACATCTATACTTTCCTTGGGTACTCCCGCCAGGTTCATACAGATTTGAAGATTCTCTTCTGTTTCGATCATGTCGATTGCTGGTCTCCACAGATGCTGCATGTTCACTCCTTGTTGTTGCAGAAGTTCACTCATTTGTCCACTAAAACTGTTGTTAATGTTACCTCCTAGAACGGAGAGACTCTGTTGTATCAATTCTGGTAGGGTTGTCATGTTTTCTAATCATAAGAGCTACTCTTAAATCACTTCGACATGTCTAGACTCCTGAGGCGGGATAGGAGCCCATCACTAGCTGTTAGCGGGGAAAGCGCGGAAACCGAAGGTGCGGGGGAAGATGGTACTGAAGCTGGTGCTGGTGCTGTCACAGCTGGAATAGCGCTACCTTTTTTATTGTTTTTATTTTGGGTATAGAAGTAATAGAGAAGAGCTCCACCTCCTAATACAATTACCGCGATAGCTATGATTTTCCAGTTACTCTTTTTAGGTCGAGCGAGAGGTTTGAGAGAAGGAGGACGTTGTATTCGAGGGGCCTGAGTATTCGTACGATCAGGAAGATTAGGTTTGATCTCTTTCTTAATGGTCTTCACCGTGACTTGACAAGGCTTATCGGCTTTCAAGACAAGGAAGTAGTTTTGGTAGACGTTCTTATCTGCAACAATATTTCCCGAGATGATACCGTTAGCCTTCTTGTACTGAAGAGTGGGGGTAGAGTCGAGTGTAGCCTGATCGACGACCAAGATTTCAAATGGGGCACCATCTTTAGAGGTGCATGTGAAGGTAAGATCGAAGTTCTTCGAGTCCCCGTTTAGGTCCACTAGTTGACGATGTCTATTAACTGTGTAGGTCTTTTGAGACATATTTTATCTTCAAGGTCATTCCTTTTAAACAAGGTAGCCTACGTAAACATAATACCTCAGTGGTATTACGATTATAAGCTCACTAACTTGAGAGTTTGTACAGGTTGCACTGGCGCAGATAGAGTATTTGTCGTTGGCCCTCCGCTGACTAGTACATTATACGGAGCTGTCGCTATTATATTGGTAATTTGCCATTGTATAACGGTGCCACTAGCAACGTCGATTATCGGTCCTGGGGGAGACGCCGTAGCTACCACACTGCCTATACGCGCCCATTGTCCGTCACCTAGTCCTACTTGTAATTCTTGCAAACCAACAAGTCTTAATTCTCCTGGTGTTGCCATTTATTATATCTCAATATTATTTTGTATTTCGGGAACCTGTGCTGCCAAATCCTCCTGTACCACGGTCAGTTAAATCAAGGTGATCCACCTCTTGGAACCTGTACTGCCAAATCCTCCTGTACCACGGTCAGTTAAATCAAGGTGATCCACCTCTTTGATTACACCGTAGTACGCCTTACGTAGTAAAAACTGGCACTTGGTAAATGGTAGAGGTATCTCGGGAGAATCAGGAACAACCTTGACCAGCGCAATGTAGAGATTCCCTGTGTAATTGGGGTCGATGGTACCGACTGAATTAGCTAACATGTACCCGGTCTTGGATATACTCGATCTTGGGACAATCTCAATATAGAATCCTGGAGGGGGAGTGATTGCTAGCCCAGTATCGTAAAGGGTGACTCCATTCTGGAGAACTTTATGCTTGCGGATAGCTGTAAGATCGTACCCTACATCTGCCTCGTGGACACGAGAAGGTAGGATAGCGTCTTTATGTCGTCTGACACACTTGATGATCATTTTTATCTTCTTATGTAGTACTGAGGTTTTAAACCAAATCCATTTTTCTTTACTTTAAAGGTTTATATACCCTATAACTAAGAGGATATGCCGTTAAAGAAGGAGATTGTCTATCCTATTTTCCTTGAGTGCTGCCAACACGCTGGCAGCACTTTCTGGGAGAATGTTTTTGAGGACCTCGCGTATGGCAAAACCCCATACGGAACATACATTTCCAAAGACTTCTTGTGTTGTAGTTACCGAAAGAAGGATTTTAGTTACAAGATAGAACGTAAAAATGCTAAACAAGTTCATAAGGAGGTCCACGACCTCTTAGTTACAAAGCTAGGATTGTTTTCTCCTCAGGAGCGGGTGAAGCAAAAGAAAGCCTTCGACGAGTATGAGAGTAACATGCGGTTCTCGCGTAATAGTTGGTCCAGCATTCGTAAAAAAAGTATTAAAGAATTATTGATTGAACTATTTGTTACTAGAATGAAGAATAAGCACTCTCTGACACTTAAACAATCTCGACATCTTCTGTCGACTATATTCATGGCTATGGTGTTTAAGGTTATAACATCTGACGACATAACGTATGAAAAAGGAAGTATACAATCCATAGATGGGATAGATTTCTCTAAGGGTCAAGTTATCATTAATCGCGATCTCTACGACCTCAATGTATGTAGCGCACCTAGACTCGTAATTGGTAAGAGTAGGATGTCCGATAACTGGACTAAGTATCTGAAGGCCCTTAGAAAGAATAGCATTTAGCAGATCTTGACATAAGGTTCTATTCGCTTGCTCATGACGTCTAAATCTACACCGTGAGGTACCATTCTAAGCTCCCACGTAGCGAAGAATGTAGCAGATAGCTGGTCTGTTGCGATCTCAAATCTCCACTCCTTACATTTCCCTAGGTCTTGAGGGGGTAGGACCAAGTCTCCTTCTTCGTACTTCTTCCAGTCCAGGGTCACCCGTAATCTTAACTTATACTTGGACGATGACCATTCTACACCGTTCATGTTTATAGCTAATTGTTCGCGCTTTAAACATATGGTGATAAAAACGAAATAGAGTTGTGAACTCTTCTCTCATAGTTAATGAGAATGGTATCTACGTTACAAGAACTCTGTTATCAGCGTCTTGCCTCTACGATGGTAAGCGCACCGCCTGGGCTCCAGGAGGTTATCATGGGAGAGACTAAAAGGCGCATGGAAGCCAGGATAATAGAAGAATTGTGGGTCAAAGAATGGATGAATAATACGCGTATGTTTGTTGATCTCGTTCCACAGATTATGGAAGATCTTATTAGGATAATTGTGACTCCAGGTGCGCTCCGTCCTAATTATCTAACCATGTTCTCTCATCTACGTCCGTGTATCGTCCAGTGCGCGATAAGTACTGCGGAGGAAGCGGTGCGAAGAATGGAGGAGCGTTACGTCCACGCAGCTTTCGCTAGTGAATATCCTGATAGTGAGCGGATATATATGTAATATCGTTGTATAACCTCATGGTTATATAAATTAGTCAACCCACAGTCTAGCGTACCGGATGATATCCGGCTTCTTAATGCTTGAGTCTCTGTCATACTCACTAGTACTCTCATAACATACCCATACATTGTTTAGCGAAGTCTTGTCGATCGCTCTGTTACCCTGTGATGTAGCCAGATACCCGAGAACGAAGGCAGTAGGGTTCTTGAACTCAACTCGGTGTAGTTCCTGGCTTTTGTTCAGGAGTTCCTGAATTTGTTCGTCGGATATACTGAAACCCTTACATGTTGAATTAATATTCCTGGACACAGCGTCTACCTTCAGACAGAATCTCCCCAAAGGTGTTTGAGTCTTGAGAGGTTGACCGTCAATCCCCATTTCCCAACAGCCTATGACCTGTCCCCCCGCGCGCTCTGTGTCCTTATACTGGTCGCGAAAGTCAGGTCTTAATTCGCTCTCCCACTGGTCGTCCGAGTCTTCATCATCCCAATAGTTCTTGTGCTCGTCCCCATAATCGTCCCCATAATCGTCCCCATAATCGTCCCCATAATCGTTCCAATCACTCATTTATACAAAAACATGTTTTTTTATAAATTATCATGGACCATGTCCGTGAAGACATACGAACACTTGTCTCAGAATATCGCTGTCACTACCAAGGGGTGATGGTGATGGTGGTTTGAATCAGCTTATAAAGGAGACATCTCTATAGAAAATGCAATCCCCAATAAAAGTTGTAATAATCGGAAGTGGTCCAGCTGGATATACGGCCGCGATATATACCGCACGAGCAATGCTAGAGCCTGTGATGATAACGGGTCCTTCCAAGGGAGGGCAGCTGATGACTACCACAGAGGTGGAGAATTTTCCGGGTTATCCCGACGGTATCACTGGTCCCAAGATGATGGATGATTTGGAAAAACAGGCAAGGAAGTTTGGTACTAGAATAGCATACGACTACGTTACAGGTATAGAGACGAAAGAGAGACCTTTTAAGATTTTGTGCGGAGATGGAGTCCTAACTGCCAACTCTATTATCATCTCCACCGGTGCTGAAGCCCGCTGGCTCCACGCCGATGGAGAGGAGAAATTGAGATCCAACGGTGTAAGTACCTGTGCCACATGTGATGGAGCATTCTTCAAGGGAGAGGAGCTACTCGTCATCGGTGGCGGGGACTCAGCAATGGAGGAGGCTATCTTCCTGACCAGATACGCTACTAAGGTCACCATTATTCACAGACGCAAAGAATTCCGCGCTAGTAAGATCATGCTTGAACGTGCCAAGACCAACGGTAAAATCGAATGGATAACTCATGCCAGTGTTGAGAAATGGCTGACCGATGAGAGTGGTGTACTGACTGGCGCGAAGCTAAGTATACAAGAATCCTCTGATTCAAAAAAGGAAAGTCTAGAGGTGTCCTGTGGAGGGGCTTTTATCGCTATTGGACACGATCCTTCCACTAAGTTCCTCGGTGGACAATTAGAGACCGACGAGGATGGATACATTACCAACCAATACAATATGATGACGTCAGTACCTGGAATTTTTAGTTGTGGAGATGTCTGCCATAGTAGTCGTAGATACCAGCAGGCTATAACCGCGGCAGGGGAAGGATGCAGGGCCGCAATGGACTGTGAGAAGTGGCTAGAAAATCAAAATATGTAAATATAAGAATATTAAAACTTAATGAGAAGTACCTCCTTCTTTGCGGTGAGTGACGATGAAACTTATCGCTCATCAGTCAACTCTCGCTCATTCCCGGTATCACGGAGAAAGTTGCTGAGCAGATCGTAGCGAAGTACCCTACGGTCACTTCTCTTGTCCTAGAGTACCAGAGGACTCCTGATTAGCCGATCTAACTTTCACTCTGAAGACCGGAAAGCAGCGTAGAATCGGAGACAAGATCTCTACGAGGATTCACGAATACTTCTGCTGTGAGTGTGTAGGAAAATGAAAAATGAAAAATTTAAGATGA
>Ga0080013_1003776_pt1 | contig 15499 bp, 30 predicted proteins | sample ETNvirenome_6_85_FD_69236 | JGI IMG/M metagenome (GOLD analysis project Ga0080013, IMG submission 69236) | Marine viral communities from the Pacific Ocean - ETNP_6_85 (SPADES assembly) (version 2) | ecosystem: Environmental > Aquatic > Marine > Oceanic | place: Pacific Ocean | collected 2013-06-19
AAAGGTCTATAAAAAAGCATGAAATTTTGGAAAGTTGAAGTCTATAACAGACTCAAAATGAAAAAAGAATTATTTATTGTAGAATACTGGGATAAAGCTTCTGAAGTTATTAAGATATTATCTGAAGTCCACCCCGAATATGAAGACATGGTAGTAAAGAAAACTAAAAAACCTGATTGGGTAAAAGGGTGGGCCAAATGAAACTAGGGCATACAAATAATCCTGGCCCAAGAGTTAAGTGTTTAAAATGTTTAGATATTGTTCAAAGCTTGTATCGCCATGATTTTAAGTGGTGTGCTTGTCAAAGTATCGCTGTCGATGGCGGCAGAGACTATTTAAAAATGTCTTATAAACCAGGCGCTGAATATGAAGTTTTAGATGATGAGACAGGTAGTGATTTAAAAGTTGGCGATTTAGTTGAGTTGTTTGTGGACGATCCACAGGATGGTGAGTTGGCTACTACGCCACTGCACACAGGTATTTTTATAGATGGCGGTCGTAACGCTGCAGATGGGGCTTGGCTAATATTAGTAGACGGTAAGATTGGTTCTTACTTTAAACAGTGGTGGAGCTGCAAGAAGCTAGAGGTTTTGACGAAGAAAGAATGATTAAACTAGTTTTGGGTGGGTTATTTTTTCTTGTTGTGCTAGCATTTTGTTTCAGCATGGAAGATTGGGATGACTCATTGTGAATTAAAACCACAGTAAAATAAAATGGCGTGGAACATTCCACGCCATGCGTGTATCAGGGTTAAAATAGTTTATAATTCATGTACATAAACCCAGATTTATATATGATTTATTATAAAATTGATAAAAAAGGCATTACGAGTGAGAGAGATACAAGTAGCGGTAGAATCAATATCTAGCAAATTAGCTAGTAACTCGAACCTATCGATGAAAACAACTAAACAATTAGTTCGCAAATCTCTCGGAATTCAGCGATTAAATCAGTCTAAACTGCTTCTAGTATTAAACTTAGGGTTAGAACAAGAATTGTTTATGACACAAGAAAATTGTGTAGTCGCTTATAAAAAAGAAGCGTCGCCCTCGCGTGAGCACCTCATGTCGAGAGAAGCAAAAGATTATTATGACAAAGCTATAAAAACTCACCGTATTTATGCAAATCAGCTAGAAATGTATTTGGATTACTGCGAAGAACGCAGAGCAACTGGGGAAGAACCGGCGCACCCTAAGGTATGGGTAATTGGCGACATAGAGTAAATTAGGAGACAAAATGGCAAGACGAAAAAAAATCCAACCGCCTCCGTGGACTGAAGATGAATGGCACGCTATTAATAGTACTATTGGTTTTTTAAAGTGGAAAACCCTGAATAAACTTTCAGAAGAAACAGGCATAGAAGAAAATATAGTAAAGCTTATTATCGAAGATGTCATGGTCAATGACCCTGCAGCTATTATTAAGAAAGGAAGAAGTTACAAATATTTTCATGCAGCAGACTGTTATGACGATGAATAAAAGAGTGGTGATATAAAATGATAACCTTACAAACATGCTTAATAGTTTCTCAGCTGTGCTGTAGCATTTTAGCTTATGATCCATCTGGAAATAGATATGATTTATCAGATGAAAGAAAGCAGTTTGCTTGTTCTATATCTAACCAAATTGAGTCTGCAGCCAATAGGTGGAATCTAGAGCCTGAACTTCTAACAGCATTAGTAATAGTCGAAAGCCGTTTTAATCCTAGAGCCGTGAGCAGAGCAAATGCGTGCGGTTTAACGCAAGTAATACCAAAATGGACTGGTGGACGAGCTTCTAGGGGAATAAGATATACGTGCAGAGAACTAAAAGACTCCAGAACATCTCTTGAGGCTGGTGCTTCTATATTAAGGTGGTGGATTGAATATCGAGGAAGTGTAACTCGCGGCTTGTGCGGATATAATGCTGGATATAGAGGATGCCGGGTCTCAAGAGGGTATGCAAGAGCAGTAGAAAACCTTCGAGATCATTTGAAGCATTCGCGATGAAGGTAAAAAGGGATAACTAATGCCATTATACATGAAAGACGGTAAAATAATCCACCATATTCATATCCCGCGTTGCGGTGGCAAATCAATAGTCGATTTATTAGTTGCGAATGGATGGAATCGATTGAAACTTCCAGTCCCACAAAAATTCGGTCATCTATTTGATTATAATAAGCCGCCAGATGCTTGGCAACTAGTATATACAAGTCATGAACATAACAAAGTTTGGGCTGAATGGCTATCAATCCCAGAAATTTCACCAATCTTTCAGTTCGCAGTAGTAAGAAATCCATATGAAAAATTCAATAGCTCTTTAGTTGAATTGAGCCGAAATGAAGACGCTATTAAATGGGTTGGCAGAATCAACGCCTCAACTATTTACAAACCTCCAAAAATTTGGCTTGATAAACTGTTCATTCTTTTAGCTTCTGGGCATCATCATATAGAGCACAACTTGTTTTGTCCCCAAAGTCGTTTTGTGGGTGATGGCGTCTGCGTTTATAAACTTGAGACAGGCTTAGAAAAATTAATTGAAGATTTAGTTTCAAAAGATATAGTTAAAAAAGGATCAGTCATTCCGCATGCAAACAAAGGGTTACTTAATGTTAACATTAAAGCACCATGGCATGAACCAGATTACCAACCTCAAAGAGAAATATTCGAACAAATTTACGAAAAAGACTTTATTAATCTCAAATACATTAAAAGACATTTCATAGGAGATTCTAACCGAGATTAAACTGGAGAGAAATTGCATAGTACCAAAAATTATCCTAAAACTAAAATGTCGTGGTTTTTATTTTACGTAACGACAGGTTTTACTGATGACGATGGTACATATCAAGCCCCGGGAGATAAAGGCGTTGGGATGTGTTCAATGGCTCCTGGAATAATGGAAGTGCCAAACGGAATACTTTACGTTATTCCAGAGGCTTTCGTCGAACAATTCCACGTAGACAAAAGGCAGAGAAGATATTGCGCAAGTATAGTGGTCGACGCAGTCCAATCTTATTACGGAATAATATTGAAGTGATGTTCATCGGCAGGAGTTTGTAATGCCATTTTATAAAAGGGGTGATAGGATTATTCACCACATCCATATCCCGAAATGCGGTGGCCGGTCAATAAGAAGAATGCTTCGTGATTCTGCTTGGGTGATCATTCCGAATGTAGTGCCTAGACACTTAGCAGATCAGATCGACTGCGGCGCGAAGACCAATCATGAACATGAAGCAATTTGGAGATGCTGGGATCAAACGCCGGAATATAGATTTGCAGTAGTAAGAAACCCTTACTCTAGATTTATCTCTAAAATTAAAATGGAACTAGCTGAATATGATCCCTATCTGGTGCCAGACGGCTCCCTATTCGCATTAAGCCCTGAAGGATTAGCCGCTTTTATAAACTCTGCAAAGAAGAGAAACGGCGGATTTGCCGACAATCATTTCAGGAAGCAGGTTGACTTTGTGGATTTAGACACCATCATTTTCTTCTTTGAAGATGGACTTGAGCAAGTCGTCCGCGATCTTAGGAAACGAAACATCGTCTTTCATGATAATCTAACCATCACAGAAGAAGGCAAGGCTCGATTTAAGGTTACCATACCTTGGTTGGATGAAGAGTACACAGAGTTACATGATGAATTCGTGCGGATATACTCAGAAGACTTTGCAACTTTCGGCTACGAAATTCTGAGCCAGTGAACTAACGAATTCCAACTCTCACTCGAGTGCGACATATACTAGAAAACGCTATAGGAACACCAAAGGCACCAAGTAGCAGTACCTCAACATCACCTACAGCGTCTACGTCTCTTACGTCTACTACAGTATATCCTATATGGTATACTACTGCATCACTCTTATATCATATATGGTATGGAGCGGGTCACCCTAGAGCCTAAAATATAGAATATCTCAGCTCCCAGCCCTTCCTATCCCTCAGCTTTTCTGATGAGTGGTCAAATATACATGGACCACGGGTTCTCAGGCCCACCTTGAGCAGAGGTTCATCGGGGTACATGTAATTCTTACAATCAGCGAGAGCAACTTAGTAAAATCTAGAAGAGCTCTCGCCTTAGCCTACCGTCGCGTACGTGATGGCCTTACTCGGCAGTCAGATACAGATGTTACACTGACGCTGATCAGTGATAGGTGAGGTTGCTAAGCTCCGCCGTAACACCGAAATGTTTCATCCGAAACGCGAAATGTTTTGGTTATGTGTGCAAGATTTCCACTCCTTATAGTATTATTATACCACAAGCGGGTAGATTTTTCACGAATTCCCCGCACATTTTTTGCCCCTGTGTTTCATGAGATTCAGCTGCCCCGCTGCTGGAGTGAAAAAAAGTTGGCACACCGGTTGTACATCGCGGGATTCAGGCCTATTATTAATCATGGGAGAAAAACGCGTAAAAAACGAGAAGCCAACATTCGCTGATCTAAAAGCAGAGCTTGAAGCAGCGGTCGCAGAGCTGCAAGCCGCTTTCATTAATGGCGACGATTCCAGTGTATCATCACTTAATAGCAGAGTGCGCGCTATTGAGATCGAGTTGAAAACGCTTTACTATTCTCGTTGGGGAATTCCGTAAAACCCTAATAGTGTCAATGGCTTATAAAACAGTTTTAGATTTTCGCTGTAAATTTTTTGTACAAGTGTGCGCTTGTGGTTATTATTTTATTGGAGGTACCCATGTCTAATAAGAAAAATCCAAAAAATTTAGAAACCGGAAGCTGGTGTGAAATCAATACGAATTTGAAAGACACGCAATTCCTGAAGATCGTTGGCTACCGGGGAGAGTTCCTGGACTGCATTGATGATGAAGGTCGAATGACTATGCTTAAGCCGAACAACGTGAAAGTCTTGCGAATCTTTCAGGTCAAGCCAGACGGAAAAATTGTCGAAGGGCTCTAAACTTTTGTACATAGTGCTAGAATAGATTAGAATTAAATAGTTGATTTTTGAGGGATCAAGGGGATATGCAGATCAAGAGGCAAAGCACAGATTTTATCGTGTTTGGCTGGCCTAGCGATGAACCGTCCGGTGGGATGCGGGATTTTCTAGGGGTGGTGGAGAATCTAGAAAGTCCGTGGAAACTTGCCAGAATCGCGGATTTCGCTGAGAAGCTTGAAAACGGAGGATGGGAGTGGACGGTTGATTTCATCGAAGTCTATGAACAGAAGACTCTGGAACCGGCTGGGGCTTGGTGGGTGGATTCTATGGGTGTCTGGCATGCATTTGCAGGAAATTTTGGTGATAGGAGCGCATGAAATGATGTGGACAGCAATCATGAACTGTGATGGCCGGAGTGCTGCGTTTAGTTTTTACGCAGACAACGATGTCAGAACAGCTCTAACGCACGCAGGTTTAAGTTCGGAAAGTGATGGCTACGAAATTGTAGCTCTTTTAAAGGGAGAGCACACTAGCAAATTTTATTCTATCAGCACAAATAGTAAGACATTCACAAGCTCCGATTAATCTGTTAAAAAAATTTACAAATAAAAAAATAACATAGTTTATTTTGCAATAAACGGGAACTTCTGTGAAATTTTGCTCTCAGTGTGGTATAATATTAATATAAAGGATGGTTACTAAGGAAACAACATCCTTTACTAATTACCCGCCTGGAGGCAATCACAATGGCACGACAAAGACGATCATTCCCCATTCCAATTTCTACCGACTACGCAAAGCGCTCGATCGCCGAAGCTGTTCTCATTGACCTGGTGCACAAGCATCCACGCGGTCCCAATGGTACACTCACTAAGTTCGACTACCGGGCATGGGGTACAGACCCTGACCTAGACGATGCTGACGGTACCATTTGCGGTTACCAGCCACTCGATCTATATCGCATGGTTATGAATATTACTGAAATCGAGGATGGTAATCCTACCGGTGAATGGGATTACCGAAAGATTGTACGTAGCATGTTTCCAGGTACCGGATCTCGCGGTATTACGCGGCGTTCACGACGGTTTGCGAATCGACTTGGTCGAGCAGTTCGTCTCATCCAACGCCAAGGACTCCCTGGTATTTGGAGAGTTAACTGGGGCTACAATGATTACCAAAACGCGATGATGCATGCGCTTGATGTTCATGATGCAACCAACCAAGCTCAACTATTCTTTGGCCCGGTTATTGGAGAAGATAGTCGACGACTTAATGCGACCTTCGTCCGAGAGGGATCTCCTCTAGAGCTCCTCAACGCAAACAACGGTATGTTGACTGGGTTTGATCGATTGATCGAACGACAGAAGAAGGAAATTGAATCTGCTAAGAATCTTATCGAGAAATTCGAAACTGGTAAGCAGTTTGTAGAAATGTACGCCCTCAACTGTTTGGAAGCTAACAGTAACTCCATGGAGACTCTCTAATGTCAGATAACCTTGCAATTATAAGAACTTACAGTCAAACCCTTTCTGATGCTGAGTTAGCTAGCGCCTGGCGTATCCTCTATGAAGAGCACCAGAAGCGCGGTGAGCAAAATGCAAAAGAGCTAAAGTATCAGCTTCAAGCTGGTGACCATGTTGAGTGGACTGGACGTAATGGTGAGAAGACTGGCGAAGTAATCCGCGTAAAGCGAAAGAAGGTAATCGTGGCCCAACATCTTAACGGTGTAATGGACCCAACTAGGCGATGGGATATCCCTTTGGCAATGCTGAGGAAAATAGCAAAGTAATTCAAAATAAACGGGGGTAATCGTGAAATTACCCTCTCAGTATGGTATAATATATATATAAAGGATGGAGGGAACAAAGAAACCCTCCGAATCATTCACCCCCGGAATCTCTAAGGAGAACTTAAAATGGCAGATATCAAAACCATCACCTCAATAATCCCCAACCTTCCTCCCGAGATTGCAGTTCTCATGCGGGGACCAACCGGTGTTGGTAAGTCTCATGTCGCCGCGGCAATTGCCGATGCACTCGAACTTCCCTTCATCGATGTTCGTGGTTCAACCATGCAAGAGGGTGATGTTATCGGTTACCCTGACCTCGAGGCGATGAAGACCTCCGGGGTATCTACCATGGTTCTTCCGGCTTGGTTCATGCGGGCCTGCAAGGAACCATGCGTTCTGATGTTGGACGAGTTGAACCGCGCGATGCCCGGCGTTATGCAAGGCTTCTTCCAGGTTGTTCTCGATCGTCACCTCGGTAACGATGTTAACGGTATGCCTGTTACACTCCATCCAGGAACTCGGATTATCGCAGCGGTCAACGCCGGTAACGAATACGATGTAAATGACATGGATCCTGCACTGCTCCGTCGCTTCTGGGTTTGCGATGTCGAGCCTACTGTTGCCGATTGGATTGAATGGGCAGACGCCAAGGGTCTTGACCCTGTTCTTATCGACTTCGTTCGACAGAATCCTGCACACTGGCGAGTTGATCCGTCTTCTGTAGAGCCTGGAACTGTTGTTCCTACTCCCGCCTCCTGGCACCGACTCTCTGACAGCCTGGTTCACGCTGATCTGGCTCCCAAGAAGCTGGCCGGTGGAGACCTTGGAGCGATGTTCTACGCTATGACGATGGGCTTCATCGGTACTGAAGCGGCGATCGCATTCCAGGACTTCGTTAAGACTTATGAAACTCTTATCACTGCAGAGGACATCCTTGAGGGTAAGGTTAAGGCAACTGATTTGGAAGACGCAAACGCTTCTAGTGTTAACGGCTTGATCGACAAGCTGGCTAATCACTGCAAGGAAGAAGAATGGACCGTGACCCAGGCCAAGCGAGTTGCTGCGCTCGGTAAGGCACTCGGAGGAGAGATGATGGTACACCTTTGGAACAAGCTTTCCGCCACTAGCAACCTGAAGAACATCCAGAAGGTTCACAAGCTGATGGGTTCTGAAGTGGTTAAGGTTGTTCAGGCCAGTCGAGGACTCGCTAAGAGCTAGTAGCCTGACTGGTGGGGAACGGCTGCCAGGGGTGACAGCCGTTCTCCTTTTTCCTGGCTTTAATGCGGGGAAACTGTGAAATTCACCTCTCAGTGTGGTATAATAGTTATATAAAGGTTAAGGAGTTCAAACATGGCAGATAAAAACGAAAACACTTCAAACGACCTCGGAAACGAGAGCTATAGCGCGACAGTTGAAGAGGCTGCTGCTTTTGACCTTAATCCCTACCTCGTAGAGCTGATGTGGTCTGAGCCGTTTTACGCCAAGATCCTCCGCGGTGTTACCAAGCGACGTACTGACAAGATCCCAACTGCTGGGGTTATGGTTAAGGACGGCGAGGTCACCTACATTTGGAACCCCCGCTTCCTGGCATCCCTTGTCAAGGACGAAGGGGAGAAGAAGGTGAAGGGACTCAACATTCACGAATGCCTTCACTTGGTATACGCTCACTGTTCAGAACGTAAGCTTACTCCACACCGTATTTGGAACTACGCTACGGACTGTGCAATCAACAGTGTTATTCCTCGGGACCTCCTTCCTGACTGTGGCATCATCCCTGGTGAAGGGTTCACTCCACTGACGGCGGAGCAAAAAGAAAAGATGCAACCCGAGCAGATCGATCGATTCAATCGAATGAGCGCCTTCATCGAAGCTCTCCCCAAGGGATTGAGCTCTGAAGAGTACTTCGCAAAGTTTATGCAGGATGAGGATTTCAGCCAAGAACCACAACCTGGAGAAGGTCAGCCCGGAGAAGGTGGAGAACCTGGAGAAGGTCAGCCTGGTCAGCCCGGTACGATGGATAGTCACGATGGCTGGGGCGAAGATGCCAATGATCAAGATAGAGAAATCATCCGCGGCAAGATGAAGCAGATCCTCGCTGAAGCAGTAGCGGAATGCGATTCCAAGGGACAGTGGGGATCCGTTCCCTCCGAGACCCGTGCAGAGATCCGATCTATGATTTCTACAGAGATCCCATGGCAGTCAGTACTGAAGAAGTTCCTCGGTTTCAGCCGTAGAGCAGATAGAGCTACCTCCCGGATGCGTCTAAACAAGAAGTACCCCGGAGTGCACAGTGGATTCAAGCGGGGTTACTCCTCCTCGGTCGGTTGTTACATCGATCAGTCGGGGTCGGTTGGTGGCCGTGAGCTGGAACTCCTCTTCGCAGAGCTGGCAAACCTGGCCAAGCGGACTCAGTTTATTACCTACCACTTCGATACAGATGTTGATGATGACAGCCGTACAGAGTGGCGTAAGGGTAAGTTGCCCCAACCGCACCGTACTCGCTGCGGCGGAACATGTTTCACTGCTCCTACGGTTCACGCTAACAAGCGCCGCAAGGAGTTCGATGGCTACCTTATTCTGACTGACGGATATGCAGCAGATCCCGGTCCTTCCCGACTCCGTCGAGGATGGATCATTACTCCGGACGGTCAGAAGCAGGACTGGATGGAGCGCGGTAATGACTTCGTCATCGAGATGAAGTGGCCTGCTGAAAAGGCGAAGGCGGCCTAAAATAGAAATTGTAAAGACCCTGTAAAGATAGGCCAAAAACCTCTGTAATATCATAAGGTTAGAGAACACCGAAACCGAAACACCGAAACAAGGAGATGTTTCAGATGGAAAATTGGACAGTAGAAAACTTTGAACTAGTCGGACAGGGGTTCCTGCAGATGGCGTACAATTTCTGGCCAGTCATCGTCTTCGCCGTATGCTACGCAGTATGGGAAGTCATCTGGAGACCGTTCGAAACTCAGGCGCGGCCAAAAATAAAAAATGCTAACCGACCCCATGGGACTACCCCGTATAGAAGCAGGGATGATAACAGACCCCGAGTCAACGGCAAGACAGTCCACCCTTTCGAACGGGATGCTGCACAGCACACAGGACGCCGTCATCTGTAACGGAGCCCAGTCAGCCCAGCCTCTAGGGGCCCCAATGCAAGGCCCCTCAGAAGCCCCCACTGGGGCCCCATCTCAGGCCCCCAAATATGCCATCATGAGGCCCCCACCAGGGCCCCTCTGCAGGCTCATTCGGGCCTTTCTGCCGGGCGGTATGCCTAAGGCCGGAAATTTTTTTCTGGTAAACTTTTTCAAACCAACCCCTTTTTTCTGAGAGCAGTTAAAAATAGAAACTGCCACTATGTCAAAAATATTTCCCGAGAATTTTCGGGCACTGGAGCAATAATGAGCAATAAAGAATTCATTGAAGAAGATACCGTGTGGTACTATGATGATCGTGGGGGCGTCTTCCCCGCTACAGTGGCCATGGTCGAGGGTGATGGTAGATACTTCATCCGGCTAGAACAAGAGGTTTGGGGAGGCTCATGCGCCTTCACCGTGTCAGTCCAGAGTATCCGTAGTCGACAACCAGGTATGACCAGCCTTGGTGAGGGAGAGATACGCCCGGAGGCTTGGATCGAACAAGTATTTCAAAATATGGAGGGTTAAAAATGAATATAGGGACAGAGACTCATGACTAGTCAATTTAAAGAGGGAGATCTCATCGAGTGGAAAGGGCTAAAGACCATAAACCACCCCAATGGTGTCGGAACTCTCCAGGGCATAATCATCTCGTGTAAAGAGATGCCTAGCCACTTACACCAACCGGGTCGGAAAGGCGTGGTTTCTGGCACCATGCTCGAAGTACTATTCAAAGGAAACGGTATCGAGTGGGTATCGGCAAAGCAGTGCCGTATAATCTCAGAAGTGATCACCCCAGTGGGGCGGCTGTGACAGCCCCCATTCCCGGTGACCTGGTTATCCATAAGTACTCAGATCGATATGGCGTCGGACTAGTCTTAGAGATTAAATTCGAGGAGTACGTCCTGGCTAGCGTGAAGTGGTTCGGGGACGGCTTAGCCCCATGGGCCCGTGAGCTCATGGACATCCGGGCCGACCTGCTCGAAATCATTTCGGAGAAACTGTGAAAAACTCCAGAAACTGTGATATAATCTAACTAATGGATAAGGAAGTGCGAAGACGCATACTCAACTAGTCCGGGGGCTACCCGGACCGTCACAAGGAGAATACGCTGATGACACGCGTTAAAATGGATTGGCCAAACCTTACTGAAGAAGACGCCGAACGGCGTCGGTCCGCGCTGCGGACCATGCTCGAACAGGGTTTTAATCTTCCAGTAAAGCGTTTGGAGTTTACTCGTCGTAATCTGGAATGGCTACGTCGTAATATTAGCATTGAAAACGCCGAGCACCCGATGCTTCGAACGGCCTTTAACATGATCGTTTGGCTGATTCGATGGGATATACGGCAGAAAAATGCGGGATAAACGAGATTTGCCATTCTCTACAGCTAGCCCTTCAGGGGACTCCACAATGATGCAAGGTGGTTATAGGCCTTCCCCTTTCGGAAGACCTCAGCCACCTTCTGTGGGCTCGCCAAGAGGACACGTGGAGGTACCGGTAGGTGCTCTGGTTCGATATCTCGGAACCCACCGCAGGATTACTTTCGAAGACTGGCAGTCTGATACTGCGATGGTCTTAGGGAAAATGGGTGTACACCGGGATGTGATCTGTCCGCAGGCGAACCCGGAAGTCTGGCCCTTACGCGTGAGTGTACTATTAATCCAATGGTTACAGGAGCCCGGGGTTTATGCAGACGACCGATGGAAGCCACGTTCGTGGCTTGAAAAGGACGGAGATTTAATTTGTAAACATGGCTGGGAAGCTGGGCGCGGCCCGGTTTGGGTCATGGAGCGTGCCGGTACTGGAATCGGTGATATCATTTGGGAGGTTATCGAGTGAACGCGTATCTCTCGTATCCCCTCGGTCCAAAGGCTTTGATGGGGATGTGGGCATTCACACAAAGCCGTTTAATAAGTTGGAGTAAGTTTTGGTAAAAGAAAAAATAATGAAGGGAAGTTATTCATACATCGGACCTCTAGGATCGGCGGAAGAATCGGCAGACAAGTTTGTTTCTGGTATTATATACTCTAATCTTATTGAAAAGATTCTTTTCCAGCAGCAGGTTGTTAATGCTCTATTAAAAAGTGATCTTAGCGAAGAAGAAAGAATGGAAGCTTTAGAGACTGATAAAGCTTTGGAAAAGGTTTGGTTGTCTCTTGGTGAAGAATTCGGCATGGAATGCTGAGTATGCGTTCGGGACCCTATGGGCCCCGTCGAAAAACACCGCTACGCGGTGAATAGGAATATATGGATTAGAAAGGAGGAGGCTCGATGGGCATCGTAGAAAAGGTTTTGGTTTGGAGATTAATCTCTATAGTCAGTGGTATAACGATTGTGCTCCAAGTCGTACTCCTATTAGCGGAGGCTTTATTTGAATGCTGGCGGGAGCTCCTTAAGAAGGTGAGAAAAAAAATGGGCCTCGAAAAAAACCCTCCCCGAAAAACGGCCTCCGGCCGTAAAGATGATGACATCACGGACCATAACGCATGGCGGCCAGGAAAGTAATTAACGATGAGAAAGAAATTTAAGAAAGACTATAAGTGGGTAAAAAACCATATCGAATCAAAGTTTGGGTATGAAGTAGTAGAGAACTCGAAATCTGAAGAACGCGTTGAGTTTGAAGACCGGCAAGTCTATATTTCTTCTCGAAATCGAATTGAAACTAGATATTATACATTACTCCACGAATATGGCCATATAGAAATTCATGAAACTGGGTCTGAAGAATTCGAAGCAGATCACCCCATGTATTATTGCGTGGAGGATGGAAGAGTTGAGAGGTCGAATGCTTGTAAAGTTTCTATAGTGGCCGAAGAGATTGAGGCTTGGAAAAGAGGAAGGTGGCTAGCCAGGAATAATAACTTAAGTCTCAATGAAAAGAAGTATGACAAGCATATGACCAGAGCTCTTATGAGTTATATCAACTGGGCAGCCAACTCATAAACGACGTCTAATTCCGGAAAATGTAATCCGACTGTAGCGTATAAACGTAGCTTATAAATTAAATTGTTTTATATTTAATTTTATGAACGCATGGTTAACTTGGCTAATTTCACTTACTTGCATAGCATTGTTAACTACCTGCACTACCCGATGGTACGCAACCCCCGACCCAGTGGCAGAGTTTAAAAAATGCAACCCGCTTACTACAGATGAAATTCAAATGGTCTTCGTACCAGATTACGGTGATACGTCTATTTTAGTACAGTACTGCCATACATTTAGAAGAGAAAGAGTCTCAATCGCACTTAGGTATTTCGAAAATGAGTGGAATAGACTTTTTGGACAATCCACAGAAGTATACTCAAACATGAGAAATCTAATGATAACCTTTAGTAATGAAAATCGTAAAATTAGTAATGGTTATTCTGAAGATGGCGTGAAATTAAATGGTGCCAAACTCCTTGGTGTGACCGTGACTAAAAGCACAATATGGGTTTATGTTCCAAATTGGACTGAACGAATATGCGATACATCATTAGTTCATGAACTGGTACACGCTAGCATTTGGGCTTCTAATAAGAGTCATGCTGACCCAGATCATTTAGGGCTTCGATATCTAGGCTGGGACCGAGAGCATTCAAAGCTTATCCAAGATGTTAATGCTGAGCTTTGTAAGTTAGGCATATAATTCAACATAAGCTACGTTTTCTATTTTTATAATATTTTTTCTCCGCGCGTATTTCATAGTTTATGCGGAGGTTTTGTGAAATTCCCGGCTCAGTGTGGTATAATATACATGTAGTTGGGGATTATCTTCAATCACAAGAAAAAGAGATAGAAATGCGAATCGGAGATCGAGTAACTCACATTGATTATCCTGGTCAACCAGGAGTAATTGTAGCTATGACTAACCGTTGGGGCTCCCAACCCCGTATCATTTTGGTTCGGTGGGCAAACAAGGGAACGTGCTCTAGGCATATTCCCTCAGCTCTTCGAGTCATATAATAAACCATGGTGGGGATTAGCCCCAAGGAGAAAACATTAAGAACTTAGTACCAACACCTGTTTTAGTATTAACAATGCTGACCATTACATTCGTTATATTCGGCATCGCCGCTATAGCAATGTTTGGAGAAACTTCAGATTCTCCGTATGTGGTTGGCACAGCATACTGTCCAAACGGAATGGCAACAACAATAATAGTGCCAGTTAACTGTGCGGAAACATGCCCGGCAGAGGCTTACAGTGAATAACGAAGCGCGGAACATGAAGGTTGGAGATCTAGTTAGGTCGCCCGACGGCCACCTGGGTTTTATTCTAAGGGTTGATAAAGACTTTTATGGAGCTCGTCAAGCGATTAAGCGTTATAAAGTTGTCGAGCGCGGAAAGTGCATTCGTTCAGATATGGGCGATGGTATTGGACCGACTAAGCGTGGCATAAGAGACAGGGTTCTCGTGCTTTGGACAAATGAAGGAGACATCACATATGAAGAGTCAATTGACGTAGAGGTAATCAGTGAAAGTTAGAACTAGCGAACTTGACGGAAAGACTGTTATTATCGAAGTTGAAGATGGCGATGAAGGCGATGTCGTTGACATGCTAGATATTAGAGAAAATGGTTTCGCGGTCTTTGGCGAAGCAGTTGAAATACCCATGGCTGTTGTAGATGGCCGGCTTCTAAAAGAAGATTGGTTTACTTTTAATCATCTGCTCGCCATCGAAGCTCACGAACTCGGACACATCCTCATGAAATCAGAAGAAGAAGAAGTTGCTGAGCGTGAGGGAATTCGACTATTAGAATCTAATGGCTATACAGAAGCTGCAAACATTTTGATTGAAAGAGGGATAGTGTGAAGATCGGTGATCTAGTTGTCTGCAATTGCGCATCTGATGTGTGGTACAGAGGCCTTGTTGGAATATTCATTGGATACGACCACTTTGGTCGCTATAGCACTCTAAGAGGAGATCCGCTTGTCATGTACTTGCGCGAAACTGTCCGTCTTTCTGGCACAGCTTTGGAGGTAGTCAATGCATAGCAGACTAGACTGGGTCGCGAAGGCTGGTGATCATGTTAGAGCAGCAGATAAGACTGCGTTTCAAACCGTTTGGGAAGGTACAGGTATACTGATTCGTCCTGACGACGGCCGAACATATGTAGAGTGGACAAACTCCTGGGAAATCCTTTGCGAAGACGGAGTTTTCCGCGTAATCGATGGTGATGATATTAAGGCGATCGGGGATGAAAATGAAAATCGGTGATTTAGTAAAATGTAACAACTATCCTGCTCGAAATCTTATAGGGATGGTGCTTGAAGAAGAAAGTGATAGTAATGGATGCTCGGGCTTTTGGGTAGAGTTTTTCGATGACTATGACTTATTTTGGTACTCTTTTGAGAAGCCTCATATAGCTTATTGGCCAGACGACTTGGAGATTATAAGTGAATGTTAATAGAGACAATACATATTCTAGTAATTTAATCAAACCAGGAGACATGGTTTGGTTTGATGCTTTTTATCATAAAGATCGACCGGGTGATCATCCATCGCAATACTCAGTCGAGGGTATTGTGATTAAAAAATATTCTGAATCAGAAAAAATGATGTTACTAGGAGAAGATAAGTATGGGTCTTGGGTTAACGAGGGTCTTTTCGAAATCATGATGGATGGAAATTTATATCCAGCGCCTGAAAGAACTCTTCGTTTAATGTATCGGCAAGAAGAACTCATATGAAAAAAGGAGATATGG